>Ga0209839_10000700_pt1 | contig 17045 bp, 14 predicted proteins | sample OrgsoiDNA2013050_FD_185800 | JGI IMG/M metagenome (GOLD analysis project Ga0209839, IMG submission 185800) | Permafrost soil microbial communities from the Arctic, to analyse light accelerated degradation of dissolved organic matter (DOM) -... | ecosystem: Environmental > Terrestrial > Soil >... | reverse complement strand
CCGCGGCAGCGCACCGCAGGGGACCGGCTATTGGTTCGCGCCGACCGTGCTGTGCCCCGTGGACCCAGATTCCCGCGCCGCCCGGGAAGAGATCTTCGGACCGGTGGCGACGGTGATCCCGTTCCGCGACGAGGAGCAGGCGGTGCGCTTGGCCAACGACACGATCTACGGGCTGGCGGCGTCGATCTGGACCCGCGACGGCGGTCGGGCGCTGCGGGTCGCCCGCGCGCTCGACGTGGGCGTCCTGTCGATCAACTCCAACACCTCGGTGCGCGTCACGACGCCGTTCGGCGGCTTCAAGCAGTCGGGCTACGGCCGCGAGCTCGGGCCTCATGCGCTGGAGGCGTACACGGAGGTCAAATCGATCTTCTACGCGAGCACATGAGACTCCAAGGCAAGGTGTGCGTGATCACCGGTGCCGCCGGGGGCATCGGCGCGGCGACCGCCGAGCGGTTCGAGCGCGAGGGCGCCCGGGTCGTCGGGGTCGACCAGCACCGCCACTCCGTCGGCGACCTGGCGTTGACGGCCGATGTCGCCGACGAGGACAGCGTCGCCGCGATGTTCGATCGCACGCGGGCCGAGCTGGGCCGGATCGACGTCCTGTTCAACAACGCGGGCATCTCGCCCACCGATGACGCCTCGGTGTTGGACACGAGCTTGCAGACCTGGGAGCGGGTGCAGTCGGTCAACCTCCGCGGCGTGTTCCTGGGTTGCAAGCACGGGATCCCGCATCTGCTTCAGAACGACGCGCCGCTGCGCGGCTCGGTGATCAACACCGCCTCGTTTGTCGCCATGCTCGGCTCCGCGACATCGCAGATCTCCTACACCGCCTCGAAAGGGGGCGTGCTGGCCCTGTCCCGAGAGCTCGGGGTCGAGTTCGCCCGCCGCGGAGTCCGGGTGAACGCGCTGTGCCCGGGGCCGGTGGACACGCCGCTGCTGCGCGATCTGTACGCCAAGCACCCCGAGCAGGCGGCACGCCGGCTGATGCACGTGCCGATGGGCCGGTTTGCGACCGTCGAGGAGATCGCCAACGCGGTGCTGTTCCTGGCCAGCGATGAGTCGAGCTATGTCAACGCCACCAGCTTCCTGGTTGATGGCGGGATCAGCGGGGCGTACACGACGCCGCTCTAGACCACGGCCGCCGCTTCACCCGCGGGCGCCGGGCTCACGGCGGGAGCTCTCAGACGGCTGGAGGCCAGCGCAGCACCGATGCCGAGCAGCGCCCAGGTGACCGGATCCTCCAGAAAATCTGCATACAGCATGGTGTGGAACACGAGCGCCGCGAACGCCGCTCCGATCGCGGCGCGGACCGGGTCACCCCGCGCGGCCCGTAACAGGGTCACCAGCGCGACCAGCACCAGCGCGAGGTAGGCGAGCAATCCGATCAGGCCCTGCTCGGCGCCGATCGTGACCGGGATCGTGTGCGAGGCGGACAGCGTCTGTGAGCTTCCGCGATGGCGGGCACGGTATTCCTTGACGAATGCTCCCGACCCGTAGCCCCACAACGGTCGGTTGCCGAACAGGTCGATGCCGCCGCTGACCAGTCCGCCGCGTCCGCTCGACGCGCCGTTGAGTCCTTGATTGAGCCCGAACGTGTTGGGCGAGACCGCTACCGCCGCCGCCCCCAGGGCGATCACCGCCACCACGACGATGAGCGCGCGCGATGGCCTCCACCGCAGCGCCGCCAACACCGCGAGGCCCAGTAGCAGCGCGGCCAGACTCGACCGCGAGAGCGTCAGCACCAGCCCGCCCCAGAGGATCGCCAGCACCACCGCCACCCCGAGCTGCTCGCGCTTCGGACGGTCATAGAGCAGCAGCACGGCCAGCAGGACCATCACCAGCGCCAGATAGCGGCCGAATATGTCGGGGTCGAAGAACACCGAGTTGACGGTGAAATAGGTGTGGAGATCGTTGGCGACAACGAGCTTGGGATTGAGGATGATCGTCTTCGTCGCGTACTCGACGACGCCGATGGCGGTAAACAGCACGGCCAACGCCGCGGTCAGCGCCAAGCAGGCCCGGACCAGCCGCGGCGTCCACCGCAGGCTCCTCAGCAGCCAATACAGAAGCGCGAACGGGGCGTAGAAGAACACCATCTGCTGCAGGGCCTTCTCGAACTCCGGAGAGTAGATCGACTGCAGGCCGTAGAGCACGACGTAGAGCGCCAGCAGACGCTCGATCCACCCCGGCCGCCAAGCTCGCGCCGGGACACCGTCTCGGCTGCCATCGGGCTCGCGACCGAGCAGCGCCGGGACGATCTGAGCCAAGGCACCGGCCGCCACGACGAGATACAGCGGCACGAGCAGATTCGATGTCGTGCCGCCGGCTTGAATCGGCACCCGGAACGGGAGCGCGACCACCGCCAGCACCGCCATCAGCGGCGGGCGACGCGCGATCAGGACCGCGAGCGCCGCGAGCACCGCCAGCGCCACCAGGGCTCCGAGAAGCGCGGGCAGCGGGTGACGATGCACGAGGCGCAGCTGTGGCGAGTGCCAGATATCGCCGAGCAGCAGCACCGGCGAGAGCACCAGCGCGCCGAGCGCCGCCAGCGCGCGCGCGCGCCGATCCACGACCAACAGCACGACCGCGGCGAGCGCCGCGAGGACCATCACTCCGGCCTTGGGCAGCGGACCGGTCAGCGCAGCGAACGCAATCACCGACTGGATGATCCTCTACCCTCTCGCCACATGTCCTTCGCGAAGCTTGCGCTCGCCGCCGGGCTGGGCGCGCTGTCGTTGTCGGCCTGCGGGAGCGCTGCCAAGCCGGTGGCCGGCACCCCTCAGGTGGCCGTCAAGAGCCACAAGGGACTCGACGACCCGCGGACCAAGCACCTCAAGTGCATCAGGCAAGACCATCTGAGGGTGATCCGGGTGGGTTCGACAGGCCTACAGGTGGGCGCCGCGCCGGCCGGACCGTCGATCACGTTCGAGCCCACCCCGGGTGCCGCACAGGAGCTTCAGATCGACGGGCAGGTGGAGAATGCCGAGGTGATCGGTAGCGCGCTCCTGGATCCGAACCAGGCCCCGGACGCCGAGTTGCAGCAGGTCGAAGACTGTCTCGCAGTGGGGGTGACCGGGTAGGCGCTGTGATCGCGCTGGCCCCCCAGCTTGTCTTGGGACGCCTGGCGCTGGCCGTGATCGTCGCCGCGCTCAGCCTCATCGGGGTGCTTCCGGCAACCGCAGGTGCCCCGGTGCGCAGCCCCCGGAAGTCAACCGTGACCGCACCGACACAGCCGGCCGCGCTCGCGACTACGCCGGCCAGGCTGCTGGGACAGCGAATCATGGTCGGGCTGACCGGCACCACCCCCAGTGGCGCGCTGCTGCGCGAGGTCCGTGCCGGCGGAGTCGGGGCGGTGATCCTGTTCGCGGCCAACATCGTCTCCCGGACGCAGACGCTCGCCCTGACGGGGGCGCTACAGCGGGCCGCACGTCAAGGCGGCAATCCGCCGCTGCTGATCGCCGTGGACCAGGAAGGCGGCGAGGTCAAGCGCCTGCCCGACGGACCTCCGGACCTCTCCCCGCCGGAGATCGCCGCGACCGGCAGCGTGGCGAAGGCGGCCAGCGAGGGTCGCGCGACCGGCCGCTACCTGACGCAATGGGGAATCAACATGGACCTGGCGCCGGTGCTCGACGTGCCCACCTTCCGCGGGGCGTTCATCTGGCAGCAGGGTCGCGCGTTTTCGTTCAGCGCCGCCGCCGTGGCCAAGTATGCGACCGCGTTTGCGCTCGGCCTGCAGGCCGAGCACGTCGCCGCGACGGCCAAGCATTTCCCGGGCGTCGGCTCAGCGCGCATCGACACCGATGACCGCCTCGACGAGTTGCACCCCACGGCGGCGCAGCGCAGCGCCGCGCTCACGCCCTACCGGGCGTTGATCCCGAGGGGATTGGACGCGGTGATGGTCTCCACCGGGGGCTTTCCGGCCTACGATCGCAGCGGAGCGCCGGCCGCTCTCTCGCACACGATGATCCAGGGCCTGCTCAGGGGACAGCTGAAGTTCGGCGGGGTGACGATCACCGATGCGCTGGGAACCCCCACCGGCCACGATGAGACTACGGCAGGGGTGCTCGCCGCCGGCGCCGGAGCCGACATCCTGTTGTACACCGACTCGGCCGCGGGAGAGCTCGCCGCGCTGCAGGCCGCATTGCGCCGCGGAACCATCAGCAGTGCCGGGGCCACGGCCGCGTATGCACGGATCGTCGCGCTGAAGCGCAGCCTCGCGCCGAGCTGAGCGCCCGTCCGCAGCGCACCGCGCTCGTGCGCTCTACAATTCCCCGCCGATGCCCGGGCTGCGCGCGCGGGCTGATGCGCGTTTAGCGTCCGCCGGGCTTCGGCCTCGTCAGGCGAAAAGCACTCGCAAACCTCGCCGGTCCCCCGGATCGGCAGCGCCCCCAGATCGTGCCTCGACGACCGCTCGCCAATCTGCTCTCCGCGTCAACGGCGGAGCTCGCTGCGCCGAACCCGCCCCAGGCGCGGGTCAAGCCGCAGGTCAGCGCGTCGCCGTGGTCCCCATCGGGCCCAAGGTTCTACCTCGCCCTCCTGACGGCGGCGCTGGTGATCGCAGCCCTGTCGCTGCTGATCCCGTCCACGCCGAGCTATGACCCATGGGCGTGGATCGTATGGGGCCGCGAGATCGTCCACCTGAACCTGCACACCACCGGCGGTCCGACCTGGAAGCCACTGCCGGTGATCTTCACCACCCTGTTCGCGCCGTTCGGCAGGGCAGCGCCCGACCTGTGGCTGGTGGTCGCCCGGGCGGGCGCGGTGATGGCGGTCGCGATGGTGGTCAAGCTCTCGATCCGGCTGACGCGGCAGCTGGGAAGTCGATTCACGGCGGCGCCGACGGGCCTGGATCGCGTGAGCGCGCTCGCTCCGGCTCTCCTGGCCGGCCTGATCGCGGCGGTCGGTCTGACCTTCTCCGGCGGCTTCATCAGCGACAACGCGCTCGGATATTCCGAAGGTCTGATGACCGCGCTGGTGTTGATCGCGCTCGAGCGCCACCTTGACGGCAAGCCGCGCCAGGCGTTCGCGATTGGCTTCCTGGCCGCCCTCGACCGGCCGGAGATCTGGCTCTTCTGGGGCCCCTACGGCCTGTATCTGTGGTGGAAGGACCCCGGAGCGCGCCGGCTCGTGCTCGGCCTGTTCGTGCTCATCCCGGTGCTCTGGTTCCTACCCGAATACTGGGGCTCGGGTCAGTTCTTCCGTGGGGTCAGCCGCGCCCAGCAACCGCGCTCCAACAGTCCCGCGTTCGCCAAGTGCCCGTTCTGCACCGAGCTCGTCGACCACGCCTGGCCGACGATCCTGCTGCGGATCAAGGTCGTAGCGGCGATCGCGGTCGCCGTCGCCGGAATCGACCTCTGGCGGGGTTGGCGGTCGCGGGGCGCCGCCGTGCTGGCCGGCGCGCGGGAACGCGCCGAGGCGGCGCTGGTCACCGTGGGTCTCGCCGGCCTGGCCTGGTTTGTCGTCATCGGGGTGCTGACCCAGGCCGGGTTCTCAGGCAACAACCGCTACCTCGTGCTCGGCTCCGCGCTGATCGAGATCTCGGGTGCCGTCGGCTGGGGGTGGGCGGCCCAGGAGCTGGGCAATCTGTTGCGCGGCAACACGGGCGTCCAAGCCCAGAGTGGTAAGCGACTGCGGGGACAGCTCAGCAACTGGTCCGCCGTGGCGCTGCTCGGGGTCTGCTTCGCACTGCTGCCCCCGTGGGTCGGCGGAAACCTGATCGACATCCCCCGCACCCACCATGCGCTCAACTACCAAGCGCGACTGCGCAGCGACTTGACCAGCGTGGTGGACAGGTACGGCGGGGCCGCCAAGCTGCGGAGCTGCGGTACGGTGATGACCGAGGGCTTCCAGGTACCGATGGTCGCTTGGACCCTCGGCGTCCACACGGCCGACGTCGAAGCCTCGCCGCTCGCCGGTGCGCCGGCGCCCCCGGCTCCGAATGTGATTCTGCAGACCCGTGCCCAGAGCAACTCAACGCTGTTGCCGATCGTTCACACGTGGCCAGACGTCCCGTACCGTCTGGCGGGCCGTACGCGAACGTTCAGACTCTTTGTCAATTGCCACGGGTAAGCTCAGTCACGCGATGAGCACCTCCAGGAGCCGCTAGATGGCGACCGTCACCGCGCCCAGTCGTCCGCTGCCGAACTTCGAGCCGCGCGTGCCTGCATGGCTGCAGCGGATCCCCATGTGGGCAGTGATGACGTTCATCCTCGTCGTCCTGACGGCGATCTCCGGCTACATGCGCTCGCGCTACCTGAGCGGGCAGTTCTGGATGGACGAAGCGCTGTCGGTGGGGATCTCCTCCCATTCGCTCGCGGCGATCCCGGGGGTGCTGCGCCACGACGGCTCGCCGCCGCTCTACTACCTCGCGCTCCACGTCTGGATGAGCATCTTCGGCTCGACGGAGTCAAGGACACACGCGCTGTCGTTGCTGTTCGGGGTGCTGACGGTCCCGCTCGGAGCCTGGGCCGCCTGGAGCCTGTTCGGCCGCTGGGCGGCGGTGATCGCCGCCGTGCTGTTCGCGCTCAACCCGTTCATCACCGCCTACAGCCAAGAGACCCGGATGTACACGCTGATGACGCTGCTCGGACTGCTCGCCACCGCCGGCTTCATCCACGGCTTCGTCTACCGACGGCGTCGCTATCTGATCTTGTTCGCGATCTGCCAGGCGTTGATGCTGTACACGCACGCTTGGGGCATCTTCTTCGGCGTCGGCGCCGCGGTCGCGTTCATTCCCGTGTGGCGCGCGAGCCCAGAGCCGCGCGAGGTGCTCAAGGACGGCTTGCTGACCTTCGGTGCGGCCGCGGTCCTGTTCCTGCCCTGGGTGCCGACGCTCCTGTACCAGGCCACGCACACCGGCTCTCCCTGGGACACGGCGCCCAACTTCGGTGCCCCGGTGCAGATCTCACGCAACCTGATGGGTGGCGACCGCGCGACGGTGGCCCTGGTGCTCGGATCCAGCCTCGGTCTCGCCGGGCTGTTCTCCCGCAGCAAGTGGCGCAGCCGCGAGTCGCTGGCGATGTGGGTGATGATTATCCTCCCGATCGGGACGCTCGGCTGCGGGTGGGTCGTCTCGCGCTTCTCGCCTGCCTGGCAGTACCGCTACTTCGCCCCGATCGTGGGAGCACTGCTGCTGCTCGCCGCGCTGGGGCTGTCGCGCTCGAAGGGCGTGGGGCTGATCGCGCTCGTGCTGACGGCGGTGTTCTGGATCAACCCGGCCTCGTTCACGCCGCAGTACAAGAGCGATATGCGCGATGTCTCAGCCGAGCTGGGGCCGCTGATGCACAAGGGTGATCTGGTGATCGTCGGTCAACCCGAGCAGGTGCCGCTGTCGTGGTACTACCTGCCCGCGGGGCTGCGCTTCGCCAATGTCCTGGGCCCGAACAAGGACCCGCAATCGGTGAACTGGGTCCATGCGCTGCCGCGTCTTCAGCAGGCCAGACCGGCATCGATCCTCAACCCGATGATTGACGGCCTCAAGCCCGGACAGCGCGTGCTGTTCGTGCGTCCGCTGACCGAGGGCGCACAGAGCTGGCAAGCGTCGTGGACGCAGCTCGTGCGGCGGCGCTCGGCACAATGGGGGGCATTGCTGGCGGCGGACCCGGCCCTCAGACCGATCGCCTGGGCGCCGCACAACTATCGCGGCGCCTGCTGCGTCGGAGACAGCGCGGTTCTCTACCAGAAGGTTTCCTGAGCGCCCCTGGGATGACTGACACACAGCCCACACACACTCCCCTCCCGGGGGCCGAGATCACTTCCGAGCACCCGGTGGTCGTGCTCGGCGGCGGCCCGGCGGGGCTGACCGCCGGTTACCTGCTGGCCAAGCAGGGCAAGTCGGTGATCGTGCTCGAGTCCACCGACCAGGTCGGCGGCCTGGCGCGGACCGAGGTCCGCGACGGCTACCGCTTCGACCTCGGCGGACACCGCTTCTTCACCAAGGTCAAGGAGGTCGACGACCTGTGGCACGAGATCATGAAAGAGGAGTTCCTCAAGCGGCCCCGGCAATCCCGGATCTACTGGAACGACAAGTTCCTCGAGTACCCGCTGGAGGGGATGGACGTGATCAGGAAGCTCGGCCCGGTCGAGCTGACGCGGTGCAGCTTGTCCTATCTGTGGGCGGCGATCAAGCCCAGGGGACGCGAGGACACGTTCGAGCAGTGGGTCTCCAACCGCTTCGGCAAGCGCCTCTATCAGCACTTCTTCAAGACCTACACGGAGAAGCTGTGGGGGGTCTCGACGGACGAGATCCGCGCCGAATGGGCCGCACAGCGAATCAAGGGGCTGTCGTTCTTCAGCGCGGCCAAGGCGGCGTTCTTCGGCAACAAGGGCAACAAGATCAAGTCGCTGATCTCCGAGTTCAACTACCCCCGCTATGGGCCGGGCCAGATGTGGGAGCAGATGACCGATGACATCCGCGCGCATGGCGGCGAGGTGCGCCTGAACGCTCCGGTGACGCGGCTGCGAATCGACGGCGGCGCGGTGACTGAGGTCGTCGCGGGTGGTGAAACGCTGACTCCCTCGCACGTGATCTCGTCGCTGCCACTGCGCACCACGGTCGGCATCGCCGACCCCGAGGCCCCCGCCGAGGTGCGCGACGCGGCGCGCGGGTTGCGCTACCGGGACTTCCTCACCGTGTCGCTGGTGATCGAGGGCGACAGCCCGTTTCCCGACAACTGGATCTACATCCACCAGCCCGGGGTCAAGGTGCTGCGGATCCAGAACTTCCGGTCCTGGAGCCCCTGGATGGTGCCCAACGACACCGACGCCTCGATCGGCATGGAGTACTTCTGCTTTGAGGGCGACGAGCTGTGGAGCATGTCCGACGACGACCTGGTCGAGCTCGCCAAGTACGAGATCCAGAAACTCGGGCTGGCCAACGCCGATCACGTGAAGTTCGGTTTCGTCGTGCGCGTGCACAAGGCCTACCCGATCTACGACGTCGAGTACGGCGAGCGCGTGATGACGATTCGCGGCTGGCTCGCAGGCATCGAGAACCTGGTTCAGGTCGGCCGCAACGGCCTGCACCGCTACAACAACTCGGATCACTCGATGCTCACCGCGATGCGCGCCGTGGACAACATTCTGCTCGGCACCAATCACGACATCTGGGCGGTCAACGTCGAGAGCGTTTACCACGAGGAGCAGGTCGAGGACGAGCAGCCCTACCGCGATCCTCCCCCGACGCCCGCGATGGAGCAGCCGCTGGCGTCGGAGAAGTGAGCGCGAACCGCTTGTCTGCGGCAGGGTCAGGCATGCGGCCGCGTCGCCGCGCCTACCTCCTGCTGACGCTGCTGACGATCTTGGTGGCGCCTGTGCCGGCCCTCGCGCAATCACCGGGCAACCCACTCGCGCCGGGGATTCCCCAGTCGGCCCCCACGACGACGGCGACCACGCCGATCCCCACGGTGATCAACACCAGCACGGCGGGCAACAGCGGCCTCAGCGGCGCCGGGGTGTTTGCGATCGCGGTCGGCGCGGTGGTCGTACTGGTCGGAATCTCGATGTTCATCTGGCGTGACGCCCGGCGCCGCGCCCCGGTCACCCGTCACGGTCCGGCCGCGACCAGCGGCCGCACGGACGGCCGCGAGCTGCCGGGCTCAAAGCGCCCCAAGCCCCGCAAGCTCAGCGCCGCCGAGCGACGTCGGCGCAAGCGCGGTCGAGCGCGTCGCTAGCCGACGCGCCCGACCGCCACCCCAATCAGTGTGCGAAGGCCTGGTTTTGCTGGGCGTGAGGTAGCGGCGCCTGCAACGACTCCAGAAACGCAGTCTGTTCGCGCAGGTGCTCGAGCAGCAGGTCCGCCATCTCCATGTGCATACCCGCGCGGACGACGATCCGCAGCACGCTCAGATCCTGGCGATTCTCCGGGAACGAGTAGGCGGGGACCAGCCACCCGCGCTCGCGCAGCCGGTCAGACACGTCGAACACGGTGTAGTTCTTCACCTCGGGCTTGAGCGCAAACGCGAACACGGGCAGGTCGCTGCCGTCGGAGATCAGGCGGTACGGGCCGATCTCGGCGATTCCCGCCGACAGGTGGAGCGCCATCTCCTGCATGGTGTGCATTGCCTTGCTGTATCCCGCACGGCCGAGGGTCATGAACATGTAGTACTGCGCGATCACCTCGCTGCCCGGCCGGGAGAAGTTCAGCGAGAACGTCGGCATGTGCCCACCGAGGTAGTTGACGTCGAACACCAGGTCGCGCGGGAGCGCCTCCTTGTTGCGCCAGATCGCCCAACCGACGCCCGGATATACGAGCCCGTACTTATGCCCCGAGGCGTTGATCGACTGCACCCTCGGAATCCGGAAGTCCCACTCGAGCTCAGGCTGCAGGAACGGCGCGACGAAGGCGCCCGACGCGCCGTCCACGTGGACAGGGACGTTGAGGCCGCGGTCCGATTCGAGCTGATCGAGCGCGGCGGCGATCTCCTTGACCGGCTCATAGCTGCCGTCGAACGTCGAGCCGAGGATCGCCACGACGCCGATCGTGTTCTCGTCGCAATGCGCGACCGCACGATCCGCGGTCAGGTGATACGTCTCACCTTCCATCGGAACAAGCCGCGGCTCGACCTCCCAATAGCGGCAGAACTTCTCCCAGCACACCTGGACGTTGGCGCCCATCACCAGGTTGGGTCGGTCGGTCGGCTTGCCGGCAGCGCGCATCCGGTCACGCCAGCGCCACTTGAGCGACATGCCGGCCAGCATCGCCGCCTCGCTTGACCCGGTCGTCGAGCAGCCGGTGGCGCTCTCGTGCTCGGGCGAGTTCCAGAGGTCGGAGAGGATGCTGACGCAGCGCGACTCGATCTCGGCGGTGAGCGGATACTCGTCCTTGTCAACGATGTTCTTGTCGGCGGTCTCGGACATCAGCCGCCCGGCGATCGACGGCATCCAGGTGGTCACGAACGTCGCGAGGTTCAGTCGTGCCTGGCCGTCCAGTAACAGCTCGCTCGAAATCAGCTCATAAGCGAGGTCGCCGGGGATCCCCGTTTCGGTGAGATGGTCGATCGGCATCTCCGCATCGGTCGGATCGTGGACGGGGAGTGCGAGCTTACGGTTCCGGCTCGTACGTGTCTGCTTGTCGGTCAGCGCCATCGCGAGTTTCTCCTCCGTGGGTTAGGCAATCGGTGGCATCATTGCGCAGGCGGGGGTGGGTCGGCGCTGCGGCCATGCGCTCTGGTCACCGGCAAGCGTCCTCAGCGAGCTCCGTCAGCCGGGCTCCCGGGCCGGTGGCGGTTGGCATCCCAGGTCGATCAGATGGCGCACGAACGCGATCCGATCTCGGTCGGGGTGGAACGGGTCCAGGCCGTCCCTGAGCAACGCCGAGACGCGCTCGAGGTCGTAGAGCAGCGCCAGCTTGCCGGGCGGGTCATCCCACTCGCCTGAGTCGTAGCGCTCTGTCCAGGCCGCCAGCGCGGCCAGGGCTTCGAGCTGCACCTGATCCTCCCACCACCCCGACCTGACGGCGAGGCGATAGCGCCCGCGCAACGCGCACACGTCGCTCCACAGCTGTTCGAACCAGAGCCATCGCTCCCTGGCGTAGAGCCCCTGCCAGTTCAGCGGCCAGCGTCGCGCCTCCCCCGGCGGCGAGCCGTCGCCTCCGTGGCCGTCCTGATACCCGTCGTCGGCCTCCTGCCAGTTCACCTCGCCCCCGCGAGCTTGCGCAGCCGCCGGTCGGCAAACCACATCCGCAGCCGGATCTCCGCCGGCGCCAAGCGCCCATAGAGCAGCAGCGCGTGACCCTCGGGCAGCTGACGCAGTGCCTCGGGGGCCACCAGCGGCCGCCGGCGCCGGCCGCGGGACCGCGAGGTTCCACCGGCGCCAGTGGTGCGCGTCAGCTCCTGCGCCTCCTCCTCGCCGGCCAGCCCGGCGAAGTAGCGCAGCGTCTGGAGATCCGCCACGCCTCCCAGCAACATCCGCGCGCGGTGGCTGTTGACGACCGTCTCGGCCTGCCCGCCGTAGCGGCTGCGGGCCTGAGCGAGGTCGTGGAAGATCGACACCAGCTGGATGTTGTGGCTCGGGGCGGTCGAGGCGATCTCGGCCAGGTTCGGCAGCGGCGCCACGTTCCCGGCCTCGTCCAGGCACAGGAGCAGGGGGAGGGCGAGGCGGCCTCCGGCGATCGTGGCGCGCTCGTAGGCGCGGTCGACGATCTCCGAGAGCAGCGCCAGAAAGATCGGCCGCAGCAGCTTCGACGCCTTGGCGTCGCCGATCAGGTACAGCGTCGCCGGCTCGTTCAGGAGCAGATCGGGGGCAATCTCGCAGGAGCGAGCCGACCGGGCGACGCGGGCGAAGCGGTAGGCCCGTAGCAGCGCCTGCGCCGTCGCCTCGATCGACGAGCGCGTGCGATCGGCCTGGGACTCGAATGCCCGCAGCGCATCATAAGCCGCGTGCGCGTCGGCGACCCTGGCCGGCTCGACCGAGGTCTCGGCGAGCGTTCCGACGGCGTCGTGCAACTCGCGCGCGCCCTGGCCATAGGTCCACCGAACGACGGCGCCCATCCCCGCACCGGTGACCGCTGCCGTGTACAGGAGCGGCGCGAGCCGCTGCTCGGCCGCAACCGCCCAGAAGTCGCCCCCCTCGACACCACGCTGATCGAGCTCGCCCGCCGCGGCCAGCCGCCAGGCGACCTCCAGCGCGCCGTCCCAGGTCCGAGCACCGCGTAGTGGAGACCACGTGTTCGAGGGCGCCGCGGAGAGCCCGAACGGATCGAACACGAACACGCGCCCGGTCGCCCGGCGCCGGGCCAGGGTGGCCCCGAGCAGGTCGGTCTTGATCGAGGAGGCGACCGCCGGGCCGTTCCATTCCAGCAGCGCCGGGACCGCGAGGCCGGCCGACTTTCCCGACTGGGGTGGACCGAACGCGACCAGCGCGTGTCGCTCCTCGGCGTGCAGCAGGCGCCCTCGATTACGGCCCAGGGTCAGGCGCGCGCCGGCGTGCGAACCGCGCGATCCGCGCAGGGCGCGGAGATCGCCCGGCCGGGCCCACTGCGCTCCGCGGGCCCGGCGGCCCCCGGGGCCGAGGGCGCCCGCCCGGGCCAGAGCACCCGCCACAGCTGCTGCGACGCATCCGATCAGCGCCAGCGAGGCATAGCACCCAGCCGGCCCCGGAAGCCGCCCCTGCGCGGCATGCGGCCACGCACGCGCTGGATCGGACAGGCGCGTGGGCAGCCTGAGCAGCACGCCCACGAGCTGACCGGTACGAACCCTGGGCCAGCCGCCGCCGAACACCACCCCCGCCAGCCCACCCCACAGCCAGACAAGGCCGCCGACGGACACCACCGCCCCGATCACCGACAGGATCACGAGATCGGAGATCCCGCCGGCCCGGTTGTCGTTCATCCGCGGCTCAACCTCGCGCTCGTCGCCTGCATGCCGGTGTCGGTGTCGGTCAGCGCCACCTCATGACGAGAGCGGTAGTGCTGCACGACGAACGAGCGCGTCCCGACCCGCCACAGCGCCTGCCCGGCCGACAGCATCGAGATCAGCTCCGCCTCGCTGTGGGACAGGCCGAGCAGGCTGCGGGTCAGCTCGATCTGGCTCTCGTCCTGGTGGTAGACGATCCGGGTCGACGCATCGGCGATCAGTCCCTCGGCGATCCGGGCGGCGCGGGAGCCCGCGTCGCCGGCCGCCTGCAGGTCAGCGAGCTTGTGCAACACGACGAGGTTCATCACGCCGAACTGACGCGCGAGCTTGAAGTTCGACTGGAACCATTCGCCCAGCCCGGTGTGCTGGACGATCTTCCACGACTGAAAGAGTGCTGTACGCAGTACAGCTCGGCTCTGATGAGGAAGAGGCCCCAGGTTCGAGTCCTGGATCGCCCGCTCTCGGGAAATACCCGCAAAGCAAGGTGTTTGCTGAGATCGCACCCCATCGCCGCGCTCCGCTCGAGCCGGCATTTGGGTGCAATATGGGTGCATCAGGATTTTCGGGAGCGGCAATCGCGGCCCACTCGGACCGGGTAACTGCTCCTCTTCGAGACACGAACGTCAGCCCCGTCGCAGCTCGTCGGCCGGGGCCGCGCACTCTCGTCAGCGGGGCGGGGGCGGCATGACGGCGGTCGGCCACAGACACGATCCCGTCACGATCGCGGACCGCCGCGAGCTGCCCTTCTTCATGGTTTACACGCGCGCGGTCGAGGCGATCCGGGAACACACCGCCGGCCCCGGCCGCGTCCGCACCATCGGGTTCTACGGACTGCTCTGCCAACTCGCGAACGAGCAGCGGAACATCGGCCAGCAACGCCGCGTCCGCTACAGCTACGACCTCCTTGCCGCCCGCGGCGGACTGTCCAAGGGAAACATCGCGAAGATGCTGACCCGCCTCGAGCGGGCCGGTGTTCTACGCAGGGAAACGAAGCCCGACCCCGAGCGCGGAGGCAGCATCAGCATCGCGCATCTCCTCATCCACGAGCACAGCTTCATCGCCGTGACGATGCCGATGGCCGACCGGCTCGCGGCACCTCGAGACGGCGGGCATCTGCTCCGAGATCTCGGACTAATCGTCGTCCTGCTCGAGTTCTGCGTGCGGCAGGGTCCGGAAGGGACGTGGACGCAGGCGCAGGTGACCCGCTCGCAAATCGCCGAGCACTCCGGGCTCCACGTCGACCGCGTCGACGACTGCCACCACATCCTCGAAGCGGCCGGTCTGCTCACCATTGAACGGCGACGACCGACCAATGGCGGACGGAACCTGCCCAGCATCTACACCATCCACGAAGCGCCTCTCAGCCAGGGCGGTGAAACCGAACTGGCAGCGTCGGGAAACGAAACGAGCAGGGCGGCGGACCGAAACGGCCAGGGCGGTAAAACCGAACCGGCGGGGCGCCCGAACGAAACTGGCAGAGCGGTGGAACAGAACTGGCAGGGCGGAAACGCCGCCACCGGCATTTCTGATTCACCGCCCTCTAGCACGTGCGCAGCTGACGCCGATCCAGAAGAACAACGAGAAAACTTCCAGGGCGGTCAGCCAGAACCGGTCGATGACGGGCGCTCCGTCGGATACGGGACGAGCGACTGGGTGATCGAGGCGTTCATCGACGCCTGGAAGCCGGTGCTGGGCAGCAGCCCGGCAATCCGGTACCGCCGCGACACACGGCGCTGGCACGAAGCGGCGGACCGACTCCTCGAGCGCCTCGAACCCGACCGCATCGCGGCGGGGTTCACGCAGATGGTCGGCGACCCATACATCGGCGGAAAGGCCACCACCCTTCCCGACTTCGATCGCATCGCCGAAGAGCTCATCGCGAAACGCTTCGCCACCGCGGACCGCGACCGGCACAGCACGGCGTTCCCCCCAACCGGCGACCCGAGATCACCCGACGAGAGCGCTCTCAGCTGGCCGGCTGCCAAAGACCACCTCACCCGCGCAGTCCAGCGACACGGGCGAGACCACCGCGCCGCGGCGCTCGCCGAGCTCGGCGCCATCCACCCCACGCTCGAGCGCTTCGTCCTGACCGCCCGCTGGACAGCACTCTGCGAACACCCCCTGCACTACTCCGAACGCCAATACCGAGACCTATGGTCCGAGCTCACCGAGCGCAATAACGACCACCAGGAGCGCACCGCGGCATGACATCGGCCGTCCACAACGCCGCGCACGCTCAGAACCTCGAGGCCGAACGGTCAGTGCTCGGCGCCATTCTCCTGGACGAACGGAGCCTCCACGGCGTCCTCGACGTCGGCCTCCAGGACGACGATTTTTACCGACCCGCGCACGGGCGAGTGTTCGCCGCGATGCGCGCGCTGCACAGCGCCGGCGAAGCGATCGACCACCTCACGGTCGCAGCGCATCTCCAACGCAACGGAGAACTCGGCGACGTCGGCGGTCCAGCGAGCGTCGAAGAGCTCTCGGGCTGGGTGCCGGCGGCCGGACACTACCGCGAGTACGCCGCGATCGTGCACGACCTCGCGCAGGTCCGGCGGCTCATGCGCGCGACCTACGAGATCCAGGCTGCCGCAAGCGCGCCCCGCTCAGGGTCCGACGAGTTGATCGAACGCGCCGAGCAGCTGATCTTCCAGCTCCGCGCGAGCACAGGGCGAGGCCGACAGCGGCTTCTCAGCGATGCGGTCAACGACGAGGTGGACCGCCTCGCCCAGTGCTCGCAATCCGCCCGCGCCGTTCCCGGACTCACAACCGGGATCGCGCCGCTCGACGAACTGCTCGGAGGCCTCCAACAGGGGCGCCTGTACGTCGTCGCCGCACGCCCGTCGATGGGCAAGAGCCTGATCGCTCTGCAGATCGCCCGGCACGTCGCGGCCGTCGAGTGCGGTCGTGTGCTGTTCGCCTCGATCGAGATGAGCGACTCCGAGACCGCCCAGCGCCATCTCGCCGCCGAATCAGGGGTCGCACCGAGCCGCATCCACCTCGGGCGCCTGCACGAACACGACTGGCCGCCGCTGCTGAACGCCGCGCAGGCGAGCGTCGGTCTTCCGCTTCACCTGCTCGACGACGGCGACCTCTCCCTCCCCACGCTGCGCGCGCACGCCCGCCAGGTCGCGGTCCGCCACGGACGCCTGGAGCTGCTCGTCGTCGACTACCTGCAACTGATGCGCGCCGAGAAGCCGAGCGGCAGCCGCGTCGAGGATGTCTCGGCGTTCAGTCGCGGTCTCAAGCGCCTCGCACGCGAATTCAACTGTCCCGTGATCGCGGTCTCCCAGCTCTCGCGCGCCGTGGAGCAGCGGCCCGACAAGCGTCCGCTCCTGTCCGACCTGCGGGACTCGGGACAAGTCGAGGCGGATGCCGACTGCGTCCTGATGCTCTACCGCGACGACTACTACGACCCCGACTCCGAACGACCCGGCGAGATGGACCTCATCGTCCGCAAGAACCGTCAGGGCGAACTCGGTCAGATCGCCACCCGCATCGACGAGCAGCTCCGCTACTCGCCCGTCTGACCACCAAGCAATGCCCCAACCCTCGGCTGACACCAACCACACCCTGTCAGGAGACGCGCACATGACTGCACGGCACCATCGAACCGAGGCCAGCTGATGTACCGGCTCCTCGTGTGGTCCTCCAAGGGCGGGGTCGGCAAGACGACCTCCGTCGCGAACCTCG
>Ga0209839_10000699_pt1 | contig 17081 bp, 16 predicted proteins | sample OrgsoiDNA2013050_FD_185800 | JGI IMG/M metagenome (GOLD analysis project Ga0209839, IMG submission 185800) | Permafrost soil microbial communities from the Arctic, to analyse light accelerated degradation of dissolved organic matter (DOM) -... | ecosystem: Environmental > Terrestrial > Soil >... | reverse complement strand
GGCGAGCCGGGCGTCGAACTGGTGCCAGGCGGCGTAGTCGTCGCGGACCAGGTAGCCGTGCCAGCCGTCCAGGACGCCCAGGCCCGCGATCGCCGGGCCAGAGCGTGATCCCATGGCGGCGTACCAGATCAGCCGCGCGTCAGGGGTACGGAGTGTCACCGCGTGTGGTGCGCCCGGCACGGTCTCGCCGTGCTCGTCAGTGTCTTTGGTGATGACGTTGGCGGGGGTCTCGTCGCCGCAGAGCACGTCTTCGGCCTGCAGCGCGGCCTTCATCGCCGCATCGAAGCCCGCGGCCTGCAGCCGCTGCGCCAGCCGGGCCAGGGCGCGGGCGACGAACCCGCTTGAGACCGGCGTGCCCAGCAGGGCTTCCATCAGCGCGGCGGCCCGCTCGACCGGGACGTTGCCCTCCGAGGACAGCAGCACGGCGGCGGCGTTGATGTTCGGCCTGTACACCACAGACCCGGCTTGCGCGTGCGGCGCCGCCGCGGCGGTGATCTTCTGGCAGCAGCCGCACCGGCGCCGCGGCAGCTGCCAGTGCACCTTCTCCAGCACCACCGGCAGGATGTCCCAGACCTGCGCCCACGCCGCGCTCGCGTCGCTCGCCCCGGTGGCCGGACCGGCCAGGTCAGCGCCGCACCCAAGGCACTGCGCCGGCACCTCAGCAGACTCGGCCCGGTCCGGCACCGCGGCCGGCGTCAGCCCCGACCCCTTATGCCCTGGCTGGCCTCCCGGCTTGCGGTCCTGGACCGCTCCCGCGAGGACCGGTCCGCCGAGCGCTTCGCCTTACGCTCAGCCTTCGCCGCGATCGGGTCCTTCGACGGCGGGGTCGAGGAGTTCCCCGAGTTCATCCCCAGACGGCGCCGCAGCTCGGCGTTCTCCGCCCGTAACCCGGTGTTCTCCGCCTCCAGCCCGTCCACCCGGCCCGCCAGGACAGCGACCAGCCCCGCAACCTCCTCATACGAGGGCGACGGTGAAGGCTGGGCGTCAGCGGGCACGACCACGATGATCAACGATCAACGACGGAAGATCAAATCAGGCACGCCGCCACGAACCCGCCAAGCTCGGCCAGCCTGGAAACGCCCAGCTCAACCGAGCCCGTGAATGGACACACCCGAAGGGGCAAAGCGAGGTCGCGTAGGTGAGCCTTGACGCGCTCCAGCACGTCCTGGTACGCCCCGAGCGCAATCGCCAAAACATCGAGGTCGGCCGCGGACGGAGTCTTGCTCGCGATCAGTCGGTCTCCGAGGCGATTAAGTTCGCCCTTGGTCAACGGCAACGGCATGGCGCGACGCTACCGCAACTCAGGTCCCACTGCATCCTTCAGGTGAATCCGAACCTCTCCGTCCACCCTCGACTTATCGGTCGCGAGTTGTGGGCATCCTCAGCTGCGAGATAGCGGGTCCACAAGGCGCCGAGCAGCATGGCCCGAGACCCACTACCTGCGCCCACTATTGGGCGAGAACCGCCCCGCCTGGCCGCCTCAGTCCGCCGGCAGCAGCCCCACCGCGTCCGCCTTCACGACCCCGATCGGGCACGACACGCCAGTGCCGTGATCGGGGCAGTACCCGTACGGGTTCTTAGCGTCCGAAAGATACTGCTGGTGATAGTCCTCGGCGAAGTAGAACTCCGACGCCGGAGCGATCTCGGTAGTGATCTCGCCGTATCCGGCCTCGGTCAGCCGCTGCTGGTAGGCCTTGGCCGACTGCTCCGCCTCGGCCTGCTGCTCCGGGGACTGATAGAAGATGGCCGAGCGGTACTGGGTCCCGACGTCATTGCCCTGCCGCATGCCGTCGGTGGGGTTGTGTGCCTCCCAGAACACCTTGAGCAGGTCCGAGTAGGAGACCTTGGCCGGGTCGAATACCACCCGGACGGCCTCCGAGTGGCCGGTCCGGCCGCTGCAGACCTCCTCGTAGGTGGGGTTGGGCGTGAAGCCGCCCGCATAGCCCACCGCCGTGGAGACCACGCCCGGCGTCTGCCAGAAGTTCTTCTCCGCGCCCCAGAAGCAGCCCAGCGCGAACTCGGCGACCTGGGTGCCGGCCGGGTACGGCGGCCGCAGTGGCGTACCGAGGACCTCGTGCCGATCCGGAACCGGCAGCTGTGCCGTACGTCCCGGCAGGGCCTCCTCCGCGGTGACCATCCGCGTCTTGTGCATACCGAATATGCTCACGGCTGCCTCCTCGCATGACCCGTGTCAGCGGAGTCCGTGACCCGGCAATTCCTGCCGTCTGTTTCCGAGACTCCGTACAGGTTCGGCAACAAAATTCGGCCGACCGCGATTCCCGGCTCAGGGCCGGGAGGCGGCTCCCCGGCGGCGGCGCAGCCGCAGGCCCGGCGAGCCGGATCCGGCGGCCTGGCCGGCTGGCCAGACCCAGTAGCCGACCGGGAAGAGCCGGATGTGCAGGCGCTCGGAGATGAGACCCCACAGGCCGCGGGGAGCCCAGATCGCCACCGCGATGGCGATGGCGCCGAGCACGATGAAATACCACGTCCCGTAGCTGGCCAGCCACTGCTGCAGGACGAAGAACACGATCGTGCCGAGTATCGGTCCCTCGATCGTGCCGATGCCGCCGATCAGGCAGGCGAAGACCATCTCCGCCGTCCACTGCACCGAGAAGGCTGCTGTTGGCTGCACGAATGGCTGGCTGATGATTTCCAGTCCGCCGGCCGCGCCGCAGCCGGTCGCCGCGATGACGAACACGAGCAACTGCGCCCGGGACACCCGCGCGCCGACACTCCGCGCGCCGGTCTCGTCGTCGCGCACGGCGGTCAGCACCAGGCCGAGGCGGCCGCGCAGGATGGCGTAGAGGCTGACCAGGACGATCACCGCGACGGCGAGGGCCACCCAGTAGGTGTACGCGTTCAGGAGGGTGTTGCTGACGGTCGGCATGCTGGGCAGCGGCTCGCCGGTGCCCCCGCCGAGGGACGCGAACCGGATGACGATCAGGTAGCAGATCGACGCGATGACCCAGGTCGCGATCGCGAAGTAGCCGCTGCGCAGGCGTGACAGCAGCCACCACACGACCAGCCCGACGACGCCGGAGCCCAGCGCGGCGACCGGCAGGCCGATGAACGGGTCGATCCCGTGCAGTCCCACGATGAGCACGAAGTAGGAGCCCAGGCCGATGAAGGCCTGCTGGCCGACGGAGACCAGGCCGGCGTACCCGGCCAGCAGGTTCCACATGCTGGCCATGATGAGCAGGATGAAAAAGTTCACCAGGAGGCTCGTCGTGCCCGCGTAGACGAGATAGGGCAGGTAGGCCAGGATGGCGATGGCCACGACGGCACCCAGGGCGGGCCAGAGCGGCGAGCGCCGGGACCGGGTGACCCGGACGTCCGGGTCGGTGACGGCGGCGACCTGCGCCGCCGCCGGCTGCCCCGCTGCCGGCTGCCCCGCTGCCGGCTGCACGGGCGAGCTCATGCCGTCCTCCGGCTCGTCGTGATGCCCTGCGGCCTGATCAGCAGGATCAGCAGGAACAGCAGTTGCCCCGCCAGTACCTGATCGTCGGAGCTGACCTGTGCGCCTAGCTGCTGGACGACGCCCAGCAGGATGCCGCCCACCAGGGTGCCCCACAGCGAGCCAAGGCCGCCGATCACCACCGCCTCGAACGCGAATAGCAGCAGCAGCGCGGTCGTGCCGCTCGCCGGATTGAACGAGGTGTACATGCCGTAGGCGATGCCGGCCAGCGCTACCGTCGCGAACGCGATGGCGGCGGCGATGCCGAAGATGTGCCGGTAGTCGGCGCCCGCCAGCTGAGCGGCCTCGCGGTCGTCGGCCACGGCCCTGATGAGCCTGCCCTGCCGGGAGGAGGACAGGAAGTACTGCAGCCCGAGCAGCACGACGACGGCCACCAGGAAGATGACCAGGTCGAGGTAGGCGATCGTGATCTGCGAGCCGATGTGCAGCGAGTCCGAGATAAGCGAGCCAATGCCCAGCGTGTGACTGTTCGCCGAGAAGAACTGCTGCAGCGCGTTCTCGATGACGACCGACAGGCCGAAGGTAACAAGCAGCGTGGTCAGCACGCCCCGGCTGAGGCTGGCCTGGATCAGCGTGCGCTGCCCGAGGTAGCCGAGCACGGCGAAGAGCGGAACGACGATGATGAAGGACCAGACAGTGGGGATGTGCGTGACGGCAATGACACCCACAGCGAGATAGCCGGCCAGGATGGCCAGGTCGCCGTGGGCCAGGTTGATCACCTTCATGACGCCGAAGAGGAGCGACAGCCCGCAGGCGAAGAGCGCGTAGAGGCCGCCCAGCAGGATGCCCTGGATGATGGAATTGACCCACGTCATGCCGGCGCTCCCGGTGTCGCGTTCAGCCCGAAGTAGGCGTCCTCGATGCCGGCCGCGGTCAGCTGGGCGGGCTCGCCCTGCAGCGTGGTCCGGCCCTCCAGCAGGCAGTGCACGTGCGACGCCACGCGCAGGGCCTGACTAACGTCCTGCTCGACCAGCAGGACGGTCACGCCGGAGGCGAGCAGGTCGGGCAGCGTGTCGTAGATGCGCCGGACGATGACCGGCGCGAGGCCCAGCGAGACCTCGTCGAGCAGCAGCAGCCGCGGGTTGGCTACCAGCGCCCGGCCGATCGCGACCGCCTGCTGCTCACCGCCGGAAAGCTGGGCGGCGAGCTGCTTGCGCCGCTCCGGCATCCAGCTGAAGAGTTCGTAGACGCGGTCGATGTTCCACGCCCCCGGCCGCGCGTAGGCGGCCCCGACCTGCAGGTTCTCCTCGACGGTCAGCGAGGGGAACAGGCGCCGGCCCTCGGGGACCATGACGATGCCCGCTGCCACCCGTCGCTCGGTCCGCAGCGCGCGGACATCGGTTCCGTCAAACAGGATGGCCCCCGACGTAGACGCCTTGAGACCGGAAATCGCTCGTAGCAGCGTGGTCTTCCCGGCGCCGTTGGCCCCGATCATCGCGTAGACCTCGCCGGCGCCGACCGTCAGGCTGACCTCGTCCAACGCACGAAGCTGACCGTGATGAACGGTCAGCCCGCGAACCTCCAGCAGCGGCCCGCCGCCCGTCGTCACGCCTCCTCCCCTTCCGGATGCCCGCCGGCCGGGACGGCCGGGGCCGGCCCGGCCAGTGAGGTCGTGACCTCGGTGCCGAGGAACACCTCGCGGACGGCCGGCTGGGCGAGCACCGCCGCGGGGGAGCCGTCGCCAACGAAGGCCCCGCCGGCCAGGCACAGCAGGCGCTCCACGCTGCCGGTCAGGGCCCGGACGACGTGCTCGATCCAGATGATGGCGATGCCGTCGCCCCGGATGGCGGAGACGATCTCGACGAGCTGGGCGACCTCGGGGTCGGTCAGGCCGCCGGCCACTTCATCCAGGAGCAGCAGCCGCGGCCCGGTAGCCAGTGCCCTGGCCAGTTCCAGCCGCTTGCGCTGCAGCAGGCCAAGCCGCTCGGCCGGGCTGTTGGCCTCGGCGGCCAGCCCGGCTCGCTCCAGGATCGCGGCAGCCCGCTGATAGCTGGCCCGCCGCCGCAGGCCGGCTCCCTGCTGCACGGCGACCAGGACGTTCTCGAAGACAGTCATCGCGCCGAACGGCCGCGGCACCTGGTAGGTACGGCCGACCCCCAGCCGGCAGCGCGCGGCCGCGCCCTGCCGCGTGATCACCGTGCCGCCCAGCCGGATCTCGCCGGAGTCCGGCTCAAGGTCACCGGAGATCAGGCTGAACAGGCTCGTTTTTCCCGCGCCGTTCGGGCCGACGATGCCGACCATGTCGGCGGCGCCGACGCGCAGGGACAGGTTGTCCGCGACGACGACCCTGCCGAAGCTCTTGGAAATACCATCAAGCTCCAGCAGGGCCGACCCCGTGGTTTCACGGCCCGTGGTTAGAGGCCCCGTGGTTAGAGGCACCGGGCGGTCTCAGGCATTCGTGGGCTCAAGCGGCGCCCCGACCGGGACGCTGTGGTTCAGCGAGTTGTCTACAACCTTCATTTCGAACGGAAACTTTCCGGTTGATGCCTTCCACTGGACGCCGACCGGCGGGATGATACCAACACCCGGCGCCGGGCCGTTAGCGAAGTTAATGGCACCGCACATCCCGGTGTAACTGACGTTGTGCAGCGCGTCGGCGACGTGCGCCTTGTCATGCGGGTCAGTGACCGCGCCGAACGCCTCCTTGGCGACCTCGAACAGCGCGTAGGTCGACCCGATGGACTGCACCCACTCGTTGCCGGTCGTGGTCTGGTAGGCATTTGCCAGCGCGGCCGCCGACATGCCGGTCAGCGAGGATGAGTAGGGCATGTACGGTCCCCACCACGAGTCGGTGGCGATGTTGTTCACCAGCGAGCCGAGCGCCTTGGTGTCGTCGGGGAACAGCAGCACCTTGGCTACCGTGGCCAGCTTGGGCTTCCAGCCCTGCTGGGAGGCCTGCTTCCAGAACGTGTTGAAGTCCGGCGGCAGCGGGCAGTTGCTGAAGATCTCACAGTTCTTGTTCTTGAACTCGGTAATCATCGACGCGAAGTCCGTCGTGCCGTCGGCATAGGCGCCGCCGTCCACGACCTTGTAGCCGGCCCCCTTGATCTGCGGCTCGAACCCGCCGCGGAACGCGTTGCCGTCCGAGTCATTCGGGTACTGGCAGCCGACCACCTTGTTACTCGGAACACGGTTCCACATCGGTGCAAACGTGCCCGCGAATTCCTTCAGCCCGAAAAAGAACACCGTGCAGTACTGGAACTTCTTGGTCGGCGCCACCGGATTGCCGCCCAGGCCCGCGTACCAGGATTCCCACGGCACGATCGTGGACAGGCACGGTGTTCCCTGCTTCTGGCACTGCGCGGCTACCGGGTTGGTCGTCTCCGGAGTGGACGTCGTGAGGATGAGGTCAACCTTGTTCTGCAGCGCCAGTTGCTGCGCGACCTGACCGGCCCGGGTCGGGCTCGACTGACTGTCCATGACGATGATATTGACCTTGTACTTCTTGCCGCCGACCTTCAGGCCGTTCTTAAAGGCCGAGGTGTTCCTGACCTGGCCCAGTACGAAGTTGTCGCCGGACGCGAACCCGGCCAGGGTGCCGGTCAGCGGCGTGATGAAGCCGATGTTGATCGTGCCCGTGCTCGAGGAACCACCCGTGCCCTTGATGCCGGAACCGCACGCGGCCAGCAAGCCGCCGGCCCCGACGGCCAGCGCACCCGCTCCCACGCCCTTGAGCAACGAACGCCGCGCGATCGGCTGATCGGGCAGTGTGCCGTCGGGCAGCGGGTTATGGGGTAGCGGGTTATGGGGTAGCGCCGTGTTACCTGCGTCTTGACGGTCCATTCCGTCTCCTTCGGTCAGCGCCCGCGCGTCACCGGCCGCTCCGGTCAGCGCGAATTCGCTTCGCCGCAGGCCAATTCGGCGGGAGTCGCAGGATGTTCGCTTAGCGTACGAGTATACGCAATGTAGAACTTAACCATGCGGAATCCGCGGCTGTCAACAGCCGGACCAGGGGGATAAATAGGGACTAACCGACCACAGCGAACGGCGCGACAAGGAGGCCGGGCGAAGGTCGGCGGCGACCTGGGCGGGAACCAACTGCCAGGTCAAAGGGCGGGATAACGCGGGAGAGCCTAAGCGGGACCCTTCGCGCGCAGATCGGCCTCGATCTGCGCAGCCGTCTCCAGCAGAACCGGAAGGATCTGCTCCTGCAAGGCGGCCATGCTGACCCGGCTGGCGTGCGCGGACACGTTGATCGCCGCGGTGCCGACGTCCGGGGCCCCGCGGATCGGCGCGGCCACCGCGCGGAGCCCTTCTTCCAGCTCCTGGTCGACGATCGAGTAACCCTGCTGTGCTACCTGCGCCAGAAGCTCGCGTAGCCGGGCGGGATCGGTCACCGTCCGGTCGGTCAGCGGCGACAGGGTGGCGTCCGTCAGGTAGCGCTCGAGCTCCTCCTCGGGCAGCGCCGCCAGCAGCACCCTGCCCATCGACGTGGCGTAGGCCGGGAACCGGGTGCCGACCGTGATCGCGACGGTCATGATCCGCTTAGTCGGCACCCGGACCACGTACACGACGTGCTGGCCGTCCAGGACCGAGATCGAGGAAGACTCGTGCAGCCGGGCGACCATTTCTTCCATGTGGGGCGCCGCCACGTCCGGCAGCGCAAGCCCCGACAGGTAGGCGTAGCCGAGCTCCAGCACCCGCGGCCGGAGCGAGAACTCCCGGCCGTCGCTGCGCACGTAGCCCAGCCTGACCAGGGTCAGCAGAAACCGGCGCGCGGCGGCCCGGGTCAGGCCGGTCGCCCGGGCCACCTCGCTGAGGCTGAGCCGCTCCCGGTCGGGACCGAAGGCCCGGATCACCGCCAGCCCACGATCCAGCGACTGGACGAAGTCGCTGTTGCGCGGCGGCGGGCGGTCGTCTGCTCCGGCAGGCTCGCCGTCGTTCGCGGTGCGGCCAGAGGTTCTCATCGCATGATGCTAACTGGTGCCCGCTTTCAGCTGGCTCAGGTTGATCACCTGGCTGGCCGGCGGCGCGGCGGGCGCGGCCACGCTGTCCCAGTGCGAGAAGAGCACGGTCTCGCCGCGGCCCGGCGGCGCGACCACGCGCAGCGGATAGGGCTTGCCGCTGGCCGCGACGTCCAGCGTAGAGCCGTCCGCCCCGCGCAGCACGACGGCGGACTGCCCGCGCACCGTCGTCGTGCCCGCCCGGGTGAACCGCGGCAGCCCCGCGATCAGCGATCTGGTCAGGCTCGTCATGCTGAGGCTGGCGGCCAGCTCGCTGCCCTGCGAGCCGGACATCTGGACGTACTTGCCGCACATGACCGCGCACACCGCGGCGGCCGCCCTGAGTTCCCGCAGGAACGCCGGCGTCGCCTTGACGTAGACCAGTCCCCGAGTCCCGATGAGCTGGAGCGGGACGCCGCCCTGGGTAATGGTCCCGGCCAGGGCGCCGGCGCGGAGCACTCCGATGTCCAGCGCCACCGGCCGCCCGCCATTGGGCAGCTGGCCGGCCAGATGCATGCTGGTCGCGTCCCTGACCGCCGTCTTCATCGCCGAGATCAGGCTGGCGGCGCTGCGATCCGCGCCTGTCCCGGCGGTTGCGCCCCCGGTGCCCGAGCTTCCGCAGCCGCCTAGCGCGATCGCCGCACTGCCCGCCACGGCACACGCCAGTACCCCCGCGCGAATAATCACAAATACCCCCATACAGCCTACCGCTCTTCGGCGCCGGTGATCGCCCTACCCGCTGCGCTCGGCGACGAACTCGCAGAAGGCCTCAAAAGCGCCCCGCGCCGGGACATCCGGCAGCCGCAGGATCTCTTCCCGGGCCATCCCCACCCAGTCCCGAAGGTCGGCCCTGGCCATGTCCATGGCCGGGTGCGCCCGGAGCAGGCTCAGCGCCTCGGAGTGCCGTGCCGGATCGGTGAGCTCGCCGGAGTTGAGTAGTTCCACCAGCCGGGCATCGCCCGGGCCGGCCGAGCGCAGGGCATGCAGCATCGGCAGCGTCCTGACGCCCTCGCGCAGGTCCGTTCCCGGCGTCTTGCCGGACTGTGCCGTGTCACTCGCGACGTCCAGGATGTCGTCCGACAGCTGGTAGGCCACGCCCAGCGCCGCGCAGGCCGGCGTGATCAGGGCCTCGACACCCGCGGGTGCGTCCGAGAACATGGCGCCGAACCGGCCGGACGTCGCGATGAGCGACGCCGTCTTCTCGGTAATCACGCTGAAGTAGTAGTCAAACGGGTCCGTGTCCGGCCGCGGCCCGACGGTCTCGGCCACCTGCCCGGTCACCAGCCGGTTGAACGTCTCCGCCTGGATCCTGATCGCCTCGGCGCCGAGATCGGCGAGAATCTGCGAGGCGCGGGCGAATAGGAAGTCGCCGGTCAGGATGGCGATCGTGTTGTCCCAGCGCGAGTTCGCGCTCGGCGTCCCCCGGCGGACATCGGCCTCGTCCATGACGTCGTCGTGGTACAGCGTGGCCAGGTGGGTCAGCTCGATGGCCACGGCGGCGGGAATGACCCGGGGGTCCTGCGGATTGCCGAACTGCGCCGCGAGCAGCACCAGCATGGGCCGCAGCCGCTTGCCGCCGGCCTCGATCAGGTGCGCCGCGGCCTGGGTCAGGACCTCGTGCTCGGCCTTGGCGGCGGCCTTGAGGGCGTCCTCGACCAGATCGAGCCCGGCGGCAACCTCGGACGCCAACGTCGCGTCGGTCAGGTCCACTCCAGCGGTGATCACACGGGCTCCCTCATCGGCTGACCAGCGTAGCCAGCGAGCCCGCCGCTGGCGGGCCCGTGGTTGCCGGCACCGTGCACCGGCACCCACCAAGATATGCGCATCGGGTGGTCACCTGAGGTATGCCCCGTCGGCTCGGGTAGACACCCGGCGGGCCAGCGCTCCCTAGCGCACGAAAAGCTGAGTGGCCGCATGGTTGGCGAGGCTGAGCAGCGGCTGCGGGATGATGCCGAGGACCACGGTGGCCACCGCGCCGATGCCCACCGCCACGCCGGTGAACGCGCTCGGCCGCACCACGGCGGGCCCGTCAGGGGCTGGCTCGCTGAAGAACATCAGCACGATTACCCGGACGTAGGGGAACGCGAGAATCGCGCTGGCGATCACGCCAACGATCACCAGCGGCAGCGCGCCACCCTGGATCGCGGCGCGGAACACGGCGAACTTGCCGGTGAACCCGCTGGTCAGCGGAATCCCTGCGAATGCGATCAGGAAGAGGGTGAAGACTCCCGCGACGAGCGGCGACCGCTTGCCCAGGCCCGCCCAGCGGGACAGGTCCGCCGCCTCGCCCGCCTGGTCCCGGACCAGGGTCACGATGGCAAAGGCACCGACCGTGGCGAACCCGTAGGCCGCCAGGTAGAACAGGCTGCCGGACAGGCCGGCGGCGTTCGCGGCGACCACGCCCGTCAGGATGTAACCGGCCTGCGCGATCGAGGAGTAGGCCAGCAGCCGCTTCACGTCCCGCTGCGTGATGGCGATGATCGAGCCGACCAGCATGGTCAGGATGGCCACGCCCCACATCGCCGGCCGCCAGTCCCAGGTCAGCTGGCCGAACGCGACGTAGAAGACGCGCAGCAGCGCGCCGAAGGCCGACACCAGCGTGCACGACGCCATCAGCGCCGTGATCGGCGTCGGGGCGCCCTGATAAACATCGGGCTTCCAGCTCTGGAACGGCACCGCGCCGATCTTGAAGAGCAGGCCGAGGCCGACCAGCGCGATGCCTGCGTAGAGCAGCGTGGCCGAGGCGGTTCCCGACTGGGCCGCGGCCGCGATCGCCGACAGGCGGACCGAGCCGGCGTACCCGTACAGCATGGCGACGCCGAAGATGAAGAAGGCCGACGAGAAGGCGCCGAGCAGGAAGTACTTCATGGCCGCCTCCTGCGAGAGCAGCCGGCGCCGCCGCGCCAGCCCGCACAGCAGGTAAAGCGGCAGCGAGAGCACTTCGAGCGCGACGAACATCGTCAGCAGGTCGTTGGCCGCCGGGAAGAGCATCATCCCGCCGATCGCGAACAGGGTCAGCGGGTATACCTCGGTGTGGCTGAGGCCCGCCAGCAGCCCCTCGCGCTCCTCGGCGCTGCCCGGCACGGCCGCGGCCTGCGGGGTGAACGGGCTGGCCTCGTGCGAGGACTCCGCGATCAGCAGCACGCTGACGAAGGCGAGCACCAGGATGGTGCCCCACAGGAAGAGCGTCGGCCGGTCGATGCCGACCGCGCCGACCGCGGCGACGTGGCCGGGGCTGCCTTTGGCGAATATCTTGCTGCTGGCCGCGACCATGACGGTCAGCACGAAGGCGCCCGCGAGGCTGCCCAGGGTCAGCACGATGTGCAGCGGCCGCCGCAGGGCGCGCGGCGAGAACGCCTCGACGAGCACGCCGGCCAGGGCGGCCGCGAAGACCAGGAGCAAAGGCGAGAGCTGGCCATACTCAATGTGCGGGGCATTGATCGTCGGCGCCAGTGCCGCTACGGTCCCGGTCACCGGGAGCTCCCTTCGTGGCCGACTGCGCCCGCGGGATGCGGCGGCACCGGATCGGTGGAATGGGTCTGGGCCATGGTCTGCTGAACCGCCGGGTTAATGATCTTGAGTATCGGCTGCGGATAGACGCCCATCCCGATGATCAGGACGATCAGCGGCACGACCGCCCACAATTCGCGGGCCTTCAGATCCGGCATGCTCGCCAGTTCCTCGCGGACCGGCCCTGTCATCGTGCGCTGATACATCCACAGGATGTAGATAGCGGCCAGGATGATGCCGACGGTGGCCAGCACCGCGGCCGCCTCGTACCTGGTGAAGGTGCCGACCAGCACGAGGAACTCGCTGACGAAGGTGGACAGGCCTGGCAGCGCCAGGCCGGCCAGGCCGGCGATCAGGAAGAGCCCGGCCAGCATCGGCGCCACCTTCTGCACGCCGCCGTAGTCGGCGATCAGCTGCGAGCGCCGCCGGGAGATCATGAAGCCGGCGATGAGGAACAGCGCGCCGGTAGCGAAGCCGTGGTTGACCATGTAGAGCGTGGCGCCAGACTGGCCCTGACTGGTGAAGGCGAAGATGCCCAGGGTAATCAGCCCAAAGTGGGACACCGACGTGTAGGCAATCAGCCGCTTGAGGTCCCGCTGCCCGATCGCGACGATGGCGCCGTAGAGGATCCCGACGACCGCCAGCGCGATCACCAGCGGGGTGAAGTAGTGCGCGGCCGACGGGAACAGCTCCAGGCAGTACCGGATCATCCCGAAGGTGCCGACTTTGTCGAGCACGCCGACCAGCAGCACGGCGGCCCCCGGCTGGGCGGACGCGGCCGCGTCCGGCAGCCAGGTGTGGAAGGGCCACAGCGGGGCCTTGATCGCGAAGGCAACGAAGAAGCCGAGGAACAGCCACTTGCTCGCGGTCGGGCTCAGCGCGACGTGCTCCAGCGAGGTGAACAGGAACGTGCCGCCGGGCCGGCCCTGGGCCGAGTAGACGTACAGCGCGATGACCGCGACCAGCATGAGCAGCCCGCCGAGCAGGCTGTACAGCAGGAACTTGACGGCCGCGTACTGCCGCTGACCGACGCCGTAGCTCCCGATCATGAAGTACATCGGGATGAGCATGGCCTCGAAGAACACATAGAACAGGAAGACATCGGTCGCCGCGAAGACGCCGATCATCATGGTCTCGAGGACCAGCATCAGCGCGAAATAGGTCTTGACGCTGCGCCGGGGCGGCGGCGCGTCGGCCGGCCCGGCGTTGCCCTCCGGGTCGTTCCACGAGGCGAGTACCACGACCGGCATCAGGACCGTGGTCATCAGGATGAGGACCAGCGCGATGCCGTCCACGCCGACGGCGTAGTGCACGCCGAACTGCGGGATCCACTGGTAAGTCTGCGTGAACTGGAAGTGCGGGCCGCTGGCCTTGAACTTAACGGCTATCGCGATCGTCACGGCCAGCGTGATGACCGTGCAGACCAGCGCGATGATCTTGACTAGCTGGTCTCGGGCGCGCCGGTCGGCGGCACCGCCCGGAGCGGACCGCCCAGGCGTCAGCGCGATCGCGACCGCACCGACGAGCGGGATCGCGCCCGCGACGGTCAGCCAGGGGAAATTGCTCATGGAATCCGCAGCCTCACCGCTCTAGAGCCTGACCAGGAGGAGGGCGCCCAGCAGCAGCACCGCTCCGACGAACATCGACAGCGCGTAGGAGCGGACCAGCCCCGTCTGCATCTTGCGCAACCGTCCGGACGAGCCGCCGAAGGTGGCGGCCACGGTATTGACCAGGCCGTCCACGCCCCGGTTATCGAAGTAGACCGAGAGCCTGGTCAGCCACTGACCGGGCCGCATCAGCAGCGACTCGTTGATGGCATCGCCGTAGAGATCCTTGCGGGCCGCCATGGTAACGGGGCTGCCCGCCGGCGCGGTCACGGGGATCTCGCGCCGCCCGTAGAGCAGCCAGGCGAGCCCGAAGCCGGCGACCACGAGCACCAGGGTGACCCAGCCGGCGAGCGAGAACACGGCGTGCGAGGCCGGCGGACCGCCGGTCACTGGCTTCAGGAAGTCGAGCAGCCTGCTGTTCAGGATCAGGAACCCGCCCGCGCAGACCGAGCCGATCGCGAGCAGGATCATCGGCACGGTCATGACCTTCGGCGCCTCATGCGGATGCGCCTTCTCTTCCCAGCGGCGCTCACCAGCGAAGGTCATGAACATGACCCGGCTCATGTAGAACGCGGTAATCGCGGCGCCCAGGACGGTGGCGACGCCGAGGATGGCGCCGGAGGTGCCCCCCTTGTCGAAGGCCGCGTCCACGATCGAGTCCTTGGTGAAGAAGCCGGAGAACGGGGGGACGCCGATGATCGCCAGATAGCCGAGCAGGAAGGTGACGAAGGTGACCGGCATGACCTTGGCCAGGCCGCCGAAGCGGCGCATGTCGACCTCGTCGTCCATCTCGTGCTTGACCGAGCCCGCGCCCAGGAAGAGCCCGGCCTTGAAGAACCCGTGCGCGATCAGGTGCGCGATGGCGAACACGTACCCGGCGGGACCCAGGCCCGCGGCGAGCATCATGTAGCCGATCTGGCTCATGGTGGATCCCGCGAGGGCCTTCTTAATGTCGTCCTTCGCGCACCCGATGATCGCGCCCCACAGCAGCGTCGCCGCGCCCACGATGGTGACCACGAGCCGGGCATCCGGGGCCAGGTTGAACAGCGGGCCGGACCGGACGATGAGGTAGACGCCGGCGGTGACCATCGTGGCCGCGTGGATCAGCGCCGACACCGGGGTCGGGCCCTCCATCGCGTCCAGCAGCCAGGACTGCAGCGGCAGCTGGGCGGACTTGCCGCAGGCACCGAGCAGCAGCAGCAGGCAGATCGCGGTGACCACGCCGGTGCTCGCCGAGCCGGCTGCGTGGTACACGCCGGAGAAGGTGATCGAGCCGAAGGTGAGGAACATCAGCATGATGGCCAGGGACAGGCCCGCGTCACCGACCCGGTTGGCGATGAAAGCCTTCTTCGCGGCCGCCGCGGCGGTCGGCTTGAACTGCCAGAAGCCGATCAGCAGGTAAGAGGCCAGGCCCACGCCCTCCCAGCCGGCGTACAGGCCGAGGTAGTTGTCGGCCAGCACCAGCAGGAGCATCGCGGCCAGGAACAGGTTCATGTATCCGAAGAACCGGCGCCGCTCCGGGTCGTCCGCCATGTAGCCGACGGCGAAGATGTGGATAAGCGATCCGACGCCGGTGATCAGCAGCACGAAGCAAATGGACAGCGGGTCGAGCAGGATGCCGATGTTGACGTTGAAGCGGCCGACCGAGATCCACTGGAAGAGCTGCAGGTCCCTGGCGCGGCTGGCGGCCGGGTAGCCGAGCATCGCGATGAAGACCACGACCCCGTAGCAGAACGCCGCGAGCGGCATAGCCACGCCGACGAGATGTCCCCAGGAGTTGGTGCGCTTCCCGCCGAGCAGCAGGACCACGGCTCCCGCCAGCGGGAACGCGACCAGCAGCCAGGCGGCATGCTGGACCCCTATCGCGGGCATGCTAGTCATGACCGAGGCCGACGGCGCGATGACGCCCTGGGCAGAGCCTGTCACTGGCTACCTCTCCTGTGCTAGTCCGGCGGACAACCCCCGGACCCCCGGACTTGTGCTGCCCCGGGGCTACTCTGCGCCTGCCCGGGCCTACCCCCGGCGTCGGCGCGCGTCAGTATTTCATCAGGCTGGCGTCGTCGACCGAGGCCGATCTGCGAGCACGGAAGATCGAGGTCAGGATGGCGAGGCCGACGACCACCTCCGCCGCCGCCACCACCATGACGAAGAACGCGATGACCTGGCCGTCGAGGGCGCCGTGCATCCGGGCGAAGGCCACGAAGGCCAGGTTGGCCGCGTTCAGCATGAGCTCCACGCACATGAACACGACCAGAGCGTTGCGGCGCACCAGGACGCCGACCCCGCCGATGACGAACAAGATCACCGAGAGGGCCACGAAATGGGCCGGGCTCACCATTACGCGTCCTCCTGGTCGCTGGCGCCGCGGGACAGCGCGGTGGTGCCGGGCGACCCCATCTGGCCGCCGCCCGAGATGACCTCGCTGACCGACAGCTCGGACGGCGAGCCGTCCGGCAGCAGGGCGGGCATGTCGACCGCGTTATGCCGCGCGTACGTGCCCGGCCCTGGCAGCGGGGTCGGGCGGCCGCTGGCGATCCGCTGCCGGGACAGGCTGCGCTGGGTGGGCTTGGGGGTGGTGCGCTCCCGGTGGGCCAGCACCATTGCGCCGAGAGCGGCCGTGATCAGCAGAGCGCTGGTGATCTCGAACGGAAACACGTACGTGGTGAACAGCAGCGTCGCGATACCCGTGACGTTCGAGGAGCCGAAGGACGCCTTCGCCGCCGAGGCCGGCCCGATGGCCGCGTGCCCGACGACGAGGCTGAGCAGGATCAGCAGGCCGATGCCGAATACCCCGGCCGCGAGCCGCTGGCCCCTGATCGTCTCCACGATCGAGTCGGCCGCGCTGATGCCGACGATCATGAGCACGAACAGGAACAGCATCAGCACGGCGCCGGTGTAGACGATGACCTGGACGAAGGCCAGGAACGGCGCGCCCTGCATGGCGTACAGGACCGCGAGCGACAGCATCACCACCGCGAGCAGGACGGCACAGTGCACGGCCCGCCGGGCCAGCACCATGCCCAGCCCCGCCACCACGGCGATGATGGCGAGTATCCAGAACGCAAGCTCCCGGGTTGTTGTCGCGGCGCTGGCCGCGAGCACGATGGAATGATGATTCACCGCGGCGCCCCCGGGTCTGACTCGGCGTCCGACTGCTTGGCATCAGCCAGCATGGCGCCCAGCGCGTAATACTCCTCTTCGGTATCGCCCAGCCGCATCGGGTGCGGGGGGGCCTCCATGTCTGGCTGCAGCGCGACCACGAGCTGCTCCTTGGTCCAGATCAGGGCTTCCCGGCTGTCGTCGGCGAGCTCGTACTCGTTGGTCATGGTCAGCGCCCTGGTCGGGCACGCCTCCACGCACAGCCCACACAGGATGCAGCGCAGGTAGTTGATCTGGTAGACGCGCCCGTACCGCTCGCCGGGCGAGAACCGCTCCTCCGGCGTGTTGTCCGCGCCCTCCACGTAGATCGCGTCCGCCGGGCAGGCCCAGGCGCACAGCTCGCAGCCGATGCACTTCTCCAGCCCGTCGGGCCACCGGTTGAGCTGA
>Ga0209839_10000698_pt1 | contig 17097 bp, 13 predicted proteins | sample OrgsoiDNA2013050_FD_185800 | JGI IMG/M metagenome (GOLD analysis project Ga0209839, IMG submission 185800) | Permafrost soil microbial communities from the Arctic, to analyse light accelerated degradation of dissolved organic matter (DOM) -... | ecosystem: Environmental > Terrestrial > Soil >... | reverse complement strand
AATATGCGCCCTCAACTTATAAAACCTTTCAACAACAGGTGTTGCTTCAACCCATGAAGGATTGGCACTTACGCTCTGAATTCCAAAACGGCAAAGCAGTTGGAGGGCTGATCGACTATCTGCAATTGTTCAGCTTTATTGGCATCCTCGTAATGATGATCGCCTGCATCAACTTCATGAATCTTTCTACAGCGCGATCACAAAAAAGAGCAAGAGAGGTAGGCGTGAGAAAGGTGATCGGTTCCTCGCGAAGAGGTTTAATCGTGCAGTTCCTTACTGAATCCATAGTTCTTACAAGCATCGGATTTATTCTGTCGTTGATCTTTGTACAACTGGTGTTGCCTGCTTTCAATACCCTTGTCCGAAGTGACATTGCTATTCCCTGGCCCAGCGGGCGTTTCTGGCTGATCATGACTGGCTATGTGCTGTTCACCGGATTGCTGGCCGGAAGCAAGCCGGCATTTTATCTTTCCTCTTTCCAGCCTGCGCGGGTTCTGAAATCAGTCCTACAAACCGGCAAGTCAGCGGCTTTTTCAAGAAAGGCCCTTTTGGTATTGCAATTCACTTGTTCCATAGGACTGATCATTAGCACGGTTATCATTTACCGGCAGATCCAATACGCCCGCAACAGGCCAACAGGGTATAATCCGAACCGGTTACTGGAGAGCGCCGCAGGTTCCGGAGACTATATTGCGTTGAAGCAAGCCGTACTTGCATCCGGTCAGGTGAGCAGCATGACGAAATCATTGAGCAGGGTTACTGAAGTCAGGTCGCGCAATACCATCAGCAACTGGCAGGGCAAACTACCTAATGAACCATTGACCCTGGTGATGAATGCAGTGAGTGATCGGGACTATTTTGAGACCCTAGGAGAGAAGTTTATACATGGCAGGAATTTTACCGGCAATTACAGTGCGGATTCGTCCTGCACGATTCTCAATGAGGCAGCCGTAAAACGAATGCGCCTGAAGGAGCCGGTTGGCTCTTTTATTAGCTGGACCGGACCGGATGGTTCACTGGTGAGACTGCGGGTAATCGGAGTCGTAAAAGATGCTTTGACTGATGCGCCTTTTGCACCTGCGGAACCCGGCTTTTTTCTTTATCAACCCGGATGGACATACAACTATATTTACCGGCTGGCGCCGACGGTGAATACGCAGACCGCGCTCGCCAAATTAAAGCCCATCTTTGAAAAGTACGACTCTTCCCTCTCGTATATGTATCGATTCGTTGATGAAGACTATGCCGGGAAGTTTGATCTCGAAATGCTGATAGGTAAATTAGCGGGTATTTTTACCGCGCTGGCAGTAATTGTTTGCTGTCTCGGATTGTTCGGAATGACGGCCTATCTAATCGAGCAACGCACGAAAGAGATCGGCATCCGCAAGGTGTTGGGAGCTTCCATATCGCAGGTTTTATTGCTTCTTACCAGTGATTTTATCATTCTGGTGATCATCAGCTGCATACTTGCATCGCCAATCGCCTTTTATTTTTTGCAAAACTGGTTACAGCAATATTATTACCGGATCCATATCGGTCCGGGTGTATTTATCGCTTCGGCAATCCTGGCAATTGTGATCGCCACACTTACCATCAGCTTCCAGGCTGTCAAAGTAGCTATTGCAAATCCGGTAAATAGCCTTCGTTCTGAATGAAATTCGTTTCACCTGCCATATCCCGCCTTGTTTATCTTAAATTATTATCTTTGCTCCATTACACTCTCTTTATAAAATATTAGTTGGTTTATTAACGGCATCCCTCATGCTGATGCTGACGTTTTGTTCACCGCCAGGTGAATGGCTGGAATTATATTTTAAAATTTTATAAAGAGTACAATGCAAAATAATATAAAAATCGCCGTGATTGGCGGAACCGGCAAGTCTGGAAAATACCTTGTTCAACGATTATTAAGTCAGGCCTTCCATCTTATGATACTCGTTAGAAATCCTGAAAGATGCCAAATCAAAAGCCCGCTCATCGAAATCATTCAAGGGGATGCACGGAATTTCGAAGCTGTTCGTTCATTGATAGAAGGATGCCAGGCGGTCATCAGCACTTTGGGCCAACCGAAAGGCGAGGGGCCTATTTTCAGTCAGGCCACAGCCCATGTTATTCGTTCGATGAATGAGTACGGGATAAAGCGCTATATCCTGATTACAGGATTAAACGTAGATACGGCATTCGATAAAAAAAGTGCGAAAACAGCGTTCGCTACCGAATGGATGAAAAATAACTATCCGCTGACAACGGCTGATAAGCAAAGAGAATATGAGCTTTTGTCGGAAAGCGATATTGACTGGACCTTAGTCAGGCTTCCTTTAATTGAACTGACAGAAAAGAAAAGTGAATGGAAAGCCAGTCTGGAAGATTGCCCGGGCGAAAAAATAAGTGCCACAGATTTAGCTGATTTTCTCATTGGGCAATTGTTTGATGACGGATATATCAGGAAGGCTCCTTTTATCGCAAATGTCTAATGAAAATAAATAGCCATTCAATGGAAGGCGTGTATTGATTGGTGGCAGCAACGATCACTTTCCTGACGTCAGGAAAGCGATCCTCAACCTCCCAACGTGTTGTAAGTGAATGTAGTGTTTAGAGCCAACTGATATAAGCAATACCATTGACTGTTCGAAATAAAATGGTAAATTTGAATGTGCTTTATCAAAAATACATAGAAATAAAAGCCGAAAAGAGGTTTGGACAACCTTGTATTGTCAATACAAGGATTACTGTTTTTGATATTCTTTCCTGTCTTGCATCAGGAATGACATTTAAGGATATTATTGAAGACTTCCCGGAGTTAAACGAAGTCCATATAAAGGCTGCCCTTTCATTTGCTGCAGAAAGAGAACATGTACTTAGAATTGCATCGTGACACTTTTATTCGATCAGAACATCTCTTATAAAATCATCAAGCCTCTTTCGGAGACTTTTACCAATTGCATTCATGTTACCGGAGTTGGATTAACAAATTCATCGGATGATGTTATTTGGAAGTATGCAAGAGAAAATAGTCTTTGTATCGTGACATTTGATGAGACTTCCTGAATTTAGCAACATTTATGTTTTACATAAGAACTCTTGCTTTGCTGCGTATGGCGCTATAAAATAGTTCATGAGTTATATCTGATTTTTAATAAATTCATGGTCCATTATGAACCTGAATTTCTCAAGCTATCCCAAATTTCTGGTATCTGTTACAGCGCTGAGTTTATCTTTCGGCCTGTGCATGGCCCAAGGTCGCAACACCATGATCACCGAATGGCAATACGGAAAAAACGGTGCGGTATCCATTACTTATGATGACGCTTCCAGAAACCAGTTTACCCGCGCATTGCCACTTATGGAGCGATTGAAAATACCCGCAACTTTCTTTGTCATCACCGGTCCGATCACCGGTTCTAAATACCAGGGTAAATTTGTGGGCCGGCCGGTAGAAGATATCATTAAAGAATCAGCCTCGGTCCCAACCAATGAACATAATTTTTTGGAGCGATGTTCGGCAGCCGGATATCTGGGTTACATGGGGACAATTTCATATCATACGCGAGCAGGTGGCTGGTATTCGTCGGGCAAAAAGCAACAGGCTTTTCATTTGATGGATAGCCTGTACGCCAAAGTGCGCAATGGTGATTTTAAACCCGGGTATGAGCCATGTCCGGAATATAAGGAAGCGGTAGGATCGAGTTGGGATGATTTCAGAAAAGATGCTGGTGAAGGATATGAAATTGCAAGTCATTCCATCACACACGCCACTATGCCTGGTATGGATGAAGCCAATATTCATTATGAACTTGAGAAAAGCAAAGAAGAAATCAAAAATCAGTTGGGCGACAAATACACGTTCTCTACTGAAGTCCCATATGGCTACGAAGACGACCGCGTGATGCAGATCGCTTACAAAATTTATCCCGCTCTGCGCAACCGCATGCCTGAACCATTTTTGAAAGAGATTGATCGTGCAAGCAAGGAAATTCCTCACCCGAGCGATAAGGATTATGTACAATGGCAGCGTGGCCCACTACATAAAACACCATTGTCATTGATGAAATCGTGGGTAGATACCACTTACGCAAATAAAGATATGTGGCTGGTGCTTGTTTTTCATGGCATTGACAGCCTCGGCTGGGAACCGACACCGATCCCAAAACTTGAAGAATATTTTAATTATATCAAAGACAGGGAAGACAAACTTTGGATTGCAACTTTCGGTGATGCTACCAAATACATGCGGGAGCGAGAGCATGCTGCAGTAAACACTAATGAAAAAGACGGTAAGATCAGTGTATCACTCACCCATTCGCTGGACAAAACGATGTATGATCTGCCGCTAACGCTCAAAACCTATGTTCCTGACAAATGGAGCAAAGTGACCGTGAGCCAGGGACCAAACACGAAAACAGTCGATGTTCAGCATGATGAGAAGGGCAGGTATGTGCTCTACCAGGTAGAACCAAACTCAACAAACGCGCTACTATCGGGCTCATAAAATTCATGCTTCAATCTTTTTAATAAAAATTCCTGATCAACCCTAAAATACATTTGTGAAACGCAACTACTATATTGTAGTATTAATATCGTTGCTCACGATGGCGCAAGCATTCGCGCAAAGCAGTGAAAATTTTAAAATGATATTAAAAGATGGGTGGAAGATGCAGTCGGCCACCAGGGTTGCTGATGCCGGGGCAAGCCTGTCACAAACTGGTTATAAAACTTTGGGCTGGTACACAGTCAGTGTCCCTACGACCATCATCGCCGGTTTACTGTCAAATAAAGTGTATGATTTCGATCCGTTTTATGATATGAATTTCGAGAAGCTGAAAGACCCGAAGCTTGATTCCACCTGGTGGTTTCGCAAAGAGTTCATGCTCCCAAAGTCTGAGAAAGGAAAAGACGTGGTGCTCAAACTACATGGTATTAACTATAAGGCAAATGTCTGGCTTAATGGTGTGCTCATAGCCGATTCAACCCAAATTGTAAATCCTTATCGTATCATAGAACTGAATGTTTCTAAGAATATTAAATCGACTGGCGCCAACGTTCTTGCTTTGGAAATCAAACGCCCAATCGACCCGCAAAAACATGGTGGTGATTTGGCGATTGATTATGCAGACTGGATACATTATCCCCCCGATTATAATGCAGGGATCATCAACAATATTGAGATCAAAACGTATGATCGCGTCGGTATTCGATATCCGCTGGTGACTACAAAATTCGATCTGCCTTCGTTGGGCACAGCACATCTTACCGTCGATGCGCTGGTGACCAATTACTCAGCCAACCCGCAGGATGTACTTGTAAGAGGTAAGATTAATTCCGACATCATTTTCAAAAAGAAAATTCACTTAAATGCCAATGAAACTGCCGAGATAACTTTTACCCCGGCTGATTTCCCGCAAATCAATATCAAAAACCCGCACATCTGGTGGCCATGGCAATACGGAAAGCCAAACCTGAACCATATTGAGCTTTCAGTGGCGCATGATAATAAGGTGAGCAATACCATTGCAGAAGACTTCGGCATTCGCCAGATCTCATCGCAGCTGATCGATGATAAATCGCGTGTGTTTATAGTGAATGGCAAGCGGATTGTATTACGAGGTGCGGCCTGGTCACCGGATATTTTTCAACGTCGTTCGCTTGAACGCCAGGAGCAGGAAATCCGGCTCTATCGTCATATGAACATGAACATCGTTCGCTCAGAAGGGAAAATGGAAGACGATAATTTTTATGCGCTGTGCGATAAATATGGTATGCTGGTAATGAGTGGCTGGATGTGTTGCGGCGCGTGGCAATATCCCGAAAATTGGGACGCAGCCAAACGTGCGTCGGCAATTGCATCCGACAGCAGTGTGATGCTCTGGCTGCGAAACAAATCAAGCATGATGGTATGGCTCAATGGCAGCGATATGCCTCCGCGCGATTCAACTGTTGAACAAGACTACCTGAATATTGAAGCATCACTGAAATGGCCCAACCCTACTATTTCAACCGCTGACGCTTCCAAGTCGAAAGTTTCTGGTTTTAGCGGTGTAAAAATGAATGGCCCCTATGAGTGGGTGCCACCCATTTATTGGGAAACCGATTCGTTGCTGAGACGTGGCGGCGCATGGAGTTTCGCAACGGAGATATCGCCGGGGCCGTCCATACCGCCTTATGAATCCTTGATAAAATTCATACCAAAAGATTCATTGTGGTTCAACACAGCAAGCTGGAAATATCATTGCGGTACCATGACCTTCAGCAACACAGAGGTTTTTAACGATGCGCTTGAGGGGCGTTACGGGAAAGCAACCGATATAAAAGATTACATTGCTAAAGCGCAGGCACAAAATTACGAGGCACACCGCGCCATGATGGAATCGTATGGCCTGCATAAATATCATACGGCTACCGGCGTGGTTCAGTGGATGGGCAGCAATCCATGGCCAGGCCTGATCTGGCACACTTACGATTATTACCTATATCCTGCCGGTACTTACTTCGGCATGAAAAAGTCGATGGAACCTCTGCACATTATGTATTCTTATGCCAATAACGAAGTGGATATTACAAACTCGTTGCTGCAAAAATTTTCCGGGCTAAAAGCCAAAGCAGACGTATATCATCTGGATGGCGCTTTGAAATATTCCAAAAACATGACTACCAGTGTCGAACCCGACAGCATACAAAAATGTTTTGTACTACCGCAGATCAATGATCTTTCAGACACTTATTTCCTGCGGCTGCAACTCAACGATGCAAAAGGCGATGTGAAAAGTATCAACTGGTATTGGCTGTCTAAAAAAGCTGATGTCCTTGATTGGGTGAAATCGAAATGGTACATGACGCCACAGACCGGATATGCCGATTTTTCTGCATTGCAAAACATCGGCAAAACTTCGCTGAAAATGTCATACACAAGTGCGAAAAAACACGACAGCACTTTGCATACTGTAATCATTACCAACACGGGCAAAACAGTGGCTTTCCAGACACACCTGCGCGCATTAAAAGGCAAGTCGGGCGAAGATATTTTGCCGATCATCTTTAGCGACAACTATGTGGAATTAGCACCGGGTGAAACCCGCACCATTTTGTGCAGTTATGCAAATAAGGATGCAAAGGGTGCTAAACCGTTTTTCGTCACCTCTGCATGGAATCTGGATGTTACGAGTTGCAAAGCAGGCGGAATGGTCGCGTTTGAAGATCAGAAGTAAAACTTCTGATAGCCCGAAAAAAATATCTTATCAACAATGAAGAACATTATCCCATTCATTATACTGATCAGTCTTGGCATCAGTCCTGCATTCGGTCAATCGCGGGAAGTCAGATTCCTTATTGACACCACCATAACGATCATGAAGAATAATGCGGTCAATCGTGATCAGGTTGACTGGACAAAGATCGAGGCAGCCGCCTTATCTGAAGCCGCAGGCAAGGAAAATGCTTATCAACTCGGACCGATATTCAGAATGCTCTTCAAATCGCTCAATGACTTTCATGGCAATATTTCCTGTTGGGACAGCACGTATAAATGGCATCGCCCCGAGCCGGAATATTCCGACTCAATAAAAAACGAATGGAAAAAGGGAGTCTTTCTTCAAAAGGAAATACTTCCGGATCATATCGGATATTTAAGAGTTCCCTATATGTCATTCGCAGAACGGGGTGAGCTGGACAAAAAAGCGCAGGCCCTGAATGATAGCCTCTGTGCATTACTTGATCAGAATGTTACCGGTATTGTTCTCGATCTAAGACTCAATGGCGGCGGCGCCATGTATCCGATGATGTTAGGTCTTGAACAGCTTTTGCATGATGGGAAAATTGGTTCTTTTGAAGCAAAAGGTCACGGCAACTGGATAATAAAAAATAACGACTTTTACCTGGATACAATGATTCTAACCTCCATTGTTCCAAAATGCAGCATCCCGAATAATAACATTCCGGTTGCGGTTTTAATTGGCCAGGGAACCGGAAGTTCCGGGGAATTTCTAACGATCGCGTTCAAAAAGCGAGCAAACACGGTTTTTATCGGATCAAATACTGCCGGATATGTAACAACAACATCGGGATATAAAATAAATGATGGCGTTTGGCTTATGCTTTCGACAGGATATGGCAGAGACCGGCAAGGTCAAATCTATGAGCAGGCGATTTCTCCAGACATATATATCAATGAGCCGGATAGCTTTAATAATATAAAAAAAGATAAAAAAGTGCTGGCAGCAATAAAATGGATAGAAGAGAAATAATAGCCCAGGATGTCCGGAACATTTTTGAAGTAGCAAAGATGTTCACTGCACCGAACTGATAATCCAGGCTTATAAGATTGCCATATCCCGCTGCTTCCATGCACTTTTGTAATGCTTCGGACGCAGACCTGTCATCCTCTTAAATACTTTGGTAAAGTGGGTATGATTCTGAAATCCTAATTCATAAAATATATCGCCGACCTTCACCCCTTCCCTGTGCAATAAAATCTTAGATCTCTCTATTCGAAGAGATAGAACATATTGATGTAGCGTAATACCGGTAAACGATTTAAAAATTCGCAAAAAATGAAACGGACTTAAGTACGCTTCCTTTGAAATAATATCAACGGTTAATTTTGCGTCCAGATTAGACCTAATAAATTCATCAACTCGTTTAAAAGTTGCTACATATTGCGACACATTTTTATCAGGATTGGCATCCACACCTAAATATTTTTCAACTATTCCTAACATAAGCTGATGATAGACCTCTTTAATTATCAAATCATCCGCCTTTTTTTGGCACAACGTATAAAGACATTTGATCAAACTAATCAGAGACTGATCTTTTACAATCGTCTCTGAAAGTCTGACATCTAAATATTTCCATTTTTTATTAAACGATTCACCATGAATCCTTAGCCAATCCTCCAAATCCGGATGAAATACCTTGTATGACAGGATTTGATTCCTATCTGTATATCCAGTGTGTACTTCACCAGGATTTATAAAGACAAGATCATCGGGCCCAACCCGATATTTCATTCCATTGCAATAAAATTCGTTTTGGCCTTCCTCAATAATCTGAATTAAAAACAATTCATGGAAATGCTTTGGAAACGTAAAGTTCTTGTAACGGTTACTGAAAATATCGCCAAAATCAGTTTTAATCAAAGCGGTCTCAAAAAATTCTTCCCGGATCATAGATCCTTAAATTTAGCCCTATATTTACTATTCAGATATTCTTTTTATCGTTCAGACAGAAATAGCCTCTCTTCAATAGTTTAAAATGAATGTCCTGGGGGAATTTATAGCTTACCAAGTTCCTCAATTTTATTTGCCAATTTTCTACCGCGCAGATTTTTTGCTGCAATCTTTCCTTCTTTATCAATTAATAGCGAAGTTGGAATAAAAATGATCCCATAGTCCTTTGGCGTAGGACCATCAACACCAGCCAAATCAACAACCTGTGGCCAGGGCAGTTTATATTTATTCAAAGCCTTTACCCACGCCTCTTTATTCTTGTCGATAGAGAAACTAATGATTTGCAAATTGGATGCTCCATATTTATTTTGCGCCTCCAGGAGTTCGGGGAATTTTTCTATGCATGGCTGACACCATGATGCCCAGAAGTCAAGCAAAACAATTTTACTTCTGTAAGCACTTAGTTTAATAACATCCCCATTGAAGGATTTCATTTCGAAGTCCGGCGCATTTTTTCCAATAGCCGTTTTTTGAAAATCACGTAGCAGGTTTCTTATTCCTTCAATCCGCGGATTATTAAGTAAAGCCTTGTCCATTATATTAAATATCTTTTCAATAAATACACTGTCAGGCGCGTTAAGACTGGCCATGAAAGTGATATAGGGCAATATCACAGAATTTCTGTCTTCAATAGCATAGCTAAAGGCTTTCTCAAGTATCAAATGCGATACGCTGTCAAACTGTGTTTGCAAGATGTCAGCTGTTTCTTCGTTATTTTTTTCCTGTGCCTCGGTAATTGCATTATCTATGAAATTTGCTTTCTGACTAAGAGGCCTTGTGGTGTTCCGATATATCAGAAATTCATCCTGTGACCTTGATCCTTCAACAATGATATTCTTAACAGAGTCAAGGGAACCAGTCAAATTAATTTCTGAATTCTCAAGAAATATATTGGTAAACAGATTCATTTTGGAATCGTAGTATACCTGATACATTTCCGGATAAAATACTTCCCCTATAAATAAAAATCTGTTATTGGATACAGGTGCCGAAATTATTTTGTTTGTAAGGGTGTTATACAAATACACGGAATCCGATCTAAGGTTTTTTATATTCCCATGGATTGTAAATCCCTTATCTACATCTGTTACAGGCTTATCACTACTGAAAAATAGTATTGAGATCAATCCTGCAATTACTATCTTATAGGGAACGGAGAAATTCATAGACAGAAAGCATTTATAATTAATAATAAGACAACGGCAAAGAGAATAAATCATCCTTACAGTTTCTAGTCTAAAATTGCTATTTATATAAATGTGGCCTGAATTCCACCAAAGAGCCCTTCTGCCCAAGCCCGGTGTTTATAAATTCATCCGACTTTAAAATGTCTTAATCATTAATTTAATGTTAACTTATCATTAATTAATAAGAGTAAGCCATGAAGCCTGCCATATACTTTCGCCGCTTTCCGGTCAAAGCATTGCTTTTCCTGCATTTTTTCCTTTTGTTGCTAACCATACATGCCTTGGGTCAGCAGCCGGATATGAATAGTTCCCGAAAATTGCTTTTGAATGAAGTGAATGTATCCGCAGAAAGGCATCTTCTTAGAAATTTTTCGCCTTCAGCCGAAGTAACCTGGTTTGAGGAAAACCACGGTTTTGTCGCCCTCTGTAATGAAGGAAATTCGATTGTCAGGGTATACTATAAGCTGAACGGTAATTTTGAAAGTTGTACAAAATACTATCTGGCCGATGCGCTGGACGTGAATCAGAAATCAACCCTGTTAAAAAAATTTCCCGGTTGCAAAATTATGATGGTTACTGAGCTTACCAATTTGGAAAAGGAAGAACTGTTCATCAAAATAAAAGATGGCGCCTATATAAGAACCGTTCATTTCTCAGATGAGGGAATGGAGATAACAGAAAATATACTGGATGGCTCGTACTGATCCGTTAATCAGATGGGCAGATATTATCTTCATTCGCAAAAGCTATGCTAGTTTATCTTTAAACCGCTCAATTCATCTTTTATTTCTTCGAGCTCTTTAACGTTTGAATACTTCATAGTCGGCACTAAACCAACGATGGTATCTCAAACCTGGCACTCCGGTAGATCATCCGGATATTTTGACGGAACAGGCAATTTCCTTAATCGCTCTGAAGCTTAATACAAATAAAACCCCCCCAGGAAAAAACGGTACTTAACTATATCCTACAATTATGAATGAAAGATATAAGGAGATAATCAAATATCATACTGAGATACTGAGAGTTGTATTTATTATCTTTTTTGCAGACCTTACAGGAATTATTTCTCTGATCAAAAAAGGCTCCCTGACAATTAATGAGTTCAGATTATTTTTAGCAGGAATTTTGGATATTTTTGCCTTAGTAATTATCGTGTTAAAAATTCATAAGAAAATTACTTCCGAAATAAAAAAGCTATGGTAATGGCAGATTTTCAATTATTTGGTCTGATTTGTTTAATGATAGCCTTCGCTATGCTCTGTACTATTTTTATAGATGTCATCAACTTCGAATTTGATGACGAAAAAGAATTAAAAAGTAAGAAAGAGGGCTAAATTAAAAAACTACGCTACAGAAAACCTTTCTAAGTCATAGAATTCAGGGAAACTTCTTTAAAAACACCATTTTTCTTTCATCAAGTACCGGCTGTTTCCATTTTAGGTAATCAGAAAGCAGGAAAACCAGGATTTACTAAATTCTGGTTAATCCCCAACACAAACCGTTGCTCTCAACTGATACCTGTTGACAAACTCCTATCTTCAATGATGCGTCGTTCGATCAGTTCCGCGATAGTTGTATTCATTCGCTTTTGTTGCGCCAGATGCACCAGATATGTTGATCCTCCCTTACCGGAGGCGCAAAGACTTCTGATGGCACATCCATGGATTTTGGTGTACACCGACTCTGTTTCTATCGATAGTCCGAATATAGTTATTCATCATCTGATACCTGCCAGTGCATGTGAGAAGCAGGAAAAGCTGTCATTTGGTAATAACTTCAATTATTATATTCAACTGGTTTGCGGTCAACCGGTTCCCGTTTCGTTTAATGGCGATTGGAATTTTCTTCCGGATTCATCATTGGGTTTTGGGTTGAAGACGGATACGGGTGTTTTTTCATCTTTAAATATCGCCAAACTCGAAATGGTTATCCCGGATACTCTAAAATTGGTTCAGGAAGGTAGTTTTGCCTCGCCTGGTATTCCTAATCAGCTTTTTTTTGAAAAAACCTATTCACGTTAGCCGGTTATGCCAATGACTGAATAAAAACCTGAACATTGATAAGAAACTATTTCAAAATCGCCTGGCGAAACATTGTAAAAAGCCGCTCCTATTCATCAGTAAATATTTTTGGCCTGGCTGTTGGAATAGCATTCATGCTGTTGATTGGTTCTTATGTCTGGAACGAATTCCAGGTAAACAGAAACCTGAAAAATGCGGCCAATCAATATATTATTCAAAGCAAATGGGGCGATGCCACATCATTTGAATTGACTACCGTCGGTGCGTTGGCAAAGGCTTTGAAAGACCAGTATCCCAACCTCGTCGCAAACTATTATCGTTGGGACGGAATCGGTTCAAATGTTTCCAAAGGCGATAAGGTTTTCCGCGAGGATATTCAGATAGGCGACAGTACCCTGCTTCCCATGTATGGCTTCCCGTTACTATACGGCAATCCCCGGACCGCATTAAATGATCCTTTTTCTGCTGTAATAACAGAAGAAACGGCGATAAAATATTTCGGGAAAACAAATGTACTGGGTGAATCCCTGACCGTCGAAAGTTTTTCAGGCACAAAACATGATTTTCTGATCACCGGTATTCTGAAGAAATTATCGCCTAACTCGATAACCCGTATTAACGATAATAACCGGATTTCTGTTTTTCTTTCTTCTACTGGTATCGGTTTCTTTGGAAGGGTCATAAACAGCTGGACCAATCCATGGATCATTGGTTATGTTGAATTAAAATACGGTGTCAGGCCCGCTGAACTGGAAAGACTGATGCGCCAGCTGGTAAAAAAGAATACGCCGATCGGGATCAGTGATCAGATGAAACCCATCCTGGTGCCCTTGAAGGACTATTACCTGGAGGCAAACAACGGGCTTGTAAAAAAGATGCTCTCCACGCTGACCATTATCGCCATTTTTATTTTATTTATGGCCATCGTGAATTTCATCAACATCGCCGTCAGCCGGTCGTCCGCCCGCATGAAGGAAATTGGTGTTCGAAAAGTACTCGGCGGATTGCGAAAACAACTGATCCTGCAATTTCTTACCGAATCATTTTTACTGGTCATGTTGTCGGCTATCATTGCACTCGGCCTATATGAATTATTCAGACCCGTATTTAACAATCTGCTGGACACGCAAATTCCCGCGATATATGCTTTCTCGGTATACATATATGGAATCCTTTTGGCGCTGATCCTTTTCATCAGCCTCCTGGCGGGCATTTATCCGGCCCTGGTGTTATCGTCTTTAAGACCTGCTGAAGTGATCAAAGGAAGTTTAACTTCTGTAAAAGAGAATATCCTGCTTCGAAAATTTCTCGTTGGCTTTCAGTTTTCCATCGCTGCCGTTGTATTGATCGGGGCCATTCTGATTGCAAAGCAGGTTGACTATTTTCTAAACGGTAATCTGGGGTATGATAAATCGTATGTTTTATCCGCACAGGTACCGAGGGACTGGACCCAAAAAGGGGTCAATCACATGGAGACGATCCGGAGCGAGTTTGCAAAAATGCCGCTTATAGATAACGTAACTCTTTCCTATGAAATACCCGATGGGAGTTTCGGCGACGTACCAAACGCTTTTAAACCAGGACAGGATTCAACACAGGCCAAGTCAGTCGGGATGTTAAAAGCAGACGCGAGCTTTCTGTCAACCTACAAGATCCCATTAGTCGCCGGTAGTTTTTTTACTGAGCCGGATGAAAATGCGGATTCTACAAAAATTATTATCAATGAAACAGCTGCCAGAACATTTGGATGGCAGGATCCCAATATGGCCATTGGCCAGCAATTGAAAATGCAGAGTTTTGGCGGCACATTGTTTACGACGATTGGTGTTACCAAAGATTTTCAGTTTGGTTCCATGCAGAGTGCAATCGGTCCGATTATATTCTTTCATGTAAACTACCTGAAACAATACCGGTATTTTTCTTTCAGAATGAAACCCGGAAATATCGGTGCTACCATTGAATCCCTGCAAAGAAAATGGTCGTCCCTGATGCCCGGTACGCCGTTTCAATACCGGTTCATGGATGATATACTCAGAAAGATTTACAAAACGGAAATACAATTGAAACAGGCATCTTATATTGCCACGGGGCTCACAGGCATCATCGTATTGCTCGGTGTTCTCGGTCTTGTTTCTTTAAGTATTGAAAAACGAAGAAAAGAAATCGGCATCCGTAAAGTGCTGGGATCATCCGTATCCGCCATCATTCTGTTATTCGTAAAGGAATTTTTATTGATCATCGGGATAGCCACCGTCATCGCATGTCCGCTTGCCTATTTAATTATTCAAAACTGGCTGAATGGATATGCTTATCGAATACAGATAACCGTTCAGCCCTTTTTCCTGTCCATGTTATTTTTAGGTTTGGTAACAGCGCTATTAATTATTTTTCAATCTATCAGAGCGGCTGTTGCAAACCCGGTAACTAGCTTACGTTCAGAGTGAACTTCAGATGTTATCGTCTTTTATTTTACTTTCGGAAGCTTCCACCGTTGTCCGTCAGAACGGATTTCAGTATAGTAGGCAATGCGGCCCTTGGCATCCTTTCCAAAAACAACCTTAAACAGGTTGCCTTTAGTCATGTATTCGGAATCACTTACCGGAAAATTTAGGTCCGGTTTACCTCCCGTTGCCGCATCATACAATTTTCCATCCTTTACAAACACCGTATCTGCATATTGAGCATCATATTGATATATACCCGCATATTGCGGGTACTCTTTTTGGTGTTTTTCTGCTACAGGAGTAAAATAATTCACGTCCCGTGTCCCAAACGCTACAGCCGCCATTTTCCATTTACCACTGTCCAGGACAAATGTCTTTAATGTTCTTTTGCTGTCAAAAACGGAATCGCCATTTACCATTTCATAACTAACCGACAAATAACTAAGTATCGCTGTATTCCCAATTAATCTGAATGTATAATCATGGGCGGGAACGGCAATTCCAGCCGATAGGTCGTGCGAAAGTGCGTACGCTGAAGACATAAACATATTGTCACCAACAGTAAGTAAACTATCCACACATAGGGCCTGGTATTTATTGGGATTCTTTTCCTTTATAGCCTCCATCATTTCACCATTCAATGTGATGATGATTTTTTTTACGCTGTCCGGATTGATAGAACCAGAATCTTGCGAGGTCGGGCGGCTGCATTTGGTAAAACAAACGGCCATGGATAAACACAAGACCAAAAAGGCAATTCTTTTCATATAGTTGTTTTTAGGGGATGAAAAATCTACGAAGTAGTGGAAGGTATACATTTTACAATTTTCCCTTCCTGTTATTTTAGGCAAAAATATTTTATTGCAAATTCATTTAACTAAGTAATTAGTTATATATTTAATTACCTTTCTGTATCTGCACGTCGATGCAATATCCGACATAATCGAAGTCATGTTAAAGAACATTATAAAAACGGCGTGGCGTAGTCTCCTGAAGAATAAAGGATTCACTCTGCTGAACATCGTAGGGCTCTCTTTGGGAATTACGACCTGTCTGTTCATTCTTTTTTATGTGATTGATGAACTTAGTTTTGATAAATACAATACAAAATGGGAAAGGATCTATAGAATTAACACGGATCTTAAATTCGGAAACACATTTACTTCCCGGGCTATCGCCGCCCCGGTAGTTGCCGGGAGGATGGTAAAAGATTTTCCCGAAATAGAAAGGGCAGTGCGAATCTTGCCCGACGTGGAACTAATAAAAAAGGGAGAGGAAGCCGTTTCTGAAAATAATGGAGCTTATTGTGACGCTGATATTTTCGACGTTTTTAGCCTTCCCATGATATATGGGAACCCAAAAACCGCTTTAAAGGAACATACCACTGTAGTGATCAGCGAAAGTCTCGCAAAAAAATATTTTAATAAGCTGAATGTAGTTGGCATGACGCTGACTTTTGTCGGTGATAGTAATGCCCGGTTTGATTACAAGATAACCGGGGTTATTAAGGATATGCCGGCCAATTCACATTTTCATTTTAATCTGTTGTTACCAATGGCCGACAATGAAATCAGTAAAAACAAAAACTTCGCCGCATTGTTTCCTTTCAGAACCTATATACTTCTTAAACCAGGGACGGATTATAAAAAACTCGAAGCGAAGTTTCCCGCACTCCTAAGAGCCAATTTGGATTTCTACGATGCCATGCTAAAGGAGGGAAGTTATATAAAGATGAATCTGACTCCACTCACAGATATCCACCTGCATTCAAACAAAACGGATGAATTGGGAAAAAATAGCGATAGCCAATATGTCAGGATATTCTCCATTTCAGCCGCCCTGATACTTTTTATCGCTTGTTTCAACTTTATGAATCTGTCAACCGCCCGATCGTCCAACCGTGCTCGTGAAGTAGGTGTTAGAAAAGTTTTGGGTTCTTCAAGAACCTCATTGATCGGACAATTTCTATCTGAATCTACCATCGTGACAATTTGTGCCTGCCTGATTGCAATTTTATTGGGGTGGATGCTACTTCCATGGTTTAACCAAATGTCAGGCAAACATATAAAAATTACGTCCCAGACCATTGGCTGGCTATTACCTGCTGCTGGTTTTTTTATTGTCTTTATAGGTGTGATAGCCGGATCCTATCCCGCTTTCTTACTGTCCGCCTTCAAACCCAGTGAGTCATTAAAAAACAACTTACCTCTTGGTTTCAGGG
>Ga0209839_10000696_pt1 | contig 17147 bp, 13 predicted proteins | sample OrgsoiDNA2013050_FD_185800 | JGI IMG/M metagenome (GOLD analysis project Ga0209839, IMG submission 185800) | Permafrost soil microbial communities from the Arctic, to analyse light accelerated degradation of dissolved organic matter (DOM) -... | ecosystem: Environmental > Terrestrial > Soil >... | reverse complement strand
GTCGGCTGGCTGACGCCGTTTGCGGTCCTTTGCGGCATCGGCCTGTGCCTTGGCTATGCGCTTCTCGGCGCCTGCTGGCTGGTCAGAAAATGCGAAGCCGAGGTTCGCGACGTCGCGCGCCGCCAGATACCGTTGCTTGCGGTCGGCGTACTGGCGTTCCTCGTGGTTGTATTCGCTTACGCACTCGCCGAACACCTTCCGATCCTGCAGCGTTGGCTCGATCGGCCGTATCTGTTCGTATTCCCGGCAATTGGCGCGGTGGCGGCAACAGTGCTCGCGCTCAGCATCGTAAACCAGAACGACTACTGGCCGTTCTACATGGTCACGCTGATCTTCATATCGGCATTCGGCACCCTGGCGCTCTCCTTCTGGCCATATATGATCCCGTTCGTTATCACCGTCGACCAGGCCGCCGCGCCGCAGTCCAGTCTCGTGTTCATGTTCTGGGGCGGTGTCGTCGTCTTCCCGCTGATGCTGCTCTACACGCTTGTCAGCTACAGCGTCTTCAGGGGCAAGGTCGGAACAACATCCGGATACGGACACCACTGAGTTTCAGGCGAAGCCGGCGAGAACGCATGCCAAAGGAGACGCCGGCGCAGGCCTCATTTGTCACTGTTGTCGTCAACCTCACCAGTTCGGATTGTTTCAATCCAGACTCATTGCAAGCTGCCTTACACCGAACCGCTTCTCGAACTCCAGCAGATTGACGATACCACGGCGGTGGGTGCCATCGCCGATCTTGCGGTCGCCGTCCCAGGCCTCGACCTCGAACACCACGCTCTTGGCGTCGATCTTGATAACGTGAGAAACGGCGCGGACGGTGTGGCCGACGGGAGTCGCTGCGAGGTGACGGACTTTTACATCCATGCCGACGCTGACAAAGCCCTCTGGCAGGCGGGAAGCGATGGCCGAGCCCGACGCCATTTCCATATGCAAGATCATCATCGGCGTGGCATAGACCTGCGGCATACCCGCCACGAAATGACCGACTGTCATCTCGGCGGTCACGGTCACGGTCATCTCCGCCGTCATGCCAATCGCGACGTTGTCGAGCGCATTCATGTCTGTCTCGTTCGCGATCTACGCGCTGGGCATCACGCCGGGCGCGTTGTGCGGCCATTTCGCGATTGTCGCCTCATCTACGTTTAGATGCTGGGCGACCAGCGCTGGCGGCGTATGCGTCAGCCAGTTGGACAGAGAGATCTCTTCATAGCGGGGAGCCTTGAAGACAGCGATGAACTGCATGTCGGTGTCGCCGACGTTCTCGACATAGTGCCCTAGATTTTTCTTGACGTAACCGATGTCGCCAGGATTGAAATCCATCGTCATCGCATTCGGGCCGGTGTTGAACACCGTCATGCGTGCCTTGCCCTTGATGTAATATTGCCATTCGTCGGCGTTCGGATGCCAGTGCATCTCGCGCATCCCGCCGGGATGAACGGTTACCAGCGCGGCCGCAATCCCTGTTGAGACGATGAAGTTGCTGCTGTCGGCAATCCGCACGTCACCACCTTTGGATTCTTTCATCGGAGCCGACGCTCCAAGCCGGAAAATGAAGGGATGCGGTGGAACACCCCCGGTCTTGCTGACCGCAGCGCGGTCCGATGCCAGGTCGCCAGGCAGCTTGCCCTGGAAGATCCAGAGATTCTGCAGCGGAATCTTGGCGAAGGTTTCTGCCGGAACCCCAAAATTCTTGGCGAGCACTTCGGGGGGCGTATGGGCGAACCAGTCCGTCACCAGCAGCGTATTGAACTCGCTGGCATCGCCGTCGTCAAAGCAGATCACGAATTCGCAACCGTCGGGGCCGAGCCCTTGCAACGAATGCGGTTGGCCTGCCGGGAAATACCAGAGGTCGCCCTCATTGACGTCCGCAACGTATGGCCGGCCCATGGCATCGAGAACCGTCACGCGGCAACTGCCGTAGGTCATGATTGCCCACTCGGAGGCCTGGTGCCAGTGCAACTCCCTGATGCCCCCAGCCGTCAACCGCATGTTGACGCCCGTGATGGTGTCAGAAATCGCGAAATCGGCTTGCGTCACCTGACGCGCCCAGCCGCCGTTTTGAACGCGCTTTGGTGCATTGTTGAAAGAGGCCCAATCCATCGGCATGCCGCCGACATCTGTTGCCGGCGGAAATTGCGCCGAAGGGAATTGGTTGCCGATCGCCTCGCTTTGCGGGCCGGGATCCCTGAGGTTTCCCGGCCCCCTGGCGTTGATGGCGCCTTGCGGCGGCTGGTCCGGATTGCCGAAAGAGGCGGCGCTTGCCGCGCTTGCGGTCATCACAGCGCCTGCAGCGGATACGGCCAGCACATCGCGTCTCGAAAACATGTAACCTCTCCTGTCCAATAATCGATTGGGGCTATGTGAGAGATAGGTTCACGATTGTCGTGAGCCATTAAATTAACGTTCAGAACGTCTTGCGGATTGAACGGGTGTGAGGTCCAGCGCCGCGACGCGTCAATTCCGCGACGCGCTGTTGGTGTTTAGGTCCGACGCGGATGTCCGGGTAGGTATACGGATTTCGACCACGCCGTGGTTGAGCGCCTGGTGACACGAATTGCATGCGTCAGTCAGGTCGGCATAGGCCTTGTCGAATGCGGGGATGTCTTTGGATCGGATCGCGCTGTTGAGCTCCTTGAACGGTTGTTCCGTAACGGAGGAGATCATGTCGGGAAAGGAGATGTCGTGCTCAGTTGGATGGGCGTGCCCGAGGCGACCGAATGCACCGTGTAGATTGCCAAGCTCGTAGGCGGCAAATTCCCAGTTTCCATCCTGCGCGGCCCGCCAGAGCCGCTCGTGCCGCGGTTGAATCGTTGCGATCATCAGGTCGCTGATGCTCGGCAGATATTCGGTGGCTTGAGGCGAGGGCACCGATTCCGGGCCCGCGGCTATGCTGCGCGAAGTCGCAAGACCGATCGCCAGGATGGCGGCGGCAGAAATTGCGATCGCTGCAACCATGATCGGGCGGCATCGGATGCCTGCGGCTTCCGCCCCGCTCATGCGCGCACCGGCAGGCTGGAAAGCAGTTTGTCGAGCGTGATCGGGTAGTCCCGTATCCGCGCACCGCACGCGTTGTGGACCGCATTGGCGATCGAGGCGCCGGCGCCGCAGATTCCGAGCTCGCCGATGCCCTTGCTCTTCAGCGGGTTGGATTTATCATCCAGCTCGGCCAGAAAGATGGCGTCGATCGCCGGAATGTCGGCATGCACCGGCACGTGGTATTCGGCGAGATCGTGATTAACGAAATAGCCGAAGCGTGGATCGAGGGTCATCGCTTCATGCAGCGCCGCGCCTACGCCAAACACCATTCCGCCGATCGCCTGTGACCGCGCGGTCTTGGCGTTCAGGACGCGGCCGGCGGTGAATACGCCGAGCATGCGCCGCACACGCACTTCGCCGGTATCCTCGTCGACGCCGACCTCGACGAAGTGGGCACCGTAGGATTGTTGCGAGAAATCCTTGTTGTTGCGGCCTGGCCGGATTTCGCCGTCGGCGTCCATCCCGGCACCGACTAGGTCAGTTAGCTTTCTGGACTGTTCGCCGGATGCGATGCTGCCGTCGGCGAAGCGCGCGTTTGCAGAATCCATGCCGGCGGTCCGTGCCAGCTTTTCACGTAGCGCATTGCAGGCCTCGAACAGGGCCGAGCCCGAGCTGCCTGCGCCCCACGATCCACCCGAACCCGCTGCCTGTGGAAAGTTGGTATCGCCGAGTTCGACCCGGATGCATTCGGTTGGCAGGCCAAGCATCTCCGCGGCGATCTGCGCCAGGATGGTATAGGTCCCGGTACCGATGTCGGTCATCGCCATCTTGACGGTCGCGTTGCCGTCAGGATCCAATCGGACATTGGCCTTGGAGAGCAGAAGCGGGTTGCCGCGCGTCGCCGCGGCCATGCCCATTCCGACCAGCCAGTGTCCGTCACGAACCTGGCCCGGCTTCGCATTGCGCTTGTCCCATCCGAACCGGCGCGCACCCTCCTGCATGCAGGCGATCAAATGACGGCTGGAATAGGGAATATGCTTTTCCGGGTCCTCGCTTGGCTCGTTGCGTAGGCGCAGCTCGATCGGGTCGAGGTTGAGCTTTTCGGCAAGCTCGTCCATCGCGCATTCAAGCGCCATCAGCCCGACAGACTCGCCGGGCGCGCGCATTGAAGAAGCAATCGGAATGTCCAGCGGCGCCAGACGATGCCGTGTCAGCCGATTGGGTCCGGCATAGAGCGTCCGGGTCTGGAGGGCGGCGCCCTCGTAGGTTTGCTCGCTGGGTAAATTGCCCGAGAACACATCGTGGCCGATCGCGAGGATACGTCCGTCGCGATCCGTGCCCAGGCGTAGGCGCTGGATGGTGTCGGAGCGGTGCGTCGTGACGTGAAAGATCTGCTGCCGCGTCAACGCGGTTTTCACCGGCCGCTTGAGCCGCCGCGAGGCGATCGCTGCCAGGATGGCATCGGCATTGACCCAGAGCTTGCCACCGAACCCGCCGCCGATGAAAGGGCTGATCAGGCGTACGTTTTCAGCGGGAATTTTCAAAGTTGTCGCGATGGCCTGCTGACCCTGGTTCAGCATCTGGTTCGCGGTGTGCAGGATCAATTTGTCGCCGTCCCACATCGCAAGCGTGGCATGCGGTTCCATCATCGCGTGACTTTGCAATGGGGTGGTATAGGTCACGTCGATTTGCACCGGGGCGCTGGCAAATGCGCCAACGAAATCGCCCACCGCGCTGTCGGCCGCCGGAGCATCGTTCGGCGTCGGAACACGCGCCTCCTTCAGGTTGGCGCGTAGCGCATATTTCCCGCTTGATCGATTATATTTCACGTCTACGAGATAAGCAGCCGCCCTGGCCTGCTCGAAGGTCTCGGCAACCACGAAGGCGACCGGCTGTCCGTAGCCTGTCACTTGCGGGCCGGTGAGCACCGGGTGCGCTTCACGGTGAGTGCCGGTGCCCTGCGCGGGCGCGTTGCGATGAGTGAGAACCAGCGCGACACCGGGCGCCTTCTCCGCGGCCCGCGTATCGATCGATCTGATCGTTCCTTTTCCGATCGAGGCTTCGACCACAAAGCCATACAGCACGTTCTCCTGCTGCATCTCAAAGGCGTAGCGCGCGCCGCCGGTAACCTTCAATCGGCCGTCCACGCGATTGATCGGTTTGCCGACAATGCCAGGTGCATCGAGGGCATTAGGACCGACGGTTGAGTTCATTTCCATGAGATATCTTCCTCAGGTCCGGGTTATCTCTGCCAGCATGCTGTGCAGCGTCCGCCGCGTCAGCGGTATCTTGAAATCGTTGCCGCCGAACCCGCGCGCGCCTTCGAGTACGGCATTTGCGGCGGTATTGAAGGTGGCAGTGTCCGCAGAGGCGTTGACCAATCCTTGCTCTGCCTGTGCTACGCGCCACGGCTTATGTGCCAACCCGCCGAACGCCAGCCGAGCCGAACGGATCCGGCCGCGTGTGCTGTCGACGATCGCGGCCACGGAAACCAGCGCAAAGGCATAGGAAGCGCGATCGCGAACCTTGCGGTAGACCTGCACACCGGGAGGCGGTGAGGGCAGCGTCACCGCGGTGATGATTTCGCCTGGCTTGAGCGACGTCTCGATCTCGGGAGTATTGCCTGGAAGACGATGAAACTCCGCGATCGGAATGGTTTTGGTTTCGCCGTCGCGATTGACCGTCTCCACATTGGCATCGAGCGCCCGCATCGCCACCGCCATATCCGACGGGTGCGTCGCGATGCAGTGCTCGCTGGTACCCAGGATGGCATGAATGCGGTTGAAGCCCGCGAGCGCCGCGCAGCCGGAGCCGGGGTTGCGCTTGTTGCAGGGTTTTGTGACGTCATAGAAATAGTAGCAGCGGGTTCGTTGCAGCAGATTGCCGCCAGTCGTGGCCTTGTTGCGCAACTGCGCGCTGGCGCCAGCCAGCAATGCACGGCCCAGGACACCGTAGCGCTGCCGCACCCGCGGGTCGGCGGCAAGATCGCTGTTCCGAACCAGCGCGCCGATACGCAAGCCCCCATCGGCCGTGTCTTCGATCTTGTCGAGCGGCAGGCGGTTGATGTCGACCAGGTACGAAGGCGTCTCGACCTGCAATTTCATCAAGTCGAGCAAATTGGTGCCGCCGGCAATGATTTTCGCACCTGGCTTGACGGCAGCGGCGGCCGCGTCAGCGGCCGAGCCGGCTCTTTGGTAGGTAAAGGCCCTCATGTCGGCATCCCCGCGGCTTGTTTGATGGCGGCGACGATGTTGGGATAAGCTGCGCAGCGGCAGATGTTGCCGCTCATCCGCTCGCGAATTTCCACATCGGTAAGTTCAGCGGCCGGTTGCGTCAGGTCTCCCGTGACATAGCTCGGCATGCCCTGCCGGCTCTCGGCCAGCATTCCGATTGCAGAGCAGATCTGACCAGAAGTGCAGTAACCGCACTGAAAGCCGTCATGTTCGACGAAAGCTGTCTGCATCGGATGCAGATTGTCGCCCGTTGCAAGCCCCTCGATCGTGGTGACGGATTGGCCGTCGTGGATGACCGCAAGCGTCAGGCAGGAGTTGATGCGGCGCCCTTCGATCAATACCGTGCAGGCGCCGCATTGGCCGTGATCGCAACCCTTCTTCGAGCCGGTCAGCGCGAGGTGTTCCCGCAAAGCATCCAGCAATGTTGTGCGGGGATCCAGCGTCAGCGAATGAGAATGGCCATTGATCTGGAGTTCGACTTTCACCGGAGGCGGGGGCGGCTCGTTGTCATCAACCGGGCTGGCCGCAAAAACGGCATGTGGCAGCGTGGTCAAGAGCAGCGCGGCGGTTCCGGTTTCGATCACCGTGCGGCGGGTAACCTCAAATGCATTTGGTGCATCAGGCTCTGTATTGGATTCGTGCTCGTCCATGATTGCTCCATGTTCGCGAAGTCCGTGAAGGCTGTCTGGAGGAGGACATCAGGCTTACGGCCTGGTGTCTTCCTGCTCCCCGCAGGAAGACACCCGGCTTACGGCCAGCTATCGTCCGGAAGGTTGACAACGATGGGTGTGGCGGTGCTGCGCACGACTACCCACCGAAACGGCTCCTGTTTCGAAGGGTTGATTTCCATGTGCGGCAGGAAGGCGGGGACATGAATGAAATCCCCGGCCCTCGCACGTGCGACCGATTCGCCTCTTTCGCCCCAGCGGATTTCGCAGATGCCGGAGAGGACGTAAGCGATCGTCTCCTGTTCTCCATGATGATGAACACCCGTCCGGGCTCCCGGTGCCACCTCGAACAGGCCGCCCCAGATGGCCGATGCGATACCGAGCGCCGGCGCGATAGCGGCCCGACGTTCGGAGCCCGGCGTCTGCGCCGTTCCCCGATCGAATTCAGCCGGGCTGACGATGTGGATGGCTGCAGAAGAATTCATGGCGTCCCGGATCAATTTGGACCTTCGACTGGAAAGTTAGGCAGTGGTTGATTAGAGAGCCACTAAATTGGAGTTTAGTATTCCGCGTCGATTTGAGACGGAGCCCGTTGGCAAAGCGCTCGCAGCAGTTTTCCACCTCAAATGATAATGCATCGCATCGAGTTGATGCAGGTCGCGCAATCATCGAAGCCATTTACCGGGGATGTCAAAGAATGCTCATTCGGCAGGTGCCGGCACAACACGGCTGGAAGCTGCTTGCTTCTTTTCCCCGAACAACCAGGTCTGCAACCGGTCCAGATAGATATAGACAACCGGCGTCGTATAGAGGGTGAGCACCTGCGACAGAGCGAGGCCGCCGACGATGGCATACCCGAGCGGCTGGCGAAGCTCCGATCCGACTCCGCTACCGAGCATCATCGGAACGCCGCCAAGCAGCGCCGCCATCGTGGTCATCAGGATCGGCCTGAAGCGCATGATGCAGGCTTGATAAATCGAGTCCTCCGCTGTCAGCCCCTGTTCATGCTCGACGTGCTGGGCAAAATCGACCAGCATGATTCCGTTTTTCTTGACGATGCCGATGAGCAGGATAATGCCGACAATCGCGATCACGCTGAGATCGTAGTGAACCGCCATCAGCAGCAGCAGCGCACCGAGGCCGGCCGATGGCAGGGTCGAAATGATAGTGATCGGGTGAACCAGGCTTTCGTATAGCACGCCAAGGATGAGGTAGATGACGAAGAGCGCGGCGGCGATAAGGATCGGCGTGCTCGACAACGAGTCCCCGAATGCTTGGGCGTTGCCCTGAAAGCCGGTCTGAAGCGAGAGCGGTTTGCCGAGGTCTTTTTCGATTTGCTGGATGGAGCTCACCGCCTGGCCGATCGCGGTGCCCGGCAGCAGGTTGAACGAGATCGTCACCGACGGAAACTGACCCTGATGGTTGACCACGAGCGGCGCGACTTTCACGACCGAGTCGACCAACGTCGATAACGGCACCTGCTGCCCGCTCGACGATTTGACATAGATGCCGTTGAGCGCTTCGGGCGAGTATTGGAACTTGGGGTCGACCTCCAGGACGACATGGTACTGGTTCAAAGTCGTGTACATGGTCGAGACGATACGCTGGCCGAAGGCGTCGTCGAGCGTGTTGTCGATCGTGTAAGGCAGGATACCATAGCTCGAGGCGACTTCGCGCTTGATCGTGATGTCGAGGAGAGGTCCCGCATTGAGCTGATCGGTGGCGACGTCGGTGATCCCCGGGACGGTCTTGATCCTATCGAGGAACAGCGCTGCCCAATGATTGAGCTCTCCGGGATCAGCGTCGTTCAGTGTGTACTGATACAGCGTCTTGGACACTCGCCCGCCGATGGTGATGTCCTGCGCGGCTTGCATATAGAGCGTGATCCCCTGGAGTTTGGCAAGGTTGGTCCGCAGCCGCGCGAGCACCTGGTCCATGCTGCCGCGCTGAGTCTTGGGCTTCAGCGCGATGTAAACGCGGCCGTTATTGACTGTGGTGTTGCCGCCGCCGGCGCCGACCGCCGCGCCGACCGAGGCGACGGCTGGGTCCCGCATCAGGGCATTGAGCAAGGCTTGCTGGCGCTCGGCCATGGCCTGAAATGAGATATCCTGCGCCGCCTCGGACAAGCCGATGATCAATCCGGTGTCCTGCTCGGGAAAAAAGCCCTTGGGGATCAGCACGTATAGAGATCCAGTGAGGGCGATGGTGCCGAGCATTGTCATAAGGGTGATGAAGCGATGACGCAGCACGATCTTGAGGCCGATCTCATAGAGATTGAGAAGACCATCGAAGCCGCGTTCGGAAAGCCGGTAGAGCCATCCGTGCTCCTTGCTCTCCGGCTTGAGAAGGTATGCGCACATCATCGGCGTGAGCGTCAGCGAGATCAGTAGCGACAGCACCAGGGCAACGCTGACGGTGATGGCAAATTCGCGGAACAATAGACCGACATAACCGCCCATCAGGAACAGCGGAATGAACACGGCGATCAGTGATAGCGTGATCGACACGATGGTGAAGCCGATCTCGCCGGCACCCTTCAGCGACGCTTCGAACGGGGAGGCGCCTTCCTCCATGTGCCGCACAATGTTCTCGATCACGACCACGGCGTCGTCGACCACGAAGCCGACCGCGATCGACAAGGCCATCAGCGAGAGGTTATCGAGACTGTAGCCGAGCTCGTAGAGGACAGCGAAGGTGCCGATCAGCGATAGCGGCACGGTGACGGCCGGAATAACGGTGGCCCAGAAATTGCGCAGGAACATGAAGATCACCATCACCACCAGCGCTACCGTCAGCATCAACGTAAACTGCACATCGCTGACCGAGGCACGGATGGTCTCGGTGCGGTCGGAGATGATGTTGACCTTGACCGCAGGCGGGATCGAGGCCTGAAGCACCGGCATCATCGCCTTGATCCGGTTCACCGTGTTGATGACGTTGGCGCCGGGCTGGCGCTGGATCGCCAGGAGCACCGCTCGTTTCTGGTTGTACCAGCCCGCAATCAGGTCGTTCTCCGGCGCACTGATAGCGCGGCCGACATCACGTATGCGGACCGGCGCGCCGTTGCGATAGGCGATCACGAGATTGGCGTAGTCATCGGCCTTCAGCAGCTGATCGTTGGTGTTGAGTGTGTAGGTCTGGCGCGGGCTGTTGAGCGTGCCTTTCGGCAGATCGACATTCGCTTGGCCGAGCGCCGTCCGCACGTCCTCGAGGTTGATGCCGCGGGCTGCCAGAGCCTGCGGATCGAGCTGCACGCGGACGGCCGGCTTCTGCTGACCGCCGATACCCACGAGACCGACGCCGGATATCTGCGATATCTTTTGCAGCAGAATATTCTCTGCATAGGCATCGACGGTGGTCAGCGGCAGGGTGTCCGAGGTCAGCCCGAGCACCAGGATCGGCGTGTCAGCCGGATTGACCTTCCGGATCGTCGGCGGATACGGCATACCCACCGGTAGGTACGGGGTGGCTGCATTGATCGCCGACAGCGTATCGCTCACCGTCCCATCGATCTGACGGTTCAAATCGAACTGGAGAGTGATCTGGGTGTAGCCGAGTGCGCTTGCAGACGTCATCTGGGCGAGGCCCGGGATCTCGCCGAACTGCAATTCGAGCGGCGTCGCCACCGAAGACGCCATGGTCTGCGGATCGGCGCCCGGCAGCTGGGCTGTGACCTGAAGGGTCGGGTAATTGACGTTCGGCAGGGCCGCCACGGGCAATAGCGGATAGCTGACCAGGCCACCGACCAGCAATCCCACCATCAGCAGGGCGGTCGCGATCGGTCGATGGATGAACGGCGCGGATATGTTCATGGGATGGGTGCCTGCTGCGCGCTTTGTGCGATGGCTTCCTGCGCGGCCTGGCCGTGCAGCATCCTGACGTGCGTGCCTGGTTGCAGCTTGTATTGTCCGTCGACCACAACCTGCTCATTGGCCTTGAGGCCGGAGTCAATGAGCGCCTGGCCGCTGCTGATCTGCGCGACCTTGACTGGCCGGTTCTCGACCGTGTTGTTGGGGCTGATGACGTAGACGTAGGCGCCATTCGGACCCTGCTGCACGGCCGATGCAGCGACGGTCAGGCCGTTATGCCTTGTATCGACAAGCAGCCGCGCGTTGATGAGTTGGCCAGGCCAGAGCCGGTGCGACTTGTTGGCAAAATTCGCCTTGAGCTGGATCGAGCCCGTGGTCTGCAGGATCTCGTTGTTGACGAGGCCGAGCACGCCTTGATCCAGCAGGGTCGTATCGTCCTGGCTGTAGGCGAGAACTGCGAGCGGCGCCTTGGTTTCCTGCTGTTGTTGCTGGATTTGCGGCAAAACCGTCTCCGGGAGCGTGAAGATCAGCGAAATCGGATCGATCTGCGTGACGACGACGAGGCCGTTCGTGCTTGATGGGCTGATGATATTGCCGACGTCGATCTGACGAATTCCGGCTACTCCATCGATCGGCGACGTCAGGCGCGTGAAGCTGAGCTGAACTTTGGCGGCGTCAATCAACGCCTGATCGGCCTTGATAGCCGCCTGCAGCTGTCCCACTTGCGCCTTCTGGGTCTCGAGCAATTGCGGAGTGGCCCAACCCTTCTGCCCCAATGTGGTGTAGCGCGTGAGATTGGCTTGGGCATTGATGAACTGGGCCTGATCGCGTTCGAGGTTTCCAGTGTACTGGTCAATCAAAGCCTGATAGGGCCGCGGATCGATCTGCGCGAGCAGATCCCCCGCATGCACGGTCTGGCCTTCGGTGAAGTTGATGCTCATGATTTGCCCCTGGATCTGGGCGCGTACGACGTCGGTGTTGTACGCAATCACCGTGCCGACACCGCTCAGATAGATCGGCACGTCATGCTGGGCGACCACCCCGGCGACGATTGACACCGGGGGTGGTGGAGCGGGCGCGGCAGCGGCCTTGTTCAATGCCTGAGTGTGCGTGAAGTACAGGAAACCGCCGGCCGCAAGCGCCGCGGTCAGTAAGGTAGTGAGGATAGCAACTTTCTTTTTCATGGCTGCTCTCGCTGATTCATGGCCACTCTCGCTGACAGACGAAAAATGTTTCAGCAGCCACCCGGAGTGATCGACGTTCCGGTGGTCCCGGTAGTCAGACTCGGCTCTTTAGTCATAGGCCCGGACCCGTCGGAGCTAACGTTGATCCGCTCGAATTACTCCCGGGAAGAGTGTTCCCAACAGTGCTTGTCGTCGTGGATGAAACAGCAGGCGGAGATGTAACGGCTGGCATCGTTGGCACCAACGGTGCCGTCCCCACTGTGGGCAATACGCTTATGGTCGGTACCGCAGCTGCGGAGCTGACCCCAAGATTGCCGATCTCGATAGATCCCAACGGAAGTCCGGTTCGAGCGGCGCCGCCCGGTGTTGTGGGCGACGTTGAGGTTGGCGTCGACGATGAAGCAATGCTGCTCGAGCCGGAACCGCACATTCCCGACAATCCCGACGTTTCCAGCATCCCTGAGGTTGTCGACATTCCGGATGTCGCCGATATTCCCGACGACGTTGACATTCCGGACGATGTTGACGTCCCCGACATTGCTGGCGCCGCGGTTCCCATTGTCATTCCGCCGCCGTCGTAGGTGGCGGTCGATCCGTACATGCCCGAGGGCGCAGTTCCCAAGGTCGAACATGTCGTACCGTTGCTCGGCATTGCGATTGTGCCAGTCGAATAGGTGGGCGCTGGACTAATTCCGGGTGATGCGAGCTCGGTGGAGCCAAGGGGGATGCCAGTCGGGGAAACCGTCGAACCCGTCTCGATCCCAAGCGGCGAGGTCGCTCCAATGGTAGGCGTCGGGGTGGCCATTCCGCTAACTTGCGCGATGGCAACGTTGCAGACGAAGAGTGCTGGAATGACCGCGGCAATCAACGAGAAGCTCCTCGGCGCTCTCGGCTTGCCGACCGCGTCGCCGCGGCAAGCGCTTTTGTCGATCAGTTTCGCGACGATCCCGCTTGGTGCGAGGCTATCGGACATCGGTCAGTCCCCTCAGTAGTGGCGCGCGAGGCTTCGGAATAATCTGCGGCGGCAGATGCCCAATTTCTTGTTCAGCGCCGCGTCCCATTCTTGTTGTCCCGCGTCGAGTGTCGAAAAGCAGCTTTACTTCGAACTGGTCTCAGATCTGCTGCAGACGTGTCCGCTGGTCGGAAGGTGGCTGGCTCCCGCGATCTGTTCAATTAAATACGCGTTTATGTTCTTGGTGCCGATCTATCGCGCCGCAAATCCGTATGCCTGGCCTAAACTCGAATAAAGGGGCCGACGCCGAGCCCGTGCCGATTTCAGAAGTCTGAATTTTATTTTACTTGAGCAGGTCGCGTTCGCGGCCGAAGTCAATGGACCATCTCGGATGGGAAATAGTTATCCAACCGGGACGTACCTCTCAGGCGAGATATTGCCGCGATCACGGAGAGCGCAATGAGCGAAGACGATGTTGCAGGCGTCGGCGACTATGAAGGTGCGGCGGCAGGCTGGGGCGCTCTGAAAGCCGTGGCAGATGCCGTTCGCGGTCAGATGTCTATTGTGAAAGAGACACGCGGTCTCCTCAGCATGAACCAGCCGCACGGGTTCGATTGCCCGGGCTGCGCCTGGCCCGATCCGAAGCACACCTCATCGTTCGAGTTCTGCGAGAACGGCGCCAAAGCTGTTTCATGGGAGGCGACGGCCAAACGGACGACGCCGGAGTTCTTCGCGGCGCATGCGGTCAGCGAACTCTGGAAATGGTCGGACTTCGACCTTGAGAATGAGGGGCGTCTGACGCATCCGATGATCTACGATCGGGCCACTGATCGGTACCTGCCGATTTCGTGGGACGAGGCGCTGGCGAAGATCGGCGCCGGGCTCCGTTCGTTGCCGGACCCCGATATGGCCGAGTTTTACACGTCCGGCCGGGCCTCCAATGAGGCGGCTTTTCTCTATCAGCTGTTTGCCCGGGAATACGGAACCAACAACTTTCCCGATTGCTCGAACATGTGTCACGAGGCGACGAGCGTCGGCCTGCCAGAATCGATAGGTGTTGGCAAGGGAACGGTGACCCTGGAGGATTTCGATCACTGCGACGCGCTCTTTTGCATCGGCCACAATCCTGGAACCAATCACCCTCGCATGCTGACGACGCTGCGCGAGGTTTCGAAGCGGGGAGTGCCGATTATCGTGTTCAACCCGCTGCGCGAGCGCGGGCTGGAACGGTTCACGTCGCCGCAGCACCCTGTCGAGATGTTGACGCTGAGCTCGACGCCGATCGCATCGACTTATTATCTGGTAAAAGTCGGCGGCGACATCGCGGTGCTGAAGGGGCTCATGAAGACCCTGGTGGCACTCGATGCCAAAAGCCTTGCCGAAGACGGCCCTGGTGTTCTCGACCGCGAATTCATCAAGAATCATACTACCGGAATCGATGAACTGCTGGCCGACCTTGACGCGACCTCCTGGCACGCGATCGAGGAGGCCTCTGGTCTTTCGCGATCGGATATCGAGTTCGTCGGTAATATCTACGCCAAGGCGGAGCGGGTCATCATCAACTACGGCATGGGGATCACCCAGCATCGCCACGGCACAGGCAATGTGCAGCAGATCGCCAATCTGCTGATGCTTCGCGGCAATATCGGGCGCAAGGGCGCCGGCATTTCTCCGCTGCGTGGCCACTCGAATGTGCAGGGAGACCGCACGGTGGGCGTTACCGAGAGTCCGAATGACGAGCTTCTGGAGGGAATAGCCCGCGTCTTCGGATTCGACCCGCCACGCAACAAGGGCCATAACGCGGTCGAAGCTGTCGAGGCGATCCGGGACGGGCGCTCGAAGGCTCTGGTCTGTCTTGGTGGCAATCTCGCAGTTGCGATGTCCGATCCGGAAGTCACGTTCAAAGCGATGAGGAACCTCGATCTCGCGGTACATATCGCCACCAAGCTCAATCGCTCGCATTTGCTGCTGGCGAAACAGTCCTTCATCCTTCCCTGTCTGGGACGCACCGAGATTGATATTCAGGCGACGGGCCGGCAGTCGGTTACTGTGGAAGATTCGATGTCGATGGTCCATGCTTCTCGGGGCGGACTGACGCCCGCGTCCGAGCATCTCAGATCGGAACCGGCAATCATCGCAGGTATCGCGCTGGCAACATTGCCAAACACGCGGGTCGGCTGGGCCGAACTGGTTTCCGATTACGCAAAGATCCGTGATCGCATCGAGGCGGTCTTTCCCGCATTCGCAGACTTCAATGCCCGCATCAAGAAGCCGGGCGGATTTCGGCTATATGTTGCTGCATCGGAGAAAGAGTGGCTGACACCGACGAAGAAGGCCAATTTTCTCATCTATCCCGGACTCGATGAAGATCCGCTTGTGCCGAATCGTGACACTCTCACGCTCACGACGATCAGAAGTCATGATCAATACAATACGACGATCTACGGCTTGAACGATCGCTATCGCGGGATTACGGGGCGCCGTGACGTCGTGTTCGTCAATGAGCGCGACCTCGCCAGCCGCGGCTTGAAGCACGGCGATCTCGTAGATATCAGCGTCGTTCCCGATGCGGGATCGAAACTGGGCAAGCGCGTCATGCGCAACCTGACGGCGGTCGCGTACAATATCGCGCAGGGCTCGATCGCGACCTATTATCCAGAGGCAAATGTCCTGGTGGCACTCGATCATTACGACACCAAATCCGGGACGCCTTCCTACAAGTCGACTCCGGTTCTGCTCCGCGCTTCGCCAATTGGTTGAGACCGCCAATAAATGAATCCGAATATGCAATGGTAAAATATGGCAAATGCGCCGGTCGCCAGGAAGGCCCCCGAACGTATGAATTCAGATAGGTGCGCCATATTGAGCGCTTTGCGCGGGGCTTATTCTGGTTGATCCGTGGTTCAACAGACCGGGCGTGAAACGCGACGTGCGTATCGCATTCAAATCACGCGCCCCACGCCCCTTGCATCGCCGGCGCTTTAACGGCGATGTTCTTGGCCGCTTTTCGCACTTTCTCGAACGCACGCACCTCGATTTGCCGTATGCGCTCACGCGACACGTTGAATTTCGCCGCAAGGTCTTCGAGCGTCGGTGGTTCGTCGGCCAGATGTCGCGCCTCGAAGATGCGACGTTCGCGGTCGTCCAGTACATCGATCGCTGCGATTAGTGCCTTACGCTGATGTTCTGTCTCGTCCTGTTCGACGACGATAGCTTCCGGTGAGGGGGACTGATCAACGAGACGGTCCTGCCATTCGCCGGCTTCACCGTCATCATGAACTGGTGCATTGATCGATTTATCGCCGCCGAGGCGTCGATTCATGTCGACGACATCCTGGTCCGTGACATCAAGATTCTTTGCGATCAAAGCCACCTGATCGGGGTGTAAGTCGCCGCTTTCGAATGCAGCGATCTTGTTTTTTGCCGAACGCAATTTGAAAAAAAGCCTTCTCTGGTTCGCGGTAGTGCCGATTTTCACAAGTGACCACGAACGCAGAATGTAATCCTGGATGGAAGCCCGGATCCACCACATCGCGTAAGTGGCAAAGCGAAAGCCTTTTTCGGGCTCAAAGCGGTTCAATGCCTGCATCAGGCCGACATTGCCTTCGGAGATGATTTCCGAGATGGGCAGACCATAGCCGCGGTAGCCCATGGCGATTTTGGCGGCCAGACGGAGATGACTTGTGACAAGCTGGTTCGCGGCATCATGGTCGCCGTGCTCGCGCCAACGTTTGGCAAGCTCACACTCCTGGTCCCTTTCGAGCATCGCGAAGCGCCGGATGTCGGAGAGATAACCTTTACCGCGTCCATCTCTGGCAAGCGCCGGTTGGCGCCGTGTTCGCGCTGTAAGGCCCGCGAATTGTCCCTCAATGCCCATATCAGTCGCTCCATCATGGAAAATTGGATAGCTTCCGTCGTTCGAAACTCGAGCGGATCACTAAATGATAGGCGCAGCGCGCGGCGGAGCCATTAAATTGAGGTTTAGGACATTAAATTTGAATTCAAGTGCGAGGCTCGTTGTATGCGGTGGCATGGCGCTTCGCGTTCGCTGCTGATTAACTACAGCTACGTCACCAGAAAAAAACTGGTGAAGCCGATCGAACGTCGTGCCACCGTGAACGCCGATGCCGCGTTTTTTACGCTGGTACAGCGATGGACACTGCTCTCGTAAGTTGGGCTCACCCGACGGAGCTGGCGTTCTGCTATTCGCCAATTCCCCGAGGTAGTCGTCCGTGAAGAATTCCCAAGTCCTTGATTTGGAATCTAGAAACGGCGCGTTGTGGAAATCGAGTTTGCCGGGAAACTGTTTCGCGGAAGGGGAT
>Ga0209839_10000695_pt1 | contig 17149 bp, 17 predicted proteins | sample OrgsoiDNA2013050_FD_185800 | JGI IMG/M metagenome (GOLD analysis project Ga0209839, IMG submission 185800) | Permafrost soil microbial communities from the Arctic, to analyse light accelerated degradation of dissolved organic matter (DOM) -... | ecosystem: Environmental > Terrestrial > Soil >... | reverse complement strand
CGTGTGGTACAAGAGCCCGGGGATGTCGGCGGTGATCGGCTTCCCCGCCGATCTCGACGCGGTTGAGCTGCTGTTCACCTCGCTGCTCGTGCAGGCGAATACCGCGATGCTGCGGGCCGGCGCGAAGCGGGATCAGTACGGCCGGTCGCGCACCCGGGCGTTCCGCCAGTCGTTCCTCATGTCCTACGCCATCCGGATCGGAGAGCGGCTGGCCGGGGCTGCGGGGGACGCGGAACGCCAGGTGGCGGCCGAGACACCAGGCCGGAATCTGCTGCCCGTGCTCGCTGCCCGGCACCAGGCCGTCGACGACGCGGTCGATGAGATGCTCGGCGGCAGCGTCTCGTATCACCGGACCGGCCGCGTCAGCGACTCCGAAGGCTGGTACTCCGGCCGGGCAGCCGCCGACACGGCGACGCTGCACGGTCACCGTGAGGTCACCGCCGAATCCGCCTGAGCACACCGCTCACCCAACGTCTGACCTTGATCCCTATCGTCGGCGGTAAGCATTCGAGCGATGTTGTATGTCCTGCACGACCACCACGCGCTTTGATTCGTCGATCCGGTACAGGATGCGCCACTGGGTACCGAGCCGTGCGCTGTGGGAGCCGGCTAGCTTGTCCCGGAGTGGCTTGCCGGCCCGGTATGGCGCCTCCAGGAGCGGTCCGGTGATGAATTCGACGACTGCGGCGGCCACGTCCTCCGGAAGCACTTCGGAGATCGCGCGCCGGGCTGGGCGGGTCAGTCCGAGCTCATAAGGCTCGGCACTCACCGCTTGCGCTCAGCGAGCAGCGCACGCGCGGCTTCGGCTCCGTAGACTACATCGCCAGCCTGCTCGGACTCGCGGGCTTCCGCCAGGCCTCTGAGCGCGGCTGGGTCGGCGAGAATCTCGGCGGTCTCGCGCATCGAAAGGTACTCTTCGATCGCGACCAGAACCGTCTGCTGCACGCTGCGATGCTCGATTTCAGCTACCTGCTTGAGCTGATCCTCCACCTCAGGCGGCAAACGAAGTGTCATAGCCATACCAGCATGATACCATAATGGTGCAGGCGGGCACTGCTGGCCAGTGCCGGTGTCTGCTCAGAGCGGCGGAGCCACCCCGCTCATCAGGCCAAAAAGAAATACCGTAGTCCGGTATTGGGCCGGCTACTTGGGGGCAGCGACGCGGTTGAACCCGGCCGGGATCTGCGGGTGGTTGGCGATCTTCACCAGGGCCGCGGCCCTCGGCAGCCAGACCTCGTCGAAGCTGAGGACGTGGCCCTTCAGCCCTCCCGTGAAGGCCTTGACCGCGTGGTGTCCGTTGACGTAGCCATGACCCACGATCTTGTAAGTCCCGTCTTCCAGCCACTTCTTGATCTGCGCCGGGCTGCCGCCGGGCACGTCGGGTCCGGTGGGCGGCGGCCCCTGGATGGGCCCGGCGGCGTGGATAATGCTCACGAACCATGAGTGGCTCGAGTAATCGGCCTCGGTGGTGCTCCAGTGCAGGACCTTCGCGACGAAAAAGGTGCTATTCCAGCTCAGCGTCTTGTGGGAACCGACACCCTGGTCGCCGTAGCTACTGCCCGTACGCGGGTCGGTCCACTCGGTGTAGACGCCCCCCGAATAACCGTGGGTCGCCGTGCGGATGATGTAGTTGTCCGCCTTGCCCAGGGCCGCCTCGACATGCGCCGTCACGTAGCTCGTAACGGCCCGGCCTCGGCCCGACCTGCTGAGCAAGGGCCGGGCAGGCTCACGCGTCCCGGCGGGTGACCAGGAAGCCGGCGGTGGCGAGCAGGACCGCGGCGTAGGCGACGCAGACCGCGAACGCCGACGGCACGGACGGGTAGTTCGTCACGTGCGTGCGGATCGAGCTGATCGACTGGCCCGCCCACAGGAGCACGTAATGGCCGGCCCGGCTGTCCGGCTCGGGGAATACTGCGTTGACGATCAGCGCCTGGATGAAGATGAGGCCGACCGCCGCGATCGCTCCAGCGGTGTGCCTGATGATCGCGCCGAGTCCCAGCCCGACCAGGGTCACGATGAACAGGTAGAAACCGGCGCCCGCTACGGCGCGCAGCACGCCCGGGTCGGCGAGGGTCACGCTCAGCTGCCGGCCGGACGAGTGCTTGCCCGACAGGACCAGCTGCCCGCCGAAGAACGCCGCGAAAGAGATCACCTCTCCGGCAACGAGGCCTGCGGCCCCGGTCACGGTCGCCTTGGCGGCGAGAACGGCCCGGCGCCGGGGCACGGCGGCAAATGTGGTGCGGATCATGCCCGTCGCGTACTCCGAGGTAATCGCGAGCGCTCCGAAGACGCCGAACACCAGCTGGACGAAGAGCAGCCCGCTGAGACTGGTGTTGACCGGGTCGAAGGTCGTCCAGTCGAGGTGGCTGGTCCTGACGGTAGCGGCCGAGAACAGGCCGACTCCGACGGCGAAGGCCGCCGCTCCCAGCAGCGCGAGGTAGGTCGAGCGAACCGAGCGCAGCTTGGTCCACTCCGAGACAAGGAGATCGCGGGCGCGGGTCGCGGCGGAAACGGTGGGCCCGGTCATGGCCGGCCGCCTCGTCCGGCACGGCCAGCAGCGTCCGCACGGTACTGCGCGGTGCCGTCGACTAGCTCCATGTAGGCCGCCTCCAGGGTGGGCCGCCTGGTGGTCAGCTCGTACACGGGAATGTCGTGCGCGGCCGCCGTCTTGCTGATCGCCGGCGCATCAAGGCCGGACACGGCCAGGCCGCCAGCGGGCTCGGTGATGACGACTGCATGCTGGTCGGTCAGCAGGCGGGCAAGATCGGCGGCGCGGGGGGACCGGACCAGGACGTCGCCGGGGGAGCCGGACCGCACGAATTCGGCCACGCTGGCGTCGGCGATGAGCTTGCCGCGGCCGATCACGATCACGCGGTCGGCGGTGATCGCCATCTCGCTCATCAGGTGGCTGGCCACGAAGACGGTGCGGCCCTCCCCGGCCAGCGCGGACAGCAGCCCGCGGATCCACTGGATGCCGTCTGGGTCCAGGCCGTTGACCGGCTCGTCGAAGATCAGCACCGCCGGATCGCCCAGGAGCGCCGCGGCGATTCCCAGCCGCTGCTTCATGCCCAGCGAGAAGCCACCCACCCGCTTGCGCGCGACCTGGTCGATGCCCGCGATTTGCAGGACTTCGCGGACGCGGCCGCGGCCGATGCCGTTGCTCTGCGCGATACACAGCAGATGATCGGCCGCGCTCCGCCCCCCGTGCACGGCGTTGGCATCCAGCAGTGCTCCGACCTGGCGCAGCGGCCGCACCAGGGACACATAGCGGCCGTCATTCACCAGCACCTCACCCGAGGTCGGCGCATCGAGCCCGAGGATCATGCGCAGGGTGGTCGACTTGCCGGCCCCGTTGGGGCCCAGGAACCCGGTTACGTGGCCGGGCCGCACCCGGAACGACATCCGGTCCACGGCCAGCGTGGACGCGTATCGTTTGGTTAGTTCGTGCACCTCGATCAACGTTTGCTCCCGGTCAGCGACAGGGCCGTCACCGGCGCCGAAGGCCGGCGACCGTGGCCGCGTTCCCATCGTCTCGGCCAGGCGCGCCGACCGCCTCACCCCGGAGTAGCCAACGCCGTAGTACCTGCGCCCCAGCGCGCGACCCGCGCCTGCTCGGCCCCGGCTACTTGGGGGCAGCGACGCGCTTGAACCCACGTCGGGTCCCGTGGGGGCCGGGCCCTGGATGGGCCCCGGCGGCGTGGATAATGCTCACGAACCCGTGCGTACGGCAGCGGATCGTCGAGCCGCCCCCAGCGCAGGTAGACCCCGGTCAGCGCTTCCTGGGCCGCGTCCTCCGCCTTCCCGCGATCACCGCACAACGCGAACGAGAGCCGCACGAGCGAGTCGCCGTGGACCCGCGCGAACTCGTCGAACGCTGCCCAGCGTTTTTGTCTCACTGTCACCTCCGGTCAGCTTGACCTTCCACCCCTAGCACGCCGCCCGGCCACGAGATGGTTGTCGCCTGATGCCGAGAACGTCGTCGGATGGCGCGCGGGCATGCCGGAAACGGCGGCAGCCGTCGTGGCTGCCGCCGTGGTGGTGACGGGACTCGGTGCTGCTCGGCGGGCTAGCTGAGGCGCTCGATGACGGTGGCGTTGGCCTGGCCGCCGCCCTCGCACATGGTCTGCAGGCCGTACCGGCCGCCGCTGCGCTCCAGTTCGTGCAGCATCTTGGTCATCAAGATCGCGCCGGTCGCACCGAGCGGGTGGCCGAGCGCGATCGCGCCGCCGTTGGGGTTGGCCTTCTCCAGGGAGGCGCCGGTGTCCGCGGACCAGGCGAGCAGCACGGGGGCGAACGCCTCGTTGACCTCGAACACGTCGATGTCGCCGATGCCCAGGTGGCCCTTCTCCAGCGCCATCTCGGTGGCGGGGATCGGGCCGGTCAGCATGTAGACGGGATCCGAGCCGGTCACCGAGAGCGAGTGAATCCGGGCCCGGGGCGTGAACCCGTGGCGCCGCACGGCCGTCGGCGACGCGATCAGCAGGGCCGCCGCGCCGTCAGAGATCTGCGAGGCGGTCGCCGCGGTCAGCTCCCAGCCCTCGCGCAGCGGCTTGAGCTCGGCCATCTTCTCCAGTGTGGTGTCGCGGCGCGGCCCCTCGTCGGCGACCACGCCGGCGATGGGCGTGATCTCCCGGTCGAACCTGCCCTCGTCGATGGCGCGGATCGCGCGGGCGTGGCTCTCCAGCGCGAACTCCTCCAGCTGGGAGCGCTTGATCCCCCACTTCTCGCAGACCAGCTGCGCGCCGCGGAACTGGGAGATCTCCTGGTCGCCGTACCGGTCGCGCCAGCCCTGACCGAAGGGCGGCGCCATGCCCTTCTCCAGCGGCAGCCTGACCGTCGTGCCCATCGGGACCATGCTCATGCTCTCGACGCCGGCCGCGATGACCAGGTCCTGCGTGCCCGAGAGCACGCCCTGCGCCGCGAAATGGACCGCCTGCTGGGACGAGCCGCACTGGCGGTCGATGGTGACGCCGGGGACGCTTTCCGGCAGCCCGGCCGACAGCCAGGCGTTCCGGGCGATGTCGATAGCCTGCGGGCCGACCTGCGAGACGCAGCCCATGATGACGTCCTCGACGGCGGACGGATCGGCGCCCGTCCGGGTGATCAGCTCCGTCAGCACGTGCGCCGCGAGGTCGACCGGGTGTACCCCGGCCAGTCCCCCGTTTCGGCGACCCACGGGAGTCCGTACCGCTCCGACGATGTATGCCTCTGACACCATGACCTCCATGTCGGGCCACTGACCAGCCGGTGGCCCCGGTTACTTTTCGAGGTTACCCCGGAGTACGGCCGCCGCCATACCCCGAGTCGCCCACCAGATTTACTCCCACGCTCAGCCTTCATCCGGCTACTATCCGTAATTAGCCGAGGCTAGAGGGTTGGATTGGCCCGGCAGCAGACTCAGGGTCGTCCGCCACAGGGGGGCGCGGCAGGTGCCGCGCTCGGCGGGAACAGCACGGGGAGTAGCCACAGGCATGTCAAAAACCATCGAGGACGCGGGCGGACTGGTGAGTATCGGTCAGCTCGCCAAGGCCGCCGGGGTGAGCAGCCGCACGATCCGTTATTACGAGGAACTCGGGATTCTGCCCGAGCCGCGGCGGTCGGCGGGCGGCACGCGCAAGTACCCGAGCGAGTACAGCGGCTACATCGCGGCGACGCTGGCGCTCAAGGACCTCGGGTTCCGGCTTGACGAGATCAAGCCGCTGGCGCGGCTGGCGATCGGCCGCTCGGTCAGCACCGGCCAGCGTGATACCGCGGCCCGGCTCGTGGAGGACCGGATCGAGGCACTGGCCCGGCAGGTCACGGTGCTGCGCCGGCTGCATGACTCGGTGCGCGAGCCGGACGCGGCGACGTCGGTCTCGGCCATCCTCGGGGCGGCCAGTCGCGCCGAGCAGCCCGCGGCCGCGGTAGCGAAGGTCTCCTAGCGCTGGCTGGCACTGGGTTGGCTAGCACTGAGCTGGCTGGCCATCCAGTCGGCGCTGTAGGGCCGGTGCCGGTAGGTCAGGTTGGCGCAGCCGTGATTGCCCCCGGCCAGCAGCAGGAACTCGGTCGGGCCGGCCGCCTCATCGGCCAGCCGCCGCGCCTGCTCCCAGGGGATGAGCCTGTCCTGCTGCCCGGCGATGACGAGCAGCGGGGCGGTGAGCTGCCCGGCCCGGCCCGCTAGGGTCAGCTCGTCCGCGTGTAGCCGGGCCTGCTTCTCCGTGGCCAGCTTGGACCGGATGCGGAAGGCGTCGCGGCTGAGCTGAGGCAGCGCCGCCCACGCCTCACCGAAGCTGAACGGCCCGCACAGGGCGATGCAGGCCCGCACCCGCTCGTCGCCGGCGGCCAGCCGCGCGGCGTAGTAGCCGCCGAGGCTGACACCCCAGATGCCGATCCGGGCGGAGTCGATGCCGCGCAGCCCGGCGACCGCGTCGATGATGGCGCCGCCGGGGATTTCCCAGTCCGGCCGGATCGCCAGGTCGTACTCGGCCTCCCCCTGACCAGGTCCGTCGACGGAGAAGGTGGCGAGTCCGCGGTGCAGGAAGAGCTCCTCGGTCGCGCGAAACTCCTCCTTGGCCGAGTCCAGCCCGGCTATCAGGATCACGACCGGATGCGGGCCGGCTCCGGCCGGCCTGCGCAGATTCCCGACGAGTTCGGCGCCATCGAACGCAATAACTACCCGCTCTCCGGGCGGATCGAGGTGCGGCAGCGCGTCGGTGTAGCACCGGACGGCGGCCTGATGCGCCGTGGTTAGTTGGGCGAGGTCCTGAACGAACAGGAACTTGGCGAAGTGGTAGTAGACGGCTGCCTGAGCCAGGTGGGCGCCCCCCGACAGCCCGCGCCCGCTGCCCAGCGCCGCGCGCCCGAGTTCCTCATGCTCGGCGGCCGCGGCGCACCAGGCTGCGCACCAGCCGTCCCAGTCGTCGATCGCCGCGGTGACGCGCGCGAAATCACTAGGGTCCACGCCGTTGGCCACGAAACGCGGCGCCCAGTGCTCAATGGCCGTGGTGACCCGGTTGTCCATCGTCGGAGTCTCGCACACGATTGCATGGTGGTAAACGCCGCGCCGGCACGGCCGACGCGGATGCGTTCGTGGGGAACGGCGACCGTCGCGGGCTTTCGTTATGTCATATCGGACTTATGCTCAGTACAGACGAGCGACTTTGTGGGAGGCACCGGTGACGCCAGGACTGATCCTGCTGGTATTCCTGGGGCTCATGTGCGCCTTCTTCTTCACCAGGGCCCGCAGGCGGATGGGAATCGGGGTCACGGGAAAGCACTGGACCACCGTGATCGTCGGCGTGGTGCTGGTGCTGCTGGTGGCCTGGGTCGCTTCCCAGCACTGACCGTTACGAGCCGCCCCTGATCGGCAGCTCGAACCAGACGGCCTTGCCGTCCTTGGTCGGTCGTGAGCCCCACCGCGTAGCCAGCTGATCTACCAGGTAGAGGCCGCGGCCGCCCTCGTCGCTCTCGCCGGCGGTCCGGATCCTGGGCAGCCGGAGGTCGGCGTCGAACACCTCCACCCAGATGGACTCCGCACCCCGCCGCAGCCGCAGGGTGAACTCGCTGCCGCCCTGGCCGGGGAGAAGCTCGCCGAACGGCGCGACATCCCAGGCGCTGACGCCGACCACGCCGAGGGTGCCGGGCCCGGCCGGCTCGAGCAGGAACTCGTGCCGGGGACTGGGCGACGCGGCGGCATGCAGCACGACGTTGGTGACGATCTCCGACACCAGCAGGCAGGCCAGGTCGGCCTGCGTCAGCTCCATGCCCCACTTGATGAAGGTCTCCTGCGCCAGCCGCCGGGCCTCGGACACCTTGATGGGCTCGGCCGCGAAGCGGCCCTCCCAGGAGGCCAGGTTGACCGGGGAGGTGCGGACCACGACGACGGCCATGTCGTCGTCGATCTCGCCGGGCACCGCGAACTCCGCCGCCTCGGCGACCTGCGCGACATCGCCGTCGGCGGTATCGCGCAGCGCCTGGCAGAGCAGCTGCTGGACCTCGGCGTCGCTGTAGTGGCCATCGCCGCCTACCCGCTGCCGCCGGTCGACCAGGCCGTCGGTATAGAACACCAGGGTCGACCCGGGCGGCAGGTAGCGCGATTCCTCGCGGTAGGTCGGCAGGGCCGGCATGCCCCGACCGCGCACGCCGAGCAGCACGCCCTTGTGCTTGATCTCCAGCTGGCTGACGTCGTGCCCGCTGACGAGCAGCGGCGGCATGTGCCCGGCGTTAGCGAAGGACAGGATCCGCGACCACGCGTCGTACACCAGGTAGGTGCAGCTCACGGTCGGCGGGTCGGGGGCGTCGGAGCGGTGGTCGGCGGCCTGCGGCGGGACCAGCGTCCGGCACCAGTCGTCCAGGCGCCGGAGGATCTCGGCGGGCGGCTTGTCGTCCTGGGCGAACGCCCGCAGCGCGGCCCGCAGCTGTCCCATCACCGCCGCGGCGCGGGCGCCCCGGCCCTCGACGTCCCCGATGACGATGCCGACGCGGCCGGCCGACAGCGGGATGATGTCGTACCAGTCGCCGCCGACCTGAGTCTGGATGCCCTGGCCGTGGGTCTCCAGCGGCTTGGCCGGAACGTACTTGTAGGCGACCTCCAGCCCGTCGAGGGCGGGCGGGTCCAGCGGCAGCAGGCTGGTCTGGAAGGCCAGCGCCGTGCGGCGCTCCTCCTCGAACAGCATCGAGTTGTCGATGGCGATGGCCACCCGGCCGGCGATGGCGCTCACGAAGTCCCGGTCATCGGCCCCGTAGTGGCGCTCGCGGCGCTCGGTCAGCCCGGACAGCGCCAGGCTCAGCACCCCGAGCAGCTCGCCGCGCGCGATGAGCGGCGCCGCGATGACCGAGGTGAGCTCGACGTCATCGCAGGTTTCCTTGCTCTTGGCGCTCGGCGCGGGGAAGAATTCCGCGGCCATGTCCGCCACGACGACCGCGTCCATCCGGGCCATCGCCTGCTGGCAGAAGTGACCCTGCGGATAGGAGATCTGCTCTCCGACGAGAGCCCAGCTGCCCGGCTCGGGCATCCAGCCGCGGGAGTGCAGCTGCGCCCGCCGCACGAGTTTGTCGCCTTGGAGGAGGTCGATGAGGCAGTGATCGGCAAACTGCGGCACCAGGGTCTCGGCGACCTGCTTGAGGGTGACGCTGAGCTCCAGCGAGCCGGCCAGCCGCTCGCCGATCCGCTCCAGCACGCCGATGCGGTCGCTCTGGCGCTGGCCGCCGCGCCTGGTGGCCTCGCGCGCGATGATCACGATGCCGCTGACCTCGCCAGACGGCCCGCGCAGCGGCGCGGCGTGCGCGCGGACGAAGACCCGGGAGCCGTCCACCCGCATGGCCGCGAAGGTGCCCTCCCACGGCCAGCCGCGGATCACCTGCCGGGTCATGTCCCGCGCCTTGCGGGCGTCGCCTTCCTCGAAGCCGAGGGCCAGCAGCGACCGGCCGGCCAGGTGCTCGGCGTCGTCCGGGAAGCCGAAGAGCGAGACGGCGAAGTCGTTGGCGTACAGCAGGAGGCCATCGAGGTCGGTCACGACGACGCCGGCGGCCATCTGGTTCAGGACGGCGTCAGCGCTGAGCAGCGGCTGCAGCGCCGCGCCCGTAGCCTCACCGGCCGGGGTCACCAGCCGCTCACTTGCCCATGCCGCTCGTCACGACCGCGTAACGAACACGTGTGACGCGATCCGCGGCGGCAGCTCGTCCCCCAGCTCGCCATCCCCCAGATCGCCGACTTTGTCCCCACCTGTCACCCGTATGCCTTCGTCGCTGACCGCGAGCGTTACCTCGCGTCCGGGTTGTATCCCAATGTTCTTGAGTCTAAGCATGAGAGCGGCGTCACTCTGGATTTGTTCGCTAATACGGCGCACGACTACCGGCTCGCGGCCCGCTACGGCGAGCTTTGTCATGGCGATTCCACCTTCATCCTCGGCCTGAGCTGCGCGTTTGCTCGCATCCTCGGGCACGCCGAGTTCCTCAAGGCCGGGAATGATATTTCCATGCGGGCAGCGCACGGGATACTCCAGCAGCTCGACTAGCCGACGCTCCACGCTGTCGGAAATCACGTGCTCCCAGCGGCATGCCTCGATGTGCACTTCCTCCCAGGGCAGCCCGATCACGCCGACCAGGAGGCATTCCGCGAGCCGGTGCTTGCGCATCACGCGCATGGCCAGCGTCCGGCCGGTCTGCGTCAGCGCCAGCTGCCGGTCGCCCTCCACCGTCAGCAGCCCGTCGCGCGCCATCCTGGCGACCGTCTGGCTCACGGTTGGCCCGCTCTGGGACAGCCGCTCGGCGATCCGCGCGCGCAGCGGAACTATGCCTTCTTCCTCGAGCTCGAAGACCGTGCGAAGGTACATTTCGGTCGTATCGATCAGCCCGTGCGCCGTCACTAGCACTCCTTCCAGGATTGATGCTATTCCGGGATGGCGTGCGCGCGAACTGAACTGCGACGCGATGACAGCGATCGAGGCGCGGGTGCCTCAGGGCGCGAGTCGCCCGGCTCAGGGCGCGAGTCGCTCGGTGGCCCAGCCGCCGGCCGCCTGCCGGCGGTACCGGAATCGGTCGTGCATCCGGTTGACCCGGCCGTGCCAGAACTCGGCGATCTGCGGCTCGACCCGGTAGCCGCCCCAGAAGTCCGGCATCGGCACCGGCGTCCCCTCGGGCCAGCGCTCACTCAGTTCGCCATAACGGTCGTCAAGCTCGGCGCGCGAGCCGATGACCGTGGACTGCCTGCTGGACCAGGCGCCGAGTTGCGACCCGCGCGGCCGCGAGCGGAAGTAGGGTTCGCTGTCGGCCGTGGACAGCGCGGTGACCGAGCCCTCGATGATCACCTGCCGCTGCAGCGGATACCAGGGGAACAGCAGGCTCGCCCGGGGCACCTCGGCGAGATCGCTGCCCTTGCGCGAGGTCCGATTCGTGTAAAACGTGAAGCCGCTGTCGTCGAACTCCTTCAGCAGCACCATCCGGGCCCGAGGACGGCCATCGGCCGACACCGTGGCCAGCGCCATCGCGGTGGGCTCGGGCAGCCCGGCGGCGACCACGTCGGCCATCCAGCGGGCGAACAGCTCCAGCGGGTCGCCGGGCAGCATCGACTCGTCGAGCCGGTCGTCGCGTTCGCGAGTCTGGGGGTGGTCGCTCACGGGTACTGATCCTCACACACCGCCGCACGCGCCGGCCGGGTTACCGGTCCGTAGGCATCGCGCGGTTCAATAGGTTTGGTGGCCGAAAATGCCCGCTGACCCCCGCCGCCCGTGCAGGTGCGGCCTGATTGATCTGGCCAGCCCGCCGGCCCGCCGCGGACAAGGAGACGGAGGAAGCACGGATGTCCGACTTCACGCCGGGTCTAGAGGGCGTTGTCGCATTCGAGACGGAGATTGCCGAACCTGACAGGGAGGGCGGCTCACTCCGTTACCGGGGTGTGGACATCGAGGAGCTTGTGGGGCATGTCTCCTACGGGCACGTCTGGGGACTGCTGGTCGACAACAAGTTCGCGCCCGGACTGCCGCCGGCCGAGCCGTACCCGATCCCAGTGCACTCCGGTGACATCCGGGTCGACGTACAGAGCGCCCTGGCGATGCTGGCGCCCGCCTACGGCATGCATCAGCTACTCGACATCAGCGACGAGCAGGCTCGTGATGACGTGGCCAGGGCCTCGGTCATGGCCCTGTCGTTCGTCGCCCAGGCGGCGCGCGGCCTCGGTCTGCCGATGGTGCCGCAGCACCGGGTGGACGAAGCCAAGACGATCACCGAGCGGTTCATGATCCGCTGGCGCGGCGAGCCCGACCCGCGCCACGTCAAGGCCATTGACTCCTACTGGACCTCGGCGGCCGAGCACGGCCTGAACGCCTCCACGTTCACCGCCAGGGTCATCGCCTCGACCGGCGCGGATGTCGCCGCTGCCCTGTCAGGTGCGGTCGGCGCCATGTCCGGGCCGCTGCACGGCGGCGCCCCGGCCCGGGTGCTGGGCATGATCGAGGAGGTCGAGAGGAGCGGCGACGCCGTGGCCTACGTCAAGAAGGCGCTGGACACCGGTGACCGGCTGATGGGCTTCGGGCACCGCGTCTATCGCGCGGAGGACCCGCGGGCGCGAGTACTGCGCCGGGTTGCCCAGGAGCTGAACGCGCCGCGCTACGAGGTGGCCGCCGCGCTGGAGAAGGCGGCCCTGGACGAGCTGCATGCGCGCCGACCCGACCGGGTCCTGGCGACCAACGTGGAGTTCTGGGCGGCCATCATGCTCGACTTCGCCGAGGTGCCCTCGCACATGTTCACGTCCATGTTCACGTGCGCACGGACCGCCGGCTGGGCCGCGCACATCCTGGAGCAGAAGCGCACGGGGCGCCTGGTCCGGCCCAGTGCCCGGTACATAGGCCCACCGTCTCGCCCCGTCCGGGACGTGCCGGGCGCCGCCGATGTCCTGGACCACAATGTCTGAGGACGCTCCCAAGATCGAGATCCCGGAGCAGCTGCTGCCCGCCGACGGCAGGTTCGGCTGCGGCCCGTCGAAGGTGCGGCCCGAGCAGGTGGCCGCCCTCGCCGGGCCGGGAGCGGCGCTGCTGGGCACCTCACACAGGCAGGCACCCGTCCGGGGTCTCGTGCAGCGGGTCCGGGAGGGCCTGGCGGAGCTGTTCTCGCTCCCGGATGAGTACCTGGTGGTGCTCGGGAACGGCGGCAGCACCGCGTTCTGGGAGGTGGCCGCCTTCGGCCTGATCCGGCAGCGCTCCCAGCACCTGTCGTTCGGGGAGTTCTCGTCGAAGTTCGCGGCGGTCGCGACCGCCGCGCCGTGGCTGGACGGGCCTACCGTCATCCAGTCGGCGCCGGGCTCGCATCCTGAGGCCAGCGCCGAGACCGGGGCCGACGCCTATGCCCTCACGCAGAACGAGACCTCCACCGGCGTGGCGATGCCGGTGCGCCGGGTTCGCGGCGCCGACGATGACGCGCTGATGCTGGTCGACGCGACCAGCGGCGCCGGCGGCCTGCCGGTAACCGCGAGCGAGTACGACGCGTACTACTTCGCGCCGCAGAAGTCCTTCGGTTCCGACGGCGGGCTGTGGATCGCCCTCCTGTCGCCGGCCGCGCTGGAGCGAGCCGGGCAGATCGCCTCCAGCGACCGGTACATCCCGGAGTTCCTGTCCCTGCGGGCGGCGATCGCCAACTCACGGCAGCAGCAGACCTACAACACCCCGGCGCTGGCCACACTGATCATGCTGGCCGAGCAGGTGGACTGGATGCTCGGCCAGGGCGGCCTGGCCTGGACGACGGCGCGAACCGCGCAGTCGTCGGGATACCTGTACGACTGGGCGGAGCGGACGGAGTTCACGACGCCGTTCGTCACGGATCCGGAGCAGCGCTCTCAGGTGGTCGGCACCATCGACCTGTCCGCGGGCATCGATGCCACGGCGGTGTCGGGGATCCTGCGCGCGAACGGGATCGTGGACACCGACTCCTACCGCAAGCTGGGCCGCAACCAGCTGCGGATCGGCATGTTCCCCGCCATCGAGCCGGCCGACGTCCAGGCGCTCACTGCCTGCATCGACTACGTAGTGGAGCGCCTCTAGCCTCCGCCCGGCCGGGCGCCTCCAACGTCATGGTTGGCCCCCTGCTGTCGCTAGGACGACAGCAGGTGCCCAGCCACGTCGTCAGGGGGCCGCCTGCGGGGGCGGGGACAGCGGCCAGTGGGCCACGGTCTCGTACCTGGGGCGGCTGCCTGCGGCTGGCCCGACGGGGTGGCTGCGGATCAGGTCAATGCGGCCTGCTGTCCAGTGGCTCCCGGCCAGGTCGGCCAGCTCGCTGGTCAGCGGGCGGACGTCAGCGGGCGCACGGAGGCGGGCGAGGGTGATGTGCGGCCGGTACCGCCGCCCCTCGTCCGGCGACGGAGCGCCGGCCCGCCGGGCCCCGGCGGCGACCGAGGCGGCCAGGGCCCGCAGGGCAGCCGGATCGGCAGCTATTCCGGCCCAGAGCACCCGCGCCCTGGAGGCCCCGGGAAAGGCGCCAGCACCGCGCACGGCCAGGTCCTGCGCCGGGTGCCGGCGCGCCGCGCGCTCCAGCCGGACGCTGAGGTCAGGCAGCACCTGCTCGCGCACTTCGCCGAGAAAGGCCAGCGTGACATGCCAGGCCTCCGGCCCGGTCCAGCGCAGGTCCGGCCACTGCGCCCGCAGCCGGGCCGTCCGGTCGTCAAGCTCGGCTACCGCGACGGGCGGGGGAACGATCGCCACGAAGAGCCGCACCCCGATGAGGCTAGCAACAGGCGCCGCATGCCGGCCCGCCCTGTCGCCGGGTCAGGTCATGATCCGCGCGAGCTGCGCGGGCCGGAGGTAGGACCGGACCCGGACGCCGCTCCGGTGCGCGACCACGAGCCCGACGACCACCGTGGCCAGCACCGAGATGAGCCCCCCGGAAATGATGCTCAGCCGCGGCCCGAAGACCTCGGCGATCCAGCCGGCCAGCGGGGCGCCGAGCGGCGTGCCGCCGAGAAAGACGAGCATGTACAGGCCCATCACGCGACCGCGCATCGCGGCCGTGGTCCCCAGCTGCATCGTCGAGTTGGCCGCGGTGGTCAGCGTCAGCAACGCCAGGCCGGTCGGCACCAGCAGGATCAGGAACGACAGGAAGTCCGGCATCAGCCCGGTGAGCACCTCGAACACGCTAAAGGCGAGCGAGGTCGCCACCAGCAGCCGCAGGGTAGGCCGGGCGCGGCGGGCGGCTATCAGCGCGCCGCCGAGGGCGCCGAACGCGAATATCGCGGAGGCGACGCCGAACGCGCCGGCGCCGGTGTGGAACACCCCGCGCGACATCAGCGCGGTAGTTACCTGGAAGTTCATCCCGAACGTGGAGACGAAGAAGATGAGGATCAGCGTCATCCACAGGGTGGGCCGGGCCCGGACGTACGCCAGCGCCTCGCGCAGCTGGCCCGCGGCCCGCGGTGCCCGCGCGACCCGGTGCAGTTCGTCGGGCCGCATCAGCTTGAGGCTGATCAGCACGGCCCCGTAGGACGCGGCGTTGACCATGAAGGCGGCGGGCGTGCCGACGGCGCTGATGACCAGCCCGGCGATGGCCGGCCCGGCGATCCTGGCCAGGTTGAAGACTGCGCTGTTGAGCGCGATCGCGTTGGCCATGCCGTTCTTGCCGACCATCTCGACGGCGAACGCCTGCCGCGTCGGGTTGTCCACGACCGTGACCATGCCCAGGGCGAAGGCGAGCAGGTAGACCTGCCAGATCCGCACCGCGCCGGTCACCGCGAGCACGCCGAGAATCAGGGCCAGGCCGCCCATCAGCGCCTGCGTCACCATCAGGATGCCGCGCTTGGAGTACCGGTCCGCTACGGCACCGCCCCAGAGGCTGAGCAGCATGGGCGCGAACTGGAGGCCCGTGGTGATGCCGAGCGCGGTGCCGCTGTTGTGCGTGAGATTGAGGACGAGCCAGTCCTGGGCGACCCGCTGCATCCAGCTGCCGGTGTTGGAGACCACCTGGCCGGTGGCGAACAGCCGGTAGTTGCGCGTGTGCAGGGAGCCGAACGTGCGACCGCCCCGCCGGCGCTGCCGCGGACCGGTTGGGCCGGCCTGGGCTGGCCGGCCGTCGGTCAGGACTGGCTGAGGCGCTGCAGGATCGGGGCTGCCGCCCGCAGCGTCGCCCGCTCCTCCTGGCTGAGCTCCCGCAGGCGCTGCGCCAGCCAGGCCTCCCGGAGCTTCCGCGACTGCTGTACTAGCTCGCGGCCCTGGTCGGTGACGGTCAGCATGACCTGCCGGCCGTCGGTCGGATGCGGCGCCCGGGTCACAAGGCCGCGCTCCAGCAGCGCGGCGATCACCCGCGTCATGGACGGCGGCTGCACCTTCTCGTGCTCCGCCAGGCCGCCCGGCGTCATCGCGGCGTGCCGCTCCAGCGCCGCCAGGGCGGCCAGCTGGGTATCGGACAGCTCGGTCGCGACGCCTCGTGCGATGCGCTCCGCCCGGAGCCGGCGTGCGAGCCTGCTCACCGAGATCCGTAGGTCTGTTGCCAGGCCCGTGTCCGACCTGGTCTGCGATATCGCCATTTTCGTTAACCTGAGTCATTACTTTTGCTAACTATAGGGCCGAACCGCGTATTCCGTCAAAGCTGCGGTTCGTCGCGCCGGGTGGCGTGGCCGCACAGCGCGCACGCGGCCCCCGCAGCAATTGTGCCTGTCCGGCCGACGTGCCCGAGCGCCATCGGCGCCGTTGGCGAGGTTGGCGCAGGAGTAGCAGCGCAGGAGCGGCCGCCTGAGAAGCCAGGGAAGGGTCGGGACTGGCCAGGCTGGCCGCCCAGCCAGCCCCGACCAGGCTGGGTCGGCCAGCCCTCGCCCCGGTGGAGGTGCTCACCGCCCAGCCTAGGTGGCCGCCACCGCCGCCCCCCATAGGTACGGCGGCGGCAGCCACCGGCTGCGGTCCCGCGGACCGGCCCCCGCAAGGCGGTCCGCGGGCCATGAGCCCAGCCGCGCTCCCCAGGTCCAGCAGGCGCCTACGGGCTGCCCCGAGACCGCTGGAGTGTAGAGCGGGTCTGACTGGTTTGAGCATGGCCGTCCGGCATTGCGCGCCGGTTGAGTCCCGGTTGCCTGGTCAAGCCGCCAGAATCCGGGCGCTCCTGACAGATGCCCACACGGCGGGCTAAATGTCACAGTCAGCTATGTCGCGGTCGCTTGAACGGGACAGAATGGCGAACCGGGGTTGGGCCATGATTAAGTATTGATTGAGCCATCCGTTCACGATCTTGATGGAAACGGAAGCAGGCATATCTGCCCGCCCATGCAAGGGAGCTGGCGGACTCGGATGAGGCGGTTAAAGTGCGGTTTCGAATTCTGGGACCGCTCGAGATCTGGACCGGCCAGGACTGGAGCGGGATCGGCGCAGCCAAATGGCGCGCGCTGCTGGCCGCCCTGCTGCTCAACTCGGGTCAGGTGGTCTCGACCGAGCGACTGAGCGCCGAGCTCTGGGATGACGAGCCGCCGGACCGCCCGGCGAACCTGGTCAGTATCTACGTACTCCGGCTGCGCCGCCTGATGGCCGATCCGCAGGGCCGCGTGCTGGTCACGCGGGCGCCTGGCTACCTGCTGCGGCTGGAGCCCGGCGACCTTGACGCATCGAGCTTCGAGACACTGGCCAGCCAGGGGCGGCAGGCGCTGGCGAGCGGGGACGCGCAGACGGCCGCCGCCCTGCTGGCGGAGGCGCTGGCGCTGTGGCGGGGC
>Ga0209839_10000694_pt1 | contig 17155 bp, 16 predicted proteins | sample OrgsoiDNA2013050_FD_185800 | JGI IMG/M metagenome (GOLD analysis project Ga0209839, IMG submission 185800) | Permafrost soil microbial communities from the Arctic, to analyse light accelerated degradation of dissolved organic matter (DOM) -... | ecosystem: Environmental > Terrestrial > Soil >... | reverse complement strand
TGACGCGCGGGTTCACGCTCGCATTTATTTCGATAAGGCCTGCAGTGGCGGCACGCTGTCGTTCGGCGCCTCGGCCTGCATGGTGATCAGCGTCATCGACACCAGATCGTAATAGCCGATGATGCCGAGTTTCTCTCCCTGTTGCCGCGGACTTCCGCCGCGTTGACCTCCACCAAGACTTTGCTGACGGAGCGGTGGTTCAATGGAACATTGGCCGCCGGGAAGCAACCGTGCGCACCACTGCCGCCTTGACCCGGGGCGAGCCGTCACACTATCTGTGGCGTGCAGATCGCCGAAATCGAAACTGGGAGGAGAGTACCCGTGCGAACGACCTTAATCGTGCAGGCCATTGCCGTCGCTTTACTCGGGACAGCCGCCCAGGCGGATGATCTGAAGATCGCCCTGATCTACGGCAAGACCGGACCGCTGGAGGCCTATGCCAAGCAGACCGAGACCGGACTTCGCATGGGTCTGGAATATGCCACCAAAGGCACCATGACGCTGGACGGTCGCAAGATCGTCGTCATTACCAAGGACGACCAAAGCAAGCCCGATCTGTCCAAGGCAGCCCTCGCGGAGGCCTATCAGGACGACAAGGTCGACATCGCGATTGGCACAACGTCTTCCGCCGCTGCGCTGGCGGACCTTCCGGTGGCCGAGGAAAACAAGAAGATCCTGATCGTCGAGCCGGCGGTCGCGGACCAGATTACCGGCGAGAAGTGGAACAGATATATCTTCCGCACCGGGCGTAATTCCTCCCAGGACGCGATCTCGAACGCGGTGGCGATCGGCAAAGCGGGCGTCACGATCGCGACGCTCGGCCAGGACTATGCCTTTGGCCGCGACGGCGTAGCTGCGTTCAAGCAGGCGCTGGCAAAAACCGGCGCGACGCTGGCGGCCGAAGAATACGTGCCGACCACCACCACCGATTTCACCGCGGCCGGCCAACGCCTGTTCGACGCGCTGAAGGACAAGCCGGGACGCAAGATCATCTGGGTGATCTGGGCCGGCGGCGGCGACCCCCTGACCAAATTGCAGGACATGGACCCAAAACGTTACGGCATCGAGCTTTCGACCGGCGGCAACATCCTGCCGGCGCTGGCCGCCTACAAGCGGCTGCCCGGCATGGAAGGCGCGACCTATTACTACTACGACATTCCGAAAAATCCGGTGAACGACTGGCTGGTCGCCGAGCATCAGAAGCGCTTCAACGCACCGCCGGACTTCTTCACCGCGGGCGGATTTTCCGCCGCGATGGCCGCAGTGGCCGCGATCACCAAGGCGAAATCCACCGACACCGAAAAGCTGATCAGCGCGATGGAAGGCCTGGAGTTCGATACGCCCAAGGGCAAGATGATCTTCCGCAAGGAAGACCATCAGGCGCTGCAGAGCATGTATCACTTCAAGGTCAAGATCGATCCGAACCTGGCCTGGGCCGTGCTGGAGCCGGTGCGCGAGCTCAAGATCGAGGACATGGATATCCCGATCCGCAACAAGCGGTAACGGTAACCTGGAGTCGTCCTACGCCTCCGGCGTTTAAACCGTCATTGCCGGGCTTGACCCGGCAATCCATCTCGCTTCCGAATAAAATCGCTTTGGAAGCGGATGGATGCGCGGATCAAGTCCGCGCATGACGCTCGGAGTATGCGGCAACGCCGGCGATCGACGAAGATGACAGACCTCCCGATGGCGCTCGAATGACCTTCACGCTCGAAACCCGCGATCTCACCATTCGCTTCGGCGGACACGTCGCCGTTAACCGCGTCAGCTGCACCTTTCGCCCCGGGGAACTGACGGCCATTGTCGGTCCGAACGGAGCCGGCAAAACCACCTATTTCAATCTGATCTCCGGACAGCTCCGCCCGAGCGATGGCAGCATCCTGCTCGATGGCGCCGATATCACGCAGCTTTCCGCGCCGCTGCGCACCCGCGCAGGCCTTGGCCGCGCGTTCCAGCTCACCAATTTGTTTCCCAATTTGAGCGTCGAAGAGAATGTTCGCCTCGCCGTGCAATCCGAAAGCGGCGTGCATTACGAGATGCTGCGGCCGTGGACGACGCGCCGCGACCTGATCGCCCGCGCCGACGCGATCCTCGACAAGGTAGCACTTGGCGGCCGGCGAAGCGTGCCGGCGACCGCGCTGTCGCACGGCGATCAGCGCAAGCTCGAAGTCGCCCTGATGATGGCGCTCGAGCCGAAGGTCTTCATGTTCGACGAGCCGACCGCCGGCATGAGCATCGATGAAGTCCCCGTCGTGCTCAATCTGATCGCGCAGCTCAAGCAGGATGCCAGCAAGATCATCCTCTTGGTCGAGCACAAGATGGACGTGGTACGCTCGCTGGCCGACCGCATCATTGTGCTGCATAACGGCCAGCTGGTGGCCGACGGCAAGCCGGCCGATGTGATCGCTTCGCCGATCGTGCAGGAGGCCTATCTCGGCATCGCGCCCGGAAAGAGCGCGGCATGACCGACCTTCTCACCCTCGCCGGCGTGCACACCCATATCGGGCGGTATCACATCCTGCACGGCGTCGATTTCGCGGTGCCCGAAGGCCAGACCACCATGCTGCTTGGCCGCAATGGCGCCGGCAAGACCACGACACTGCGAACCATCATGGGCCTGTGGCAGGCATCCTCTGGGCGGATATTGCTCGACGGACAAGCCATCGAGCACAGCGCGACCCCGGATATCGCGCGGCTCGGCGTCGGTTATGTCCCGGAAAGCATGGCGGTGTTCTCCGATCTGACCGTGAAGGAAAATCTCGTTCTGGCGGCGCGGGACGGGCCGCTCGACGACAGCCGTCTGGAGTGGATTTTCGGATTCTTTCCCGCGCTCAGGCGTTTCTGGCTGTCGCGCGCAGGCAGCCTGTCCGGCGGACAGAAGCAGATGCTTTCAATTGCCCGCGCCATCGTCGAACCGCGCAAGCTGCTGCTGATCGACGAGCCCACCAAGGGTCTGGCGCCCGCGATCGTGGTGGCGCTGATCGAATGCTTTGCCGAAGTCAAACGCCGCGGCGCCACCATCCTGCTGGTCGAACAGAATTTCCACGCAGCGCGCGAACTCGGCGACAAGGTTCTGGTGATGGATAACGGCCTGATCGTTCACCGCGGCGAGATGGCGGCGCTGGCCACCGACGTCACACTGCAGGAGCGGCTGCTGGGCCTAAGCCTGGAGACGCATCAGTGACCGACCTTGCCGCACCCGCCGCGTTGCCCAAGCCGAGGCGCGATCTTCTGCCGGTGCTGTTGCCGGTGATCCTCGCGCTGGCGATGCTGCCGCTGATCGGATCGGCAAGCTCATGGGTGACGCTGACGGTGGCGAGCCTTGCCATGGGTATGATGATCTTCATTATGGCCTCCGGCCTCACGCTGGTGTTCGGCCTGATGGACGTGCTCAATTTCGGTCACGGCGCCTTCATCTCGGTCGGCGCCTACGCCGCGACGCTGGTGCTGTTGCCGCTGGCGCCTTACGTGCAGGCCGATTCGCTTTGGCTCAATCTTGCGGTGCTGGCGCCGGCCGCCGTGTTGTCGATGGCGGTGTCCGGCGCGCTTGGCCTGGTGGTCGAACGGGTGCTGATCCTGCCGGTCTACGGCCAGCACCTCAAGCAGATCCTGATGACGACGGGCGGATTGATCGTCGCCGAACAGGCGCTGTATGCGTTGTGGGGCCCGCAGATCATTCCGCTGCCGCTGCCGACCTCGTTGCGCGGCTCGTTCATCATCGGCGACATCGCGATCGCGAAGTATCGCCTGCTGGCGATGCTGGTCGGCCTCATCGTGTTCGCAGGCATTCAGCTGGTGCTGAACCGGACCAAGATCGGCCTTTTGATCCGCGCCGGCGTCGAAAACCGCGAGATGGTGGAAGCGCTCGGTTACCGGATCCGGCGGCTGTTCCTCGGGGTATTCATGACAGGCTCCGGTCTGGCGGGCCTCGGCGGCGTGATGTGGGCGCTGTACCGTGAGCAGGTGCATGCTTCGATGGGCAACGATCTCACCGTGCTGGTGTTCATCGTCGTCATCATCGGCGGCCTCGGCTCGATCGGCGGCTGTTTTATTGGCGCGCTGCTGGTGGCCATGGTGGCAAATTACGGGGGCTTTCTGGTGCCGAAACTGGCGCTGGTTTCCAATATTCTCCTGATGGTCGCGGTCCTGATGTGGCGCCCGCGCGGGCTCTATGCGGTGACCAGCCGATGATGATCCTCTCGGGCGATCCGCCGCGCAGCCGCGTTCTCAGCATCGTGCTTGTCGTCATCATTGCGGCACTGGCCGTTACGCCCATGGTCTTTCCCGGCGCCAAGGCGATGAACGTCGCCACCAAGATCTGCATCTTCGCAGCCCTGGTGGCGTCCTATGACCTCCTGCTCGGCTACACCGGCTCGGTGTCGTTCGCGCACACCATGTTTTACGGCATCGGCAGCTATTCGATCGCGATCGCACTTTATTCGATGGGACCGAGCTGGGCGGCGGTCGCGACCGGCGTCGTCACTGGCCTGCCGCTGGCGATGCTGCTGGCGCTCGCGATCGGGCTGTTCTCGTTGCGGGTCGAGGCGATATTCTTCGCGATGATCACGCTGGCGGTGGCATCGGCCTTTCTGGTGCTGGCATCGCAACTGTCATGGCTCACCGGCGGCGAGGACGGCCGCAGCTTTCAACTGCCGGAATTGCTGCGGCCGGGCACCGTGCTGATCTCGAAAGATCGCTTCGGCTTCGAACTCAATGGCCGCGTACTGACGTATTATCTTATCTTCATCGCGGCCGCGGCGATGATCCTGACGCTGCTGCGCGTGGTGAATTCGCCGTTCGGGCGCGTGCTGCAGGCGATCCGGGAGAACCGTTTCCGCGCCGAGGCCCTTGGCTTCCGCACCGTGTTTCATCTGACCTACGCCAATTGCATTGCGGCGCTGGTTGCCGCCAGCGCCGGCATGTTGAACGCATTGTGGCTGCGTTATGCCGGACCGGACACCTCGCTGAGTTTTTCCATCATGCTGGACATCCTGCTGATGGTCGTGATCGGCGGCATGGGCACGATCTACGGCGCGATCATCGGCGCCACCATCTTCATTCTGGCGCAGAACTATCTGCAGGCGCTGATGGGCGCTGCCTCCAACGCCGCCGCCGACGCCGGACTGCCGCTGCTGCCGGGATTGCTGCATCCGGATCGCTGGCTGCTGTGGCTCGGACTGCTTTTCATCGCCAGCGTTTATTTCTTTCCCACCGGGGTGGTGGGACGGATGCGCAGTGCCGCCCGCAAGTCGTCTTGAGAAGATCATCATGGCCAAAATCGAAGCCCGCCTCACCGCTCTCGGCCTGGTCCTGCCGCCGGCCTTCATGCCGCCGCCCGGCGTTGTCCTTCCCTTTGTCAACGTGCGCCTGATCGGAAACCGCGCGGTCATTGCCGGGCACGGGCCGCAGAGTCCCGAGGGACCTCTCGCGCAACCGTTGGGCAAGGTCGGACGCGAGCTGACGCTTGAGCAGGGCTACATGGCGGCAAAGCTCACGGCGCTGTCGATGCTGGGCTCCCTCAAACGTACGCTTGGCGATCTCGACCGCATCTCGCAGTGGGTGCGCATTTTCGGCATGGTCAATTCCGCACCCGGCTTTGTCCAGCAGCCGGCCGTCATCAACGGCTTCTCCGACCTCATCCTCGAGCTCTTTGGACCCGAGGCCGGAGCCCACGCACGCAGCGCGGTTGGTATGGCCGAATTGCCCTTCGGGATGCCGGTGGAGATTGAAGGCGAGGTCCAGATCTCAGCTTGAGCGCCGCGACAGCCTCACTGATCGTCGCCGCACCGATCGGAACGTGATCTGGCTACCGTCGGCGGGCAGATATCTTTCCTGAAACTTATTCCAGGCCCTGAACCGGCGGCGCGCCACCCCGCTGCACGGCGGCGGGTGCGAGCCTGGGTGGCGCAGCCCCCACGGTTCCCGATCGCTCCGGGCTTGCCGCCGTCGGCGGCAGATTTTGGCTGATACGGCTCGGCGAAGCACCGGCGCGGGATCTCTCCCGGGCCATTCGCTTCGAACCAGACCTTCTCAGCCCCCAGGAATGAGCAATGGATGGTCCAGCGGTATATCCGACGACCGCGCCTGCCACCGCGCCCACCGGGCCGAACACCACCGCGCCCGAAACGGCACCCAAGGCAGCATCACTGCCACGGCCCTGCGCCAGCGCGATCGCCGGTGCAAACGTCAAGAATATCGCCGACCCAAGGACAAGCCTTTTCATATATGGTTCCCATTGTGCATTCTGATCGAATACGTGACTCCCGAATTGCGGCCCAACAATGGAACGGTCCAACGGCACCTCGCACGATCGAGGATAAAGGGTGCCAGCCCGGCCTGAAATGAGAGAAAATTCGAACATGCGGGCAAATTCGCTGGCGCTGTTCCGCGAACGATCCGGCCATGGAGACCAGTCATGACAAGCCTGCTCTATCACCAAGGCAATCGTGCATTTCAGGACCAGTTTGAAAGCCGGCGCCTTGCCGATCGGCTCGAGGAAAAACTGGCACGCACGGTGTTCAGCGACGACGACAAGATCTTTATCGAAAGCTGCATCTACTTCTTCATGGCGACCGCCGACGCGTCCGGGCATCCGGATTGTTCATTCAAGGGCGGTGCACCGGGGTTTGTCCGCATCACCGGACCGTCGGAACTTGCGTTTCCCGACTATGACGGCAACGGCATGTTCAAGAGTGTCGGCAACCTTGCGGTCAACCCGCACGTCGGACTTCTGTTCATTGCGATGCATGGCAAGCCCAAGCGATTGCGCATCAACGGCGAGGCCCGGATTGAACGCGATGATCCCCTGCTTTCCGACACCATCGGCGCGCAATTGATCGTTCGGATCAAAGTGAACGTGATCTTTCCAAACTGTCCGCGCTATATTCCCTCCATGACGCTCACCGAACCCTCGGTTTATGTTCCCCATGCAGGGGTCGCTCCCGTCGAACCAGCCTGGAAGGGATTCGACGCGTTCAAGGATGTCGTGCCGCCCCGCGCCAGCGTGCAAAGCGGATAGGCCGACGATGCTGCAAGCACCACAGCGCAAAACCCCGTCGCTCCAACTTCAAAGAAATCTCATGCCCCCTGTTTCGATATTGTTGAACGTACTTTGGATCGTCTTCGGCGGCCTGTGGATGGCGGCGGCCTGGGTGCTAGCTGCCGTCATCATGGCCATCACCATTATCGGCCTGCCGTGGGCGCGAGCCGCCTTCAACATCGCGGTCTATACTTTGTTGCCTTTCGGTCAGAGGGCGGTGCGCCGCGACAGCCTCACAGGCCGCCCTGATATCGGCACCGGCCCGCTGGGCCTGATCGGCAATGTGATCTGGCTGGTGCTCGCAGGATGGTGGCTTGCGCTCGCGCACCTCGTCACGGCGATCGCGCTCGCCGTCACCATCATCGGCATCCCGTTCGCCTGGGCGCACCTGAAACTCGCAGGGATCGCGCTGTGGCCGATCGGCAAGGTCATCGTTCCCGCGTAGTTTTCGGAGCGAGATATGGTAAATCAGATCGCCGGCGCGATAGGCCCTGTTAGCTCGTCGTCAGCCGCGCCGAAGGCAATGCAGGGTAATTTCCGGCGGACAGTTCAGGCGTACGGCAACGACGCTCGATCCTGCGCCCACGGAAGTGTAGCCGCTCATGTTGTGGTACTGCCAGGCTCCCGCCCCCATTCGCCGTGGCAACGCCGCCTCCAGCTTGATCGGGATGGAGCCGGGAAGACAAAGCTGGCCGCCATGGGTGTGGCCGCTCAGCATCAGATTGAAATTCGCATGGGCAGCCTGACGATAGACTTCCGGGGTATGCGATAACAGGATCGAAAAACCTTCTTTCGGGATTTGCGACGCCGCCTTTTCAATGTTGTCGACCCTGAAGAAGTGGGCGTCGTCGATCCCGGCCAGATAGATGCGCTGATCGCCGCGCGCGATCACTTCACATTCGTTGAGCAGCATCGGTATGCCCATGGCTTCCATCGCCGGAACCATCTGGATGGTATCGTGGTTGCCGAGCACGCCATAGATCGGTAGCCGCAGGTGAGCTCGCACGCTTGCCACGCCCGCCAGGGCCGCCTCGAACGGTCCAAAGGTCTTTCCTCGATAATCTCCGGTCAGAACGCATAGATCGTATGGCAAGCCCTCGACGAGCTCGATCAGGCGCCGCATGGCGGCTTCGCTCATGTCCACATGCATGTCGCTGATATGGAGAATGGTGTAGCCGTCGAAAAGCGATGGTAATGCAGCGAACCTCAGCTCGTTTCGCTTGACGATAACGCGCTCTGCATTCCGGCAAGCCCGCCAATAGAGTCCGGTGAGCTTCAGCGCATTTCGAATGATCGCCGGCGCCGAAGACAGGTTTTCCAGATGGAAGAAGGTGCGTCCCTGGCCAAAGACTTGCGCCTCGTGATCGGTCTCGATTCCCAATCGCTGTCTGGCGTGGATCGGTCCGAGACGTTGCTCCAGTTTATGCAGGATATCGGTGTCCACTGAATGACCCCCTCCGAAATCGGCTCGATTTTTGAGGCATCGGGCTCGGCTGGACACTACAGAATATTCCCTTCGGGGAAACAGTCTGTATCACCGAATCATATCGTTCATTTGCCTGTCGGGGATACGAGGCAGTCGAAATGAAGCCGCCAGGTCCTGCGGGGAATTGTCCCGTGTCTCTGCCACTGACCACCTCCTCTGCTCCTTCGCCCCAAGCACGACTGCCTGGGTTCAGATCGTTCGGTCGAAGAAGGTCGTCGAGCGCGCCTTCTTCAGTCGATAGACTTGAGCGGGCCGGTTGCTGGCGCGTCGCATCTCGCCCGGAACTGGCTCGACAAAGTCTGCCTCGGCGACACGCTTGCGGAATGCCGATTTGTCGAGCCGGCGACCGAGAATTCTTTCATAGACGGATTGCAGTTCGCCAAGGGTGAACCCGGCCGGCAGCAGATGCACGGGAAGCGTCGAGTACTCGACCTTGTCCCGCAGCCGGGCGAGCGCGCTGCGGAAAATGTCCGAATGATCGAAGGCCGTCAGTGCGGCAACCTCATTTCCTTCGATCGGCCACCAGGCGACGTCGGCTGCATTGGATCCCTGCCGCAGCCGCACGTCATGCGCCGAGATCAGGGCAACATAGGCGATGCTGAGGCTCCAGCCACGGGGATCGCGGGATTTGCCGCCGAAGGTCCGCAATTGCTCCAGATAAGGTGTCTCGACCCCGGTCTTGTCGAACAGCACGCGGCGCGCGGCGGTATCGAGATCGGTGTCCTCGTCGACATGAATCCAGCCCCCCGGCAGCGCCCAATGATCCGCGAACGGCTCGGTGCCGCGCTTCATGAGCAGCACCTGAAGGCCCGTCTCCGACAGCGCGAAGATGACCAGGTCGACCGACGCGATCGGTTTTGAGGCGATATCCTTGGGGGCGGATTCCATGACAGCAGACATGAGCTGCAAACTAGCGTGCTTTTCGCTTAGTGTTAAGTGCCAACTAACTTAGTTGACAAAACAAACTAAGCGGTATTTGATGCCCATACGCAAGGCCTCGAATGTAAACAGATAGGGAACCAGGCATGTTAGGATTTCGCTTCATCAAGACCGAACCCACGCAATACGTCATCCAGTATCGAAATGGCCATCCCGTACGGGAAGGCGCAGGCCTGGCCTTCTGGTATTTCGCGCCGTCGACCTCGATGATCGTGGTGCCTACCGCGAGCGTGAATGAGCCCTTCATTTTTCCGGAGATTACCTCCGACTTCCAGGAAGTCACGATCCAGGGCCAGATCACCTACCGCGTCACCGACCCTCGCCGGACCGCGGCACTGCTCAATTTCACGCTCGGGCCGAAGGGCGCCTACGTCTCCGAAGATCCGAAGAAGCTTTCGCAGCGGCTGATCAATCAGGTGCAGGTCGCGATGCGCGCCGAGGTCCAGGCGTTGTCATTGAAACAGGTTCTGGCCTCGGGCGAACCGCTGGTGGAACGGGTTGCGGGTCTGCTGCAAGACCACCCGACGGTCAAAACGCTTGGTCTCGAACTGCTCGGCCTTTCGCTGCTTGCGGTCAAGCCGAGGCCCGAGACTGCCAAGGCGCTCGAAGCGGAAGCTCGCGAGGCGCTGCTGCGGCGCGCCGACGAGGCCATCTACACCCGCCGCAACGCCGCCGTCGAACAGGAACGGACCATCAAGGAGAACGAACTCGCGACCGAGATCGCGGTCGAAAACAAAAAGCGGCAGGTCCGCGAGGCCCAGATGGAGGCGGAGCGTTCGGTCCAGACGCGCCGGCTGCAGATGCAGCAAGAGGAAATGACCGGCAAGATCGGGCTCGAGGAGCAGAACAAGGCGCTCGTCGTCCTGGCTTCGGCCAATGCCCGCGAAGAGGCCGATGCGCAGGCCTATGGACTGGCCGCGATGATGAAATCGTTCGGCGACGCCGATCCGAAGATTCTTCAGGCGCTCGCCTCGGCGGGCATGAGCCCGGGGCAGCTCATGGCGCTCGCCTTCCGCGACCTCGCCGACAATGCGACCAAGATCGGCCAGCTCAACGTCACCCCGGATCTCCTGCGCGAGATGCTGCAACCTCAAACCGGGCATTGAGCCATGCAGCCCGCCGACCGCAAGATCATATTGGTGGTGCGCGAAACCAGGCTCGACGAGCTGACCGCCCGTTTCAACACGGTCCAGCAGGCGCGGTTCTATGTCGAGCATCTCGGGTCTGATTTCGGCGACTACCTCGAGGAGCAGCGACAGCTGCACGCCGCCACGCGCGAGGTCGAGACCAGCCTTCGCGCCTTCGGCCGGGTTCAGCGGCTCGATCGACGCTATCTCGGAAATTTCATCTTCGGCGCCGACGATATCGTCGTCGTGCTGGGACAGGATGGGCTGGTGGCGAACACGCTCAAATATCTCGACGGCCAGCATTTGCTCGGCGTCAACCCGGACGCGAAGCGCTGGGATGGGGTGTTGCTGCCCTTTCGCCCTGAAGATCTCCCCAGGATCATGCTGGAGGAGGTAGCTCACAGACGGCCGCTCAAGCGCGTCACCATGGCGAAGGCATCGCTCAATACCGGGGAGACACTGTATGCGGTGAACGATCTCTTCGTCGGCCCTCGCAGCCACGTCTCGGCCCGCTATACGCTGCGGGTCGACGATCGCGAGGAACAGCAATCCTCGAGCGGGATCATTGTCTCGACCGGGATGGGGTCGACCGGATGGCTCAAGAGCCTGTATGCCGGCTGGGCCGGAGCCGCGGCCAGCTTCGATATCGCGCCCCCGAGCAGAGCGCTGGACGCGTCATTTCCCTGGGATTCGGAGTTCCTGCACTACTTCGTTCGCGAACCGTTCCCGAGCCGAACCACCGGCGCCTCGCTGGTATCCGGCCGAATTGAAGCCGGTTGCGCCGCCACGATTGTCTCCGGGATGGCCGAACACGGCGTGATCTTCAGTGACGGCATCGAAGCCGATTTCCTCGAGTTCAACGCAGGCGCGCGGGCGACGATTGGCATTGCCGAACGCCAGGGGCTGTTGGTGGTGTGATGGCGGGCCCGGTCCTTGCGCTTGACCGGTCTGAAGTGTGACCGGCCTGACGTTCGACCGGTTCGATCGCGGACCCAATGCGGTCGCAGCGCCGCTTATCGGTCGGCTTCGCATCCGGGCAAATCAAACAAGGCTTTGAGGCCGCAAGGCGAGGTCAGCATTTTGTCGCCGTCGTGCCCGACGCCCGGCACGTCCCAAAGACTGTGGTTCGGCGTTCCGCCGTCGCGGGCCTGCATCGTGGCGGCATAGGCATGGCCGCGCATGTACCGGTATGGCCCCTCGGCCTCTGCCATGCATGTCTTGTCGAGGGCGGGATGATTTGGATTGGTATCCAGCGTTCCCAATAAATAGATAACCTTTCGCGCCACATAGGCTTGCTCCAATGCAGCGATCGTCGGACCCGCGAGGTATGCCGGGCGCGCCTCCATGCCGTATTTCCAATGGTTATAGTCCGGGCAGGCTGCGGCAATTGCTGGCTCCGGCCTCTCGCCGCTGAAATACGCATAGGACGATGGATTGGCGACCACATAGCGCACGCCGACGCCCTCCCGCGTCAGCGCCAACTCGCCTTTTCCCGCGATCGCGTAGCGTTGCACGACCTGCGCGCCGCCCGAATGGCCGGCCACCACGACTTGCCTGAGGTTTGGAAATAGCCGGCGATCCGCCAACCTGGCCAGGATGGCATCAAGCGCATCGAACGAACTGGCCGGCGCCGGTCCGACCGCCGGATCGCCGCCTTCCCAGCCCTCGAGGCTCCATCGCAGTGTATCCGAAGGCAACTGGTAGGCATCGACATCGATCCCGGCAAGGAATTGCGGAACGATCATGATCGTGGCCTTGCCGGCTTCGCCGGCCGCGGCCTGAGCGGTTCGGGCGGATCGATAATAAACATCGGCATTGCGCAGCCGTCCGTGCAGGACCAGAACAGCGCGCGTGATATCCGGCAGCGGGCTGGACCAGTCGGCGGACACATAGAGCGGCAATGTGCCCTGGGTGCCGACCGAAATTCTAAGGCTCGCGACCTCATTCACCGGCCGATGATTGGGCGCAACTTCGTCCGCCGCCCGGACCCGGAGGCTTGCCAGCGCGAAAGCCAGCAGCACAGCTCCCGCCAGCAGGTGCAACTTCCTCATAACGAACTCCCTGAATGAAGTTCCCCCTCGCGCCTGGAGGAAGCCGCTGCGTGTAACCCGCCGACAGAACTCCAAGATCTGCCGGACGATCACTTGTCGCTCGCCGAACCCTGTTTGCCAAGCGTCCGAACCGCTTCCTCGACGCTTTGGAACTGACGATCCTGACCCAACAGCGCGTTGATGCCGAACCGCGCCATGGCTTCCTGAGCCCGGATCGACTCGAGGCGGGCGATGGCGAAATCGACGTTATCGGCGTGACATTTGCGAATGAGGTCGGCCAGGACCTGAGCAGCCGTAAAGTCGATTTCGACAATGCCTGTCGCCTCCAGGATGATCAGCCGTGCCTGCGGCGAGGATTGCAACGCGTTCAGGATGTCTCGCCGGAAATGGTAGGCGTTGAGAAACGACAATGGCGCCTGAAATCCCGCGACAATGACGCCGGGCTCTCTTTCGCCGGGAAGACTGGGGCTCGACGGCCACCAGATCGAGGTTCCCGGCACCCGTTCGAATAGCAGCACCCGGGCGCGGGTCGTGCTCCATATGCCGTGCAAGAGAGAAAGCGCGATACCGATTCCAACACCCTGTTCGATCGGGAGAACGATGATGGCCGCCGACGTCAAAACGATCAGAAGAAATTCACCCAACGATTGCCGGAAAATCACGACAATCTGGCTGACACGGACGATCCTCAGCGCAACGAACAGCAGAACGCCTGCGAGCGCCGCGTTCGGAATTCGGCTGAGAAGCCAGGCGCCGAATGCCAGCAATACGATCACGATCGCTACGGCGACGAGACCGGCGAGCTGCGACCGTCCGCCGGTTTCGCAAACGACAGCGGTGCGCGGCGGACTCGCATTGACCGGAAATGCGCCGATCAGTCCCGACAGGATACTGCCGGCTCCGACGCCTACGAAATCGCGATCGACATCCGGCGGCTCACCGGGGTCAGATAGAAAGGATCGCGTGGTTGCCGCGGTCTGCACCATGACGACAACCGAGATGATGAGGCTGAGTGTCACGAGGCTCGCGAGGCGCCCCGCCGGAATATCCGGGATAGCAACCGCCGGCAGCGCCACGGCGACCGCACCGAGAACGCCGACGCCGCGGCTTTCCAACCCGAGCAACGCCACGCCCGCGCTCGCCAGGGCGAGACCGATCAATGCGCCGGGAATACGCGCGCTGATCCGCTCGCATAGCGCGATGATCGCCAGCACGCCGAGACCGATCACAAGCGTAAACGGGTTTGTTTCGTTCAAATGTCCGGCGAGCATCGCCAGACGCGACAGCATTGGGCCAGCGGGCGAGGGCAACCCGAGGATGGCAGGCAATTGCGAAATCAGGATGTGCACCGAAATGCCGGCAAGGAAGCCTGTCGTCACCGGAATCGAGAGAAGATCCGCGATCCAGCCCAGCCGGAACGTTCCGGCGGCGACGAGCAAAAGCCCCACCATCAGCGCCAGCGCCGCGGCCAGCGCCGAATATTCCGGCGAGCCGGACGCGGCCAGAACAGCGAGGCCCCCCGCAAAGATCGGCGTTATCGTCGAATCCGCGCCGCATGACAGGAATCGATTACTTCCGAAACAGGCGAACGCCAGCGAGCCTGCGAGAAAGGCGAAAAAGCCGATCTGCGGAGTGAATCCGCCCAGCCGGGCTGTCGCCATCTGTTCGGGAATGGCGATCGCGGCAAGGGTCAGGCCCGCGAACAGATCGTGTGTCATGAATTGAAGGCGATACGCCGCCAGCGAGCGGAACACCGGCCACGCGTTGCCTCTATCCGCAAGACCAGATTCCGGGGAGTGGGGAATATCCGGCATAACTGTGGCCCCCGTATCGGTCGCGGCTTTACGCCGCCAGCCGGCCGCGATTGGTCTCGGCGAGGATTGGACGGATCAGCCGTCCGAAGCGCTCGGCTTCCTCGTCATGCAGATAGCCCGACAGGCAAAACGAATGACAGCCGACATCGATGAACCGCTGCAATGTGTCGGCGCATTGCCGGGGGTTGCCGACCACCGCGATCCCGGCGCCGGGCCGCACCCGGGTGATGCCGGTCCACAGATGCGGCAGCAGCAGGTCGCCATGTTCGCGGGCGAGCTGCTGCACCCGCCGGTTGGCCGCGGAGTTGTTATAGAGCGTCTTCATATCCTGCTTCTGCCGCTCGGTCGCGTTGCGCACCAATATATCGGCGGCCTCCCACGCGTCCTTTTCATCCTCGCGGCAGATCACCTGCAGCCGCATGCCGAATCCGATGTCGTTGTCGCGGCCGTGCGCTTTCGCCATTTCCCTGATCTCGGCGATGTTATCGGCAATCCGTTCCGGCAGATCGCCCCAGAACAGATGCACGTCGGAATGTTTTGCCGACATTTCCCAGGCCTGACGCGAGCCGCCACCGAGATAGAATTTCGGGAATGGGTGCTGCAGCGGTCGCGGCCGGATATGCGCGCCCGACAGCGTGTGGAATTTGCCGGCAAAATTCAGCGGGCCCCGCGTGGTCCACAGCGCCTTGAGGATCGAAACCTCCTCCTCCATCAGCGCGTAACGCTCTTCCTTGGCGTAACGCACGCCCTCGCCTTCGACTTCGCTTTCGTTCTGGCCGGCGATCAGGTTGACGCAGATGCGGCCGCCCGACATCTGGTCGAAGGTCGAGATCATCTTCGCCAGCAGCACCGGATTGATGTAGCCGGGCCGGGCCGCGATCAGCGGTTTTATCCTGGCCGAACGCGCCGCCATGAATGCGCCTGATATCCAAGCCTCCCAGCATGTCGAACCGACCGGGATCAAGAGATATTCGAATCCCGCCGCCTCCGCGGCCTGCACCACCCGGTCGCACAGTTCCGGCGATCCCGCCACCTGGGCCTCCATCACGCCATAGGCCGTGGTGTCGCCATGCGTCGGCAGATACCAGCCAAATTCGAGCGGACGCATGGACTTTTCTCCCGTCGCAGCGCGGCCTTCGCAACGCAATTCCCTCAAGCGGTAGTTTACAGGCTGCGTCCTGCGTGACAATCGGGCTGCCGGCTTGGCGTTTTCGGGCCTTGCGCGGCGCCCTGCCCGCCATGCAGGGACTTTCCCGACATCAGGCCGATCGGCTAAAATGAACCCGACACACCGATAGCTCGGCTGGATAGAGCAAACTACGTCGCAATTTTCATGGAGCAGAAGATGCCGGTCGCAGTTCTTACGTTCGACGGCTTCAATGAACTGGACTCCTTTGTGTCCTACCTGATCATCAACAGGCTTAAAGCCAGGGGATGGCAGGCATTCATCACCTCGCCGAACGAGCATGTCGCGTCGATGAACGGCATCAATATCCAGGCCGAGAAGCCGCTCGAGTTCGCGCAAGAGGCGGACGCCGTGCTGGTCGGAAGCGGGACAAAGACGTTGGATATCGTCAATGATTCCAGCCTGATGTCACGGATCAAGCTGAACCCGGATATTCAGCTGATCGGAGCCCAATGTTCGGGAACGCTGGTTTTGTCGAGGCTCGGCGTGCTTGAGACGGGCGTGGCATGCACCGACCTGAAGACAAAACCATGGGTCATCGAAAGCGGCCTTGAGGTGCTCAATCAACCGTTCTTCGCCGACGGAAACGTGGCCACCGCCGGCGGATGCCTGGCATCCCAATATCTTGCCACATGGGTCATGATGAAACTCGGATCGCAGCGTGACGTGGAAGCCGCACTAAGGACCGTCGCACCGGTCGGCCAGATCGAGGAGTATATCGCCCGTGCGCTTTCGGCGGTCGCGCCCTACATTCGCAGTTCTTCCGGGGTCTCCGCGATTGCAGACGCCGTGTGACTGTGCACTGCCGGGTATTCCGGCTGTTGCCAAGATCAGGTCTACAAGGTCAGGGCTTCAAGGTCAGATCTTGGCGGAAATCTCGGTGCTGGTGACCAGAATGACGTCGCCGTCGAGAATGGGCTTTGCAATGCCGAAGAAGCGCGCCACGACCTGTGAATCGTTGTGGGCGTCCATGGCGGCCTGATCGAGGAACCGCTCATAGGTGGTGAAGACAGAGGGGTTCTCCTGTTCCTGTGAAACGAAGAATCCGATCGTGCCCGGCTCGTTGACCCGGACGTTTTCGGCGACCTCGAGCAGGGCGCGGCGCATGGTGTCTTCGTGACCTTTTTTGACGCGCATGACGGCGCTGATGGTCAGCATGTCGAAGCCCTTTATGATGACCCCCACGGTCGTACGGCCCCGCAGCGTATGTCGCCCCGAGCTGGTTCTCAACAAAGATCGACGATCCCTGCGCGAATTCCGGCTCGGAACGGGAGAGCTTCGATAATCCGGCTGGTGCTGGTGGCAAAGCCAAAGCAGAACTTGACGTTCCATAGCAACCGCGGATCGTGCTTTTTTGCGGGCCCGACATGGCTCTAACGCCTGAGCCTTGCCTTTCGAGCCTTGCTGCTTGCCCAAAACAGCCCCGGTTTGGCCGTTGCCGACCTCAAGCCAATCGGCTAAATGAACCCTCACGCACCCGTAGCTCAGCTGGATAGAGCGTTGCCCTCCGAAG
>Ga0209839_10000693_pt1 | contig 17176 bp, 16 predicted proteins | sample OrgsoiDNA2013050_FD_185800 | JGI IMG/M metagenome (GOLD analysis project Ga0209839, IMG submission 185800) | Permafrost soil microbial communities from the Arctic, to analyse light accelerated degradation of dissolved organic matter (DOM) -... | ecosystem: Environmental > Terrestrial > Soil >... | reverse complement strand
TGCCGGGTGCCCGCTGCACCCGCGGCCTCGCGTGCACTTTGCATTGGTAAAACGCACACGAGTAACAACGAGTACACCGGAATCGCCCGGCATTCCCGCCTTGCGGCGCGATAACGTGTGAACTGAGTCTTGCAACTTGCGCTGCCGCGCCCCTTCTCCCGCTTGCGGGGGAAGGTTGGGATGGGGGTGCCAGACCCGAGCAAGCTGTGAGAGTTTCCCCCGACCCGCCGCGCTCCCAACTAAAATATCGAAAACAACCCCATGCAAAGTAGCTTGGTGTCGCTGGCGCGGATGCTTTGAGCGATCAGCGACAACATTTGACACGTCGGGCAAATCACCACACGGCCAACGCGCCGACGCACGATGCGAAACGGCCGTTCTGAATTATGCTACGAATGGGAAGTCGCATGCCAGAAGTTGGCGACGAAGTCTGGACGCTCAAGCTGCGCCTTCGAGAAATGGATTGACGATGGAGAGCCCGCCGAAACTGCGGCCGTGCTGCATGTCTTCCGTGAACAGCGTGTCGCAGCCGGCCTCGATCGCGGCGGCGACGATCAGCGCATCGCGGAAAGACAGTTGGTGATCTTCGGCGAGCGCCCGCGCGGCGGCATGCAGTTCGAGCGTCAACGCCAGCGGCGGATCGACCAGCGCGAGCACATCGGAGATCGCTTCGGCGATTTCGCGCCAATCTCTCTTCTGCTTGCGCCGCGAGACGGCAGCGAACTCGTTGAGCACCTGCACGCTGAGCTTACCGCCGGTGGCGAAGAGCGCGCGCGCCCGATCGGCCTTGCCATCCAGTTGCTGGGCATAGACGAGAACGTTGGTGTCGAAGAAGGCGCTCACCGTTCGTTCGCCTCGTCGCGGTCGAAGCGATAACCTTCGGGAAGCGTCCAGTTACGCGCGGCCATTCGCGCGAGCGCGCGGCGACGCTGATCTTGCTTTGTTTCGATCTCGATGGCGCCGTTCCTGGCGGCGACCACGTTCAATTCGTCGCCTTCCTTGAGCCCAAGTTCATCGACGAGGGCCTTCGGCAATCGAACCGCAAGGCTGTTACCCCCTTTGGAAACCTGCATCGCCGCCTCCATGATATCCTGTTGTAATATGTGTATCATATGATGGATGTCATCACCTTTCGAGAGGCATCCGGTCCGCTTTGTGAAGCGATTTGCCTGGATCACGGGGACCTGCCTCCGCAGTACCCGGCGGTTCGACCACCGTCGTGCGCGCCTCAGGTCATCGGAAGGGGTCTGCCCAAGGAGAGACTCAAGGAAGAATTTGAGTCCTGCCTCGTCTGATCGCCGCCACGTCAGCAATCTGACCTACTCGTCTTCGAACTCATCTTCTTCGTTGACCTTGCCGCTCGTCTTGTGCCGAGCCGGCACGGCCTTGCTGCCGCCGAGCGATCCCGTCACGAACGGCGCGCGCGCGGCGGAGGGATTGCGCTGGCCGGCACGTGCGGCGATCTCCTCGCCCGAGAGTGCGGCCGGCTCGCAGATGACGCGTCGGCTGGCGCGGCGCATCAGGTCGACGTGGATGTGATCGTAGTGATGGACGTTGGAGCCCGGCGCCAGCACGGTGCTGAACTGCTGGCAGGCGGCGGCCTGCACGTCGCGCAGAAAGCCCTGCTCTTCCGGCATGCCCTTCCAGCCGTCCCTCACCGAAATATGCCGTCCGTCGGCGAGCGTGAAGCCTGCGATATCCAGCGCATTGCCAAAGGCGTGTTCGGAAATATGCGCGCGCGAATCGCCGTTCATGCCGCGGCAGGAATAGGCCGAGATCTGCTTGATCTCGACGACGCGCGCGCCGAACCAGCGCTGTGCTGCGGGCTGCACGGAATCGGCGAGCCAGCGATCGAGCACCGAGACGATCGGACAGGCCAGCGTCGCCACCGGCTTTACCGCAACAGGCCCGAAAGCCGTGACGGAGTTACCCTGCGCAGGACCGAGCCGCGGCAAAGGCGGCAAAGGCGGGACAGCGCCGGGGCGATCCGAATAGGCAGGCGCAGAGGTGCGGTCGCGCGGCGGATAGGCTTGCGGGCCCGGATACGGCGTTCGAACGATGGGTTCCCTCGACCCGGGCGCGCCCTCCGAAGGCAGATCGATGTCGTCTTCCTCGCGCGCCACGCCGGGCGCCGTCAATGAAATCGGAGCATTGGGCGCGGCGCCGTAGCCGGACTGCCGCATCGCGGTGTCGGGATAAGGCTGTGCCCTGGGCTGGGGTGGAGGTGGCCGCGACATCGGCCAGCGCGGCTGATTGCCGATGTCCGCGGACGGGCGCAGGTCGTCGGCAAATCCAAAACTGCCGCTGCTTTCGCCGAGCGCTGCGACCTTGAGCGGATACTCCGCGCCGCAAACCCCCGGACCCGAAATCGGGCTGATCCGGACCAGTTCGGCACTCTCCTTGACTGCGCCGGACTTCAGGCACGCCATTTCGGCTTCGGCCCGCCACGGTTCCCGCTCCGCGGATTGAAAAAATCCGCGACCGCAGCCCGCCAGCGAGACAAGGACGAATGAACCGACCAGATACAAGCGAACTCCGCGCGTCATCCGCGCAGGATCGACCAATTTATTTAAGGACGCATCAACGCCTTGTTTTCACAAATCTTTAACCACGTTGCCGGCGGTTCGACGCGGTCGGGATCGAAGATAGTGCAGCAGGGCTGACTTTACCGGCCGGAACCGTTTGCTACTTTCCGTGTTAGCGGGCAGCGACGTAAACCAGGGAGACTTCCCAAATGACCTTCTTAGGTCCTTTCGTGAGCCGGCTGAGCGTTGTGACCGCGTATCTGGCAATCGCCTTTGTCGGCGCCATCGTGCTCGGCGTGTTCTAGGGGCTTCTCACCGCACCTTCGATTTTGGCGCCCGGCGGCCTGGACCATTCCAGCCGCCGGGCGTTTTCATGCAGGGTGGTCGCCGCGCGACGCCTTGCATGGAAGCGTTGCCGTCACGCCTCAAAAATTCGAACAACTCGATCCGGTGATGCCGCCGATCGTAAATCCCACATCAGCCCGGGATTATCCGGGTCGGGGTAGATGCGGTCTCGCGTCGCGCGCTCGCGCACCCTCGGCTATCGGTCGCGCCAAACGAGCGCGCCAGCTCAGATGCCAACGATTACAAATCGGAAACGTGAGCCCCGATCACCACGCGCGCGATACCGAAGGCGCTCTCGGCGAGTCGTCCCTGCGAACGTTCGCAAGGACGACTGGTTGAAACGTCACGCATGGAAAAATTCCATATGCGATTGGCCTGCGCAAAACGCAGACGCGGGCGCTTGATCGTTTGGCGTTGGCAGCGCAACAATGCGGTCCACATTCATCCCGTATTCAGCCGGCCGGGCCCTCAATCGCAAAACCTGCCATCGCCAATTCGATTCCTTGTTCGATTCCTTCCTGGGGGCTCCATCGTGACGCGGCATCTGGTTTCCTTCGCGGTCCGGCTTGTGGCCTGTTTCATGCTGGCCGGAACGGCGAATGTTTTCGCGATGCCGTCTCCATTCGAAGCCGGACGCGCGCCGATCGCCGCGGACGCGATATCCGGCTCGATCAGGCTGGCTCAGACGCAACCGGCACAGGCGCCGGCGCCCTCGCCCGCCCAGCCGGCGGCTGACGCGACCACCGATGCGCAAGCCGGCGGCGATGAACCGATCGGCAACGTCGCAGCCGTGACCGGCATCGCGACCGTCATCCGCAACAAGGATTCAGTTCCGCTCAAGCTCAAGGACGATATCTTTCTCAACGACGTGCTGCAGACCTCGGCGAGCTCGTCGCTCGGCGTCACCTTCAATGACGCCACCACCTTTCATCTCTCCGCCAATTCGCGGATCACCGTCGACAGTTACGTCTATGAGGATGGCGGCCAGCAAAACGCCGCGCTGTTCGACGTCGCCAAGGGCACCGTGGCCTTCGTGGCCGCCGCCGTCGCCAAGACCGGCGACATGAAAATCTCGACACCGACCGCGACGATGGGCATTCGCGGCACCACCGGCCTGATCGAGGTGCCGGAAGGCGCGTCGGCCACCAGCCGGAACAATGTCGCGATCAAGCTTTATCCCGACCCTGACGGCAAGGTCGGCCGGATCGAGGTCAATGACCGCGCCGGCGCGCGGATCGGTTTTCTCACCCAGGGCGCCAGCGGCTTTGCGATCCGGGGCGGCGGCATGCGCGTCGCCGCGGTGCCGCTGACGATCTCCCCGCAGCAGGCGTTGCGCGATCAGGGATTCGTGCGCCAGGTCCACTCCGCGCAGAATGTGGGCCGGCAGGTCGTCACCGAGCAACGCGCCCTGCGTCGCGCCAATCCGGCTCCGAACAATCCGAACCGCAGCAACCAGCCGCGTCAACCGGGCCCGCAGCGCCAAAATAATTTGCCGCAGCGGCCGGGTTCGCCGCAGCCTGGACAGCAGCCAAACCGGCCGGGACAGCAACCGCCGGGCGTTCCCAATCGGCAGGGGCTGCAGCAGCGGCCGGGTTCGCCCACGCAGCCGGGTGCGCCGTCGCGACCGGGCGCGCCGGGTGTACCGTCGCAACCGGGCGTGCCGCCGCGAGCAGGCCAGCCGCAACTACCCGGCGTGCAAGGACAACCCGGGCCGCAGAACAGACCGGGCATTGCGCAGCCACCAAATCCGCAGCGGCAACCCGGCATCCGGCAGGGTGCGCCCGGATTGCAGCGGCCCGGACTGCCAAACAGGCCCGCGCTACGGCGGCCGGGCGGCCCGCCGCCAAAGGGAAAACGCGAGAAGGAGATCCGCTAGGGCTTGAGGCAACAAAGGCGTCGCGCCTGCGCCGATGCATCCGCGACTAACCGGCAGGCGCAGAAAACCAGAGTTTGAACTTGAGACCTGGCGCGTTATCAAGCATTTCGATCCGCGCGCCATGAAGACGGGCGACGGCAGCGACCAGGCTGAGCCCGAGACCGTTTCCCGTCGTGTAGCGGCTTTGCTCGAGCCGGTAGAACCGCTTGAACACATGCTCGTATTCGTCGGCGGGAATTCCGGGCCCGTCATCGGCGATCGAGATCACCGGCTTGCCATCCACGTTTTCGTTCGCAACGACGACCTGCCCTCCGGCGCGGCCATGCTTGATCGCGTTGTCCACGAGATTGGCGATGGCATCGAAGATCAGATCGCGATCGCCGGTCACCAGCACCTCGCGATCGCCGACAACGCTGAGACAGGTGCCGTCCGGTTCGGCCGCGGCATCGTACAACTCGACAACCTCGCCGGCGATTTCGACCAGATTCACGGTGCGGAACCCGCCTTTTCGGGCCTGGGTCTCGATCTGCGCAATCCGCATGATCGACGAGAATATCCGCAACACGGCATCGAGGTCGGCGATCGTGTCGCCGATCAGCGATTGATCGTCCTCAGCCATGCGCCGACCGTGATAGGCCTTCTCCAGCCGTCCACGCATTCGCGTCAGCGGCGTCCGCAGGTCGTGCGCGACATTGTCGCTGACCTGCTTGATCTCCCCCATCAGGGTTTCGATGCGGTCCAGCATCAGGTTGAGGTTTTCCGCAACGCGATCCCATTCGTCATGGGTGCCGCGCAGCGGGATACGCTGGTCGAGACCGCTGAGCATGATGGCCCGGCTGGTGGCGTTGATCTGTTCAATCCGCCCCACCGTCCGCCGCGTTATCAGAATGCTCGCGACCCCCGCAATCACGAATATCAAGGCGACGCCCGAGATCACCGCCGTCCTGATCTGATCGGAAAAGCTGTCGAGCTCGCTGATATCCCGTCCCACCAGCAGATGATCGCCGCGCGGAAATGTTTCGAGCATGGCCCGCAGCAGCGGCCGGCCGGTGGCGTTGGGCAACGGCTCGCCCGCGCGAAACTCCGTCCATCCCCGCTCCGCCGTGACCGTCGATGGCCATGCCTTGAGATTGCCGCCGAGCGGGACAAAGGAAGGATCGACGAGGAGATACACGTTGTCCGCAAAACTCTTGTCGGCGATGCGCTGTTGAATCAGGGCGATCAGCCCATTGCGCCCCGATCGCGCGTAAGCGTCCTGCAGGCTCAGATACTCGGTCATGACGGCGCGATCCGACCGGCTGCGCACATAGGAGGAGGTGGACAGGTAGACGTAGCTGAAAAGGGCCGACACGATCACGCCGAAGGTTGCGATCGCGATCAGCGCCAGCTTGAACGTCGATGACGTTAGGGTCTTAGCCAGGAGCACGGAGACAGTACCCGATACCGCGCACCGTGTGGATCAGCGGATAGGCCTGCTGGCCGTCGACTTTGCGACGCACGCGCCCGACATAAACGTCGATGATATTTGTCGAGGGATCGAAATGGAGATCCCAGACGTGCTGCAACAACATGGCCCGGGATACCACGCGGCCTTCGTTGCGAACCAGATATTCCAGAAGCTGGAATTCCCGGGGAAAAAGAAAAATCGGCTTGCCGCGCCGGCTGGCGGTCCGCGACACCAGGTCGATCGCGAGATCGCCGACCCGCAGGATGGTTTCCTTGACAATGGTTTCACTGCGCCGGCCAAGCGCCTCGACGCGCGCCAGCAACTCGACGAAGGAAAAAGGCTTGACCAGGTAGTCATCGCCGCCGGCGCGCAAGCCACGAACCCGATCGTCGACTTCTCCGAGCGCACTGATGATCAGGAAGGGTGCGGCGATGCCGTCGTCGCGCAGTTGACGCATGACCGCGATGCCATCGATGTCCGGCAGCATGCGGTCGATCGTGATCACGGCATAGTCGCTGGCGAGGCCGCGGCTCAGCGCCTCGTTGCCACTGGCGGCCAAATCCACCTGGTAACCGCTGGTCGTGAGCGAATCCACCAGCTGGCCGGCGGTTTCGGGGTCGTCCTCGACGACCAGAATACGGCGGTGACCTCCCGTCATGATCTTCCGTCTCCGAACGGCTGGGCTAAAGCCGAGTTCCCATTGGCAAAATCGGAAGCTGCCAAACTGAAATATATCCCAGAAACCAACTGAAAAGTAATCTGAAGCTTGCGGAGGAACCTCGCACCGCGAGCGCGACGGTCGTCATTGGCCGAACCAGCTTCCCATTCGCCCGGAAAAAAGCCCTCGTGACGACCATCACGATCTCTCGTTCGTTGCTAACCAACGCGTCAGGCAGCGCTAGTAACCGTAGTCGCCGCAGACATTGGCCCACTGCAGTCCATAGGGCGTCCATACTCTGCGCCAGCAGCTGTCGTAGGAGGCGTAGGCGTAGGGCGCGCCAAAGAACGCAAAGCGATGGAAGCGGTGATGGAAGTGGTCCCGGAACCCGAACCTTCCAGCATGCGCAAAGTGCGGGCCCGCAAAATGGCTGCCGGCAAAATGCGCGCCGCCGCCCATGGCGGCGAAATGCATCCCGCCACCCATGCCGCCGCCGTGCATTCCGCCTCCCATGCCGCCGGCATGCATGCCGCCTCCGCCGCCATGGCCACCGCCGCCGCCGCCCCCTCCGCGCGCGAATGCCGGTGGCGCCAGAGCAAGCGTCGCACTGAGCGCACCCGCGATCAGGCAACTCAAGAGCTTGTTGTTCATCCCAATCCTCCGTGGTTGAAATCCTTCGACGGACGCCGTCGCAAGAAGACCACCAGCAAACCGAAAGGATCCAATGATTTCAACTGACAAGTGTGACAGTTTCTGACACGGAAGTTAGTTTAGTCGGCCAGCGGGAAGCGGCGCATCATTGGGAAGGTCGGCCCTGCGGAGCGCGTCAGAGTAGAAAGCCTTTTTAGCCCGGAAAGCCTTGCTCGACCGGGTCAGGCTGCGCGCCGCAACCAGTCCCGCATCTTCTGAACCAGGTTTCTGCCGCGGCCTTGCGGCGTTCCTGCCGTTTCGTTGTTACTCGACTGAGACTGCGGCGCCGGCATCGCCGCGGCTGCTTCCACGATCTGCGGCGCCGTTTCGGACTCCGTCGGACCGACCGGTGTTTTGGCTTCCACCACATCGCACGCTGCGGATTGGCGGTCGTCCTGCAGGGCCGCCACGGGCGTCAAATCAGGCTGCGGCGGAGCCGGTACGGGTATCACGGGTATCGTCAACGAAGGTCGGGGCGCGGCAGCCGGCCGGCCGCGAGGCTTCGCGGGAGCGCGCGGCTTGGCCTTGGGCCGCGGGACCCGGGCGAGCGCAGCGGCCTCGAGCGCGAGCGGACCGACATTGGCCAGAAACGCACGCTCATAGACGTGAGAAAGCCGCTCGACGGCGGCGTCGAGCGGCAGCCAGTCGACGGCCCTCACATCGTCCATCAGGTCGTAAGCCTGCCCGCCATTGGTTTCCATTCGCCAGTAGTGAACGACCTTGGACCGTCCGCCGGCCTCATAGACCAGCGTTCCAAGAAACTCGTGCACCGAAACATCGTGCCCGGTTTCCTCCAGCACCTCGCGTTCGGCGGCGTCGCGCGGCGTCTCGCCGTCGTCGAGCTTGCCCTTGGGCAGCACCCATTCGTCGCGCTTGCGCAAGCGCACCACCGCGAACAGCGGAATTTTCTCCCGCCGCAGCACAATGCCTCCCGCCGCCACCACCGGCGTCCGCGCCATCTCACGTCCCAGGTTTGCGATTTCGAATCGTTTCGGCCGCCAACATATAATGTCGTCCGGCCGCAAAATCGAGATTGGCATGGGCCGGCTTGCCTTAAGCGGCTGGACCGGCGGGGCGCACGGATTTTCGCATCAGGGGTTGACCGGCCAGAATGCGGGCGGATTCCACCACATTATCGCAAAACTCGAATTGATCCGGCGCCAGCACGATAATCGTCGATCCGTGCTCGAACCAGCCGAGTTCGTCGCCCTTGCGGACGCTGACATCGCAGGGAAAAACCGTCGGGCCCCGGCTTTCGGCATTGAGCACCACATTTAGAAAATGCAGCCGGATGCTGGCGACCAGGATGGCCGCGACCGGTACCAGCGTCAGCGCGTCGCCGCTTTCCAGCCGGGTCCGGATTACCGCCCGTTCGTTCTTGCAGAACAGCTTTTCGATACGTTTCAGCGCGATCGGATTGACGTTCCAGGTATCGCCATGGATGAACGTGACCTGCTCGATCCGGCAATCGCAGGGTGCATGAAAGCGGTGATACATGCTGGACGTCAGCCGCAGCGTGATGAACCGTCCATTTCGATGCGCTTCCACCAGCGCGGGATCGCCGAGCAGATCGAGCAGCGAATACGGCGCGCCCTTGATCTGAAACAGTTCGCCGTCGGCGATGGCGCCGAACGCGCCGATGATGGCATCGCTCGGGCTGACCACGATCGACGGGTCGGGATCGGCCGGACGCAAGCCGGGCTTGAGCTGGCGCGTAAAACAATCATGCAGGCTCTTGAAGTCGCTCTTGCGCGCCTCGGAAAGATCGAGATCGGAAAACAGCCGCCAGCAGGCGATCGAGAGATCGCGCACAAGGGGTTGCTCGATCTTGCCGAACCAGCCCATGAACCGGGTCAGGGCCGCTCGCGGGATACGATTGGTCAGCAGAAAGTTCAGGTCTTCCTGTTGGGTCAGAGCGGAGATCAGGCCTCGAATTGTCATGAATCTGTCAGCTGGATTGATTAGCGCTGGAGGCATGGATTCTCCGCTTCCGATTCTCTCTCTCGCCGCCGCCGCGACCGCCGCCGCCGCGGCAGGTTTCCCCAAAGTTCAGGCTCGACTGGCGCTGTCGCGAGCCAAGCACCGCTCGCTCGGCGGGCACTCGAAGATGTCGCGCATGGTCGCGCGGCTGATCCCGTTCTATGAATTCGACATCAACGATTTTTTCTGTTCCGACGGGGCGCCGCCTGCGGTCGCCACCCAGCGACAGGATGGTTTTTTCCGGCTCGCGCACCTCTATCAGGACAAGTACGCCCGCGGCCGGCAGCTGACGGCGCAGGCCTCGGAAAAGATCTCCGACCTGCAATTCACCGAGGCCTACCGGGTGCCGTTTCAGTACAGCCGGCTGGTCCGGGAGCATCTGGGCACCGGCGCCTTCGTGCAGTCGTCGGCGGGGGTCACGGTGACCGATCTCGACGGCAACCTGTTCTACGACCTGACCGGCTCCTACGGCGTCAATATTTTCGGCAACGATTTCTACAAGGAGTGCATCGCCAGGGCCGAGGGGCGCGCCCATGCGCTCGGCCCGGTGCTCGGGCCGTATCACCCCGTCATTGTCGACAATGTCAAAAGGTTGTGCGCGATTTCGGGGCTCGACGAGGTCTCGTTCCACATGTCCGGCACCGAAGCGGTGATGCAGGCGGTGAGGCTCGCCCGCTATCACACCCGCCGCTCGCATCTGGTGCGTTTCGCCGGGGCCTATCACGGCTGGTGGGGCGACGTGCAGCCCGGCGTCGGCAACCCGATCTCGCCGCACGAAACCTACACGCTGGCCGAGATGTCGGAACGGACGCTCCGGGTGCTGCGAACGCGGCGCGATATCGCCTGCGTGCTGGTCAATCCGCTGCAGGGGCTGCACCCCAACGGCAATGCGCCGGCCGATTCCGCGCTGGTCGACAGTTCGCGGACCGGCCGTTTCGATCGCGCGGCCTACAGCGCGTGGCTGCAGTCGCTCCGGCAAGTCTGCACCGAGCGCAACATCGTCCTGATCTTCGACGAAGTCTTTGTCGGCTTCCGGCTCGCCGCCGGCGGCGCCCAGGAATATTTTGGCGTGCGCGCCGACATGGTGACCTATGGCAAAAGCCTCGCGGGCGGACTTCCGGTCGGCGCGGTGTGCGGACGCAAGGATCTGATGCGCCGTTTTCGCGAGGATCGTCCGGTCGATGTCTGCTTCGCGCGCGGCACCTTCAATTCGCATCCCTATGTCATGACCGCGATGGATGAATTCCTGACCCGGCTCGACGATCCCTCGTTTCGTTCGGTCTATGACCGGCTCGATGACACCTGGAACGCGCGGGCGCGGCGGTTGAACGACATGCTGGCCGAGCGCGACCTGCCGGTGCGGGTCTGCAACCTGTCGTCGATCTGGATGGTCCATTACACCGAGCCGTCCCGCTACAATTGGATGTTTCAGTATTATCTGCGCCTCGAGCAGCTCGCGCTGAGCTGGGTCGGAACCGGCCGCCTGATTTTCAGCCTGAACTACACCGACGCGGATTTTGCGGAAGTGGCGAAACGCTTTGTCACGGCGGCCGAGAAGATGAAGCAGGACGGCTGGTGGTGGCGCGACGCCTCGCTCACCAACAAGAGCATCCGCCGGCAAATCCTGAAGGAGATGTTCACGCGAAGACGGCAGCGCTAAAACGCCGCCGTCCTCGTTGGCCGTTGTTCAGGCGTGTTTCTCGACACCCTGCTCGATCAGATCGAGGCCCGGATCGATCAGCTCGCCGCGCAGCAGGAATAAGGGCGCCTTGTAGTAAAGCTTGAGATCGCTGAACGGGTCGGTCAGGATCTTCGTCATCCACACGAGGCCGGTCTCGACGTCGCGGATGAAGAACAGATGCACGGTCCGAAACAGCAGGCCGCCGATCCCGATCGCCAGCCAGACCTTGGCAACCTGGCGCATGAAATCCGCCGGTGAACCCCACGGCGTAAACATTCCGAACAGGGTCGGATCGAAGAACAGCACCACCGGCGAGAGCGCCCAGATCGTCATCAGCACGATCTTGCGGTTCAGATTATAGCCGACCTTGATCTCTTCCTTGTGATCGTGGGTCGCCTGGTTGATGTGGTCGTAGCCTTTCGGCTCGAAGAAGAAATGACCCGCCTGCCGGGTGGTCATCGAGACCAGCCAGCCCACCAGGGCTGCGGCCACCGGATCGACAAACAACAGCGCATAGCCAACCAGGAAGCTGAAGGCGCTGACGAAATGCAGCGACTGGTTGATGCGGCTGTGATGATAGTAGCGATGGTCATCCCACCGCTGCGTTCGCAATTGTTCCCGAAAATTCTTGATCATCTGCTCCCCCAAAACGGTGTTCAGGATTCGTTTACTGAGATTCGATGTCCGCGGTGTGACAACATCATAATGACATATGACGTTTCACAGCGACGCCGTCGGCGAACGGCCTGCTCGCGCGCGCTTAAGCGGCGGCTGCGACCCCGGTCTTGCGGAAACGGATCAGCGAAAAGTGGCCGAGCGGCGGCATCAGGCGGCGCTCCACCAATTCCATTCCGCGCGCGCCCGCGAGCCATCCGGCATAACGCGACCAGGCGAATTCGGCGGTCCGGAAGCCGAGCGGACGCACCACCGGCTGCAGCCGCTGCTCGATGAAACGGCGCACGCCGGCATCGGCGCTGACCCGGGTGAGGATGATCAGTTCACCGCCCGGACGCAGCACGCGGGCAAACTCATCCAGCGCGACCTCCGGATTCGGCACCGCGGTCACGACATATTGCGCCATCACGACGTCGAACGAATTGTCGGGAAATTCGAGCTTCTCGGCGTCCATCACCGCAAGGCCCTCGACATTCTTCAGCCGAAGCTCGGCAACGCGCTTCTTGGCCTTTTGCAGCATCGCCTCCGAAATATCGGTACCGAAGATGCGAAGGTGCGGCGCGTATTGCGGCAACGAGATGCCGGTGCCGACGCCGACCTCCAGGACGCGACCGCCGATCCTGTTGGTGGTTTGAATAGCCGCCTTGCGGCCTTTGCTGAACACGCCGCCGAACACGAGGTCGTAGATCGGAGCCCAGCGATCATAGGCCTGCTCGACCATCTCGCGGTCGAAGTCGAGCTGCGTCGTACCGTCAAGTTTGATGATTTCTGCCATGGGGAAACTCCAACCCTTTGTTGCAGAGTCTGAAATCAGACTCGGTGTTGATCTCAACTTCGCACAGCCCCGCTCGCCGCCACGCGGCGGACGGGCTGCAGCGAGCGGCTCGGCTGCAATGCGCTCAAATTGCCGATGAACTGCCTGGCGCTGTTTTCCCATGAGCGCTCAAGGGCAAAATTCCGGCAGGTTTCGCGGGACATGCCGAGCGCGCGGATGCAAGCGCTTCGCAAGTCCGTATCCAGGGCGCCAACGGCGTGATCGGCAATCACGTCGAGCGGGCCCGTTACCGGAAATGCGGCGACCGGCGTGCCGCAGGCCAGCGCTTCGAGTTGAACGACGCCGAAGGTGTCGGTGCGGCTAGGGAACACAAAGACGTCCGCCGCGGCCAGATGGGAGGTCAGATCCTTTCCGGTCTTTTCGCCCAGGAATCTCACCCTCGGATAGCGACGCTCCAACAGCGCCCGCTGCGGCCCATCGCCAATCACAACCTTGGATCCGGCCAGGCTCAAGGAGAGAAACGCCTCGAGGTTTTTTTCGACCGCGACACGGCCGACAGTCATGAAGACAGGTCTGGGCAAATCGAGCTCGGCCGGCTCGTCGGGGTTAAAGAGGCTGGTGTCGACGCCTCGCGTCCAGGTGCCGAGATTTGCAAAACCTCTTGCGCTGAGCTCCTGCTTGAGCGAGGGGGTCGCGACCATCGTCATGGCGGCGGCTGCATGAAAGTGGCGCAGCACGGCATAGCTCACGCCCGCCGGAACGATCGAGCGTGCCGCAATATATTCCGGGAAGCGGGTCGTGTAGGAAGTGGTGAAAGGAAGCTTGCGGCGGCGGCAATAGGCTCGCACCGCCCACCCGATCGGCCCCTCGGTCGCGATATGAATGGCATCCGGCGCCGCCGCCTCTATCCGACGGGCAATCTCGCGCCGGTTCGGCAAGGCCACCCGCAGCCCCGGATAGGTCGGGACACCCAGCGACGCAAACCCGTCCGGGGTCAGAAAGTTGATTTCGGCGCCAAACGCCGAAGCGCTGCGGGCCAACGAGGTTAACGTGCGAACCACGCCGTTGACCTGCGGATGCCACGCGTCGGTCGCAATTAGGATGCGCATCATGGGAACCTGAGAGCTATGATTCTCAATTCCCGACGTTCCGCTAAGGATATTTCAAGCGTGTGACGTCATCGATGTGTAGTCATGCTTTTTTGGGGGTCGCCTCGAACTATTTCGTGTAGAATGGCAGCACAATGTCGACATCAGACCTCAACGAACCGCCGGGCGTGCCTGCCAGGCGGCGCAAAAGGCAGAATGCCGCGCTGCTGGTGCTGGCCGCCGGCATATTCCTTTTTGCCGCGGCCGCGGGCGGATTGTATTATGCTTTACGGCCCGTCACCTTGCGGATTGCCGTCGGCCCGCCGGGAAGCGACGACCAGAAGCTCATTCAGGCGCTGGCGCAGACCTTTTCCCGCGATGCGAGTTCGGTTCGGCTGTCGCCGATCACGACCGAAGGAGCCACTGAAAGTATTGCGCTGCTTGCGGCCGGGAAAGCCGACCTTGCCGTTGCGCGCGGCGACCTGGGTTTGCCGGCCAACGCCGAATCCGTTGCCATCCTGCGCAAGAACGTCGTCGTACTGTGGGCCCCTTCCGGCCTGCCGCCCAAAGGTTCCAAAAAAACGCCAGCGCCGAAAATCAAGGGTATCGACGATCTCGCGGGACATCACGTCGGCGTCATCGGTCGAACCCAGGCGAATGCCACGTTGCTGCGGGTGATCCTGACCGAATCGGGCGTCAATCCCGAAAAGGTGGCGATCACCCAGTTCGCCACCAATCAGATCGCCGAGATGACCCGCGATCCGACCCTCGATGCGTTCATGGCCGTGGGGCCGCTGGACAGCAAGATCACCATCGACGCCATTGCCGCGACTGCGGCTGCCAAGGGTGAACCCAAATTTCTCCCGGTCGATGTATCGGAGGCGATCGCCCAGAAGCACTCGCTCTACGAGTCCGAGGAAATTCCCGGCAGCACCTTCAGCTCCTCGCCGGCCAGACCGGAAGACAAAATCGAGACGGTCAGCGTCAACCACCTGATTGTCGCGCCAAAGACTTTGTCCGACGCGACGGTCGGTACGTTCGTCCGGCAACTGTTTGCGGTTCGGCAGACGCTCGCCAGGGAATTGCCCAGTGCCGCAAAAATTGAAAAGCCGGACACCGACAAAGACGCGGCATTGCCCGCACATCAGGGCGCGGCAGCCTACATCGACGGCACCGAGCGCACCTTCCTCGAGAGGTACAGCGATTACTTCTGGGCCGCCATCCTGCTTCTCTCCGGGCTCGGCTCCGCCGGCGCCTGGCTGCGGCAATATTCGAAGCGGGATGAAAAAGAACAAAGCACGCTGCATCGCGACAGGCTGCTCGCCATGATTTCGAAAGTGCGCCAGGTGGAATCATCGGAAGAACTGACCGCGATGCAATCCGAGGTGGACGGCCTCTTGCGGGAAGCGCTGGAGGGCTACGATGATGGCGCGATCGAGGAAGGCGACCTGTCGGCCATCGGTCTCGTGCTGGAACAGTTCCACCATGCCGTTGCCGACCGACGCATCGTGATGGGTGTTAGCGCGCCCGATCTGCCGCGCCGGCGCGCGCTTTAGTATCAACGCGCCGGAGACCATCGTCACCTGCGTTTCGTCCGATTGCATCCACCTCACCACGCAGTTGTTTCCGATCCATGCGGATCAACGTCGGTACCAAGGTAATCGTGCAGCCGATGCGTGCCGGCAATATGGGCAGCAAGCGGAGTTAGCTCGCCGGCGCGGACCACAGGACGAAATTTCAAGACACAAAAACGGCGTTGGTTCGGCGCAATGTTTTTGTTTCCTGACATGACAAAACTGTAACGTGTACCTGCCCTGGCGGGATGGCGCCTGCGGAACCCGCCTTGTAGACTTGCGCCCTCAATCAGTCCGGGGGGACGATGCGTCTGAAGACGATCCTGCTTGGGGTCGCGGTGGTCGCGGTCTCGTTTTTCGTCAGCCTGAAGGCCATGGACTGGCTGTCGCCACGCAGCACCGTCCCTGCGCCGGTGCTTGTCGAATTGCCGCCGCTGCCCGCCGCGCCGCGCAGTTCCAGCATCGTCGCACCGATCGTGATTACGCTCACCGCGCTTCGCGACGCCGCCGATCGTGGCGCGCCGCGCACCTTCGCCGGCAAGGCCGATAACCCGGTTGCGCAGATCCTGCAGAACGCCGACATCGGCTGGACTGCATCGCGCGGACCGATATCCGCGACCGGCGCGCAGGACGTGCTGTCGCTGGCAACGGCGCTGACGGGAACGCTGAATGTGACGGGCTCGCTGTCGGCGAAGACGACGGGCGCGATCGGCGACGCGCTCGGCAGTCTGCTCGGCGGCGATGCCGCCAAGCGGATCGGCAGCGTGAACATCAAGTCGCTCAATGCCCATGCGGAGATCAAGGGCAACGTCACCATCACCGCGCGGCCGAAACTCGCCGCGGCCTGGCGCATCGAGCCGAATTTGACCGCGCAGGTGACCCTGAGCGACACCAACCTTTCGGTTTCGGGCGCGCGCGTCAATGTCCCGGCACAGGTCAAACCGCTGATCGACAAGACCGTCGCCGATCAGCTCGACGCGCTGCAGGCGCGGATTCGCAACGATCCCGCATTCGAGAACAACGCAAAGCTGCAATGGGCCAAGGCCTGCCGCTCGATTCCGCTGCAAGACCCGGGCACGGCCTCGTCGCTGCCGGCACTCTGGCTGGAGCTGCGGCCGACCCGCGCGATCGCCGCGCAACCGCGCATCGATGCAGCGGCGGTGACGCTGATGCTCGGCATCGAGGCGGAGACAAGGATCACCCCGGCGCAGACCAGGCCCGACTGTCCGTTTCCGGCGACGATCGACATCGTCCCGCCGGGCCCAAGCCGTATCAGCATCGGCGTGCCGATCGATCTGCCGTTTACCGACATCAACAAGATCGTCGAGGCGCAGTTCACCGGCCGGAGCTTTCCCGAAGATGGATCGGGCTCGGTCGACGTCACCGTCAAGCGCGCCAGCGTCGCGGCATCGGGCGACCGGCTCCTGATCTCGCTTCTGGTCAAGGCCAAGGAGAAAAAGAGTTTCGTTGGACTGGGTGGCGAGGCCAATATTCATATCTGGGGCAAGCCGGTGCTCGACCAGGAACAGCAGACCTTGCGGCTGACCGACATCGAGCTCGCCGTCGAATCGGAGGCGGCGCTCGGCCTGCTCGGGGCCGCGGCGCGCGCCGCCGTGCCGCATCTGCAAAAGGTGCTGGCGGACAAGGCCACCATCGATCTCAAGCCATTCACCTCGAATGCGCAAAGCAAGATCGCGGCGCTGATATCCGATTTTCAGAAGAACGAGGACGGCGTGCGGATCGCGGCAGAAATCACCAGCCTGCGCCTCGCCGACATCGCCTTCGATTCCAAAACGTTGCGCGTGATCGCCGAAGCCGCCGGCGCGATCAACGTCTCCATCACCGCGCTGCCGGGGCTGTGA
>Ga0209839_10000692_pt1 | contig 17189 bp, 17 predicted proteins | sample OrgsoiDNA2013050_FD_185800 | JGI IMG/M metagenome (GOLD analysis project Ga0209839, IMG submission 185800) | Permafrost soil microbial communities from the Arctic, to analyse light accelerated degradation of dissolved organic matter (DOM) -... | ecosystem: Environmental > Terrestrial > Soil >... | reverse complement strand
CGACTACATCGCCATGCGAAGGCTCCTTGCCCAGCCGGTGATCTCGATAACCGACACGTTCGCCGTCCGCGGCAGCGCCAGGACCGGATGACCTTTCATTCCCGGTGCCGGTGGTACAGGCCGCTGGCACCGTCATCGACGTGGTAGCTGCGCCCGTACTCACGCCGCTGGTTCGCCTGGCCCTGTCGCTCGAGAAGCGGGTGATCATCGGCTCCGAGGTGATCAAGCTCCAGGCGCTCGAGCAGTTCGCCCTCTACACCGGGGTGCGGCCAACCGACGAACAGGCCGAGCGGGCCGCCGAATTCTCAGCTGAGGCTCAATGAAGGCACGTCAAGAACGCGATTGGAATGGAAACCGCGGGATGGGCTTTGCCCCGCATGGCGTTCCGAGCGGCTCGATTGGGCGTTGCGGGGCAAACCGCGGCCCGCGTGATCAGGCGAGGTCGGAGGTGGTGACGTTGCGGCGCGTCTGCGCGTGGAGGCGTAGGAAGGCGCGCACGACTTCGGGGTCGAATTGCGAGCCGGCGCCGGCGCGCAGCTCGGCGAGCGCGACTTCCTCGCTCATCGCCTTGCGGTAGGGGCGGTCTCGGGTCATCGCGTGGTAGCAGTCACAGACGGTCACGATGCGTGCGCCCCGCGGGATCTGGTCGTCGGCGAGGCCGTCGGGGTAGCCACCGCCGTCCCAGCGCTCGTGCGAGGAGCGCACCAGCGGAGCGACGTCAGCGAGCGCAGCCGAAGAGGCGATGATTCTCTCTCCGGCCACGGTGTGCTGATGCATGAGCGCCCACTCTTGGTCGGTGAGTGCCCCAGGCTTGCGGAGGATCGCCTCGGGGATCGCCATCTTCCCGATGTCGTGCAGCTCGGCGGCGAGGCGCACGCGTTGGATGAGCGCGGCGGGGCAGCGCAGCTCGCGGGCGGTCTGCTCGGCGAGCTTGGCGACGTCGTTGACGTGATCGGAAAGCTCTGGGTCGCGCTGAGCCAGCGCCAACAGCAGCGCGCGCTTGACCTGATCTGCGGCGCCGGAGCGCCTGTGCCCATGCTTATGTGCATACATCCGCTGGTCCGCGAGGCGCAGCGCGTCCTCGACGTCATTGGTCTCCTCGGGCAACTGGACGCTGCCCAGCGACGCCGAGATCGAGAAGCCGTCGCCATGGTCGGTCAGTACCGCCGCGGCGGCGCGTAGCAGTGCCCCGCCCTCATCACCACCGGGCAGCAGCGCACAGAACTCATCACCGCCCATCCGGTACACGCTCGCGGGCGCGGCGAGGACCGCCGCCAACCCGGTCGCCAGGCGCTGCAGGAGCGCGTCGCCGGCTGCATGGCCGAAGCTGTCGTTGTAGCTCTTGAACCCATCGAGGTCGAACAGGGCGAGGATCATCGCCGCAGGCTTGGCGTCATCGAGCCGCCGCTCGAGCGCGGCCGAGAGTGCCCGGCGATTGCCGAGACCGGTCAACGGGTCGGTCGATGCCTCATTCCTGGAGCGATGAAGCATCTCCTGGTGCGCGCGGAATGTGAGCACGAGGCGCAGCAGCACGGAGAGCAGCGCTGCGGTGGCGAGCGCGACCGCAAGCACCGTGACGTTCGTGATCGTCCCGGCGACGAGGATCGCGAGACTGATCAGCGCGAACACGATCGGCACGCTGATCGTGCCGCGTTGGCGGACCTCGATCCCGCGCCCCCGCGGCTTGGTCCATGCGGCGGCGGCGAAGCACACCGCGATGATCCACCACCCCGGGTCAAACGGTCCGCCAGACACCCAGGTGTCCTGTGCGGCCTTCACGAGGTAGATCGTGTCGGAGGTCCAGAAGCACAAGATGCCGACCGCGAGAATCCAAAACCGCCGATCGAACCGCCGTCCACCCGCGGCGAGCAGGCCGCAGATCAGGCCAAGCAGGAGCAGGTCGGCGACCGGATAACTGAGATTCGTCGCGATCGCCAGCCGACTTCCCCCGAGCGCATCGAGGACCGGCTGGAACACCACCGTCGCGCTGACCGCGCCTGCGGCCAGGCCGGCGGTCAAACCGTCGACCCACAGCGTCTTCGGGAGGCCGTGGATCCGCGAACGGGCGAGCACGACAAGTCCCGCGAAAACGAGCGGCGGCAACGACAGATAGCCCACGTCCGCGGGCGAGGGAACCGGCGGCGAGGCGTCACTCCAGAGCACGGCGGTGAAATAGAGCTCGCCGGCGACCCACGCGCTCACACCCAGCCCGAGTAGCAGCCACGCCCAGCGCTCATCGCGACGCAGCCCCGCGCGCAGCAGGCACAGGCCCGCCCCGGCGCCCATCACGGCGAGATGCAGCCATTTGACCGGCCCCACCGGCAACCACCCGACACCGAGAGCGTGAACCTCGCACGCGACCACCCACCCACCGAGGACAAACAACGCGACGCGCACAGCCCGAGGCATAGAACCGTATCGGCACCGTCGACCGGCACCCTGAGCAGATCCGCACGGCGCCGGTCAACCCCACCGCACCCGATGAGCGGGTCCAAACACGGGTGCTGACTCGTCAGGGTGAAGGGCGATCCGAGACCCAACCTGCTTGAGCCGCGAACCCTAGCCTTGGCCGACCCTGGCTCGCGCTGCGTAGTGCTGCTGCACTAGCTTCCCGTAGCCCGAGTACGGGGTTCCGTTGTAGCTGCCGATCAGAGCACCGCAGTTTCGCCATGTGTCCCAGGTCCAGGTCTCGTAACCAACGCCGTGGCGGTCCGCCCAGTCCATGAACGTCGAGACGTAATGCGAGCCGCAATCTGAGGCGTCGTAGGTCTCACCAGTCTCCCCAAAGATCAGCGGCAGCACCTTGGTGATCGGCGCCATGCTGGAGTTGAAGCATGCCGCCGTCGCGCACGAGTTCTTGCCGTAGACGTGTGCTTCGGCGATCAGCTGCTTGGCGGGGTCTGTGGGGCGAGACCGCAGCCATGTTGAACCGCGGTAGAGCGACCCGTTGGGCAGCTTCCCGCAGGCGTTGGCGTAGTTGATGCACGGGATCGCGATCACACCTCCGTACCCCGCGCCACGCATCCGGTCGACCGCCTGTTGCATCGATGCCGTCCGGTAATGGGCGCGGTTGGGCCCGAAGGTTGCTTGGTTGTCGCATCCACTGCGCATGAAGCACGACCACCCAACCGTGGGCTCGCCCCACGGAGCCAGGATCACGTTGGGGTCGTGCCTGAATGCGGTGGCCATCGAAGCCCACATCGCCGGCGAGTGACTCTGATCCGGTGCAGCTGGCTGATCCGTGGCCCGGTAGCTACCCGGCGCGCCCCACATCAGCGAGAGCTCGGCGTACATTCCGTACCGGTGCAGGAGCCCGACGTAGCTGAGGATGGCGTCACGGTAATTGGCAGATGAGTAGGCGGCCTTGATCCCATTGATGCCGAGCCAGCAGTCCTCGTTGAGCGGAACGCGCACGATGTTCACGTGCCACGACGCGATTGTCTTTACCGAACCGGCGTCGCTCGGGCCGTCAAAAATCCCCCAGCCCTGGACGCAGGCGTACTCGGTGCCCGAGCGGTTCACCCCCCGAAGCTGAATCGGGGCGCCGAGTCCATTGACCAGGTTATGGCCCGAGACCCGGATACCCCGGAGCGTCGTCAGCGATCGCCCGCGGCTTGCTTGGCTCGCGCGGCCGGCGACGGCGCTCCCGGCGCTCGACGCCCAGCCGATGCTGACGCCGGCCGCGAGCAGAACCGCCACCCAGCAGCCACGCAACCTGACCGAAGTCATCGGCCCACGCGTCCCGAGGAAGCGCCGAGCGCCCGATAGCAGCGACTTGCGCAAACGACCACCCGAACGACACTACAACCTGGTTTGGTTCAGCACCTCAGGCGCTGGCAGCCGGCGCCAGCCGATGCAACGGTCACCGCCGTTCGTCTCCACGGTGGCAATTGGCGCGGACGGGAGAGTTCTTCCTCGCACGCAGTCATAAAGGGCTATCGTCAGGGGCATGACTGGAACCATGGCTACCGTGGAGACGAACGGCGCCCATGGCGGGTTGCGCGACGTGCGCGTGGCGATCATCGGCGCGGGGTTCGGAGGTCTTGGGGTAGCGATCAAGCTGCGCGAGGCCGGCTTCGGCGATTTCGTGGTGCTTGAGCGCGACGCGGCGCTCGGTGGCACCTGGTGGGCGAACACCTACCCGGGGTGCGCCTGCGACGTGCCGGCCCATCTCTATTCGTACTCGTTCCAGCTGAATCCGAACTGGAGCAGGATGTTCGCGCCGCAGGCGGAGATCCTGGAGTACATACGGCGGACCGCCCGCGAGCGCGGGATCGAAGGCCATCTGCGGTTTCACACCGAGGTCCAAGGCGCCCGGTGGGACGAGAACGAGCAGCGCTGGCACGTCCGAACGAGCCGCGGGTCGCTGAGCGCCGAGGTGCTCGTGGCGGCGGCGGGCGGACTGGTCGAGCCGAAGTACCCCGACATTCCTGGGCTCGGCGACTTCCAGGGAGCGTGCTATCACTCGGCCCGCTGGGATCACGCCCACGACCTACGCGGCGAGCGCGTCGGCGTAATCGGTACGGGCGCCTCGTCGGCGCAGTTCATTCCCGAAGTGCAAAAGCTGGCGTCTCAGTTGACCGTCTTCCAGCGCACGCCCGGCTGGGTGCTGCCGCGCCTGGATCACCCGCATTCCAACACTCAGAAGCGTCTGTTCGCACGCTTTCCGTTCCTGCAGCGTGCGGTCCGATCGTCGCTGTACTACTCGGCCGAAGGGCTTGTGCTCGGGCTCGTCTACGAGCAGCGCCTACTGAGGGCACTCGAGCGCGTCGCGCGCCGGCATCTCGAGAAGCAGGTGCCGGATCCCGCGGTCCGCGCGCGGTTGACCCCGAGCTTCCGGATCGGCTGCAAGCGCATCATGTTCAGCAACGACTACCTTCGGTCCTACGCTGAGCCGAACGTCGAGCTTGTCAGCGACGGCATCCGGGAGGTTGTGAAGGACGGAGTGATCACCAACACCGGCCGACACGTCCAGCTCGACACGATTCTCCTCGGGACCGGCTTTCATGTCTTTGATCCGCCGCACGCGTCTGGCGTCTACGGCCGCGACGGGCGGACGCTCAAGGAGCGATGGAACGACGGCGGGATCCGCGCCTACCTCGGGACGGCGGTCGCCAACTTCCCGAACCACTTCATGGTCATGGGGCCGAATACGGGGCTCGGCAACAACTCGATGATCAACGTGATCGAGGCGCACGCCGGCTTCGTCGTCGATGCGCTGAGGACGATGGACGCCCGCGCGCTGGCGAGTGTTGAGGTGCGCGAGGACGTCGAGCAGCGCTACAACGAGGACATCCAGGCGCGCCTGCGACACACGGTCTGGAACCAGGGCGGATGTAAGAGCTGGTATGTGGGCCCGGATGGGCGTAATCACACCCTGTGGCCATCGTTCTCCGACGCATTCAAGCGTCGACTCGCTCGCTTTGACGAAGCCGACTTCGTGACGCGCACACGTGCGAACCCGCGCGCCGGCGAACCGGCCGGGTTGCGTTTGCGGTAGGAGATTCGGGGTGCTCGGCGATTGATCGACAAGCTGCGCCGCCCCGGTCCCGGATCAAACTACTGGCCCCGACCCGTAGTTGCTTCGCGTCGTGCGAGGATGCGAACGGATGCGAAACGGATCGTCGACGTGGAGCATTGAGCTATAGCCCGCAGCCCGAATCGGTGCGTCGATCCGATCGGAAACGATTGAGATATCCGGAGGAACAGCAAGCATGGTGCTCATAGATGACAGAACGATGAGCGGTTCTCACCTCGAGCGTTTCGCGGCCGCGAACCCGGGCACGGAGATCTGGTGGGATTCGTCTCCGCTCGTGTTCGAAACGTGGCGTGTGCAGATGCTGGAGGCTGCCGATCTCGACCATCGCGGGGAACTGGCCGAACAGCTACTCCGTCTGTGGGACCCCGAGCATCCTGCGGCGACGTTGTTCCGTGGCGTCACCACCAACCCGCCGTTGTCGCTGGCCGCGATCGGCGACGATCCGAGCCGCTGGGCGGCCTGGATCGCCTCGTATCAGGCCGCTGAGCCAAATGCGAACGTCGAGGAGACCTTCTGGGCCTTGTACAAGGAGATCGTGCGGCTTGGAGCCGCCGCCTTCAAACCATTGCACGAGTCATCCGGTTACCGCTACGGACACATATCCGCGCAGGTGGATCCCCGATATGCGTTTGACACCGAGGCGATGCTTCGCCAAGCGTCCGAGCTGGCGGCAATCAGCCCCAATGTGATGGTCAAAGTCCCGGGCACTCGCGAGGGACTGCCGGTTCTGCGCGACCTTACGCGGCGCGGCATCTCCACGAACTGCACGCTTGCGTACACCGTGTCTCAATTCGTCGCGGTGGCGGAACAGGTCCAGGCCGGGCTGGCGGAGGCACGCGCCAATGACACCGATCTCACCGGCTGGAAGTCTGTCGTGACCGACATGTGCGCCAGATGGGAGAACGCGCCTGAGTTCACCGCACAGGCACTGCAGAGCGGAGTGCAGCTATCCGCCGAGGATCGGCGCTGGGCTGGCATTGCCATCTTCAAGCAGGCGCAGCGGATCTTCCGCCGGCGCGCGTACCCGAGCAAGATGCTGCTGTGTTCGCTGCGGATGGGCCCGGTCGTCGATGGGGTTGACCGCTGCTGGCATCTCGAGCACACCGCCGGCGCGGACGCTGTTTTCACCTTGCCCCCCTCATTTCTCGGGGAGTTTCTTCAGCGGTGTGGCACGCCCAGCTTCGAGTCACGCATTTGGGACGAGATTCCCAAGGACGTGATGGCTAGGTTGCGGAAAGTGACGTACTTCACGCGAGGATACGACCTGGCCGCAATCCCCATGGACGAGTTCGATCAGATCGCACCTCTGCAGAGCACCGCTCGCGAGTTTTCAAACGCCACCGACGAGATGGTGAGCTTCGTGCGCGACCACGTTGGGGCTGCGCGCAGCCCCGCGATCGAGGGCAGCCAGCAGCGCGGAAGCAGCGACCTCGGCGACAAAACCCTGCTGGACGCCCTCGTACGGCGGTGAGCGCCGAGCGCCGAGCTATCTGGGTTTCCTCAGCGCCTGCTCGATCGTCCCCTCGGCCAGCGCGGTGGCGCCGAGCGGAGTGATGCGCCAGAACGGCGAGCGCTGGTGTGAGATCGGGTAAACGAGCCCAGCGCGGTTGAGCGTCTTGAGCGCTTCGTTCACGTTGCTCATCAGCTTTAGGGGCTGGAGCTGCCCCGCACCGGGGAAGTCCCTGACGAGGTATTCGCACAGCTGCTGGACTCGCACGCTGGTCCGCTGGTTGGCCTCATCTGGTCCCAGGCGCGGCAGCAGTGCCATGGCCAGATTCTCGGCGCTGAGCGCCTTGAGCCGCTCGATCTCGACCTGCATCGCAGCCTCCGCCGCGACCTTTTTCTCGCTCTTGCGAAATAGCGGTGACATCGGGGTTTGAGGGCGGTGCTCGGCGCCGTTGAGCTCGTGGGCGATGGGGCGGGCCGAGCTGTCGGCGGACCGCCTTGACCGCGAGTCTGGTCGGCAGCCGCGCGGCTGCCGACCAGACTGATCAGAACGCCTTGGAGGCCTCTTCCAGTCCCTTCTGGACATCTTCGGCTGTCATCACAGGAAGCAACTCAATCGCCGCATTCACACCCATGAAGAAGGGTTCGGCAACCGCCGGAATCTGAGCTGGCTCCTGTAGGTCGAAGAAGATCAGGGCCGTCCGTTTACCGTCGATGGCCGTGAAGTACGCGGCTTCGGGCTTGATCTGGCCCATCACGCCCTCGAGCATCTCGCCGAACGAGCCGTCCTTGATCGCACGATTTCCGGCTTCGACCTCCATCTGCATCTTGAGCAGCATCCGCACTGGTCTCTCCTTTGTCTGATAGTGAGGCTGTGACGACCCTAACCGATGCACGGGCGCGAGGATAGGCGTCCAGCGCCAATCGTGCGAGACCAGGTGGGTACGCCGGGAAGCGACGGTAACTCAACCGGGACGGGACCTGGCCGTCGGCGGCGCGGGCCTGGCCCACACCTCCATCAAGCTGGGCCTGATCGACGAGTATCGGCGGTTTGTCAGCCCGGTCGCACTCGGCGGGGGAACGCCGTACTTCCCCGTCCCTCACCGAGCGGATCAACCTGGAGCTGGTCGAGACCCGGACGTTTAGCGCTCGAGTGGTTTACGTTCGCTACAGATTCGGTGCACCGGAAGGGACCATCAGAAGGTGCCTCCGAAGTTAGGTCGAAAGGTAAGCCGCTTAGGACTGCACATCGCCGATACCCAAGGAACTTGAGGCAATGGTTTCAGAGGGCGCAAACGAATCGGAACCGAAGGGCTTGGAGCCCGATACCCCCGTGCCGGCGCCGCCTGCGCCGGCACCCGCGCCGGCGCCGAAGTCCTCGCCGTGGCCGGAGGTGCAGGCAGTCGGCACGTTGTTCTACGAGTGGCTATCGCGGCCGTCGGTACGGCTGACGGTGACCGGCGTGACCCTGTTGCTGATTGGCGGGTTGATGATGGCCAACTCGGTCTGGACGCTGCCGCTCGTGATCGTCGGGGCAGTGATGGTCGCGATCGCTTGGATCGGGCGTCGACTCGACGGTCGATTTGCGGTTGAGTGGGGGACGACAGGTACCCAGCTCGAATTCCGAGCCAAGATCACCGCTCCCCAGCGCGCGCAACCAACTCCGACCCTGACGTCCTCCAGCTCTCAAGCGCTGGTGCGCGCGCCTCAGCTCGAGTCAGATGATCCAGAGGTTCTTGACGGTGAGGCGCACACGGTCGAAATCGACGTCGCAGAGCTGAAGGCGCTGATCGCCGCGGCCGAAACCGCCGAGGCCGAAACCGCGCCCGCAGACATAGCGCCGGAGGCTGCTACTACCACGCGCAACCTCCGAGTCGCTCAGAACGTCCTGTAGCTCCCGTTGCCGATCACGAACCCGTGGTTGTCCCCGTTGAAGCACATGACGGTGGTCTGCGCCACGTGGCAGGTCACGCCGAGCTGGTTCCAAAGACGGCCTCGACCCAGCTTGACGGATTTGCCGGCGACGAATGAGTTTTGGCTCAGCCGCAGCACCTGCGGCTGGCCGAGCACGCCGAGCTGGACGAAGCCTGGATCGCCGATCCCTTTCTGCTTGGGTGCGGGGATGCCCCGCGCCGCGCACAGGACCTCGGAGGCGGGCTTGTTGGTCGCGTGAATCTCGATCCCGCAGGTCACCTTCCCGCTGGTGTTGCGGAACTGGATCGATTTCGAGATCGGCGCGGCGATCGCGACCGGGGCGAGGACGGCGGCTGCCGACGCGAGGACGGCGGCTGCCGAGGCGAACGTCGAAACGGCGAGAGCTGCGATTCGGTTCATGCTGTCTCCTCGTGATCGGTGGCTCCGGCTCCGGCTTGCCCTATCAGTTTGCACTACGGCGCGGCCTGATCCAAATCGTCGCGGGTGAGGCTCGGAAGGGGGAGCGGACGCTTGGCGGGAAAAACACCTGCAAGGACAAAAGACACACGCAGATGCTCGCGACCCAACTCGACGGTCGGGGAGGGCAGCGATCGACGGGGCCGGCCCGACGAGCTGCGAGGCGCTCGAGCTGCTGGCCGAGCGCGGCGGTTCCGTAGCCGACGCCGAGGGGTCAACGCGTCAACGCGTCAGCCGGGCGCGCGCGCGAAGGATGCGGTAGTCGCCTTAGACCTGCCCCGCCTCCTATCGAGAGGCCCCCGCTCGCTCCGCACCCGGAAGCCACGATCACCGCTCGCCTTCACCGCGGACGGCAGCACGTCGCGCGGGCGCTGCTCAACGAGACAACGTCATCAGCCCTGACGAGGTGGCCGTGAGGGACGCCTGAACATGCCACCTACAATGGCTTGCGGTCCGCCCCCATGGTCTAGCGGTTAGGACGCCTGCCTTTCACGCAGGAGATCGCCGGTTCGAGTCCGGCTGGGGGTACTCGACTCGCAAGCCGACTGTAGTTTGCCGGCGCTGGCCACCTCAAGGTCGTTAGGCTTAGCGTCGATGACGCCCCTGGCATCTCCGATCGTTACTGCATCCAGGGGATCCCGCTGCTCGTGCTGATTCGCGAGGGTCGCGTGGCCGGTCGACTGGTGGGCGCCGTTCGGCCGGATCGACTACGAGCGTGGCTGGCGCCGCACCTCAATGCGGCCACCGAGACCCTCTCTTAGCCGCGCGAGCACCGTTATCGGCTGCCTGGTGGCGGTGGCCGGGACGTGGTACGGGCTGGGGGGATACCCGGCGGTGGCGCGCGCGGCGCGCGTCGTCGTGCTCGGCCACGATGGCCACGCCACGCCCCGGAGCGATCCGTTTCTGGCGCGACCGAGTGTGACTCCGGCGCCCAGCGTGTCATTTGGGGCTCGCGTCGCGCGCGTCAATCCGCGGGTTGGAACCGCTGAGCGCGGTGTCCGCAGCGAACTGGCTCGGCTTGATCGCGTAGGCGCGATCTCAATCGCCGCCTACCGGCGGTATCTAGGGAGCTTCAGCGCTGCGTTGAACGCGGTCAAGCGTCTTCGCGGTGCGCGCTCGGAGGAGCTTGAGGCGGTGATCGAAAACCTCCACGGGATCGCCGCCGCGGGCATGCTGACGCCCTCGCGGCTCCCGGCGCTGTTCCTCACTCTTGACCGCAACCGTAGGTGGTGGACCACCGGGCCGTTGCTGTCCTCCGGCCAGCGCGTGGAGTTCGCCGGGTCGCAGCTCGTGTGGGAGTACTACCCCGGTCAGGGGCTCGAGCTCCAGGTACTCGGAAGCTTCGGGCCAGTGGATTCGATGTACCAAGGCGGTCCGAAGTATTACCCCCGCATCCGCGAGCTGCTCGGCGAGCTGATCCCACTCGCTGCCCACCGGGGCGGCGGGCTCGCTTGGGAGTACTACTTCAACTTCGACGGCGGCGTGCCGCCGTGGACGAGCGCCATGTCGCAGGGTACGGCGATCCAGGCGCTGACGGAGGCATCGGAGGCGTTTCACGACATGTCCTACCTGGGCCTAGCGCGGCGCGCACTGCCGATTTTCCACGATCGGCCACCGAGTGGCGTGAGCGTAATGACGCCGCATGGCACGCGCTTCCTGCTCTACTCCTTCGCGCCCGGCGCCGCCGTCATCAACGGCTTTCTCCAGGCCCTGATCGGCCTGTACGACTACGCCAAAGTGAGCGGGGACGCGGACGCCACGGGGCTGTTCGAGTCCGGCGACGCCGAGGCTCGCGCTGAGCTCCCGAGCTTCGACACCGGCGCCTGGTCGCTCTATCAACCGGGACAGGAGGACACGCTCGACTACCACACGCTCGTAACCGGCTTCCTACAGCAGTTGTGCTCTCGCACTCACGAGCAGATCTACTGCACGACCGCCGCGCATTTCGAGGCCTACCTGAAGACCCCGCCGGCGTTGGGGCTGCTCACACACCGCTTGCGCGTGGGCAGCGCCGCCGTCATGCGCTTTCGCGTTTCGAAGATCTCGCGCGTTGGCATCACGCTCACACGCGGCGGCAGGACCGCGTTGCTCACCAGCGCCGACTTCGGCTATGGCGTCAACGGGTTCACGATTCCCGCTCTCACCCGCACGGGCCGCTACGCGATTCGCCTCGACGCCACCGACCTGGCTGGCAACTACAACCAGATCACCGGCACGATTCAGGTGTCGCGTTCTTAGCTGAGATGCTCGCATGATTACCGCGTGCGCGGTTCACATTCCAGTCCACAGGATCCCGGCGCACGTCACCGTGATCCGCGACGGGCGCCGCCTGCACGCGCCGGCTCGCCTCCAAGGTCGGTTTCTCCAGCTCCACGACGAGATTCGGGTCACCGATCCCGCTTCGTTCACATTCTCCTATGCGGGCAATCGCTTTCGCATCGCGCATGGTCGGGTGCAGCTTGAATGCCGCCGTCTGTTGCTTGACTCCGGGGTCTCTCCCCAGCGGGCGACAGTTCTGGTCGTAGGCCTTGAATCTGGTCAGGTGAGCGTGCGGGCCGGCCGCCTCGCACGTCGAGCGCTCGTGCTCACCCGGGAGATGCTGGCCTTGGCGACGGCCCGAGCCACAAATTTTGTCGTCGACCGCAACCCGGCCTCGCACAGCACCCGAGCATGGACTCGCGACCAGCCGATCGTCACGGCCAAGTCCTCAGATCAGTCGCTTCGGATCACCACGCGAACCACCTATAGCGCGATCTCCAACGCCCACGGCCTGCGTCTCGACATCTGGCCGTTCTCGCTCTCCCGACTACAGCGCCCCACCACGCGAGCCGACGGGCTGGTGCGGTTCTGGGCGGATGGGCTCCCGTGCTCGGTTGGCTGCACAGCTCCGGGTGCGATCCCAGGGTGGCCGATCAGGCCGTTCCACCACCAGCACGCAATCCGGGCGGGGATCAATGAGCTCCGGCCCGCGAACTTCCACGTCGCTGTCGACATCGAGGCGAACAACTTCCAGCCGGTCTACGCGCTTCAGTCAGGCTATGCCGCGATCCGCTATCCGGGCACTGGTGACGTCAACGTCGACGTGGGCCAGTTCTATTACTGGCACATCAACCCCACCGTGTCCAACGGGCAGTACGTAGAGGCGTACAAGACCGAGATTGGTGCGGTGCTCAACGGCTTCGGGCACGTCGCGGTGTCTGAGGGATCGACATCGGACTATTTGAATCCGCTCAGGCCGGGAGGCAGCCTGCGTCCCTACACCGATACCGAGCCGCCGATCATCGGCATCCCCCACGTGTTCTCCGACGGGCGGGTCACGGTCGGCGCATTCGATCCGCAGAGTGTGGTCCAGAAGGAGAGCTACGAGACTCCGGTATTGGCTCCCTCCTCGCTCGCCTGGCGGCTCTACAACGCCCGTGGCCGGGCGCTGACCGGCCTGGAATGGGCGATGCGGGGCTCGCAGAACTATGCGCCAGGACTGAAGCCGGTCATCTTCGCGCCAGGGGCCTCAAACCCGGGGTTCGCCTGCTTCTTCACGCGCGTCAGGTGCATCCCGAACTGGGTGTACTGGCTCGCGGGTGGACTGACGCAGCCGCTGCCGCTCGGGATCCTGCCCCCTGGTCGCTACCGGCTGACCGTTTACGCCTGGGATTGGGCGGGAAACACGTCTGCCCTCGACTACTGGATCGAGCTTCCGCTGGGGAGCGAGGCCAGCGCACCAAGCGCTGAGTTCGGGCCGCTCGCTCCCAACTTCGACTACCCATAGACCCCCAGAATCGTCGGCGAGATGGGGTCGGGACCCCCATTCCGGAGGGTAGGCTCTGGCGCGATTGCGCTGGAGGCTCTCGGGGCGTAGGGTCGCGTGGTGTTCCGCGCTGCGACGGTCGCAGGGCGCCATGGAGCGAGGAAGCCAATAGAACCGGAGGTGTTGGGATGATCGTCATGTTTTCCGCTCGCCGCCTCAAGCCCGGCGCTTGGGATCAATTTCGGCGTGCGTGGGATCCTGGAGAGGCACGGCCTCCCGGTTTGCAGCGCGCGTACCACGCTCGCAACATTCGCGATCAGGATGAGGTCGTCTCGTTCGGGTTGTTCGACATGACCGCCGAGGACTACCACCGTTGGCGCGCCGAGGCCGACGCCGAAGAGATGCGGCGCGTCGATCGTCTTTCGGCGTTTGTCGAGAACGATCACATCTCGGGCGTGTACGAGGTGATCGACGTTGTGGACGAGTAACCGCCCGAACGAGACACGCACCTTGTCAGCCGGGAGCGATGCAAACACGAGGGGCGGGAGGGAGTGAGCCGTGGCCACGGCCGTGGTCCTGTATCTGGCGAGCAGGCGCGGCCTGGCCGGCTTCGACCGAAACCCGGGCCAGTTGATGCGACTCGCCGCCAGGGCGCAATGGCGCAACGACCCACCGCGCATCGTCGCCGACTGGCTCGCCGATCGCGGTGTGAGCGTGTGAGTCGGGCATCGGCTGGGTAGCCCTCCCGGTTTAGGCGGCACGCAACGCCCGAACTCGCTCACCGCTGTTCGGATGGGCTCACGATGGGTACTCTCATGATCGCGCAATGAGCGTCGGCGCACAGGCCATCTCCTACGGCGGCCGGACCGCGTGGGCGCGAAACCTCGCCGCACCGGTACGGAGCTTCCTGAGCACCGAGACGGGCGGCGCGGTCGCGATGCTGGCGGCGACGATCGCAGCGTTGCTGTGGGCGAACTCGCCGTGGACTGACTCGTATGAGTCCGTGTGGACGACGAGGCTCGTGATCCGAATCGGGAGTGCCGGGATCTCTGCTGATCTTCGTCATTGGGTGAATGAGGGCTTGATGACGCTGTTCTTCTTGGTCGTGGGGTTGGAGGCCAAGCGCGAGCTCGATCTCGGCCAGCTGCGCGAGCGACGTCGACTGGCGATTCCGGTGGTTGGAGCGATCGGCGGGGTCGTCGTGCCGATCTCTATCTATCTCGCGTTCAATGCCGGCGGCGCCGGAGCCCATGGTTGGGGAGCTGCGATGTCGACCGATACCGCGTTCGCTCTGGGCGCTGTCGCGTTGCTGGCCCCGACCGCCACACGGTTGCGCGTGTTCCTCCTGACGCTGGCGGTCGTCGACGATCTCGCCGCGCTGCTGGTGATCGCAATTGTCTATTCGGATCATATCTCGGTTATGGCGCTCGCGGTCGCGGGTGCGCTGTTCGGGCTGTTGCTGGCCCTGCGCTACGCGCCGTTTGGGCGGCGTACGGTGTCGATCGCAGTCGCTCTCGGCCTATGGATCGCGATGTTCAAGTCGGGCGTCGACCCCGTGATATCCGGCCTGGCGATCGGACTAGCGACCAGCGCGTACCCGCCGTCGCGCGAGGACCTTGAGCGGGCGACGGCCCTGACCCGCTCATTTCGCGAGCAGCCAACGCCAGAGCTTGCGCGCTCGGCGCAGCAAAGCCTGCTGTCGTCGATCTCGCCCAACGAGCGGCTCCAGTACGAACTACACCCATGGACCAGCTACGTGATCGTGCCGCTGTTCGCGTTGGCCAACGCGGGCATCCACCTGAGCGGAAGGCTGCTCGGTGATGCGATCGCATCGCCGATCACGCTTGGGATCATCGTGGGATACGTGCTCGGCAAGCCGGTAGGCATCTGGGGCGGCACGTGGCTCGCCTCACGGCCCGCCCTCCACGGTCCCCGCTCACCCGTGAGCGGGCCGGTACTCGCCGCCGGCGGAGCCTGCGCTGGAATCGGCTTCACCGTCTCGCTGCTTATCTCGAGCCTTGCCTTCACCGGCGAACGACTGGATGAAGCCAGGCTCGGCGCGCTCGGCTCGGTGGTTCTGGCGCCGTTGATCGGGTGGGCAGCGACCAGGGCCATCAGGCGGCTGCCGAGCACGGTGCGCGCGCGCCAGATCGGCCGAACCGCGGAAGACATCCTCGATCTCGCGGACGACGTCGACCCTGACCGGGATCACATTCGCGGGCCCGATGATGCGCCCGTGACACTGATCGAGTACGGAGACTTCGAATGCACATACTGCGGGCATGCCGAGCAGGTGATCCGCGAGCTGCTGTCCTCGCTCGGCACCGACGTGCGCTACGTCTGGCGACACCTTCCGCTCAACGATGTCCACCCGCGGGCTCAGCTGGCCGCCGAGGCATCCGAGGCGGCCGCCGCCCAGGGCAAGTTCTGGGAGATGTACGACACTCTGCTCAGCCACCAGGGCGAGCTTGCGCCCCGGGACTTCACCCGCTACGCCGAGCAGCTCGACCTCGACACCAACCGCTTCTCCGACGAACTGCGCCGGCGCGAGTACGCGCGACGAGTCAGTGAGGACGTCGCGAGCGCCGACGAGAGCGGAGTCTCGGGCACGCCGACCTTCTTCATCAACGGGCGGCGTCACTACGGCGTCTACGACATCGACACCCTCACGGCGGCTGCACGAGCCGCCAAGACCCGAGCCCGGCTGGCAGCCACGACGACACCGGCAGCCACCGGCCCGTAGCCCTCGGCACGGGATGCTTGGCCCTCGACGGGCGAATCCCCGCGGCGCTGCGAAGTTCGTTGCTACCTACAGGCGCGTCAACCGGGATTTCAGGCCGCCGGGGCCGGTACGGCGCCTACCTGCTGGAGCAGGCCCAGCGCGTCCCACACCGTCCATTCCTCGGCGATCTTCCCATTGGCGATCCGAAACACCGAGATCGCCTCGACCGAGATTGGCTTCCCGGTTGGATCGATGCCCATCAACTCAGCGCGGTGGGTTCCGGTTCCAATCCAGCGAGCGATGACCCGATCGCCTGCCGAGATGATCTCTTGCACGTTCCAGTGTCCGTCGAGCGCCTCTTGGTAGAGGCCGACTCGTTCCTGAACACCGTCCGGACCCTGGGCCGGCGGCGCGTGCGGCCCATGCGAAACGTAGTCGTCGGCGATCACCTCATCGGCGACCTCGGCGCGGCGTTCGTTGCAGAACTCCTCGAAGAATCGGCGCACGAGCGCCTCGTTGTCCGCGGACATCGAACCTCCTCAGGTGGTCAACTGGGGTGTGTGGTATCCATCGCGCCGAGGGCGCTCACACTGCTGCTCATCCGGCGGGTTATCTCGGGTACGCACGCAGCATGGCTCGCTGCGCGACGGCGGCGCATCGGTCAAATGGCCTAAATATCGGGAGCCGCCGGGACAAGCCCATGCTCGATCGCCAACACCGCGGCACCCGCGCGTGAGTGGAGATCGATCTTTTCGTACACGCTGGCCAGATGGTGCTGCACCGTTCGCGGCGAAAGCACCAGCGCCTCGGCGATTTCGCGGTTTCCGAGCCCACGAGCCAGCACTCGGAGCACGTCGACCTCGCGGTCGGTGAGGTTGTTCGGCCACGCAGCTCGGCGATGCGTCACTCGGTTGCTCGCCGCAGCCGACGCGTTCGCGGCGCTGACCGAGAAACGCTCGTATCGTGAGGCGCACTCAAGCTCAGAGTCTGCGCGGATCCTGCACGACGAAGTCCGTGCCGGTCGTCTCGATCCGCAGGCGGTCGGCGCTGTCGTTGAGGCGGCCGGGCTGCCGCATCGCCGAGCTGCCTGGCCGAACAACCTCACCGATCGCGAGGTCGACGTGCTCCGAGTGCTGGCTCGCGGGCTCGGAAACCGCGAAATCGCCGAGGCGCTGGTGCTTTCGCCGCGAACGGTGCAGCACCATCTGGCCAGCGTGTACGAAAAGATCGATCTCCACACACGCGCGGGTGCCGCGGTGTTTGCGATCGAGCATGGGCTTGTCCCAGCGGCTCCCGATATTTAGGCCATTTGACCGATGCGCCGCCGTCGCGCAGCGAGCCATGCT
>Ga0209839_10000691_pt1 | contig 17193 bp, 16 predicted proteins | sample OrgsoiDNA2013050_FD_185800 | JGI IMG/M metagenome (GOLD analysis project Ga0209839, IMG submission 185800) | Permafrost soil microbial communities from the Arctic, to analyse light accelerated degradation of dissolved organic matter (DOM) -... | ecosystem: Environmental > Terrestrial > Soil >... | reverse complement strand
GGTGTACTCGTTGTTACTCGTGTGCGTTCTACCAATACAAAGTGCACGCGAGGCCGCGGGTGCAGTGGGCACCCGGCATTCCCCACGCCCTCCAAGGGGCGGAAAATAAAGGCACGACTCGGGCGCATCGCGTCGCGAGGCGCGAACCTGTGTCTGTCTGGAAGCGCGTGTTGGAAACGTGTGTTTGGATTTGACCGTCATGGCGAGCCGCGGCGCGACCAGGCAACCGATTTTTTCCCTGCGTTTTAGATCAAAGGGGCGGGCGCCGCACAAAAAGCAAATGCATCATTGGCGCCGTTTCCATCTTGCTGAGAAGCGGGAAAAGCGCCTACATTTTCCGGATAAAGAAAAAAGATCACTCCGGGAGGAGATGCGATGGCGAACATCGGCCGACGCGGCTTTGTGAAAGGCGCGACACTGGGCGCACTGGCATTTACGGTTGGTGGCGCCGAAATCATCATGGCGGCCGGAGAGGCGAGGGCGCGTGGCGTCCCTTTTCGCCTTCTCGATGCCCATCAGGGGGAAACCCTCGAGGCGCTGGGCGAAACACTGGTGCCTCAAGCGCGCGAGAGCGGGATCGCACACTTTATAGATCAGCAGCTTTCGGTGCCGCCGCACGAATCCCTGCTTCAAGTCCGCATCTTCAACTTCCGTCCGCCGTTCGCGGAGTTCTACCGCACCGCGATTGCCGCGGTTGACGAGGGCAGCCACAAACTTTTCGGTCGGGATTTTGCGCAAGCGCCGGCCGCGGATCAACGCGAGTTTGTCGATCGCATGCGGCAGAACAAGATCGAAGGCTGGACCGGGCGGCCGGCCGCCATCGCTTATGCCGTGCTTCGCGCCGATGCCGTCGACGTCGTCTATGGCACGATGGAAGGCTACGAGGCGCTGGGCATTCCCTACATGCCGCATATCCCGCCGGAAAAGAGGTGGTGAGATGACCAACGAGAAAGTCGACGTTGTCATCGTCGGGGCGGGCGCTTCCGGTTCGGTCTATGCATCGGTGCTGGCGAAGGCGGGCAAGAAAGTCGTTGTGATCGAATCCGGCCCCGACTGGGAACTGTCCGATCTCATCAGTTCGGAGATCTGGGGCCGGCGGGTCAAGCCCGCGGGCGGGCCGATCCTTCTCGAAGGCAAGAATCCGATGGGGTACGCCAACCAGGCCGGCTGGGGCGTCGGCGGTGCGGCATTGCACTACTTCGCCAACTTCCCCCGGCTGCTGCCGACCGATTTCAAGGTCAAGAGCGAGCACAACCGGGCCCAGGACTGGCCGATTTCCTATCAGGACGTCGCGCCGTTCTATGACAAGGTCGCGCGCGAGATCGGTGTTTCCGGTGATGCGAAGGCCGAGGAGCGGTGGCGGCCGGCGGGAGAAGCCTATCCGATGCCGCCGATGAAGACCTTCCGGAGCGGCAATATCTTTCTGAAGGGTTTTGAAGCCTCCGGCATTCCCATGGTGCCGGCGCCGGTCGGCATGAATTCGGTGGAATTCAAGGGACGCCCGGCCTGCCTGTATGACGGATGGTGTCACGTCGGCTGTCCGATCGGTGCGCTCGCCAATCCGCTGGTCACCTATCTCGGCGATGCGCGAAAGGCCGGCGCCGAAGTTCGTGCGCTGTCCACGGTGACACGCATTCTGACCAATCAGGCCGGTACGCGCGTGACCGGCGTCGAATATTACGACGACAAGCAGCAAAAGCAGACCCAGGAAGCGAGCGTGGTGCTGCTGGCAGCATGGTCGGCGCAAAATCCGCGGCTGTTGCTGAACTCCGCGACCGACAAGCACGCCAAGGGCCTTGGCAATGCGAGCGGACTCGTTGGTCACTTCATGATGACGCACAACGTCGCGTCGACCTGGGCGATGTTCGACGAGGATGTTCAAAATCACATGGGCACGATTGCCGTGCAGTTCATGTCTTACGAGCGTTATGCCAAGACGAGCCACCCGGGCGCGTTCGGAAGTTCCTTCGTCACCGCGGGCTTCGCATTGAAGACCAGCGATCTTGCCAACTCCCGTGGCGACTTGTTTGGGCCGGAACTCGCCGATTACATGAAGCGCGCAGCGCGCAATCTGGCGGGGATCAAGACCTTCGGCGAAGACCAGCCGGAAATGGAAAACCGCGTTGAGCTGACAAGCGCCAAGGACGAGTTCGGCATGCCGCTTGCAAAGCTGATCCATAGCTACGGTCAGGATCCGCTGGCGCTATGGAATGCCAATCTCGAAGAGGGATTGAAGATTGCCAAAGCGAGCGGAGCCAAGGAAGCCTGGTCGGCGCGTGGTGGCGCGATCCCGACCAGCCATCTGATGGGCGGCACCATCATGGGGGCGGGGGCTGGCGATTCTGTCGTCGACAGCTACGGCCAAAGCCACGAAATTCCGAATCTCTGGGTCGCGGGACCAAGCATCTTTCCGACCGCGGGTGCGTCGAATCCGACGTTTACAATATTTGCACTGTCGCAGCGCGGTGCCGAGCGTATGGCGTCGCAGTGGGCAGCGCTGACGAATTAGCAGGAAGTTTGATCCGCGAATACGTGCCTGCGTCGCGCTCCGCGTCAGCACCGGCCTTGCATTCGCTTGCCCGGCACGAGGCTTTGCATGGCTGCTCAAGGTTATGACTACATCATCGTCGGTGCAGGGTCGGCCGGCTGCGTGATCGCAAACCGGCTGTCGGCCGATCCATCATGCCGCGTGCTGCTGCTGGAGGCCGGCGGGTCCGATCGCGATTTTTGGCTCAAGCTCCCGATCGGATATTACCGGACGATTTTCAATGAGCGCTTTTCGCGCCTCTTCGTCACCGAGCCGAGCGAGCGCACCGGTGGCCGCTCGATCGTCTGGCCCCGCGGCCGTGTGCTGGGCGGATCGTCGTCGATCAACGGCCTGATCTTCATTCGCGGTCAGCACGAGGACTTCGACGATTGGGAACGGCTCGGCGCCAAGGGGTGGAGTTATCGCGAGCTGTTGCCGTATTTCCGCCGCTACGAACGTTACCGCGGCGGCGAGAGCCAATATCACGGCGCCCTCGGCGAATTCAGGGTTTCCGACCTTCGCACCGGCAACCGCGCATCCGCGGCATGGGTGGAAGCCGGCGTCGAGTTTGGATTGCCGCGCAATCCGGACTTTAACGGCGCGACCACGCTCGGCGTCGGCGCCTACCAGCTCGGCATTGGACGACACTGGCGCTCTAGCTCGGCGTCGGCTTTCCTGCGTCCGGTCGCGCATCGTCCGAACCTGACCGTCATCACCGCTGCGCAAGTCAGCAAAGTGCTGCTCAGGGGTCGGGCCGCAACCGGCGTGGAATGGATCCGCAACGGCAAGGTGTTCAGTGCGGCGGCCGATCGCGAAGTCGTATTATCGGCCGGCGCGCTGCAGTCGCCGCAATTGCTGCAGCTGTCGGGCATCGGTCCGGCGGATCTGCTGCGCGGACTTGGCATTGCCGTTGTCGTCGACGCGCCGGAGGTCGGTCGCAATCTGCAGGATCACTATCAGGCTCGCATGATCGTCCGGCTGAAGCAGCCGATATCGCTGAACGACCAGGTCCGCAATCCCTACGAACTTGCGAAGATGGGCCTGCAATGGATGCTGGCAGGCAGCGGTCCGTTGACCGCCGGTGCGGGTCAGGTCGGTGGCGCCGCCTGCACGGAATACGCCGTCGGCGGCCGTCCCGATATCCAGTTCAACGTGATGCCGCTGTCGGTCGACAAGCCGGGCGATCCCCTGCACCGCTATTCCGGTTTCACGGCGTCGGCCTGGCAATGTCATGGGGAATCGCGCGGGCAGCTGGCGATCCGCTCGACGGATCCCTTCGATCAGCCGCGTATCGAGCCGAACTACTTTGCCGAGGAAATCGACCGCAAGACCATCGTCGCCGGCCTTCATATGCTCCGCGACATCTACCGGCAGCGGTCGTTTCGCGACTTGTGGGATATCGAGATGGCTCCGGGCGAAGCCAGGGATAGTCCGGCCGCCCTGTGGGATTTCGCGCGCACCACCGGCGGAACGGTGTTTCATGCCGTCGGCACCTGCCGGATGGGAAGCGATGACAGATCGGTGCTCGATCCGCAGCTACGGGTTCGCGGCGTAGAGAACCTGCGGGTGATTGACGCCTCCGTGATGCCGCGCATCACGTCCGCCAATACCAATGCGAGCAGCCTGATGATCGGGGAAAGGGGGGCCGCGCTTATCATGTCATAGGATGTCATGGGCCTATCACGACGGCTTCCGGCCATCGGGGCTGCGATCATCCGGCGCCAGCGGTCTCTATCGCCGGGGAAAACTGGCGAGTGCGTCGAGTTGGCGCTGTGCCTCGGGCGAACCCCATTCCTTGGCTCTCTGATACCAGTTCCTCGCTTGCGCCAGATCAGGCCCCGGGTCGGCTGTGCTTAACTGCCTCGACGTAATCGGGTCGAAGGTCTTCGCCAGCAGAAGGGCGGCGCGCGCACTTTGAGCGTCTGCTGCACGCCTCAACAACATCCGCGCTGCCGGCAGATCGCCGCTCGCCAACAGCTCCTGCGCCCGCCTGACAAGGGCCGCGACTTCATTGGGACTGAGTTCCTGGATCGGCTCTGCGCGCGCTTGCGGTGTGTCCACGGCGGCTGCCGCCTGTGACGGGGGAGCCATGGCCTGCGGCTGTGGTGGCGCCGGCGCGACAGCGGCGGGAGGCGCCGCCGCGGTCCTCGTGGCCACGACCACCGCGGCGCTGTCGGACTGCAGGGACGCCCAGGTCAGCCGGACGAAGGTCGTGATCAGGGTAGCTCCGTCCGCGGTGTACAGCTCGGCTGGCAAATTCATCTCGCCGACGAAGTCGGTCGGCGGGATGATCGCTGTGTGTGAAATATCTTGTGCCGGCACGCGCCATTCGTCCGTGCCGACCCGTCTGCCGGCCGTCAGCCGGGCACCGGCTGGTATCGACTTGATCATGACGGTCATGCCGGGTGCGGCAGCGTCGACGCTGACACCGAGCCCTAGCGGCTCATTGATATATCCGCTGTTGTTGCGGACGATCAATGTCGGAGCCGGCTTGGACGGTGACGCCGGGAACAAGGATAACCTCAACCGTTGCCATGTCGTCTGAGGAGACAAGGCGCTTTCCTCGACCGGAGCCTGCGATGTCGGAAACGCCACAGCATAAATCAGCGCGACCAGAGCAGCCACAGCCACCGCCATTGCATATCTGGTCACGATGCCGATCGATCGGCGGCTCTGAGGAAACGAAGGCAGCTCGACCAGGTCTGGTTCGAGCTGCCTTCGCTCGGCCCTTGCGATCGCCTCCGCAAAGATATCCGACTGCTTCTGGGTTTGCAGATCCTGGGCTCTGACGGGACGCAACTGCGCAACGTTCTCATGAGGCGCGGGCGGCGCCGACCAAACTTTGTTATCCGGTTCGGTCTCCACCGCTGCTGCGGGATCCGTCTGATCGTTTTGTTCGCCAGGCCGATGCGGTGCATAGTAAAGCGGACTGTCGGGACCGAGGTCTTGCTTCGGATCACTCATGCCAAACTCCCCCTTCTACTCAGCCTGCTCGGCGGGTCGGGTAACACCGAGGACACCGGGCCTGCATCACCCTACGCAACGAGAATTTCGATCACGCTTGTGGGCCCTGTTTTCGGAGCCGAACCTCAGCCACCTGAATTCCAGTTAGAGCGGCAAAGACCGACGCGGCGTTGCGCGTTGCATCAGTCGCAGAGACTACGGCACCCGGTCCGGATTCACCTGAGCGTCCCCGCCTGACTTCGCCCAAACCGTGCACCTCGAACCCAGACACGTCAAGATGGCGCTGATGCGTTCCATTGTGGCCTAAAGTAAGAAGGTAATTTTGTACGGCGAGCCTCGTTAAGGCGGCATACAACCTGTTCGGGCAATGGGCGGCCATGCCAATGTTTTCAAGGCGATGAATGCCGGCGTGCATGCTCCTCATCGTCGCATTTCCGCAGCCGGCCGGACCGGCGACTGCAATTTATTTTTGACGTGAATATGGCAAGTCGCGGCGCATGCGGCCTGGAGTTGAATCGCTGCAGTTGCGAATGCCGGTGATAGGCGATCATGCGTGGCACCAATAGGTTGCATCGGAGCGTTATCCCGTTGCGGCGGGGATTTTCACGAGGCGAGCCGCACCAGGCAGTTCCGGCCCGATTGATCGACATTCATGCACGGCCGCAGCCCGTTCAATTACGCGGGGAACTGATGCCTGCCAGCTGCCGGTATTGTTTTGCCGATGTCCTCCGGGCTCACTGCTTGATGACCGACAGAAAGATACTGGGGTCAAAGTACTGCGCTGCCGTCAGGGGATTCTCGATTTTGGTAACGCGCGTGTAGAAGTCCGTGACCTGCTGCAGCCATTCGGTGATCGTGCCGTTGCTGTACAGGCGCCGCCACACCGCCGTGGGAAATACCCGCATCGCTCCAAACTGCTCCCTGATGTCCCGATCGGGCACCTGCGGGTAGTAGTTCTTGTGCAGGATATCCAATGACTCGTTGGAGCGGGCTATCAGCATGTCATTGCCTTCGGTCCAGGCGCGGATGATCCGGGAGAGAACCGGCCGGTTGCTGGCGTGATAGGCGGTCGCCGCCGCCCAGCCCCCGACCACCGCCGCGCTCGGGTAGTAGGCGCCCGCGTCGAGCAGTTTCCTGGCTTGCGGAACCTTCTCGCGCACCGCGATGTTGAAGGGCACCCACAGGACCACCGCAGGGACAGCGCCGCTGATGAAGGCGTTGACGGCCTCCGGCATCGGCGAGCTCTGCATCTCGATCTCGGTGGGAGCCATTTTGTTCTCCCTTAACGCATTGTCCAGGAACACATGCGCGGTGGTCCCTGCAGTGGTCGCGATGCGCTTGCCGCGCAGATCGGAAAACTGCTTGATCCCCTGGTCTTCGCGCACCCAAAGCTGCGCGGTGGCGAACTCGATTGAATTGACCAGGAACATCTTGCCTTGACCACGCGCCGGAAAGTTCGAGATCACCGCTCCGGTCACCAGCATGTCGATGCTGCCACCTGACATGGCCGTGAACAGCTCGATGCCGGTCTTGAATTCCTTGAATTGCGGGTCGAGACCGTTCTTCGCCCATGCCCCGAGATGGTCTGCCAGCCATATCTGTCCGTCGACGGCCAGGGTATGAAGATAACCGATCCGGACCTTGGTCTTGGCCTGTGCGAGGGCGGGCATCCCGAGCGCCGACATGCCAAGGGTCGAGCACGTTGCTGCAATGAACTTGCGCCGGTCCATGATCAAGCCCTCCCTGCCAAACTATTATGTTTATGTCGCATCGCAAACGCCGGATCATCTGGCGTGCCGTCCCGACGTCATTGCAACTTGAACGTCAGTCAACCGTTTTCGCGAAACTCCGACATGATGTCGTTACGGGAAACGCAAAGCAACCTAAGTTTGTGAGACCGGATCGCAAACCACGAAAACCAGGGCACGCCCGCGTTGCGCCGCCGTCGGATCATGATCGGGAATTGCGAGAGTGAACAAAAAAAGGCCTTGAAGTGGGAAAAGCATAGCCGCTTGCGGGCGCGACGGCCTACAGCCGAAGCGTGCTGCCACTTGCGGTTGATCAACAGCATATCCCGGGACGCAAGCCGATGATTTGTCAAGGAATTAGGCGAGCCTTGCCACGACATAAACACAACCTGCGGGTGCCCAGGCTGATTTCGATCCACCCGCTTCTGATCGGAGCTGCTCTGATCGGGATTGCCATGACGAGCATGTTCGCTCGCGGCGCACTCGCTATCGAGCAGATGCCCGGACCTAAGTCCGCGCACGCGCCCCGTATCGAGGAGCAATGGAAGGCCAAGGTCAACGCCAATACCGTTTCCATTATTGCCGGGAGCCCGGAGGAGACCTATCTGGACATCACCCACGATCTCGCCGTGGTGCTCAATGACGATAACCTCCGCATCCTGCCCATCGTAGGGATGGGCGGAGCCCAAAACATCCGCGATGTATTGTACCTGAAGGGGGTGGATGTCGGAATCACGTCTACCCAGATGCTGCGTTATTTTGCATCGACCGGCGAACTCAGCAGCGCCCTTGACGAGCGGCTGACCTACATCACCCGGATGTTCCCGGAAGAAATGCATGTGGTCGCCGGCCGCGGCGTCAAGACGATCGAAGAGCTGAACGGCAAGAAGGTGAACTTCTCGGATTCCGGCTCCAGCACGCAAATCACGGCGCGGGACGTATTTGGACTCCTCGGTATTGCGGTCGAAGAGGTCAATCTCAGTCAGGCAGACGCGATCACCGCCATCAAGAACGGGGAAATTGCCGCCACCGTCGTCTTCTCTGGAAAGCCCGCTGGCATCTTCTCGCGCATCTCGGCGAACGACAATCTACACCTCCTGGAGATCCCCTTTTCGCGAACGCTTGAGAATATCTATTCCCCGGCCCAGCTCGAGCAGGCCTTGTATCCAAATTTGGTCGACAAGGGCCAGGCGATCCAGACTGTCGCGGTCGATGCTGTTCTCATCACGAACAACTGGCAACCGGGGAGCGATAGATATCGCCGCGTCGCGAAGTTTGTGGAATCGTTGTTCTCCCGCTTCGCCGAGTTCAAGAAGTCGCCGCGACATCCGAAGTGGCAGGAAGTTGATCTCACCAAGGAGTTGCCGGGATGGCAGCGCTTTCCGGCGGCGCAGGAACTGCTGCAACAAGCCAAGTTCGACGAATTCCGGGCGAAGTTCCACGGCGGCAGTGTTTCGGCTCAGTCACCGACAGAGAAGCAGCGGTTGTTCCGGGAGTTCCGCGATTGGTCGGAAGGCGAGGGCAAGCGGCAATGACCGTTTGGTCATCGCCGCGACCTGAAATTTTCGGCATCCGTCGTGCTGGAGCCGGGTTTCCGGACTCGCATCGTGAACGGTTGGGAAACGAGAGGAAGCGGCCAGCAAACGGCAGGTGCCAACTGCCGTTTGCCGCGGATCGCATCGGTCATGCAACGGTCTTGAGATAGAGGCTCGGATCGAAATATTTGCTTGCCGGCGTGAAGTCCTTGATGCCGGCATTGGCCATGAAGAAGTCCGTCGATTGCTGCAGCCAGTTGGTGACAGTGCCGTCCGAGTAGAGACGCTTCCATTCGTGAGACGAGAACATTTTCTGCGCCCTGAACTGCTCGTTGATATCGGCCAGCGGGGTTTGGCTGTAGTGAGCCTTCTGGAGCGATGCCAGCGCTTCGCTGTCGTTGCCGATGATATAATCATTGGCTTCGGCCCAACCCTTGATGAGCTTGGCGAGCGTCTCCTTGTTGGCGTCGTAATAGTCATTGCTCGCCGCCCAGCCGCCGATGATCGCGGCCTGCGGATAGTAGGCGGAGGCATCGGCAAGCTTCACGGCGCCTGGAACCTTGTCGCGCACGGTGACGTTGAACGGCACCCAAAGCGCGACAGCCGGTACGGCCCCGGAGATGAAGGCGGTTACCGCCGCCGGCATGGTCTGGTTCACCAGTTCAACGTCCTTGGGATCGACCTTGTTGGCCCGCAGCGCCTTGTCGAGGAAAACATGCGCGGTGGTACCGGTCGCCGTCGCGATCCGCTTGCCCCTGAGGTCCTCGAACGATTTGATGCCCTGATCGGAGCGGACCCAGAGCTGCGCCGTCGCCACCTCGATGTCGTTGATCAAAAACACCTTGCCTTGTCCGCGCGCCGGGAAATTCGAGACCACGGCCCCGGTGGCAAGTACGTCGAGGCTGCCGCCGATCAAGGCCTGAAAGACCTCAAGGCCGGTGTTGAACTGACGTAGTTCCAGATCGAGTCCTTGCTTGTCAAAGCTGCCGCGGTCCATTCCGGTCCAGATTTGCCCGTCGACCGCGACCGTGTGCAAATAGCCCACGCGAAGTTTTGTTTTTGCCTGGGCGATGGCTGGCGCCGAAGTCGCCAATCCACCCAGCGCGATGCCTGTCGTCGTTAGCAGAAACTGTCGTCGATCCATGGCACACCTCCCGTCTGTTCCATCTGTCTTCCCGTTCATTCCCAAAGAGAGACCGGTTGAATTTGAGCCTGCTGCGCGCGGTATTCGCTCATGACAAGCTGCCTGATGCGGCTTCGCAACTCCACGAATTCCGCGCGCTCCTGCAGCGATTCGTCGCGCGGATAGGCAAAGGGTACGTCGATGATCTCTTTGATCCGGGCCGGCCGCGCTGTCACTACAACGATACGCGAGGCGAGGTAGATCGCTTCCTCAACCGAATGCGTGATCAGCATGACGGTCTTGCCTTCGGCGGACAGCACATTGAGCAGCAGGTTTTGCATATTCGCACGGGTCTGGGCGTCGAGCGCCCCGAAGGGCTCGTCCATCAGCAGAAATTGCGGCTTGACGGCGTAGGCACGCGCGATCGCGAGCCGTTGCCGCATCCCGCCGGACAGATGCTTGGGATAGGAGTTGGCGAAATCCGTCAGACCCATCAGCGAGAGATAGTGCTCGCAGATCTGCTTGCGCTTCGAAGCCGGAACATGATTGGCCTTGAGTTGCAGACCGAAGGTGATGTTTTCCTTGACGGTCAGCCAGGGAAAAACACCGTATTCCTGAAAGATCACGCCGCGTTCGGGACCTGGCCCGTTCACGGGGGTTCCATCGAACAGGACCTTGCCCTTGGTCGGCTTCTGAAAGCCGGCCAGCATATTCATCATCGTGGTCTTGCCGCAGCCGGACGGACCAATTACGGCGATGAACTCGCCGTCGTTGATATCGTAGGTCACGTCGTCGACGACCCTTAGCTTGCCCTTCGGCGTGTCGAAGGTCAGTGAAACGTGATCGAATTGCGCACGCTTGGTGCTTGTTGCCGCGCTCATGCCACGACCCGCTCTTGCCACACCAGCAGAAGCGCGCTGATCCGCCGCAGGATGAAATCCATGATCAGGGCGATACAGCCGATGCAGATGATGCCGACGTAAATGACATCGAGCAAGAAATATGTCGAGGCGTTCTGGATCATCGCGCCCAGCCCGCGCTGGGCGGCGATGAGTTCGGATGCCACCAGCGTCGCCCAGGCAACTCCCAGGGCAACCCGCAGCGCGGTCAGAATATGCGGCACGGTGAGCGGGATGATCACTTTCCGGAAGATCTCGAACTCGCCGGCGCCGAGCGTTTGTGCGACGCGGACATAGAGCGGAGTGATCTGGGATACGCCCTCATACATCACGATCACGCCGGAGAAGAACGAGGCATAAAACAGGATCACGAGCTTGGCGATCTCGTCGACGCCAAAATAGACGATCACGAGCGGAATCAGCGCAATCGGGGGCAGGGCCCGAAAAAAATTGATCATCGGGTCTGCAAAGGTGCGCGCCGGCCGATACCAGCCGAGCAGGAAGCCGACGGGAACGGCAACGAGAATTCCGAGTGCGACGCCGAGGAAAACCCGCCTTGTGGAAGCATAGATGTCGTACAGCAGGCCTTCATGCAACAGAAGTTCGACGAACTTCGCCGCGACCCGGTGCGGTGCCGGAATCAGCGATTCGTTGACGAAACCGCTCCAGCGCACGCCATACCACAGCAGCACGGCCCCGACCCATGGCGCGAGCCCAAGCAAAAAGCGTCTCACGACACTTCCGTCCATTTCGTCTCATCCCGGGCGTGATGGTGGTCGCTGCTTTGCCAAGTCATATTGGAGGTAGGATGACCATACAAGAGCGGCTGCTGATTTCCGGCTGCGTGGCCGGGTTGCAAATCGCAGAAGTTGCCATCGAAAGCCCGAAGCTTCGTTATTACCACGTTATCCCTGCGGACTGGTTCGTCGGGTTGCGGGTGGTTCGCGACCGATCTCCGCATTGGCGTTTTTTGGGCAGCGCAATATCGGCGCTAAAGGGCGCGCGCGAGCCGTCTCGTCCTTCGGAATTGGGTTTTTAACCCCTTGCTTGAAGGAAACGGCTGGGATCAAATTCGATCACTCTAAAACCATCCAAAGGGAGAGAACCATGCTCAGGAAAATAATGTTAGCCGCGTTCGTCGTAGCATTTGCCGGTGGCGCCGCCCTCGCACAGGAGACTTGCGAGAGCAAGGCGGTCGGCAAGGACGGTAAGCCGCTTGCAGGTGCGGCCAAGGCCTCATCCATGAAGAAATGCATGGCCGACACCTGCGCAACCAAAGCGGTGAGCCAGGATGGCAAGCCGCTTTCGGGTGCCGCGAAAACCAGCTTCATGAAAAAGTGCGAAAAGGGCGCCTGATCGCCGCCTCTGGCAACACTGACCGTAAAGAAAAGAGCCGCCGAATTTCCGGCTTGGCGGCTCAAAGTCCCCTGATGGGGGTACCGACTGATGGGATGGATGGCCCCCTGAGGCGACCTTACTCGTCCGGTCCTAAAGCTAAGCCGGTCGATTTGTCGAGGAAATGAAGCCGCGTGCAGACCGGGCAAGTGACCGCTACATAATAGGGTCGCGTATCTTCGTGCTGCTGCTTGAGCAGCAAGGTCTGTACGTCCGTGCCGGTTTCCGGGCAGTGGAATATGATGAGGCTATCCATCATCGTGCACCTATTCCGTCCAAACGCGATGCTGACACGAAACAGGTCAAGGCTGGAGGATTGTTTCTACTCCCCCGTAGTCTTACGGATGCTGGTTACGGTTCCGCCGTTTCCGCTCCTCGAAAACGTCCGGTCGCTTTCATGATCCTGAAGATGGACCACCGGCTCGAAGCGCGCGGGGTGTGGCCAGAGGCAATTTCAAGTCTGGCGTAGTGACGTATTTCATCTTTCGAGGAGGCAAGTTTGGCGTCGGCTAAACGGCCGTCGGTGAAGCACCCTGCGAACGTGCGCCAGCTCACAGTATGCTGGCCAAAAACAGCCGAGTTTGTGCCGGTGACGTTTCTTCAGCTTACAATGGCGCAAGGGGAAAACATCATGTTCAAACTCATAAAGCAGCTTGTCAGGATGCACCGATCGCCCAAGCGGCGAACGCAGCCACTGCCGGAAGAAGACTTGGGCGGTGGGGACATCTGTTCATTGCAGGAACAACCCTCAACTGACGATGATCAGCCTCTCGACTGACACCAGCGGACCGCGGTTGCACCAACGTTGACCCATCTGCGAAATGTAACGTCCGTTGGCGCCGGGTTGTTTGACTGATTCTGCCGGATTCGGCGCGACAGACGGGACCATGAGAACCGTTTTCGTTTGTATTGGTCACCAGGTCTATCGGGATCACATACCGACGCCCTGCAATTGCATGGCAAGTGCTTTAGCGATGGCATGAACATTGCTCGAATCTGCTGGATCGCCAGCCCATGGGAATCCTGCATGTTCACCCGTCGCAATTTGCTCGCAGCCGCCGCGCTGGCGGCGCCCGCCTTGGTTGCCAAGACATCGATTGGTCAGACCCTTCGCAAGGTGAAGCTGGGCACCGCCTTCACCACCACCACCAATGCCATGTTCCTGATGCCGGACCTGCTGAAGCCGGAGGGTATCGACGCGGAGATCATCACCTTCCCAAGTCTGGTGCAGCGGATGCAGGCTGTCGCGTCCGGGTCCGTGGATGTCGGCAATGGCGGGCTGTCCGCCACCATGCAGATCGCCACCAAGGGTTTTCCGATGGCCGTGCTGGCCGACGGCTGCGATGGCGGCTGGATGCTGGTTGCCAAGCCGTCCATCACCAGTTTCGCAGAGCTCGCCGGCAAAAAAATCGCGGTGCAGAACGGCTCGATCGGGCTGGTCAGCCTGAACTGGAAGCTCCAGCACGAAGGCCTGACCGACAAGGTCGAGATTCTCTTCCTCGACAACCAGGATATGCCGGTGCCGCTTGCCCGCGGCGATGTGGACGCGATTTGCTGCTTCGAGCCCTACGCGACGTTTGCCGAGCTGAACGGTTTTGGCAAGAAGCTCTGGGTGCCGTACGATACCCCGATGGGCAAAACCAATTTGGGGTTCGTGGCCAGCATCCCGTTCATCAAAAAAGAACCGGCGCTGACGAAATTGCTGGTGCAGGCGCATGTGAAGGCCACCAACACCATGCGCGACAACCCCAAAATCGCCATCGAGACGACCATCAAGCAGTTCAACATGAGCCGGGAAGTGGCCGAGGCCAGCGCGAAGAATCTATTCTTCTCGGCCGACAGCGGCGAGGGCTTCCAGAATGGCCTGAAAGCGCTGGCCGGCATGATGCTGACCAACAAGATGCTCGATTCCGAGCCGAAATGGGACGAGTTCATCAACACCAGTTTCATCTGATGCGGCTCGGCGGGTTAGTCGGGCTGGTGCCGCTATTGGGATTCCTGCTGTTGTGGCAGATCGCTGTGGCCGTGCACCTCTACCCACCGGTGCTGCTGCCGCCCCCGGCCAAGGTGGCGGCAGCGTTTGCGCTCTATGGACCGTCGATTGCGGCCAACACGCTGGCGAGTGTGACCCGCGTGCTGATCGGCATCGGCCTGGCATTTTGCGTGGCGGTACCGTCGGGCTTGTTGATCGGGCGCTATCCGGCGCTCGACCGGCTGTGTGACTGGTCGATCCAGACCTTCCGCTCGGTGCCGCCGATCTCGCTGATCCCGATGGCCATGCTGTTCTTTGGAATCGGCGATACCCCGGCGATCGTGCTGATCTTCCTGTCCGGCCTGTGGCCGCTGTTGTTGAACACCATCTTCGGCGTGCGCGGCATCGAGCGCACGATGCTGAAGGTCGCCACCGCGGCCGGCGCCAGCGAGGCATTGATCCTGCGCGACATCATCTGGCCGGCAGCCCTGCCCAACATCTTCACCGGCCTGCGGCTGGCTGTCGGCGGCGGCTGGCTCACGGTGGTGACCGCCGAAATGATCGCGGTGAAGTCAGGCCTTGGCTACATGATCCTGAATGCGCAGATGACGTTTCGAGCCGAGCTGGTATTTGCCGGGATCATGGTCATCGGTGCAATCGGACTGCTGGGCGATTTCGCGGTGCGCAAGCTGCGTCAGCACGCCTGTTCGTGGCAGGAGGGGCTTACGGCCAATGCCAATTGACCCGCTTCATCGAATGCATCGACGTGGGCAAGATCTATCACGGCCGCACCGGGGATGTGGAGGCGCTGCGCGGCATTTCGATCGCCTGCGCGGCCGGTGAATTCGTCTGCCTGCTGGGCTTGTCCGGCTGTGGTAAAAGCACGCTGCTGCAAATGATCGCAGGCCTGGAGACGCCGAGCACGGGGCAGATCATCGTCGATGGACGCGAACTGAATGGCCCGTCGCCTTCCACCAGCATCGTGTTTCAGGATCATGGCCTGTTCCCGTGGCAGACGGTGCGCGCCAATGTTGAATTCAACATGAAGGCACGCGGCATTGCGGCAGCCGAGCGGCGCACGCGCGCCGAGGAAATGCTGGCGTTGACCGGGCTTTCGGGTTTTGCCACACGCTATCCACACGAACTCTCCGGCGGCATGCGCCAACGCGTCGGCATCGCCCGGGCGCTGACCACAAGGCCGCGCGCGCTGCTGATGGACGAGCCGTTCGGCGCGCTGGACGCGCAAACGCGCGGCCGCCTGCAATCCGAGCTTCTCGATATCTGGGCGGCGCAGCGCACCACGGTGCTGTTCGTGACCCACAGCATCGATGAAGCGGTATTCCTCGCCGACCGCATTCTGGTGTTCACCCCGCGGCCCGGCCGCCTTTCGGCCGACGTCACGGTGGATTTGCCCCGTCCGCGCGATCCGCGCAGCGACGGTTTTGCAAGGGTCGCTCGCGGCCTGCGGACGGCACTTGGCACCGATGGAGGCTCGGAATAAAAACTTCTGATCGCCTATCCCAACACCCCGACCAATCCGATCGACCAACGGCCAAAACGGAGCTGACCATGGCTTTTGCCACCACGGATGACGGCGTACGGCTGTATTATGAGGAAACCGGAAGCGGCGCGCCGATCATCTTCGTCCATGAATTCGCCGGCGATCATCGCAGCTGGGAACAGCAGCTTCAGCATTTTGGCCGGCGTTACCGGGCCATCACCTATGCCGCGCGCGGCTATCCGCCGTCGGACGTGCCGGAGGATCCGGCGTCCTACAGCCAGAACCGCGCGGCGGACGACATTCTCATGGTGCTCGATCATCTGGGTATCGAGAAGGCGCATGTCTGTGGCCTCTCGATGGGTGGTTTCGCGACGCTGCATTTCGGCTTTCGCCATCCGTCCCGAGCCTTGTCGTTGTGCGTGGCCGGCTGCGGCTATGGCGCCGAGCCGGCTATGCGCGAGCAGTTTCGCGCCGAAGCCGACGCCGTGGTGGCGTCGCTGCGGGCCGATGGGATGGCCGCATTCGCTTCGCGCTATGCCTACGGCCCGACCCGCGTGCAGTTCGAAGCCAAAGACCCGCGCGGCTTCGCGGTCTTCAAGCAGGCGCTGGCCGAGCACTCGGCTTTGGGGGCCGCCAACACCCAGCTCGGCTGCCAAAAGGAGCGTCCGTCGCTGTATCATCTGCAAAACGAGATGGCCGGCCTCACGGTGCCGACGCTGATCCTCACCGGCGACGAGGACTGGCCCTGTCTGGCGCCGGCGTTGCTGATGAAGCGCACCATCCCGTCGGCGGCCCTGTCGGTGATGCCGAATTGCGGGCACACCATCAATCTCGAAGCGCCGGCCCTGTTCAACGGCATCGTCGGCGACTTCATTGCCCAGGTCGATGCCGGCCGCTGGCCCACGCGCGACCCGCGCGCGATGTCGGACTCCATAACCGGCATTCACCGATGAGGCGGATAAGGGGGGAACGTGCGCCCGCGACGGCTTATCTGGCTTCGCGGCTAGCCTCCGTGCTCGGTCCGCATGCGCTTGCCGGCGGATAGCGGGAAAAGGACCTGTTTGGTCTTATTGCCCCGGCGGCCGCTTCCCTATCGACATGAAGGCGTTCAATTTGTCGTTTGCCTGCTGTGAGGATTTCCTGTTCGACTCTATCCTGTCCTTCAGGCTCGCGATGCGCCTCTCGACCGGCGAGGGGACCTTGTTGTAACTCGGAGGCAATACGGCGGACAGGATTGAGTCTTTCGGCACGATCGCGAAGACGGCCGGATCGATCGGGTCCTTCCTGATCCATGCTGCTCCCCACGAGGTCGGTCGGAAAAGCATGTCGGGCGCCTCGAATGTGGGCGCACCATCCATGAAGGCCGCGGGCGAGAGACCTAGCGGGAACAGGCCCTTGCGCTTGAGTTCGTCATAGGCCCGAGCCCAAGCGAGCCGCCAGGTGAAGATATCGGGCGCGTCCTCTTCCTCGATCACGGCGTCCTGAAACTTGAAACTCGTAAGGTGGACCACTCGCAGGTCTGTAGGGCG
>Ga0209839_10000690_pt1 | contig 17193 bp, 13 predicted proteins | sample OrgsoiDNA2013050_FD_185800 | JGI IMG/M metagenome (GOLD analysis project Ga0209839, IMG submission 185800) | Permafrost soil microbial communities from the Arctic, to analyse light accelerated degradation of dissolved organic matter (DOM) -... | ecosystem: Environmental > Terrestrial > Soil >... | reverse complement strand
CGCAGGACCCGGCGCTGCGGCTGATCGGCGCCACCGGGTCACCGCTCCCGGCGCATTCGAACTTCTGGGTGCGGGACCAGTTCGGCCCGCGGATGCCGCTGATGTCGATGTCGGGCGGGACGGACGTGGTATCGGCGCTGGTGATCGGCGCGCCCACCGTGCCGGTCTGGCCGGGCGAGATCTCCTGCCGCGCACTGGGCGTGGCGGCCGAGGCGTTCGGCGCGGACGGGCGGCCGGTGCGCGGGGACGTCGGTGAGCTGGTGGTGACCAAGCCAATGCCCACGATGCCGGTGAAGCTGTGGAACGACCCGGACGGGAGCCGGTACCGGGCCACGTACTTCGACGTGTACCCGGGTGTCTGGCGGCACGGCGACTGGATCACGATCACCGCCCGGGGCAGCACAGCGATCCACGGCCGGTCCGACGCCACCCTGAACCGCAACGGTGTCCGGCTCGGCAGCGCGGACATCTACCAGGTGGTTGAGCAGTTGCCCGGCATCCGCGAGGCACTGGTGGTGGGGATCGACCAGCCCGACGGCGGGTACTGGATGCCCCTGTTCGTCGTGCTGGAGGAGGGCCGCACGCTGGACGGCGAGCTGCGCACGCTGATCACCACAGAGATCCGGCGGGAGGCCTCACCCCGGCACGTTCCTGACGAGATCTTCGAGGTGGCCGCCGTCCCGCACACGCGGACGGGCAAGAAGCTCGAGGTGCCGATCAAGCGGATCCTGCTGGGGGCGAAGCTGGAGGATGTGCTGAGCCTGGGCGCGGTCGACGACCCCGGCTCCCTGGACGCGTTCGTCGAGATCAGCGAGGCGCGGGAGCCGGCCCAGGAGCCGGCCCAGGAGCCGGAGCGGTAGCCGGTAGAGCCCGGGCCAGGCGGGGCAGCAGGCGGAGCGCGTTACCGTGCAGCGCGGCCGCCCTGGTGCCGGAGTCCAGCACGTCGGTGGCGGCGATCGCCTCGGCGAAGGCGCGGACCGTGGCCGCCGGGGTGAAGGGATAGTCGCTGCCGTACACGATCTGGCTCGGCTCGACGAGGCTGAGCAGGGCCGGGAGCGCGCGGGGCAGCGGAAGGCCGGCCAGGTCGTAGTACAGCCGGCCCAGAGCCGCGATGACGTCCACCGGCGGGGAGCCCGCCGCGGCGCCTGGCGAGCCCGGCGAGCCTGACGGGACGGCCGGGCAGATCAGCGGGTACAGGCGGTCGACGCGGTCGGCGAGCACCGGCAGGGCCGCTCCCGCGTGCGGCACCACCCAGCGAATGGCCGGATAGCGGTCCAGCACGCCGTTCAGTGCCAGGTTGACCACCGCGCGGGTCGTGTCGAACAGGAACTCCACCATCGGCCGCGGACGGCCGAACGACACCTGCTCCCAGCCGCACGGGGACGCCGGGTGGATCGTGACCAGCGCGCCGCGCGCGTCGAGCGCGGCCATGACCGGATCCAGCCCCGCGTCGCCCAGGTAGACCGGCCCGTAGTGGGTGTGCAGGCCGATCCCGTCGGCCCCCAGGACGTCGAAGGCGTGCCCGATCTCGGCCAGTGCGGCGGCGACGCCGGGCAGCGGCAGGCTGGCCAGCAGGCCGAACCGGTCCGGATAGGCCGCGACCGCGGCCGCGCCGTCCTCGTTCACGGCGCGGGTGAGGCTGGCCTGCTCAGCCGGGGAATCGAGGAAAGAGACGCCCGGCGAGGAGATCGACAGCGCCGCGGCGGCGATCCCCACGTCGTCCATCATGGCGACGGCGTCCGCGGCGTCCCATTCGGGCAGGGCGGGCATGCCGTCGGGGTGCGCTTGCCCGTGGGCCAGCGCGGCCGCCCGGTACCGCGCGGGCAGGAAGTGCGCGTGCAGATCGATGGCACGGGGTTGCAGCGGCGCCGGCGGCCGCGGGACCGGCACGTCAGCTCGCCTGGCTCGTGCGCGGGTCGGGGACGGCGGCGTTGAGGTCCAGCAGGATGGCCGCGGTGCGGTCGACGTGCGCCTCGAACAGCCGGCAGGCGCGGTCGGCGTCGTGCGCCAGCGCGGCCTCCATCAGCTCGCGGTGCTCGGTGGCGATGTCGCGCACGGGTGGCCGCCGGCCCTCGGCCCACGCGCCGGACCAGGCGCGGTACAGCTCGGCCGCGTCGGACAGCCGCGCGCAGATGTCGAGCAGGACGGGGTTATCGCACCCCTCGATCAGCTTGTAGTGGAACGCGATGTGGGCGGCCGCCCAGTCGTTGTTCCGGCGGTAGGGGGCATCGGGGCGGTAGATCGGCTCGCTCGCCATCCGGTGGTGAGCCGCGAGAACCTCCGACTCCCAGCCGACGCCGCCGCGCTCGACCGACAGCCGCAGCGCGGCGCCTTCGTTGATCTTCCGGGCCACCGTCAGGTCCGCGAGGGCGTCCGGCGAGAGCGTGATCACATGGAAGCCGCGGTTGCGCTCGATGCGCACCAGGTTCTGCGCGGCGAGCAGGCCCAGAGCCTCGCGCATGACGCTGATGCTCACGCCGAACCGCTCGCCGAGCTCGGCCGGCTTGAGGCGTTCCCCGGGGGCGAAGCGGCGATCGAAGATATCGGCCCGCAGCTGGTCATAGACGTCGACGGCGAGACTCTCGCCGCCTGTTCGCTTGGCCATGGCAGGATAATATCACTGACTCAGAAATCGATTATCTATTGACAATCGACTTTCCGGCTGGCCACGATGAGAACGCCCTCAACGTACCCGGCGAATGGAGTGCACGTGCGTATCGTCAACGTCGGCCAGCGGCTGGTCCTGCAGGGCCCCTCGGGCGCCGGCCTGGACGTCGAGAAGGCCAGCGACGGCCGGTTTTCCGGTGACCCGCAGGCGATCTTCGGCCAGTGGGACGAGTTCCGGGAGTGGGCCGCCGCCCAGGACGGCCACGCCGACTTCGCGATCGACCCGGCCGACCTCGGCGCGCCGACCCCGGCCCCGCGGCAGGTGTTCGCCATCGGGCTGAACTACGCCGACCACGTCAGCGAGTCGAAGATGGGCCGCCCGGACTCCCCCACGGTCTTCACCAAGTTCCCCTCGTCCATCACCGGGCCGAACGCCACCGTGGAACTGCCCAGCGGCGCCGTCGACTGGGAGGTCGAGCTGGTCGTCGCGATCGGCCGCCAGGCGTACCGGGTCACCGAGGACGCCGCGTACGATCACGTGGCCGGGTTCATGGTCGGCCAGGACCTGTCGGAGCGGGTCGTCCAGCTGGCCGGGCCGGTGCCGCAGTTCTCGCTGGGGAAGTCCTACCCCGGGTTCGCGCCGCTCGGCCCCGCGCTGGTCACGGTGGACGAGATCGCCCACCCCGACGACCTGGAGCTGGGCTGCCGCCTGGGTGACGAGGTGCTGCAGCTGGGGCGGACCCGCGACCTGATGTTCAACGTGCGCGAGCTGATCTCGAAGCTGTCCGCCATCTGCCCGCTGCTGCCCGGGGACATCATCTTCACCGGCACCCCCTCGGGGGTCGGCAACGCGCGCGACCCGAAGCGGTTCATCCCGCCGGGCGCCGTCCTGACCAGCCACATCGAGGGCGTCGGCGAGCTGCGCAACGACTTCGTGGCGGGCCCCGGCTACGAGGGTTCGCTAGGAGGCGACTGACGATGGCGCTGCACCGGCTCACCCGGATCACGATCGGGGTCCCCAACGTCGAGGAAACCGCTGGTTACTACGCCGAGTTCGGCCTCGGCCAGCTGCCCGGCCGCGCCGCGGGCGAGGCCGCCTCCCTCGCGGACCAGGCCAGCTACCCGGGCAGCTTCCCCGGCACTTCCACCGGCACTTCCCCCGGCGGGCAGGCCGGCCCTTCGAGCCCGGCGGGCCCTTCGAGCCCGGCGGGCGACCGGGGGTACAGCTTCACGACCGGCGACGGCGGCGAGCAGATGCGACTGGTGCCGGCCCCCCGGCGCCGGCTGGTCGAGCTGCGCGTCGGCGCGGACGACCCGGACGACATCGAACGGGTGGCCGCCTCCCTCGCGGGCCTGGATATCGCAGCGATGAGGACGCCGGCGGCCGTGCGCACCTATGACCCGGGTACCGAGGTGACGGTCGTGGTCGAGGTCGCCGACCGCATCGTGCAGGCTGACACCCCTCCGCCGCCCTACAACACGCCCGGGCACATCGCCCGGCCCGACACCCGTGCGCCCGGCGTGCTGCGTGAGAACCGGGTGCAGCCGCGCAAGCTCGGCCACGTGGTGCTCGGCTCGACCGACCAGGCCGCCTCGCAGCGGCTGTTCACCGAGGGCCTCGGCTTCAAGATCAGCGACACCGTGCCCGGGCTCGCCGCGTTCATGCGCTGTTCCACCGACCACCACAACGTGCTCGTCCAGCAGGCGCCGCTCGCCTTCCTGCACCACACGTCGTGGCAGGTCAACGACATCGACGAGGTGGGCCGCGGGGCCACGATGATGCTGGAGAAGGATCCGGCGCGGCATGTGTGGGGGCTCGGCCGCCATCACGTCGGGTCGAACTTCTTCTGGTACCTGCGCGACCCGGCCGGGAACTTCTCCGAGTATTACTCCGACCTGGACTGCATCGTCGACGACGCGCTGTGGACCCCGCGCACCTGGGAAGGCGCACGCGGCCTGTACAACTGGGGGCCGCCCCCGCCACCGTCGTTCCTGGCCCCCGAGGACCTGGCCGACCTGATGACCGGCGTCCACGGAGGGAGCTGATGCCGCCCGCCAGGTCGGCTGGCACCGACTGCGATGTGCTGATCGTCGGGTACGGGCCGGTCGGCCAGATGCTGACGATCATGCTGGCCCGGTACGGGTACCGGGTCAGCGTGGCCGAACGGTGGGCCGAGGCCTACCCGCGCCCGCGGGCGGTGCACTACGACGACGAGATCGCGCGGGTGTTCGCCGCCGCCGGGGTCGGCGAGGAGGTCGCCGCGATCAGCCAGCCCTCCGGTGAGTACGACTGGCGCAACGCCGACGGCCGCACGCTGCTCCACTTCGACTGGAGCTCCGCCGGGCCGGGCGGATGGCCGGCCGCCAACATGTTCTCCCAGCCGCGGCTGGAAGCCGTGCTGGCCGCGAAGGCCGAGTCGTTCCCCACGGTCGGCGTGCAGCGCGGCTGGCAGGCGTCGGTGATCGAGGACTGCGGCGATCACGTGGTCACGATGGCCCGTGACGCCCCCGGTGCCGAGCACCTGATCCGGGCCCGGTACGTGGTCGGCTGTGACGGGGCGAACAGCTTCGTCCGCGAGCACATGGGCACCGGCCTGACCGATCTTGGTTTCTTCTACGACTGGCTGATCCTCGACGTGATCCCGCACTCCGAACGCGAGTGGCGGCCGTTCAACCTGCAGATGTGCGACCCGCGCCGGCCCACCACGGTCGTTTCCGGTGGCCCGGGCCGGCGGCGCTGGGAGTTCATGCGGCTGCCGGGCGAGACGATCGAGGAGCTCAATAACGAGCGGACGGCGTGGCGGCTGCTCGAACCGTGGAACCTGACGCCGGGCAACGCCGACCTGGAGCGGCACACCGTCTACACGTTCCAGGCGCGCTGGGCCGACCGCTGGCGGGAGGGCCGCATCCTCATCGCCGGCGACGCGGCGCACCTGATGCCGCCGTTCGCCGGGCAGGGCATGTGCTCCGGCATCCGGGACGCCGCCAACCTGGCCTGGAAGCTGGACCTGGTGCTCTCCGGCCGGTCGTCCGACCGGCTGCTGGATACCTATACCTCGGAACGTTCGGCGCATATCCAGAACGCGATCGGGATGTCCGTCGAGCTGGGGAACGTGATCTGCCTGACCGACCCGGCCGCGGTCGCCGCGCGGGACGAGATCATGCTCAAGGCCGGGGGGCGCCCCGAACGCGCGCTGCCGCCGATTCCGCCGCCGGTACTGGGGCCCGGCGTGCTGTCCACGTCGGCTGACGGTTCGCCGGTGGGCGTGGCAGGCCAGCTCAGCCCGCAGGGGCGGATCGCCTCGGCGTCCGGCGCGGTGGGGCGGTTTGACCAGGTCCTCGGGACCGGGTTCGTGGTGGCCAGCACGGTGGACCTGTCCCCCGTGCTGACTTCGGAGCTGCGGGCATCGCTGGAGCGGATCGGCGCGCAGGTGGTCCGTTTCGTCGAGCCCGGCCCGGCGGTTGAGCCCGGCACGGCGGTGCAGAACGGCACGGCGGCCGGGGCCGGCCCGGAGAAGGTCGCGGTGGACGTGGACGGCTTCTACCTGCCGTGGCTGCGGGAAGCTGGGCACGAAGTGATCGTGGTCCGGCCGGACTTTTACTTCTTCGGCGCGGTGCCGGCCGCGGCCGGGCTGCCCGCCCTGCTGGCAGAACTGTTGACCAAGATGGACCTGATCCGGGAGCCTGTCGCGGGCTGACCAGCAGGACGGAGCGACATCACGCGAGGCCCCCTACCGGGCCTGGGCGAGCAGCCAGGTGACGGCCTCGGCGGCCGACCAGCCAGCTGCGTGCCGCTGGAGCAACGCGCGCACGCCGTCGAGGTCGGACCCCAGCGTGACCAGCGGATCTTCGGCGTAGCCACTGCCGTAGCGGGTCTGGCCGAGCCCGACATTGGCCAGCAGCGCGTTGCACAGGCACGACGTGCCGGCGGTGCCCGCGATGCCGCCGCCCTTGCGCACGTACATGGGCACGGGTTCGCCCGGGCAGCGGTAGCCCACGGCACCGCCCCGTCGTAGATAGGGCGCGCGCAGGTAACCCACGTCGCACAGCCGCGGCCGCGCGCTGTACCGCTGCGGGTCGGACAGGGTGCCCGCCAGTTGCGCGACTTTGAACGGGAACCCCGTGGGCGAGGCCGACGGGTCGGTGCGCACGCGCAGGGTGCCGTCGCGGATCTGGTCGAGCAGTCGTGAGCGCAGTTCGGGGCGCAACCCGGACTCATGGCTGAGGGCGAACAGGGTGCCCACCTGCACGCCAGTGGCGCCGGCCGCGAGGGCCTCGCGCAGCCTGGCCGGGGTGCCGTAGGAGCCGGCGAGCCAGAACGGCAAGCCGATCGCGGCCACCCGGGCCAGGTCCACCTCGTCGCGCGGTCCGTAGCCGGGCTGACCGTCGTCGTCCAGCGTGAGCCGGCCCCGCGGTGGCGCATTGTGGCCGCCGGCCAGCGGTCCCTCGATGACAAACCCATCGGGGCGGATCGAGGGATCGCGGGCGAGGTACTCAGCGAGGACGTGCGCGGAGACGATGGCCAGAAAGGCCGGGCGCGGCACCGGCGGCAGGGCCTGGCCGAGCAGGGCAGCCGGATCCAGGTCCACCGTGCGCCGCTCGTCCCCGGGCGCCCCGATGACATCAACCGGCAGGCTCACCGGCTCGTGCCGGGCCAGAGCGCCGAGCAGCCTGGGCAGTTCCCGCGGGATGCCGGCGCCCACCAGCACCACGTCGACGCCGGCGAGCATCGCACCGTAGGCCGCCGCAGGCGTAGCCATCTGGACCTTCTCAAGGAAGTTCACCCCCACCGGGCCGTCGTGGCCCCGTTTGGCCAGCCAGACCTCGGCGAAGTTCGCGACCACGGCAAGTTCCTGGGCAGGCCGGTCCTGGCGCAGCCTGAGCCTGGGGACCGCGGCGTACGGCGTCCCCGGCTCGCGGCCGCCAGCGCGGAAGTAGCGGTGCAGGACACGTGTGGCGGTCGCGGGGACCGGGAAGGCCGCCATGGCCGCCCGCGCGTGACCGCCGGGGTCGCCATCCTGCAGCCGGCGGGCGAGCACAACATCGAGCGCCGTGCCCGACACGACGCCGAGCTGGCCGGCGGCGGCCACGGCCCGCGCCAGAGGCCAGGAAGAGACGGCCACGCCCATGCCGCCCTGAATGACAGCGGGCCGCGCGCCAGAGCCAGGTGTCACCATGGGGCCTCCAAGCTACGGTTACGTAGGTTACGTTACCGTAGGTTCTTGGTGCGGGGAAGGCAGGCGAGTGCCCGGTGCCGCCGGGTTACGCGGTCCCGGGGCTCATGAAACCGCGGTGTGGGAGCGGTGAAACCGCGCAGATCTACGTTTGCTGCATGCGTTAATCCTGTCTGCGTAAGGAAGCATGACGATGACAATTGCAGCTAGCGTTTCAGCCAGCGGGCTGGTCAAAACATTCGGGGAGTTCCGCGCGGTCGACGGCATCGACCTGGAGGTCCGCCAGGGCGAGATCTTTGGTGTTCTCGGTCCTAACGGGGCCGGGAAGACGACGATGCTGCAGATGCTCGCGACGCTGTTGCCGATCGATGCCGGGCATGCCCGGGTGCTCGGCGTGGATGTGGCCCGCGAACCGCATCGTGTCCGCCAGCTCGTCGGTGTCACTGGCCAGTACGCATCGGTCGACGATGACCTGACCGCGACCGAGAATCTCTGGCTGTTCGGCCGGCTTCAGGGCCTCCGGTCCGCCGATGCCCGCGCCACGGCCAGGCGCCTGCTGGCGCAGTTCGGCCTGGAGGAGGCGGCGGACAAGCCGATCTCGCAGTTTTCCGGCGGCATGCGGCGGCGGCTGGACCTGGCCGCCAGCCTGATCACCAGGCCGCCCCTGATCTTCCTGGACGAGCCGACCACCGGGCTGGATCCGCGCACCAGGGGGCAGATGTGGGACACCATCCGGGACCTGGTCGCCGACGGCAGCACGATCATGCTGACGACGCAGTATCTCGATGAGGCCGACCAGCTGGCCGATCGGATCGCGGTCATCGACCGCGGGCGCAAGGTCGCTGAGGGAACGCCGGACGAGCTGAAGACCTCGGTCGGCGACTCCACGCTGCAGCTTGAGCTCGCCGAGGGCGCGGACCAGGAGCTAGCGCAGCAGGTCGTGCGGCGTGCCGTCGGCCGGGAGCCGGTGCTGACGCCGGAGTCCGCGCGGATGAACGTGCCCCTCGGCGCCGCCGACGAAGCCGCCGACGTGCTGATCGGGCTTCGTCAGGCGGGCGTGACGATCAGCTCGGTGAGCGTGGCCAAGCCGACGCTCGACGAGGTGTTCCTCGCGCTCACCGGGCACGGCGCCGACGATGCGGACGATCCGCACAACAATGTCCGCGACGAGCCCCTCCTGGAGGTCCGATGAACGCCATGACCGGCCAGCTGCCACCCGCGGCCCGGACCCGGGCGCAGGCCGTGGATGCTGCTGCCGCAGTGGCCCGGACCCGGCCGCGTCCCAGTCTCGGCGAGACCGTCAGCCAGACGCTCTCGATGGCCTGGCGGGCACTGAAGAAGATGCGGCGCAATCCGGAGCAGTTCTTCGATGTCACGCTCCAGCCGCTGCTGTTCACGGCGATGTTCGCCTACGTGTTCGGCGGTGCCATCTCGGGCAACGTCCAGGCCTATCTGCCGCTCATGATTCCCGGCATTGTGGCCCAGACCGTGCTGACGACGTGCATGTCCACCGGAGTGCAGCTCCGCGAGGACATGGACAAGGGCGTGTTCGACCGGTTCAAGTCGCTGCCGATCGCGCGGATCGCCCCGCTGGCCGGCCCGATGATCGCTGACCTGGCACGTTACGTGATCGCCGCCGGGCTGACGTTCGCGATGGGAACGGTCATCGGGTACCGCCCCGGCGGAGGCGTCCTCGGCGTGCTGGGCGCGATCGTGCTGGCGATCTTCACCGGGTGGGCGATCGCCTGGATCTTCACCTGGATCGGCACGATCGCCCGCAGCGCCCGCAGCGTCCAGGGCTTTTCCATGATGATCCTGTTCCCGCTGACCTTCCTGTCCAACGCGTTCGTGCCCGTCCGTTCGCTGCCTGGCCCGCTCGCGGCGTTCGTCAAGATCAACCCGGTCTCGCACCTGGTGTCGGCCACCCGCGACCTCGCCAACCACGCCGTGATCAGCAGCGAGGTGGGCTGGACACTGCTGGCCGGGCTGGCCGTCATCGCGATCTTCGGGCCGCTGTCGGTGCGCAGTTACAAGCGCCACATCTAGCGCATGCCGCAGTCGTTAGCCAACAAGAGCCGTTAGCCAGTAAGCTGCCCGACCGCCCGGCGGCACTCCATCAGCAGGTCCGCCGGGCGGTGGCCGGCGTACCTGGCCCGGAACTCGGCGATCAGGCCCGGCGCCGACTCCTCGGCCGTGGTGGCGATGCCCTCCCACGCCAGCGTCGGGATCGACCGGTTATAGGCGAACCGGTCGGCGAGGACCAGCAGCCGTACCGCGTCACCGGCCGGCGCGGCCTTTCGCAGCAGAGCCCACGCCCCGAGGCCGAATATGAGCTGCCCGGTGACGGGATAGTCCCTGTCCGCGCCGGGAGCATCGAGCACGCTGCGCGCTCCCTGGAGACAAGCGCGGAACAGCGCCCGCCCGTGCTCCTCCTGCGCCGCCGCCGCGTAGCGAGCGTGCGCGGTCAGTGCCACCGACGTCCCGAAGAGCGCCCACGGCTCCAGGCCAGTCCGTGGCATGCCGGGAAACTCCAGCTCGCGCATCGCGGCGGCGCACTCACGGTAGGCAGCCAGGCCGCCAGCGTGGTCGCCCTGAGCAAGCAGCAGTTCGGCGCGGCAGACCTGCCGCAGGGCCACTCCGGCGAAAACCGTCCCGCTGCCGGCGGTCGTGTCGATCTGGTCAAGCTCGGCCTCGGCTTCGGCGAGGCGCCCGCCGGCGATCGCGTCATACACCAGCAGCGAGCGGAGCTGGATTTCGTCGTCGCTGGCGCCGAGCCGCTGCAGCACCGGCAGCGCGGCACGGGCGTGCACGACCGCCGCGGAGCGGTTGCCCAGGTGGATGGTGAGCTGCGCCAGCATGGCGTGCGGCATCGCCCATGACCATGGCCCGTCGTCTTCGCCCACGAGCGCCAGCGCACGCTCGGCGGCCTCGATCGCGCCCGCCGGGTCGCCTTCGTTCTCCCGGAAGCTGCTCAGCCAGTGGCAGGCCGCCACCGCCGTGGCGCGGTCGGGGTCATTAGCCAGTGCCTCCAGCCGGAGGCGGAAGGCGCCCGCGTCCACCGGGTCATACGCCAGCAGGGCCGACACCAGTCCGGACACCCGCAGGTCGGTGGCGGGCCTGGCGGCTAGCCGCCGTAGCTGCTCCTGGAGCCGGCCGACCCGTTCGCCGCCGGCGATGAGCGTGTTGGTGAGCACGACCGCTATCGCCGCGCTGGTCGTGTCCTGGAGTTGCGGCGGCGGCTGCCAGTCGCAGAGCACATCGGTGACCGCCTCATCCAGCACCAGGAGGCGGATGTGCTCACCGCGGATCATCCAGAACATGCCGAGCGCGGCCAGCAGCTGCACCATGGCACCGCCGTCACCTTCCGCGGTGGCCAGCCGGAGCTCGTCAGCCAGGTTGATCTCCTCGCCGTCAATCGCGTCGATCGCCGCGAACTGCCCGGCGCTGGTCAGCCGGTCACCGTGAGCGCGTGCGTAGCTGACGGCCCAGCGGCGCAGGGCGGCGCGCGCCTCGCCGTCCTCCCCGGCGTCGATGAGCTGCATCCGGCCGAACTCACGCACGGTCTCCAGCATCCGGTAGCGCACACCGCCTGCCGTCTCACCGACGCTCAGCAGCGACTGGCCGACGAGGCCCTGCACCGCGGGAACGGCGTCGTCTCCGATCACCGCCTCTGCTGCCTCCAGGGTGAATCCATCGTTGAACAACGCCAGCCAGCGCAACCCGCGCTGCTCGCGGGCGTCCAGGAGGTTCCACGACCAGTCGATGACCGCGAGCAGCGTCTGGTGCCGGTCCGGCGCGCTGCGGTCACCGCCGCGCAGCAGAGCGAAGCGATTCTCCAGCCGCCGGTCGATCTCCTCCACCGCCATCGCCCGCACCTGCACGGCGGCGAGCTCGATGGCCAGTGGCAGGCCATCGAGCCGGCTCACGATGCTCGCCACGGCCGGCCCGGTGAGCCGGACGCTCGGCCGCGCGGCGACCGCTCGCTCCCGGAACAGTTCCGCCGCGTCATCCGCTTGCAGTTCGCCGAGCAGATAGACGCGCTCGGCGGCGATCTCGAGCGGCGCGCGGCTCGTCGTGAGCACATGCAGGTCAGGCGTAGCTGAGACCAGGAAAGCCACCAGCTCGGCGACGGCGCCGATCAGGTGCTCGCAGTTATCCAGCACGAGCAGGCCCGGCGCCTGCGCGAGCCGCTGCGCGATCCGGGCCCGGGCGTCGGTCCGCTGCTCGGCCGTCAGGGCCCGGCGGCCCTGGATCGAGTCGCGGACACCGAGCACCGACCCGACCTCACCCACGACGTCTTCTGCCGAGGAAACTCCGGCGAGCTCGGCCACGTGGACGGCTGGCACGGCCGCGTCGCGCGCGATGGCCTGAGCCAGCCGCGTCTTGCCCAGTCCGCCCGCCCCGACGATCGAGACCACCCGTGAGCTTGCCGTCAGCGCACGCAGCCGGTCAAGATCATGATCGCGTCCGACCAGGGCCGTCGCGTCGTACCGCACACCCCGGCGCACCGGCCGGTCCAGCGCCAGGAGGTCCCGGTGCGCCCGCCGCAGTGACTCCCCTGGATCGGCGCCAAGCTACTCGCGCAGGCTGCGGCGGTAACGCTCGAAACGCTCCAGCGCGGCAGCCGGGCCCCGGACGGCCGCTTCACTCCGCAGCAGGTCCGCCAGCAGCGGCTCGTCGCGGGGCCGATCGGCAAGAGCATCCTCAAGAACCGGGAGCGCGTCGCCGTGTGCCCCCATCCGGCTGGAAGCTCGCGCCTGGGTCACCCGTGCGGCGCCGACGTCCGCGGCGGCCGTCCGGCGCACTCCCGCTAGCGGCCCGGTGTCGTCGCCCGACGGCGCGGACAGTCCATCAGCCAGCGCCAGGGCATCCTGCGCCAGCTCGGCGGCCCGCGCCGCATCCAGGTCCAGCGCGGTCGCAGCGTCATGAACAAGTTGCGAGAGCCGCACACTGTCGACCTCACCAGGCCCGGCACCCAGCCGGTACCCCGCACCGTCCCTGACGATCGATTCCGCACCGCACGCACTGCGGGTTCGTGACACCAGCACCTGCAGGCTCTTCGGCCCGTTGACCGGCGGCTCTTCTCCCCAGACCAGCTCGATCAGCTCGTCGGCGGGGACCGGACGGCCGACCCGCGCGGCCAGCGCGGCTAGCAGAGCCCGCGGGCGATCCCCCACCACCGCCCGCTTCCGCCAGCGCACGTCTCCCAGCAGGTTCAGCGCGATGCTCACCCGGCCAGTCTAGAAAGACCCGTGCGCAATCCAGCCGCAAAGCCAGCTGGCTGTCCACCACCGGCCGAACTGGCCATACTGCGCGGTTCGCTGGAGGCACGCAGAACGGCATCTTCTGGCGAATACACAGCCGCAGGTCACCGGCGTGATGGCGCCGTACGTCCCGCAGCCCGTAGTGCGGGCGGACCGCTACCGGACTGCCTGAGCCTGCCGCGCTCCTCCGGGCCGCGCTCCTCCGGGCCGTTCCCGCCGGCCGCGCCCTTCCCCAGTGCCGTTAACGAATTATTGATTGTGGGTTCGAAATTTATATATTTCGTTGAAATATGACGGCGTACGTTTACATCGCAACGGCGTCGAGGTGGCCTGGCACACATAACCGACGGGCTCACTCGGGTCACCACAACGAAGTGAGGAGCCTGCGATGAGACAGCGATGGCCCGTCCCCGGCCGTAGATGGCGGATCAGCCGCTGGCCTGGGAAAGCCCCTCGTGCGGCATTCACCGCGGTGACGCTGGCGGCGGCGCTGGTGGCCGGCGTGTCCGCGTCGGCCGCGACGGGACGGCCGGCGTCGGCGAGCAGCAGCCCCGCCTACCTCGATTCGCACCGTTCGGTTCAGGCGCGGGTAAGCGATCTGCTCGGCCGGATGACGTTGCCGGAGAAGATCGGCCAGATGGTCCAGATCGAGCAATCACAGGTCACCGACACCAGTAGCAACTGCACCAGCCAGGGCGGCTTCAACGTGCCGAACCCGGCCTGCGAGCAGAAGATCTTCGTGAACGACAATGCCGGCTCGATCCTGGCCGGTGGCAGCGACGTACCGGTGGACACGACCGGCAAGGGCGGCCCGGGCAACACCGGGCTTGACTGGGCCGACGAATACAACACGATGCAGGCGTACGCCATCCAGCACTCGCGGCTGCACATCCCGGTGATCTTCGGGGTGGACGCGGTGCACGGGTTCGGGCACCCGTATCAGGCGCCGCTGTTCCCGCAGTCGATCGGGATGGGCGCGACCTGGGACCCGTCCGCCGCGAAGGCGGGCGGTCAGGTCACCGCCAACGCGCTGGCCGCAACCGGCTGGAACTGGGACTTCGCGCCGGTACAGGACCTGGCGCGCGACAACCGGTGGGGCCGCTACTACGAGACCTGGGCCGAAGAGCCCGCCCTCGCGGCCGCGATGGGCGCCGCCAACGTGAGCGGCCTGCAGAGCGCGCGCAGCGGCCTGAACGTGACCGCCACGGTCAAGCACTTCGCCGCGTACTCCGCGTCGATCAACGGGCATGACCGGGTGCAGGCCGAGGCCCCGATCCGGTACCTGCAGGACACCCTGCTCCCGTCGTATGCCGCCGCGGTCAAGGCCGGAGCCGGGACAGTGATGGTCGACTCCGGTTCGGTCAACGGCATCCCGGCCACCGCGTCGCGCTACCTGCTGACCACGGTCCTGCGTGACCACCTCGGTTTCCAGGGCGTCGTGATCAGCGACTACGGGGACGTGCCCGCGCTCGCCACGACGTACCACATGGCGTCCGACCTGGCCGGCGCGGCCGCCCTGGCCATCAACGCGGGCGTGGACATGGCCATGCTGCCCTTCGGCGCCGACCAGTGGCAGACCGCCGTACAGCAGGACGTGGCCAACGGGAGCATCAGCGTGTCCCGGATCAACCAGGCCGTGGCGCGGATTCTGACCCTGAAGTTCCGGCTCGGCCTCTTCGACCACCCGCAGGTCGACGCGGCCAAGGCCGACGCGGCGGTCGACTCCGGCCGCGACGTCACCCTGCAGGCCGCGCGTGAGTCCATCACGCTGCTGCGCAACCAGAACAACGCGCTGCCGTTGCCGGCCGGCGCGCACATCGTGGTCACCGGGCCGAGCGCGGACTCCATGACCAACCAGCTCGGCGGCTGGAGCGTGGCCTGGCAGGGCGTGTTCGGAAGCGGCCACGTCTGCTGTACCGGGCCCGCCAACCAGATCCCGCCCGGCACCACCGTGCTCAAGGGCCTCCAGGCCGAGGACAAGAACATCACCTACGCCACCGATCAGCAGACCGCCGTCAGTGACGCGGCGTCCGCTGACGCCGTGGTCGTCGCAGTCGGCGAAAAGGCCTACGCGGAAGGGCTCGGCGACAACCCCGCACCGGCGCTCGCCCCGGATCAGCAGGCCCTCATCAGCGCGCTGGAGGCCACGGGCAAGCCGGTGATCGTGGTCGTCATCGCGGGCCGTCCCCTCGGCCTCGGCCCGGCCGAGAATGCCGCCGGGCTGCTGATGGCCTACCAGGGCAGCACCGAGGCCGGCGCCGCGGTCGCCGACGTCATCTTCGGCAAGGTCAACCCGAGCGGGCACCTGCCCGTGACCTGGCCCTCCGACGCCTCCGCGGTCGGCGGCGACTTCAACACCACCGCTCCGTCCCCGCTGGGCGACGAGCCGAAGTTCTTCGACCAGCTTCCCTACACCGGCTCCGGGCCGGGCAGCGGTTACAACCCGCTCTACCCGTTCGGCTACGGGCTGTCGTACACCACCTTCACGACGAGCGCGCTGACGGCGACAAGCAGCGTGTCCTCCCACGGCACCGTGACGGCCACGTTCACCGTGACCAACACCGGTACCCGGGCGGGCACGGACGTCGTTCCGCTCTACGTCCACCAGCCGGTCAGCGTGGTCCTGGTGCCGGACCAGCGGCTGGTGGGATTCACCCGGGTGACCCTCAATCCCGGAAAGTCCACCACCGTACGGGTCTCCTTCCCGGTGTCGGAGCTGGCGGTAACGCCGGGCGACATCGAGAGCACGGGAAGTCCCCAGGTCGAGACCGGCGCCTATCAGGTGCAGATCGGCACGCCCGCGAGCCTCAACGCCGGCTTTACCGTGCGCGGCTGATCTCACGGGCCACGGCCAACCCAGCGGGGAAAGGACACTGAGCAGAGCCGCTAGCCGGCGGCAGGCGTTGCGGCATCGTCGCGACGGCTGCCGCCGGGGCGACGTGCACGTACCTCATGCCGGTTTCTGAGTAAGCATCATGGGCGGCGGGCGGCGATGAGCCAGGCGCGCGAATCGAACCACACGCCACTGCCGCTCTCGTGCGCGGCGACGGCGGCGCGCAGCTGGCCGAGCGCGCGCCCGGTGCGCGCGGCGTCCAGCGGTGCGAGGAGATCTTTCGTCATCTGCAGGGAGAGTACGGTGTCGAGGGCGCTGGCGGTGTCGGGCCCGTAACAGACAGGCTCATGCACGCCAGCGACGTCCACGTCGGTGAAGCCGGACGCCGTCAGGATTCCGCCAGCTGTGGCCGGATCGGCCAGCGAGAAGGGACCGGCGGCCGGAGCCGGCGCCGGCTGCTCGCTGGCGAAGGCCTCGCAAATCACCGCGCTCCACTCCTGGCGGCCGATGTGCTGCCAGACCAGCTGCACGAGCCGCGCGCCGGGGCGCAGTGCGCGCCCGATGTTGGTGAACGCGGCGAGCGGATCGGCGAAGAACATGGTGCCGAACCGGCTGATGGCAAGGTCGAAACACTCCGGCTGGAAACGATGGGTCTGGGCGTCGGCCTGCACGAAGCTGACATTGCGCAGACCGTCCTGGTGGCTCAGCCGGCGAGCGCGGGCGAGCCTGGGCGCGGAGACGTCTATCCCCAGTGCGCTCCCTGAGACCGCGGCCCTGGCCGCTTCCCGCGTGGTCTGTCCCGTGCCGCAGCCGATGTCGAGGACGCGGTCGGCGGGGCGGACGTCGATAGCGGCCCGCAGATGCTCGTGGTACCGGCGCAGTTCAGCGTCGTAGTCGAACAGGTCACCCTGCTGGCCCGGCATCAATGACTCACGGCGTCGTGGGGCCGTCGCGGAGCACGCCACCCACCTGGTCCCAGACGAATACCCCGTGCCAGCCGGCCTCCTCCGCCTCGCCAGCCAGCCGCGCGACCACGACCAGATCAGCGAAGAGCGGCAGCCACAATGCTGAACGCAGACGCGGAAGGCGCCGCGCGCCTGTCACTGGCATCGCTACATCCAACCATCGATGGGTCGTGTTGCGAGGACCTCGCTCCGATCACGCGGGGCGGGCCTCATCCGTCAGCAAACGGATTTCGTGCGCTGACGGGTCCGGTCGCCCTGAACACGCTCGACGGTCTCGCCGAGGAGGTCGGCCATCGTCTTCTTGAACAGGCCAAACGAGATCAACAGAAACGCGCGCTGGCAGGCTTCCC
>Ga0209839_10000689_pt1 | contig 17193 bp, 13 predicted proteins | sample OrgsoiDNA2013050_FD_185800 | JGI IMG/M metagenome (GOLD analysis project Ga0209839, IMG submission 185800) | Permafrost soil microbial communities from the Arctic, to analyse light accelerated degradation of dissolved organic matter (DOM) -... | ecosystem: Environmental > Terrestrial > Soil >... | reverse complement strand
CTGGCGCTCGAGCGTTCGGACCCCGACCGCCCTGTCCGGCTGCGGGCCGCCCTGGCGGCGGCCTCCGAGGTGCCGCTGGCAATCGCCACGGCGGCGGCCGAGGTCGCCGAGCTTGCGGTGGCGGCGGCACCGACGGGCAATGTCCACCTGCTCGGCGACGCGATCACCGCGGTCGTCCTGGCCGAGGCGGCCGCCCGGTCGGCCGCGCGCCTGGTCGAGCTCAATCTGGCCGATTCGCCCGATGACGGTCGCCTTGCCCACGTCGGTGCTGCGGCCCGCCGGGCCTGGGCCGCACGAGAGGCCGTAATCGGAGCGAACACGGGCTGATCGCCTGGCGTCCCACCAACCCCCGCCGACGCTGCGCCCGCTACCCACGACGCACGCGACCGCGGGCCATCGCGGGCGATCGCGGGCGAGGGGCATGCTTAAGCTCCCAAGGTGAGGACGGCACGGTGGATATGGGATCGTGCGCACGTATGGAATGCACGATTCCCCATTTCGTCTGCGGCGGCCTCGGTTTGGGATACTAAGCAGGTCCTCGTGGCGCGCTGCCCTCCGCGAGCGCCCAGTCCTGACACACTTGACACGGGCTCGTAATGGTTGACACACGCCCGGCACAGGAGGCACACACTTGTCACAGTTGGTAGACGCCCCGTCACAGTCGCCGCGCGTCCCGAACGCTCAGCCCTGGCCTCCGAGGGCGCGGGTGAGTGCCGTGGCCCCCTCACGCAGCATGGGCAGGAGCCGGGTGGGGTTCTCGAGGCGGTTGGCGGGGCCCTGGAGGCCGAGGATCGCGGCGAGGGCGCCGGAGCGCTCGAACACCGGCGCGGCGATCGCGTTGACGTCGACTTCGCGTTCGCCGAACACGGTGCCGTAACCGCGATCGCGAATCGTGCCGATCTCGGCGGCGAGGCGGGCGCTATCGGTGATCGAGTGGTCCGTGAGCGGGACCAGGTCGCGCTCGCGAGGCAGGGTGCCGCCGCCGAAGGCCAGCATCACCTTCCCGACCGCGGTGGCGTGCAGGACGCTCGGACGGCCAAGGCGCGCCATGCTGACGACACTCGAGCGCGACGGGACCGAGTCAACCGTGATCGCCTCGCGCTCGCCCGGCAGCGACAGCGTGGCGGTCTCGCCCGTCTGCTCCATCAGCTCGAACAGGATCGGGCGGGCGAGAGTCTGGAGATCGAGCCGGGAGAGCACGCGGTCGGCCAGTGTGACCAGCGCGAGCCCGAGCCGGTAGGGCCCGTGGCCGTCGCGCTGGACCACGCCATGGGACTCGAGCGTCGAGAGCAGTCGCGACGCGGTGCTCGCGTTGACCTTGATCCGGCGGGCGAGCTCATTGACCCCAAGGCCGTGCTCGCTGTCGCGCAAGTGCTCGAGCAGGATCAGCGCCCGGGCCACCGAGGTGACCTCGCGCGGCCCACGCGGGCTCCTACCCACAGCCACTGCTTGCGTCATGGGCAATAGTATTGCGCCCCAGGCTACGGTTGTCTACGATTCCCGCGCATGTCCTTCGTGCTCACGTGTCCGCACTGCGGCGCCCGCGAGGTGGCGGATTTCGCGTTCGGGGGCGAGATCAGTCCGCGACCCCGGCAAACGCCCACGCAGCGCGAGTTGAATCAATACAACTACTTCCGGTCCAACGTCGCCGGCGTGCAACGCGAGTGGTGGTACCACCGGTCCGGCTGCCGGGCGTGGTTCCAGGCCGAACGCGACACGCGCACCAACGAGGTCCTGCGCGTCGGACTGCCGGGTGAGCTGTGATGCGCACGGCTCCAGGGCCCACGGAGACGCTCGACCGCCGGAAGCCGACCGCCCCGGGTGAGCGGTGACGCGCCTGCCGCAACAGCCGTGCGAGACGATCGACCGCTCCAAGACGATCGGCTTCACCTTCGACGGCAAGCAGGTCCCCGCGTTCCAGGGGGACACGATCGGTTCCGCGCTGTACGCCGAGGGCCAGCGCACGTTCTCTCGCAGCTTCAAGTATCACCGCCGTCGCGGCCTGATGTGCTGCTCGGGCCACTGTCCCAACTGCCTGGTCGCCGTCGACGGCGCGCCGGGGGTGCGCGCGTGCACCGAACCGGTGCGCGACGGCGCCAAGGTCGAGCACCTGAACGCAAGTCCGTCGCTCGAGCACGACGCGATGGCGGTCACCGATACGCTCGGCGGACCGTTCACGCCCCCCGGCTTCTACTACAAGACGTTCATCCGCCCCCGCCGGCTGTGGCCGGCTTATGAGTTCGTCCTCCGTCGGGCCGCGGGGCTTGGTCGGCTGCCCAAGACTCAGCCCGAGCGCACCTGGCGGACCGAGTACCGCCGCCGCCACGCTGACGTGCTGGTGGTCGGCGGCGGCCATGCGGGTCTGACCGCAGCGATCGCGGCGGCCGAACTGGGCGCCGACGTGGTGCTGGTCGACGACGGCTCGCAGCCCGGCGGCCGATTGCTGTGGGAAGGCGGGCATCAGCAGGCGGGGGAACTGACCCAGCGTGCGCGCAAGGCCGGCGTGGAAGTGCTGAGCTTGGCATCGGCGCTGGGCTTCTTCGACGGCCTGGTGCCGGTCTGGCAAGGCGACACGCTGCACCAGGTGCGCGCCAGCCAGCATGTGTTCGCGACCGGGGCGATCGAGCAGCCGCTGGTGTTCGAGGGCAACGATCTGCCGGGGGTGATGCTCTCCGGTGGCGCGCGACGTCTCACGAGTGTCTACTCGGTGGCGCCGGGATCACGCGCCGTGATCGCCACTGTCTCCGATCGAGGGATCAGGACCGCACTTGCGCTGAGCGACGCCGGTGTAACGGTGCTCGCTGTGGCAGACCTGCGCGATAGCACTTCCCGTGCTGCCGAGCGTCTCACAGCCAAGGGGATCGAGGCACTGCACGGTTGGACCGTTCACGCCGCGCACGGTAAACGCCACGTCAGGAGCGTCATGCTGGGGCCGGTCGGTGCGCCCGGAACGCGCCGCCGATTCGAGTGCGACCTGATGATCGTCTCCGGAGGGGAGGCCCCGGCCACGTCACTGCTGACGCAGGCCGGCGCGCGCACCCGGTACGACGCCGAGCAGGGTCATTTCCGGCTCGACCAGCTTCCGCCCGGAGTGTTCGTCGCGGGTCAGGTGGCCGGCGAGGGCGCCTACCAGCTCGCGGCGATCTCCGGGGAGCTCGCCGGACGCTCAGCCGCCCACGCGTTCGGGCGCGTGAACAAGCGCTCGGTCTCGATGTGCTCTGAGCTGCGCAGGCGGATCGACGCCGGCGATCCCGTCGTCCAGGCTGTCCCGCCGCCGGTGGCTGGCGTGTCCGACGGCAAGGCGTTCGCCTGCTTCTGCGAAGACGTGACGGCGAAGGACATCCACCGCGGCCTGCAGGAGGGCTACGACTCGATCGAGCTGTGCAAGCGTTTTACGACGGTGACGATGGGACCCTGCCAGGGGCGCATGTGCCAGCTACCTGCGACCCGACTGATGGCCGCCGAGACCGGTCAGGACCTCGGTGCGGTTGGGTCGACCACCGCGCGGCCGCCGTGGTCGACGGTGCCGATGGGGGCGCTGGCCGGCCGTCCGATCGAGCCCGCCAAGCGGTCGGCGATCCATCGCCGCCACCGGGAGCTCGGGGCCACGATCCGCTGGGCGGGGGACTGGCGGCGCGCCTACGACTACGGCGACCCGGTGGGCGAAGCCCTCGCCGTCCACGACGGTGCCGGGCTGATCGACGTCTCGACGCTTGGCAAGCTGCTGGTCCGCGGGCCGGAGGCGGGGGTGTTCCTGGACCGGCTGTATCCCAACCGGCTGTCCAACCTGGCCCCTGGGCGCGTGCGCTACGGCGTGCTCACCTCCGACGCGGGCCGAATCATGGACGACGGCACGATCGGCCGGATCGACGAGCAGACGTTCTACGTCACCACCACCTCCAGCGGGGCCGGCGCGGTCGAGCAGTGGTTCTCGTGGTGGCTCGCCGATTGGGGGCTCGAGGTGCATCTCAGCGACGTCACCCAGGCGCTGTGCGCGGTCAACCTCGCCGGCCCGCGCGCGCGGGAGATCCTGGCGCGACTGACCGACGTCGATCTGTCGCCGGAGACGTTCAAGTACCTGGACACGCGACAGGCGCCGGTGGCCGGCGTTCCCAGCCTGTTGCTGAGGATCGGGTTCGTCGGCGAGCTCGGCTACGAGATCCATTTCCCGGCGGCGTACGGGGAGGATGTGTGGGACGCGATCCTCGCCGCCGGTGCGCCCGCGGGGATCCGCCCGTTCGGTCTCGAGCCGCAGCGAATCCTGCGGCTGCAGAAGCAGCACATCATCGTCGGCCAGGACACCGACTCAGAATCGACGCCCTATGGGGCGGGCATGCCGTGGGCGGTCAAGCTCGACAAGGAGGACGCGTTCATCGGCAAGTGGGCGCTCGAGCACGTGGCGCAGGCTCCGGCGCCGACCGCGCTGGTGGGGTTCACGCTTCCGAACGGCGATGTACCCACTGAGGGCGCGGTGGTGCTCGACGAGCGCGGCGTCGCCGCGGGTCAGGTGACCAGCGCGCGGCGCTCGCGCCAGCTCGATCGGGTGATCGGCATGGCGTGGGTTCCGGCCGGCCTAGCCAGCGACGGTGCCACGATCACGATTGCCGACAACGGAGCGCGCGTCGTCGGCTCGGTGGTGACCGAGCCGTTCCACGACCCCCAGGGCGAGCTGCTGCGCTGATGATCGAGTCGTTCCGCAATCCCCAGGGCGTGCTTCTGCGCTGGATCATTGACTCGATCCAGGACACCCAGGATGAGCGGTTGCGCCGATGAGCATGAGCGCGCTCGCGTTTCTGCAACCGACGGGAGGGTCGGCGGCGGTGCTGGCGCGCAGCTCGATGGAACAGTGCGCGCGGGCCGCGGGGGCGAGCTTCGAGTCCCGCACGGGATGGAACGTCGCGACGTCCTACTCGGCCCAGGCCCACCTCGAGCACGAGCGGCTCACGCGCACGGTCGCGTTCGCCGACTCCTCCCACCTGATCAAGCTCGAGCTGCAGGCGGCGCCCGAGGCGCTGGCGGCGCTGATCGGTGTCGCGAGCGGTAAGGGCCTGGTGCTCGCCCCCGGGACGGCGGGGCGAACGCCGGGCATCTGGTGGTGCCCGGTGACGCCCTCGCGGGCCCTGGTGCTCGCCGACCCAGAGCACAGCGCGGGTGGACGGATCCGGGAGGCGGTGAGCGAGGCGACCGCGACCGCGCCCGGGCTCGTCTCGGTGGTCGACCTGACCTCGGGGCTGGCGGCGCTGACGCTCGCCGGACCGGGTTGCGGCGAGCTCCTGGCTCGCTTCTGTGCGATCGACAGCCGTCGATCGGTCACGCCCGTGGACGGCTTTCGCCCCGGCTCGATCGCGCGCACGCCGGGATATCTGCTGCGGGAGCGCGATGACCGGCTGCTGGTCCTGGTCGGTTGGGCGCTCGGGGAGTACCTATGGGAGGTCGTCGCCGACGCGGCCGGGCACCTCGGCGGCGGCCCCGTGGGCGCCGATGCGCTGAAGGACATCGCCGATGCGTGAGGTTTTCCGCCCCGGACGGATGTGGCGACGGCGCGGCGAGTTGCGCGATAGCTACGACGTCGTGATCATCGGCGGCGGCGCGCACGGGCTCGCCACCGCCTACTACCTCGGGGCGCTCGGGGTGGGCAACGTGGCGGTGCTCGAGCAGGGGTACATCGGCTCGGGCGCGGCCGGGCGCAACACGACGATCCTGCGCTCCAACTACAAGACGCCCGAGGGCGCCCGCTTCTACGACGCCAGCATCCGGATGTACGAGCAGCTGTCCAGGGAGCTGAACTTCAATCTACTGTTCTCCCAGTGCGGCCATCTGACGCTGGCGCACTCCGACCGGGCGATGTTCGTGATGGCCAATCGGGCCGAGGTCAACCGCCTGCACGGGATCGACTCGAGCCTGATCGACGCCGCCGAGGTGGCGCGTCTGTGCCCGCCGCTGAACGTCTCAGAAGACGTCACCTATCCGATCATGGGCGCGCTGTACCACCCGCCCGGCGGGATCATCCGCCACGACGCCGTGGTCTGGGGGTACGCTCGTGGGGCGGATCGGGGAGGGGTCGAGATCCATCCGTATACCGAGGTGCAGGGGATCGACGTCAGCCAGGGTCGCGTCAGCGCGCTGCGCACCAATCGGGGCACGATCAAGGCGGGCCAGGTGATCAGCGCCACGGCCGGGTGGAGCACGCTCGTGTGCGCGATGGCGGGCGTGGAGCTGCCGATCACCACCCACATCCTGCAGGCCTGCGTTACCGAGCCGCTGAAGCCGCTGCTCGACGTCGTGATCGTCTCCTCGCAGATGCACGTGTACATATCCCAGTCAGACCGGGGCGAGTTCGTGATGGGGTCGGAGATCGAACCGTGGACCACCTACCGGATGCAGGGAACGCTCAACTTCCTTCAGGACCTGACGCGTCACACGCTGGAGCTGTTCCCGCAGCTCGAGCAGGCGCGGTTGCTGCGGTCGTGGGCGGGCCTGTGTGATCTGTCGCCCGACTACAGCCCGATTCTCGGTCGCACCGAGGTCGAGAACTTCCACATCAGCGCCGGCTGGGGCACCTACGGGTTCAAGGCGGCGCCGATCGTCGGCAAAACGCTGGCCGAGCTGGTCCACACCGGGCGCACCCCCGAGCTGATCGCCCCGTTCGCGCTCGAGCGCTTCTACGAGGACCGGCTGGTCTCCGAGCTAGCCGCGGCTGCGGTAAGCCACTGATGGCCAACGGCCCGATCGAAGCCGCTCGCGGCGCTGCGCATACCGCACGGTTGCTGATCTCCTGTCCCGATGGTCCCGGGATCGTCGCCGCGGTGTCACGGTTCCTGTACGAGCGGGGCGCCAACATCGTCACCTCTGATCAGTACTCGACCGATCCTGAGCACGGCACGTTCTTCATGCGCACCGCCTTCTACCTACCGACGGTCGAGCAGGACGCGGCCGGCTTCGAAGCCGCGTTCGGAGCGCTGGCGGAGCGCTTTGAGATGCAGTGGAAGGTGTCCTACGCGCGCGAGCGGCGGCGTGCCGCGCTGATGGCCTCGCGCGAGGATCATTGCCTGCTGGACCTGCTGTGGCGCCAGCGGCGCGGTGAGCTCGAGTTCGACATCACGTCTGTGATCTCCAACCACCAGGACCTGCGCGGCGAGGTCGAGTCGCTGGGGGTTCCCTACCACCATATTCCGGTCACCCGGGAGACCAAGCCGCAGGCGGAGGCCCAGGCGATCGAGCTGCTCGCCGGCAATGTCGAGCTGGTCGTCCTCGCCCGCTACATGCAGATTCTCAGCTCCGGCTTCCTGCGCGACGTCGGTTGTCCGGTGATCAACATCCACCACTCGTTCCTGCCCGCGTTCGCCGGCGCGGACCCCTACCACCGCGCCTACGAGCGCGGTGTGAAGCTGATCGGCGCCACCGCCCACTACGCTACCGAGGTGCTTGACGAGGGCCCGATCATCGACCAGGACGTCCAGCGCGTCGGGCACGGCTACACGGTCGATGATCTGGTTCGGATCGGGCGTGACCTGGAGCGGATGGTGCTCGCGCGCGCGGTGCGCAGCCACCTCGACGACCGGGTGCTGGTCCACGAGGGCCGGACGATCGTGTTCTGATCTCAGTGATCGCCGCCGGGCCCCTGCCCCGCCGGCGGAGCTCAGTCAGGCTTTCGGGTCACCTCGATCAGGTAGGCGACCATCGTGCCGGTGTCGCCCAACTGCAGGTGGTAGGCATCGGAGTGCTCCTCCACGCGCGCGATCTGCTCGAGCTTGTCGTGGAACAGGTCGCTGAACTCGAAGAACCCGAAGTCGACGACGCGGGATTGGAAGCCCCGCTGCTCGAGCTGCTGCGCGGTGCGCCGCTCGCCGATGATCGATAACTGCATGATGTACGCGGTGCCGTCGTCGGCCAGCGCCTGGGGCAGCAGGCGAATCAGGTGGTCGAGCAGGTTGCGGCCCCAGTAGTCCAGCGGACGGTGGGTGGTGACCTGCTCGAACGGGTCGACCGGCATCTGGTACAGGCTGGCGACGATCAGGTCGTAGCGCTCCTCCGGGACCCACGGATACAGGTCCTGTCGTGCGGCGCTGACCCGATCGGCGACGCCGTTGCGAAACGCGTTGGTGAGCGTGTTCTTGACCGCTGCCTCGTCGATGTCGATCGCGTGCACGTGCGCGGCGCCGTTGCGGGCCAGCTGAGTGGTGAGCAGGCCGGTGCCGCAGCCGATGTCGAGGCATCGCTGGTGCGCGCCGATCCCCTCTCGGTACAGGTACGTCCAGATCAGCAGGCTTCCCTGGGTCGGCACGAACACGCCCGGATCGAAGCCGACGTCCGGGAAATCGAGCGGGAACATCGTCCGCCCGCGGGCATCGGTCCAGCGCGGGAGCGAACGCCCATCGTGTGGCCACGCATCCTCGCGCTCCGCCGGGAGGCCCGCCGGACGCAGATGGCCGGGCTTGGTGCTCGCCAGCGCGCCGCGGGCCGCCGTCAGGTGCTCGGGCCCGACGCCGCAGCAGCCGCCGATGATCTGTGCTCCCTCGGCGCGCCATTGCAGCGCGAGCTCGGCGTACCGGTCGCCGCCGATGCTCAGCTCGTGTCGCCAGCCCGCGGCGGAGAGGTAGCCGAGGTTCGGGTACACCCCCAGCGGTAGATCGGTGAAGTCCCGCAGCCAGGACAGCATCCCGGTCACGTGGTCGGGTGGCACGCAATTGAGCGATAGCGCCCCGACGCCCATCTCCTCGAACCGTCGCGCCGCGCGTCCAAACGAGTCTCCCTCGGGACCGCCCCAGTGTTCGCCGTACACGCCGCAGACGCCGTGTCGGCATCGTCGGAAGCTCAGCCACACCGGTAGCCCCGTGGCGAGCAGGGTCTCGACGGTGGCGTAGGTGGAGGTCCGCACGAGCGACAGGGTCTCCAGCAGAATCAGGTCCGGAGGCTCCTGCTCGAATGCGCGGGCCAGCAGGCGGATCGTCTCTCGCCCGTCCGGGGTGTCGACATCGCCGTTGATGCTGAACGCCACTGCCACCTCGCCGGCCCGCTGCGCTTCCTCGGCCGCGGCTCGGGCCAGGCGGACACCGCCACGGGCGACGTCCATCCAGTGGATCGGCCCCAACGACTCCCACAGCTTCGGCCCGCCCTCCCGCAGCGCGGTGGGGAGACCCCACGTGTTGGTACTGATCACGTCACAGCCGGCATCCACGTAGCGGCGATGGACGGCCTTGACCTGGTCGGGCGAGTCAAGGATCGCGGTGACGCCCCACAGGTGCTCCTCGGCCTCGGGTCGCTCGCCCCCGACGTCGATCAGCTCGGTCCCGGTCGCGCCGTCCAGGAGCACGCAACGGTCGGTGGCGATCAGCCGCTTGATCCGGGCGTACCGATCCTCGGCGCCCAGAGCGCCGATGGCGGATGCGTTCACCGTCGAGTGCGCTGGCGCAAGATCCACGTCGCCGATCGTGCCCTGCGGTCCGCGCGCGGCAGCTCCCGCCGAAGAAGTTGCTCGTGTGCTCAGCATCTCTCCCTTCCTCCAGGCCAGCCCGAAGGGCCCAGGCTATAAGGGTGAGGCGAGGGAAACCGGTCTGCGTCCCGAATGGCCAGGTAAGATGAGTTCGGGATCAGCTGCGTCGGTGCCGACGCCGCCAGCCGGTACGCGCTGCTCGAGCGCACGCGGCAATCAAGGCTGCTCGGCGGCTGATCGTCGCGATCTGGTGCCGCGAAGACCGGGCTCTGGGCGAGGCAGCGCTGCGGGAGCTCGGCCGCGGGCCGATCACCCTGGAGTATCCGCTGATCGAGGACGAGGTCGCCCGGCGCCGGCGGGTCGAGATGATCAGCGTCCGAGCGTCCCGCTCGCGCGCCGCCGCGCGGTTGCGCGAGGTTCTCGGCTGGGAGGGCTACGTCGTCGCGCCGCTGACGGTCCAGGGGCAGACGGTCGGGTTGCTTCATGCTGACGCCGCGTCCAGCGGCCGGTCGCTGGATTCGCTGGACGCGGAGGTGGCCGGCCAGTACGCCGACGCGCTGGCGGGCGTGTTCGAGCGCGCGTTTCTGCGCGAGGCGCTGCAGCGCCACCGCCACGAGCTGCAGTCCGCCGTCCGCTGGATGAGCGGCCGCCTGGGGCGGCTGGCGGCGCAGACCGATTTCGGGCCGGGGGCCGCCGCGGCGCCCCCCGGCCTCGGTGCCTTCGACGCACTGACCCCCAGGGAGCTGGAGGTGCTGGCACTGCTGGCCCGCGGCCGGACCAATCTCGCGATCGCCGACGCGCTGGTCGTCCGCGAGGGGACCGTGAAGTACCACGTGAAGAACATCCTGCGCAAGCTCGGAGCAACGAACCGCGCCGACGCGGTCTCACGCTATGTGCGCGCCAACGCACCTGGCCCGGCACGATGACCGCCGTGAGGCCGACGCCCGAAGTGTTCGCGGGACCGCTGGGCGCGCAGTTGCGCCGGCGCGTGCAGCAGGCGAGCGCCGACGCCAGGTGCCTGTTGGGGCTGCCAATCGACTCCGCGCGCCCCCCGGATCTTGCGCGCTCCGCGGATCTCGCCGGCCCCTCGGATCTCACGGGTCCCTCGGATCTCACCGGCGACCCGGACCTCGATGGGATGAGCGCTCTGATCACGGCCCTGACCGAGCGACTGGCCGCGGTCCTTCCGAGCGGCGGCGCGGGTTCGATCGCGCAAGGCCACGTCGTTGCGCTGGACCGTCTGCGCGAGCGGTTCGAAACCCGCTTCGATGCGCTGGGACGCGTGCAGGCGGTGATCGCCGAGTTGCGTGAGGTCACCTCGCCCAGCGCGATGCTGGCCCGTGCCCCGGCGGCGCTATGCGATGGATCGCCGCTGCGCCGGGCGATCCTGAGCAGCGTCGCAGGCGGGCAGATGGTCGCCGAGGCGGCGTATTTCACCGGCGACCCCGGCGGCGCGCACGCGGCGCTCGAGGCGCTGCGCGCCAACCCTCTGCGGGTCGAGCACTCGCTGATCGAGACCGAGTTGCTGCGCCGTCGGCGCGCGACGATCGTGGTCGACGCGCGCGTACATCCGCGCGTGCACCGTGCGACGGCGAAGCTGATGGGCTGGCGGTCCTATGCCGCCGCGCCACTGGTGATCGGCTCCGAGGTGATTGGGGTGATCCACGCGGATCGCGGCATCGAGCAGGAGCTCGACGTCCTTGACCGAGACCTGCTGTGGGAGTTCGCAACCGGTCTCACGCAGTCTTACGAGAGCGCCAGCCTGCGCCGGGCCCTGCGCCACGAGGGTGAGCAGATGCGGGAGTTCCTGGAGTGGGTGGGCGCGCGTTCAGGCGAGCTGACCGATGCCCCGGTGACGCTCGTCCCCCGCCAGCGCACGCCGATGGCCGATCGCTCGCTCCAGGACGCGCCGGAGGGGCGCGATGACCGGGTGGTGTTCGAGGGCCTGCTCACCCGACGCCAGCTTGACGTGCTGCGGCTGCTGGCCGAGGGCAACACCAACCAGGCGATCGCCGACGCGCTCGTGATCTCGCCCGGCACGGTCAAGTTCCACGTCAACAGCCTGCTTCGCAAGCTGCGGGTGGCAAACCGAACCGAAGCGGTGGCTCGGTACCTGCGCCTGCTGGGCATGCCCTCTCCGTGACCGGCGTGGAGAATTGCCAGCGGCCGGCATCTGTGCAAGGCTGCCCGCTGTGGCCAACGTAATCGGACAGCGGGTTCGCCGGCGCGAGGATCCTCGATTTCTCACCGGCGAGGGCTGCTATGTGGACGACATCTCCCTGCCCGGGGCATTGCGGGTGACGTTCGTCCGCTCGGACTGGGCGCACGCTCGGATTCTCGGGATCGACGCCTCGGCCGCCACCGCGCTGCCCGACACCCAGGTGTTCACGGCCGCCGACGTGGACCTGGGAACGTTCCCGCTGCCCCCGTTCCTCGGCATCGATGAGCGTATGCAGCGGCCGTTCATCGCCTCGGACCGAGTGCGGTTCGTGGGCGACATCGTCGCCGCCGTGCTGACCGAGAATCGAGGGCTGGGGGTCGACGCCGCCGAGCTGGTCGAGGTCGAGTACGACCCGCTGCCGGTGGTCATCGACCCGCGTGAGGCAGCCCGGGACGAGGTCGTCCTGTTCCCCGCGCTCGGCACCAACATCTGCCTGCATCGACCCCCGGAGAGCCCGGATCAGGACCTGTTCGCCGACTGCGATGTGGTCACCGAAGGCACGATGATCAGCCAGCGGTTGGCGGCGTGCCCGGTGGAGCCGCGATCCAGCGCCGCCCAGCTCGGCGAGGACGGGCGACTGACGGTCTGGCTCTCGACCCAGACGCCGCACCAGGACCGCCAGGGCCTGGCGATGATCCTCGGGCTGGAACCCGAGCGGGTGCGCGTGATCGCACCGGACGTCGGAGGTGGGTTCGGTGGCAAAGGGCTCGACGTGGAGGACGTGCTCGTCGCGTGGCTCGCGCGAGCGACGCGGCGGCCGGTGCGCTGGACCGAGACTCGGAGCGAGAACCTGGTCGCGATGCACCACGGTCGCGCCCAGCAGATCGAGTTCACGCTCGGCGGGAGCCGCGACGGGGAGCTGCGGGCGCTGCGTCTGGGCCTGCTTCAGGATGCCGGCGCCTACCCCGGCCTGGGCGCGTTCCTGCCCAACCTGACCGCGTTGATGTCCAGCGGCGTTTACCGAATCCCCAAGATCGAGGTCGAGATCCAGACCGTGGTGACCAACACCACGCAGATCGCCGCCTACCGTGGCGCGGGGCGGCCCGAGGCCACGCAGGTGCTGGAGCGCGCGATCGACCAGTTCGCGGCCGATGTCTCCCTGGATCCGGCCGAGGTGCGGCGGCGGAACTTCATCCCGCCGGAGGATTTCCCGCACACGACGGCATCGGGCGCCCACTACGACTGCGGCAACTACGCCGGAGCGTTGGAGCTGGCGCTCGAGCACGCCGGCTACCAGCAGCTGCGCGAGCAGCAGGCGACCCGGCGCGCCGGCCGCGGCAACCTCCAGCTCGGCATCGGCCTGAGCACCTACGTCGAGATCACCAACGGGATCGCGGAGACCGAGTTCGGCGCGGTCGAGATCACCGCGGAGGGGCAGGCGGTCGTCAAGACCGGGTCCTTCTCGCAGGGCCAGGGCCACGAGACCACGTTCGCGCAGATCGCGTCCGAGCGCCTGGGGCTGCCGATGGACAAGATCTCGGTGATCAAGGGCGACACCGACCTGGTCGCCCGGGGCACCGGCACCTACGGCTCGAAGTCGGTCCAGATCGGCGGCGCCGCGGCCGGACAGGCTTCCGAGGAGGTGGTCGAGCTGGCCAAGGGGCTGGTCGCCGAAGAGCTCGAGGCCAACCCCGAGGACATGGTGCTCGAATTGGACAGCGGACAGTTTCACGTCGCCGGCGCGCCGCAGCCGGCGCTCAGCTGGAGCGATCTGGCAGCGCGGCTGGCGGCCAAGCAACGCCTGGGCGAGCTCAGCGCCGAGGTCGACTTCACCGCCGCGCAGCCGACGTTCCCGTTCGGCGCGCACGTCGCCGTCGTGGAGGTCGACACCGAAACCGGCTCGGTCGATCTGCAGCGCCTGGTCGCGGTCGACGACGCCGGGCGGATCATCAATCCGCTGCTCGCCGAGGGCCAGGTGCACGGAGGCCTCGCGGCGGGGATCGCCCAGGCGCTGCACGAGGAGATCACCTACGACGAGCACGGAAACCCGATGAACTCGAACTTCGTCACCTACGGCTTCCCCGGAGCGACCGAGCTGCCGTTCTTCGAGACGGTCGAGATGGAGACTCCGACGCCGGTCAACGCGCTCGGCGCGAAGGGGATCGGCGAATCGGGGACGATCGGGGCGACGCCGGCCGTCCACAACGCCGTGATCGACGCGGTGGCGCATCTCGGCGTCCGCCACATCGACATGCCGACCAATGGCCAGCGGGTCTGGCGGGCGATCCAGGACGCCCGGGGCCCGCAGACTTAGTGGGCGCCCTTAGGCTTCTCGCCACAAATGGCGTGGGGAGCACTTAAGTGATCGGCGACCTTCTCTGGTCGCCGCCGCCCGACCTGCGGCAGACAACGGAGATCGGCCGGTACCTGACCTGGCTGCGCGACGAGCGCGGCCTCGACTTTGCCTCCTACGACGAGCTGTGGCCGTGGTCGGTCGGCGACCTGGAGGGCTTCTGGAGCTCGATCTGGGATTTCTACGGGATCCGCGCCCGGGCGCCCTACGAGCGCGTTCTCGGCTCGCGCGCGATGCCGGGGGCGCAGTGGTTCCCGGGGGCGCAGCTCAACTACGCCGAGCACCTGCTGGGCACCGAAGCGGATCGCGATCGCCTGGCCGTGCTCGCGCGCTCGCAGACCCGGGGCCCGCTGGAGCTGACGTTCGGCGAGCTGCGTGAGCAGGTGGCACGGGCCCGGGTCGGCTTGCAGCGCCTCGGAGTCGCTCGCGGCGACCGCGTCGTGGCCTACCTGCCGAACATCCCCGAGACGCTGGTGGCGTTCGTCGCCACCGCGAGCCTCGGGGCGATCTGGGCCGCCTGCGCGCCCGAGTTCGGCGCCCGCAGCGTCGTCGACCGCTTCGCGCAGATCCAGCCGCGGGTACTGCTCGCGGTGGGCGGCTACGGCTATCGCGACCGCTATGTCGACCGGCGGGCCGAGGTCGGGGCGATCCGCGCGCAGCTGCCCACGCTCGAATGCGTCGTGGAGGTGCCCTACGGCGAGGCGACGGTCACCGAGGCGGTCGGCTGGACGGATCTGCTGGCCGAGCCCGGCGAGCTCGAGTTCGATCCGGTGGCGTTCGATCACCCGCTCTACGTGCTGTTCTCCTCGGGCACCACTGGGCTGCCCAAGGCGATCGTGCACGGTCACGGTGGTCAGTTGCTGGAGCACCACAAGAACCAGGGACTCGGCTGGGACCTCAAGCCCGGAAGCCGGCTGATGTGGTTCTCGACCACCGCCTGGATGATGTGGAACGCGCTGGTCTCCGGACTGCTGCTGCGCGCCTCGATCGTGATGCTCGACGGCGATCCGGCGTGGCCGGATCTGCGGGAGCAGTGGCGGCTGGCCCAGGACCTCAGGCCCACCGTGATGGGGGTCAGTCCGCCGTACCTGATGGGGTGCCGGAAGGCGGGCCTGGAGCCCGGGCGGGAGTTCGACCTGAGCAGCATCGCCGCGCTGTGCACCGCGGGCTCGCCGCTGCCGGCGGAGGGCTACCGCTACGTGTACGAGCAGTTCGACCCCAAGCTCCTGCTGCTCAACGGCTCCGGCGGCACCGATGTCTGCACGGGCCTGGTGTCGGGCTCGTTCGCCCAACCGGTGTACGAGGGCGAGATCTCCGGTCCGTGCCTGGGCGTCGCCGCCCATGCATTCGACTTCGACGGCCACGAGATCGTCGGACAGCTGGGTGAGCTGGTGATCGCCGAGCCGATGCCCTCGATGCCGGTCGCGCTGTGGAACGATCCGGACCGTGCGCGCTACCGCGCCGCGTACTTCGATCGCTACCCGGGCGTCTGGCGCCAGGGCGACTGGATCAGGTTCACCGAGCGCGGCAGCTGCGTGATCACGGGTCGCTCGGATGCGACGCTCAACCGAGGCGGGGTGCGGCTGGGGACGGGAGAGTTCTATTCGGTGGTGGAGGAGTTCCCGGAGATCATCGATGCGCTGGTGATCCACCTCGAGGACGACGGCGGCGGGATCGGCGAGCTGCTGCTGTTCGTCGTGCCGGCCACCGGCACCGAGGTCGACCAGGCGCTCCGCGCCCGGATCGGCGCGATGCTGCGCGATGAGCTCTCGCCCCGCCACCTGCCGGACGCGATCGTGTCGGTTCCCAGCATCCCCCGCACGCTCACCGGGAAGAAGCTCGAGTCCCCGGTCAAGCGGATCCTGCTGGGCGCGCGGGCGCAGGACGTCGCCAGCCGGGGTGCCCTGGCGCAGCCCGACGCCCTGGACGCGTTCGTCGCGTACGCCGCCTCCCGGCGGGAATCGGCGCCCGCGCTGGGCTGATCACCCGTCCCCGCGGCGGTCCGCGATCCGCGCCGCGGTCGTCCGCTCACCCGTCCCCGCGGCGGTCCGCGATCCGCGCCGCCTTGCCCTCGCTGCGCGGGATGCTCCCCGGCTCCGCGACCGTCACGGCGATCCGGATCCCGGTGTACTCCTTCAGCAGTCGCTGAAGCTGCTCGCGCAGCGACTCGGGCTCGACCTCGTGGGCAACGGGCTCGCACTCCAGTGTGAGCTCGTCCATCGCGCCCGAGCGCTCGAGGATCAGGCGGTAATGCGGCGCCGCGCCGGGGACGCCCAGCAGCACTTGCTCGACCTGAGACGGATACAGGTTGACCCCGCGGACGATCAGCATCTCGTCGCGGCGGCCGCGCAGGCCGGTCAGGCGGGCGGTGGTGCGACCGCACTCGCACGGCTGCTCGATCACCCGGCCGATGTCGCCGCTGCGGTAGCGGATCAGCGGCAGGGCCTCCTTGGTCAGCGTCGTGAACACCAACTCCCCCTCCTCGCCGGACGCCAGCGGACGCCCATCGTCCGGATCGACCACCTCGACCAGAAAGTGGTCCTCCTGCAGGTGCAGGCCGCGGCGGGCGGTCAGGCACTCGGTGGCCACCCCGGGACCGCACAGCTCCGACAGACCGTAGAAGTTGACCGCGCATAGCCCGAGGGCTTCCTGCACTTCCGCGCGCATCCCCTCGGTCCACGGCTCACCGCCGAACAGGCCGAGCTCCAGCCGCAGCGCCCGGGCGTCGGCGCCGCCCTCGAGCACCGCCTGGGCGATCGTCAGGGCATAGGAGGGGGTCGCGACCAGGACCTCGGCGACGACCGTCGGCTTGCCGTGCGTGCCGCTGGAGGCATGGACCCGGACCAGCTGCTCGCGCGGGACGGCCAGCAGGCCAAACGGGTAATGCGCGCGCAGGTCGGCCTTGACGGCGAAGGGAATCTCGCGCAGATCCTCGAGCGAGACGACGTCTTCGGCAGACGCGATTCCGGCCTGCGCGAGACGCTGTGCGCCGAGCGGCTGCCCTTCCAGCACCCGGCCGACCGTCGCCCGCAGCCGCTCGAGCTGAAGCGCCCGGAGCGCCTCCCGCGCCAACGTCTCGACCGGGTCCCAGATCCGCGGCTCAGACGCCGCGCCGGTGGGCATTCCAGTGCTCCTCCAGGTTGCGCACCAGCGCCGGGCTCAGGTGACAGTAGGCCTGCTCGCGGGCGTAGGTCGCCATGTACTCGCGAAACAGCTCGAGCGGCTCCTGGCCGACCCGCATCGCGT
>Ga0209839_10000686_pt1 | contig 17206 bp, 16 predicted proteins | sample OrgsoiDNA2013050_FD_185800 | JGI IMG/M metagenome (GOLD analysis project Ga0209839, IMG submission 185800) | Permafrost soil microbial communities from the Arctic, to analyse light accelerated degradation of dissolved organic matter (DOM) -... | ecosystem: Environmental > Terrestrial > Soil >... | reverse complement strand
CGCCGCGCGATCAGGTCGGGCGAGCTCGAGGCGGCGCTGATCGCGGTGGCAAGTGGCTCGTCCGGGAGGAGGCCGTCGACGCCTGGTTCCGATCTCGCAGCGCCGGGCCGAATCCGTTCTCTCAGCCTCCGCGTGCCAGGACGCCGCGTGCCGGCTCCAGGAGATCCGACGCCACCGCTAGCGTCGAGCGACTGCAGGCGATGGAGGGGAGGGGCGGATGAGCGTCCGCAAGCGCGGCAAGCAGTTCGAGGTCAGGTGGGCCGAGGGTGGCCGGAAGCTCTCACGGAGCTTCCTGCGCGCGGAGGATGCTCGTGCCTTTGATGTCGACATCAAACGCCGCAAGCAGCTCGGCGCACTGGCCCCGGGCATCATCCAGTCGCGTCAGACGCTCGCCCAGTTCGTGGAGGAGGAGTGGTGGCCGCGCTACGCGATCCCGAGCCTCGCGGCTGCTTCAGGGCATCCTCAGGCGCGCGGTCGTGCGCGGGCTCATTCCGGTGAATCCAGCGCAGCTTGTCGACAAGCCCAAGCAGAGGCCGACACAGCTTCCGCAGCCGCTCTCGCCAGTGACGGTCGAGCGGATCCGCGCGAACATGCTCCAGCCGCGGACCAGGATCGTTCCGGCGGCGGGAGCCGGCAAGCGGCCGCGCCGCGAGTACGAGACTTCCGTCGGATCTCCACGGGATCGGCGGCGAGACGCGCTGATCGTCTCGATGCTGGCCTACGCCGGTTTGTGCCCGATCGAGGACCGCTGCTGCACGTGGGGCGACCTGCACGCCCGCACGCTCCACGTCCTCGCGACGAAGTCTGCGGGACCAACTGAGGACGCACCCCGCAAATGGTCGATGACCGGAAGTAGGCGAATCCGCTGTAACTACGGGAGTGGGCGATACTGGGCTCGAACCAGTGACCTCCGCCTTGTCGAGACGGCGCTCTCCCAGCTGAGCTAATCGCCCGGGAGGGGGTGCAAATGTACCAACTGGCGTCCTGATCACCTCCGCGCGCTGAAGCGCCCGGATTCCCGGCGGCGGGGAGGGGGGATCATGCCGCTCTCTCCGCCGGGTGGTTCGCGGTTCTCGGCCCCGGCTTGCGCCTGGAGGGGCTCCCCGCGCTGTAGCGGCCGGATCCGGCCGCCGTCCTCGTGACCGTTGACCGCGCGGGCGAGGATCACCCGCGCGGCGTTCACGTCAGCATGTTCAGTGAGGCCGCAGGCCGTGCAGCGCAGTCGCGCTTGGCGTTCGCGCGCTTCTGCGCAACGTTCACTCGCGGCTGCGCGAGCGTGCCCTTGGCCGAGCGGGTCAGGTTCTTGATCCGCAGGTCCTCGATCACGATCAGGCCGTGGCTGTTGGCCAGCTCGATCGAGAGCTTGTGCACGAAGTCATTGCGGATCCGGATCTCGCGGGCGCGCAACCGGCCGATCGCGTCCAACGTGCGCCGATGGCGCCTCAAACGACACCGCTGATCGTTGGGTCGTCGGCGGCGGGCGGTCTCCTGACGCCCAGCCTTGCGCGAAAGCCGCCCAGCCGTTTGCCCTGACGGCCGCGAAGCTCGGGGCAGCGGCACAGCGCGCCGGTCGACAGCGCGACCGACGCGGCGACACCACGGTCGATCCCGACCGCCGGACCGTCGTGTCGCTGCGCCGGCCGCTGATCGAGCGCGACGCAGAAGCTGACGTGCCAGCCGAGCGCGTCACGGCTGACGGTCGCGTGGCGGATCTCGCCACCGATCGGCCGCGAGAGACGAAACCGGCACCAGCCGAGCTTCGCGATCCGGACCTCGGACCAGCGGCGGTTCAGCTTGCGGACGGGCAGGTCGCGGCCTTGCGGCAGCCGGAAGCTCTCGCCGCGACGCTTGCGCTTGAACCGCGGGCAGCCGCCGAGGCCCGCGAAGTACCGCCGGTACGCCGTATCCAGGTCGCGGAGCGTCTGCTGCAGGCTCTGCGCGATCGCGTCCTCACCAAGCCACTCGAACCCTTCGCTGCGCTTGAGACCGGGCAGCTCGGCCATCTGCTGCACGCCCCACACGTTCGGCCGCCGTAGCTGCCGTACCACGCGTCGCTGCTCAAGCGCGGCGTTCCACACCGCCCGCCAGCAGCCCGCGATCCGCGCCGCCTGCCGCTCCTGCTTGCCGATGAGCTGCAGCCGGTACCGGCGACCGGCGACGATCTGATCACGCGACCCGCTCCTCGCTCCGGCGCCCACTGCGTCTACCGCTGCACATCCATCTCGTGTTCTGCGTGAAGTACCGTCGCAAAGCGCTCACCGCACCGATCTCGGCGCGGCTGCAGGACGGACCGGGCCGGATGCTCGACGCGCTCAAACGCTACATCGAATCCCAACATCGCCCCGCGTGAGCCGCGCGCCCGATTCATCCCCGCACTGAAGTGCGGGGCCCTCTCGGGCGCATCGGGTAGAGACCGGGGCCCTCGGGGGTGGGGTGGAGCCGAGGTGAGAGTGAATTCGGTCCTGTTGGCGGTGCTCGCCCTGATCGCAGGGCCTGCGGCGCAGTCGGCGCCGGCCAGCGGCACCACGCAGCCGTCGGCGGTCAAGGTGAGCCCGCGCACCGGCACCGCGAAGACGCACTTCGTGGTCAGCTTCAGCAGCTCGGCGCGGACCGGCAGCCTCGGCGTCGTGGCGAGCCACGACGTGCTCGTGGCCTCGGGGCCGGCGGCGGGCCGGGGATGTCTCCACACCATCGACGCCCAGATTCCCGACTCGGGCGCCGGCGCCAAGGTCCGGGTGGTGCTGGACCCGGCCCGGATCGGCGGCAAGTGGTGCACGGGGACCTATCGCGGGCAGGTCGAGGAGCTTCAGGGCCCCGAGTGCCCGGTCGGCCGGGCGTGTCCCGCATTCGTGCTCTTCCGGGGGACGATCGGGCGCTTCAGCTTCCAAGTCAAGCGCCCGGCGCCCAAGCCCAAGCACGGCTAACCGTCGCGCCGGCGGGTCGCGCCGCCCAGCCGGCCTCGTCGCGCCGGCCTCGCGCAGCGCTGCGCATGGGGTCCTGCGTCCTCGGCCAGCATCCACCGGTGACCGCTCTCGGGTGCGACCGCACTTACGGGGCAGACCATTAGCATCCGCTCGCATGGAGCTCGAGCTGCCCGACGGAACGAAACTGGAGCTGGCCGATGGCGCCACGGGCGCCGACGCGGCGGCGGCGATCGGGGCCGGGCTCGCCCGCGCTGCGCTGGCGGTCAAGGTCGACGGCGAGGTCCGCGACCTCTCCCGGCCGCTGTCCGGGGACGGCCCCGCCAAGCTCGAGGTGATCACCGAGCGCAGCGGCGACGACGCGCTGGCCCTGATCCGCCACGACACCGCTCACGTGCTCGCGGCGGCGGTGATGGAGCTCTATCCCGGGGTCAAGATCTCGATCGGCCCGGCGATCGAGAACGGCTTCTACTACGACTTCGAGTTCCCGGAGGGCGTCACCGTCACGGAGGGCGACTTCGACGCCATTGAGGCGAAGATGCGCGAGCACATCGCAGCGGATGAGCCGTTCGTGCGCGAGGATGTGGCGGCAGGCGACGCACTCGAGCGCTTCCTGTCCGAGGATCAGGACTACAAGGTGGAGCTGATCGAGGACCTCGTCCGCAACCAGGGGGTGCACAGCGTCTCCCTGTACACCAACGGCCCGTTCACCGACCTCTGCCGGGGGCCGCATGCGCCCTCGACGAAGCGCATCAAGTCGTTCAAGCTGCAGTCGGTGGCGGGCGCCTACTGGCGCGGCGACGCCGCCAACAAGATGCTCACTCGCGTGTATGGAACGGCCTTCTTCTCCAAGCGCGATCTGGAGGAGTATCTGGAGCGCCTTGAGCGAGCGCGTGCCCTCGATCACCGCCGGCTGGGGCCGCAGCTGGGCCTGTTCACGTTCTCTGAGGTCTCGCCCGGCTCCGCGTTCTGGTTCCCCGCCGGGACCCGGGTGTTCAACTCGCTGGTCGCGCTGAGCCGCGAGATGGGCGCCGAGCGCGGGTACACCGAGGTCAAGACACCGCAGCTGTATGACAGCTCACTGTGGAAGACTTCCGGGCACTGGGACAAGTACCGGGAGAACATGTTCCTGACCGAGTCCGAGGATCGCCCGCTGGGCCTCAAGCCGATGAACTGCCCCGGGCACGCCCATCTGTTCTCGCTCCGGCGCCATTCCTACCGGGATCTGCCGGTGCGCTACTCCGAGCCGGGCCTGCTGCATCGCAACGAGCCCAGCGGGACGCTGCACGGACTGCTGCGGGTGCGCCACTTCGCGCAGGACGACGCCCACATCTTCTGCGCCGAGGACCAGATCCAGGAGCAGGTGGCGGCGTGCCTCGAGTTTGCCTTCGCCACCTACGCCGTGTTCGGGCTCGACGTCCGACTCGAGCTCTCGACCCGTCCCGAGCAGCGGATCGGCCGTGAGGAGCTGTGGGACAAGAGCGAGGCGGCCCTCACGGCGGCACTCGAAGCGCAACACCTCGAGTACACGCTGCACGAGGGCGACGGCGCCTTCTACGGGCCGAAGATCGACATGCACATGACCGACTCGCTGGGGCGCTCGTGGCAGCTGGGAACGGTGCAGCTCGACTACAACTTCCCCGAGCGCTTCGACCTGACCTACACCGGCGCGGACAACGCCGAACATCGTCCGGTGATGATCCACCGCGCGATCATGGGCTCCTACGAGCGGTTCATCGGCATCCTGCTCGAGCACCTCGCGGGCGAGCTGCCGGTCTGGCTCGCTCCGGTGCAGGCGATCGTCCTCCCGATCTCCGACCGGCACGGCGACTACGCCCGGGCCGTCGAGGCTCGGCTCCGCGAGGCCGGAGTCGAAGCCGAAGCGGACGAGCGCACCGAGTCGGTCGGGCGCAAGATCCGCGACGCCGAGCTGCGCAAAATCCCCTACATGCTCGTGGTCGGGGACCGCGAGCTGCAGACGGGCGAGGTGTCGCTGCGCGAGCACGGCAAGGGGGATGCCGGCTCCGTCGCAGTCGGCGAGTTCATCGACCGTGTCCGATCCGAGATCCGCGCTCGCTCTGCCCGCTGAGCGCCGCTATACTCGTTCGTGTTGATCCAAGCGCCTCATCACACACGGCCGCGTCCCGCTTGACGTTGAGCCAACACAGCAGCTAGTGCCGGTTCCCCGTAGGTTCGACCGGCGTCCGCCGGAGCGCGATTCCACTCGTGTCAACGATCGTATTCGCGTGCCCGAGGTCAGGCTCGTCGGCGAGGACGGCAAGCAGATCGGCGTGATCAAGACGCCCGATGCTCTCCGGTACGCGCAGGAACGCGATCTCGACCTGGTCGAGGTGGCCCCCGACGCGCGCCCGCCCGTCTGCCGGGTGCTCGACTACTCCAAGTACAAGTACGAGCAGGCCCAGAAGCAGAAGGCCGCCCGCAAGCACCAGCAGCAGATCACGATCCGCGAGATCAAGTTCCGGCCGAAGATCGCCCAGCACGACTACGACACGAAGAAGGGTCACGTGACCCGCTTCCTGAAGGGCAAGGACAAGGTCAAGATCACGATCATGTTCCGCGGCCGCGAGGTCACCCACCCGGAGCGCGGCACAGCGCTGCTCGACCGGCTGGCCGGTGAGCTGGCCGACATCGCCGTGATCGAGCAGTCGCCGCTGCAGGACGGGCGCAACATGACCATGCTGCTCGCCCCCTCCAAGGCCGTGCTCGCCGGCGAGCACGGCAAGGAGGACGGCGCGGAGGCCGCCAACGGAGCCGCGGCGCCGGCGGCCGAGAGCCCCGACGGAGCCGCCGCGCCCGTGGCCGAGAGCCCCGACGGAGCCGCCGCGCCCGTGGCCGAGACCCCCGACGGAGCCGCCGCGCCCGTGGGGGACAACAGCGTCGGCGCGGCCGCCCCCGCGGCCGCAGGCACCGAGCCCGAGCCCGCCGCCGCGACACCGGATACGGGCGATGCCGCGGAGCCCGCGGCCGGCGGCGCCACGGCCTGACCGCCGGGCCGCACGCGACCGCGCCCCCCGCCTGACGGCCGCGCCGCACGCGACCGCGCCCCCCGCCTGACGGCCGGGCAGCACACGACCGCGCCCGCCGCCGCAGCCGGTCACAGGCGAACGTCTGCTTTACTTCGGCGTCGCCATGCCCAAGATGAAAACGCATTCGGGCGCCAAGAAGCGCTTCAAGCTGACCGCCACCGGCAAGGTCCGGGCGCGTCACGCGTTCTCGAGCCACATCCTCGAGAAGAAGCCGCCGAAGCGCAAGCGTGAGCTGGCCCGGCCGCTGATTGTCTCCAAGCACGACACGCCCCGGATCAAGAGGATGCTGGGGGCCAAGAAGTCATGACCCGCGTCAAGCGCTCGGTCCACGCCCGGAAGAAGCGGCGCGCGACGCTCGAGCTGGCCAAGGGCTACCGGGGCGACGCGAGCCGGCATTACCGGACCGCCAAGGAGGCCGTCCTCAAGGCCGATCAGTACCGCTATCGCGACCGGCGCAACCGCAAGCGCGACTTCCGTCGCCTGTGGATCACGCGGATCAACGCCGCGGCGCGCATCAACGGCCTCTCCTACTCCCAGTTCATGCACGGTCTCCTGCTCGCCGGCGTCGAGCTGGACCGCAAGATCCTCGCCGACATCGCAGTCCGCGATGCCGACACGTTCCGACGCTTTGCCGACCGCGCCCGTGAGGCGCTGGCGGCCGGCTGACAGACACGCCGACCCACCAGCACCGCCACCCGGGCGCCGCTCCTCCAAGGACGGCGCCTTTTTTCGTTTCCGATGACCATCACCAGCCCACACAACGAGAAGCTCAAGCAGATTCGCAAGCTGACCCACCAGCGCCGCGCCCGCGAGCAGGCGGGGCGCTTCGTGGCCGAGGGCGAGGATCTGCTCGCGGCCGCCGACGCCGCAGGATGGCCGGCGCTCGAGCGCTACTGCATGGCCGGAAGCGGCCTCGGAGGAACCGAGGTGGAGCCCGAGCTGCTGTCCGCCGCCTCTGCGCTGGGGTCGGGCACCCGCATGCTCGGCGTGTTCGAGGAGCGCTGGGCCCCGGCGCCGGCGGGCCCGCTGTGCGTCTACCTGCACGGGATCCACGATCCCGGCAACGTCGGCGCGGTGCTGCGCTCGGCCCAGGCCTTCGGCGCCTCCTGTATCGCGGTCGGACCTGGAACCGCCGACCCCTATGGCCCCAAGGCGGTGCGCGCCAGCATGGGCTCCCTGTTCGGCGTGCCGCTGGCCCGCGCATCGGGCGAGCCTGGCGAGCTGCCCGGGGAGACGGTCGCCCTGGTGGCCGGCGCGGGCGTCGCGCTCGGCGAGCTGTTCGCCTCCTGCGCCCCGCCCGCGATCACGATCGTGGTCGGCTCGGAGCGCGATGGGCTGCCGGACGAGCTCACGGCGGCGGCGGACCACGTGGCCCACATCCCGATCCTGACCCATTCGCTGAACGCAGCCATGGCGGCGACCGTAGCCCTGTACGAGCTCACGCATAGGATCCCGGCGCGATGAACGATCGCATCGACGAGATCCGGACCGAGGCCGAGGCCGCGATCGCCGCGGCTCCCGACAGCGCCGCGCTGGAGCACACGCGGATCCAGTATCTGGGGCGCAAGGCCGAGCTGCCGAACCTGCTGCGCGGCGTCGCCGAGCTGCCGCCCGAGCAGCGCGGCGCGGTCGGCAAGGCCGCCAATCAGGCCCGTCAGACGCTGGACCGGCTGATCGAGGCGCGGGCGGGCGAGCTCGCGGCCCAGGAGCTCGACGCGAAGCTGGTCGAGGATCGCGTCGACGTCACGCTGCCCGGCGACCCGCCGCCGTCGATCGGGCGCCTGCATCTCCTCACCACCACCCGGCGCGAGATCGAGGACATCTTCATCGGCCTTGGCTTCAACGTGGCCGAGGGTCCTGAGATCGAGACCGTCTACTACAACTTCGACGCGCTCAATCACGATGTCACCCACCCGGCCCGGGGGCGCACCGACACCTTCTACGCCGGCCCCGACGTGGTCCTGCGCACGCACACCTCGCCGATGCAGATCCGGGCCATGGAGCTGCAGTGCCCGCCGATCTACATCATCGTCCCGGGCCGGGTCTACCGCCGGGACTCCGACATCACCCACACGCCCCAGTTCCATCAGATCGAGGGGCTGGCGGTGGATACCGACATCACGCTGGCCGACCTTCAGGGAACGCTGCTGGCCTTCGCCCGCGCGACCTTCGGAGAGGAGCGCCAGGTGCGCCTGCGGCCGCACTTCTTCCCCTTCACCGAGCCCAGCGTCGAGGTCGACGTCTCGTGCTTCAACTGCAAGGACGGCATCACCGCCGACGGCCGCCGCTGCCCGCTGTGCAAGGGCACGGCGTGGATCGAGATCCTCGGTGCCGGGATGGTCGATCCCAACGTGTTCGCGTACGTTCGCCAGCACGGCTACGACCCCGAGCGCATCCAGGGTTTCGCGTTCGGGATGGGGATCGAGCGGATTGCGATGCTCAAGCACGGGGTTCCGGACCTGCGCCTGTTCTTCGACAACGACATCCGCTTCCTGGAGCAGTTCGGCTGATGCGCGTCCCGCTCGAATGGCTGCACGAATACACGCGCCCCGCGCTCAGCTCGGCCGCCCTGGCCGAGCGCCTGGCCATGACCGGCACCGAGGTCGAGCGCGTCGAGCATCAAGGCGTCGGGGCGCTCGAGCACTTCGTCGTCGGCAAGGTGCTCGAGGCGGGACGGCATCCCGACGCCGACCGGCTCAGCGTGTGCGTCGTCGACACCGGCCGCGCCGCGCCGTCCACGATCGTGTGCGGTGCTCCGAACGTCGCCGCCGGTCAGACCGTGGCTGTCGCCACTCCGGGCGCCGTGATGCCGGACGGGAGCGAGCTGACCGCCGCCAAGCTCCGCGGCATCGAGTCGCAGGGAATGATCCTGGCCGAGGACGAGCTGGCGATCGGGATCGAGCATGCCGGGATCGTGGTGCTGGGAGAGGGTCTGGTGGCCGGCACTCCGCTGGCCACCGTGCTCCCGATCTCGACCGAGGTGTTCGTGCTCGAGATCACCCCCAACCGGCCGGACTGCCTCGCCGTCTACGGCGTCGCGCGCGAGGTACACGCCGCCACCGGCGCCCCGCTCGAGCCGCCGCCCTGGTCGGAGGACCCCGGCAGCACCGGGCCTGCGGACCCTGAGCTGGTCCAGATCGAGGTGCAGTCGCCCGAGCTGTGCCCGCGCTTCACCGCGCGGGTGTTCGAGGAAGTCAAGATCGGCCCTTCGCCGCCGTGGCTGAAGGCCCGCCTGATGGCCGCCGGGCAGCGCCCGATCTCGAACGTCGTCGACATCACCAACTACGTGATGCTGCTGACCGGGCAGCCTCTACACGCGTTCGACCTCGACCACGTCGCCGGCGGCAAGCTGACGGTCCGGCGCGCGAGCGAGGGGGAGGCCGTGAATACGCTCGACGGCCAGACGCGCACGCTTGACGGCGAGATGCTGCTGATCGCCGACGAGCAGGGCCCGACCTCGATCGCGGGCGTGATGGGGGGCGCGCGCTCGGAGGTGGAGCCGGGCACGATCCGCGTCCTGATGGAGGCCGCCAACTGGATCGGCCCCAACATCCACCGCACCTCGCAGCTGCTCGGGCTGCGCAGCGAGGCCTCCACCCGGTTCGAGAAGCAGATCCAGCCTGAGCAGGCGATGCACGCGCAGGCGGTCGCGACCCGGCTGATGATCGACCTGTGCGGGGCCCAGGTGGCTCCCGGCACGATCGACCTCGGCGGACCCGGTCCCGACCCGATCACGATCCGGCTCCGGGACGCGCGGGTCAGCCGCCTGCTCGGAGCGCCGGTTCCGCGTGAGCGCAGCGCCGAGATCCTGACCGCGCTGGAGTTCGGCGTCGCCGCGGCGGAGGACGGCCTCGACGTCACCGTGCCGGCGTTCCGGCGCGCGGACATCACCCGGGAGGCCGACCTGATCGAGGAGGTGGCCCGGCTCGGAGTGCTGCAGAGCCTGCCCGCCACCCTGCCCTCGCGTCACGAGGCCTCCGGGCGCTTGACGACGCGACAGCGCCAGCGCCGGCGGGCCTCCGATGCGCTCAGCGCCCACGGGCTGCACGAGATCGTGGGTTGGAGCTTCGTCGGCCCCGAGCTCGCCGATCGGCTGCGCCTGCCGCCGGACGATCCGCGCCGTGAGGAGGTGGCGCTCGAGAACCCGATGTCGCTCGACCACTCGCGGATGCGCACGACGCTGCTCGGCTCGCTGCTCGACGCCGCGCGCCGCAACCGCTCCCATGGCCTGGGCGCGGTGCGCCTGTTCGAGGCCGGGGCCGTGTACCTGGCCTCCGACCGCCCGCTGCCGCGAGAGCCGCAGCACATCGGCGGCTTGATGCTGGGTCCGGCACGGCCGGGGACCTGGCGCGATCCCGAGCCGCGGCGGGCTGACTTCTTCGCCGCCAAGGGTGTGCTGGCCGGGCTGCTCGACACGCTCCGGGTGCCCTGGGCGGTCGCTCGCGCCGCCGAGCCGTTCCTGCACCCTGGCCGCTCGGCCGCGGTGAACGCGGGCGGAGAGCAGGTCGGATGGCTGGGCGAGGTCCACCCGCTGGTGGCCGCCGCGTGGGACCTCGAGGAATCGGTCGCCGCGTTCGAACTCGACCTCGACGCCGTGATCGATCACGTAACGACTGTGCCGATGTACGAGGACCTGACCAGCTTCCCAGAGGTGCGCGAGGACCTGGCGGTGGTGGTGGAGGACTCGGTCTCCGCCGCCGAGCTGCTCGCGCTCGTGCGCCGCAGCGGCGCGCCGCTGCTGGCCGCCGCTGACGTGTTCGACGTCTACCGCGACCCTGAGCGGCTCGGGACGGGCAACGTCTCGCTGGCGCTGCGGCTGTCCTTCCGTGCTCCCGACCGCACGCTCACCGACGAGGACGTCGCCGCGGCACGATCGGCGATCAGCGACGCGATCGGCGACGAGCTGGGAGGGAGGATCCGTGCCTAGCGTCGCGGTGTTCGGCGGGGCCGGCTACACGGGCGCCCTGGCCGCGCGCCTGCTGCTTGCGCATCCGTCCTTCGAGCTCCGGTGGGTCACGGCTCGCTCCGATGTCGGCCGGCGGCTCGACGACCTCTATCCCCATCACCGCGTCCCGCTGACGCTCGAGGAGCTCGACCTCGACCGGCACGCGGACGTCGACGCGGCGGTCGTCGCCTATCCGCACGGAGCCGCCGCGCCGCTGGTCGCCGATCTGCGCGAGCGCGGGGTGCGGCTGGTCGACCTGAGCGCGGACTTCCGGCTCCGCGACGCGATGATCTACGGCGCCTGGTACCGCGAGCACGAGGCCCCGGACCTGCTCGACGAAGCCGTGTACGGGCTGCCGGAGCTGTACCGCGAGCGGATCCGTGACGCCGGGATCGTCGCCAACCCCGGCTGCTATCCGACCGCGACGCTGCTGGCGCTCGCGCCGCTGGCCCGCGCCGGCCTGATCGGGGACGTCGTCGTCGACGCCAAGTCCGGCGTCTCGGGCGCCGGCCGGGCGGCGACCGAGCAGACGCATTTCGTGACCGTGGACGAGAACGTCAGGCCCTACGGCGTGCCGCGCCATCGCCACACCCCGGAGATCGAGCAGGAGCTGGCCGCGCTCGGCGCTGACGTGCGGATCACCTTCACCGCCCATCTGCTGCCGCTCGACCAGGGCGAGCTTGTGTCCTGCTACGTGACGCCGAAGGAAGACGGGGTCCGCCTCAGCCTGGACGAGCTCGAGGGCCTGTACAGCCGCGCCTTCGTCTCGGAGCCGTTCATCGAGCTGACCTCCGAGCCGCCGGGCGTGCGCGACGTGCGCGAGACCAACATCTGCCGCATCTCGGTCCACCGCGACGAGCGCACGGGCAGGGTGATCGTGTTCTCGGTGATAGACAACCTGTGGAAGGGCGCGGCCTCGCAGGCGGTGCAGAACCTGAATCTGATGTTCGGACTCAACGAGGGGGAGGGGATCTCATGAGCTCGGGCGAGTTCTTCAGCAGCCGATGGATCGATCGGCCGGCCCAGGTGACCGAGCTCGCGGGCGGCCTGCCGCTCGGCTTCCGCGCCGCGGGCGTGGCCTGCGGGATCAAGCCGAGCGGGAATCCGGACCTGGGCATGATCGTCTCGAGCGCGGCCGAGACGACCAGCGCGGCTCGGTTCACGCGCTCCGGAGTGCTGGCCGCGCCGGTGCTGATGACGATGGAGCGCTGCCGGCTCGACGGTCTCAGGGCGGTCGTGGCCAACTCCGGCAACGCCAACGCCGCCACCGGCGGGCGCGGCCTCGATGACGCCGCCAAGACGCAGGGCTCGGGCGCGATCGTTGCCGGGGTGCGCGAGGACGCCGTCGCCGTCGCCTCCACCGGAGTGATCGGCGTGCCGATGCCGATGGAATCGATCACCCGCGGGATCGCGGCCGCCTCGGGGGAGCTCAGCGCTGAGGGCGACGTCGCGTTCGCCGAGGCGATCCGCACCACCGACGCGTTCGCCAAGCGGGCGACGCTCGAAGTGACGCTGCCGTCCGGGACGGTGAGGCTGAGCGCCCAGGCCAAGGGGGCGGGCATGATCTCGCCCGGCTTCGCCACGCTCCTGTGCTTCGTGCAGACCGACGCGGCGCTCTCGCCGCAGACCTGCGACCTGCTGCTCGGAGTGACCGTGAAGCGCTCCTTCGAGCGCATCAGCGTCGACGGGCAGCTGTCGACCAACGACACGGTCATCCTCCAGTCCAGCGGGGAGTCGGGGGTCCGGGTCGAGCCCGAGACCGAGGATGAGCTGCGCTTCGGAGAGGCGCTCGACGCGCTCCTGCGCCAGCTCGCGATCTCGATCGTGCGCGACGGCGAGGGCGCGAGGCGGGTCGGGCGCGTCGTGGTCAGCGGCGGGGATGCCGCCGCCGTCGAGGCGGCGGCGCGGGCGGTGGCCAACTCGCCCCTGGTCAAGACGGCGCTGCACGGCGGCGATCCGAACTGGGGCCGGATCGCCCAGGCGGTGGGGATGGCCCTCCCGGGCACGGCGCCGCTGTCGCTGGACGTCGCGATCGAGGGGATGCAGGTCTGCGCGCGTGGCGCGCGGGCCCCCCACGACGGCGAGGCCCTGTCGCAGCTCGTGGCCCGCGACGAGGTCGAGTACGTGATCGGGCTGCCCGGCGAGGGGGCGGAGACCGAGGTCTTCTTCTCCGATCTCGGGCACGACTACGTGAGCATCAACGCCGAGTACACGACCTGATGGCGATGCGCGATGCGGCCACGCTGCTCGAGGCGCTCCCCTACATCCGCGAGTTCCACGGCAGGACCGTGGTGATCAAGTACGGCGGGGCGGCGATGACCGACCCGGCGCTGAAGGAGGAGTTCGCCCGCGACGTCGTGCTGCTCAAGTACGTCGGGATGAAGCCGGTGATCGTCCACGGTGGCGGTCCCGAGATCACCGGCTACATGAAGCGGCTCAACCTGCCGGTCCAGTTCGTCGACGGCCTCCGGGTCTCGGACGCCGCCACGGTGGAGGTGGCCAAGATGGTCCTCGTGGGCAAGGTCAACAAGGACATCGTGCTGCTGATCAACCGCCACGGCCAGCCCGCGGTTGGGCTTTGCGGCGACGACGGGCTGCTGTTCCGCGCCGCGCGCCAGGCGGCGCCGAGCGGCCAGGACATCGGTTATGTGGGGCGGATCGAGCATGTCGACGTAGACGTCCTGACCCACGTTGCCCAGGACTACATCCCGGTTGTCGCCTCGGTCGGGGCCGACCGCGAGGGCAACTCCTACAACATCAACGCCGATGAGGCTGCTGGGGCGGTGGCGCGCGCACTGAGGGCCTACAAGATCATGTTCCTGACCGACGTGGCCGGGTGGATGCGCGACCCCGCCGATCTCGGCAGCGTCGTCTCGGAGACGACCGCCGACGCTGTGCAGGCGGCACTCGGGAGCGTCGAGGGCGGGATGCGGCCCAAGCTCGCGGCGTGCCTCGACGCGATCCACGGCGGTGTCTCGTTCGCCCACATCGTCGACGGCCGCGTGCCACATTCGCTGCTGCTGGAGCTGTTCACCGACGCCGGCCAGGGGACCAAGATCGGCCCGGCCGCCTGAGCATGTCCGTGGCCGAACTTCAGGCGCTCGAGCGCGCCCACGCGATTCCGACCTACGCCCGCTTCCCGGTCGAGTTTGTCCGCGGCGACGGCTGCCGCCTGTGGGACGCCGACGGGCACGAGTATCTCGACTTCCTGGCCGGGATCTCGGTCCTCAACGTCGGGCATTGCCACCCGCGGGTGGTCACGACGGTGCGCGAGCAGGCGGGCACCCTGCTGCACGCGACCAACCTGTACTACACCGCGCCCGGGCTCAGGCTCTCCGCCCGCCTGGCCGAGAGCTCGCTCGGCGGCAAGGTGTTCCTGTGCAACTCCGGCGCGGAGGCGAACGAGGCGGCGATCAAGCTGATCCGCCGCGCGCGCCCGGGGGGCGAGATCGTGGTCGTGCACGAGGCCTTCCACGGGCGCACCTACGGAGCGCTCTCGGCCACGCCGCAGGAATCCAAGCAGGCGCCGTTCGCGCCGCTGGTCCCCGGCTTCGTGGTCGTGCCCAAGGACCCGGAGGCGCTCGATCGGGCGGTCGGGCCGCAGACCGCCGGTGTGCTGCTGGAGCCGATCCAGGGGGAGACGGGGATCAACGTGCTCTCCGACGAGCTGCTCTCAGCGGCCCGCGCTGCCTGCGACCGTGTCGGGGCCGCGCTCGTGTTCGACGAGATCCAGTGCGGGATGGGGCGAACCGGGACGCTGTGGGCCTACCAGCAGACCCCGGTCGTGCCCGATGCGCTGACCAGCGCCAAGGCGCTCGGCGGCGGACTGCCGATCGGCGCGCTCGTCACGGGCGAGCGGCTGGCCGACGTGTTCCAGCCCGGGGACCACGGCTCGACCTTCGCCGGCGGCCCCGTGATCGCCTCCGCGGCCTTGGTCGCACTGGAGATCTGCTCGGATCAGCCTTTGCTCGAGCGGGTCCGGGGACTGGGCGAGCGGCTGGCCGCCGGGCTCGAGCGACTGCCCTTCGTCTCCGTCGTGCGCGGGCGTGGGCTGATGCTGGCCGTCGACCTGCTGGAGGGTCTGTCGGCGCCCGATCTGGCCCGCCGCGCGCTGCTCGAGCAGCGGTTGGTCCTCAACGCCACCGGGCCCGGGACGATCCGCTTCCTGCCGCCGCTCGTCGTCTCCGAGCAGGAGATCGACGACGCGCTGGTGCGGCTCTCGGCACTGGGCTAGGCCTGGGGCCAGGCCCGGCGCCTCGCTGCATGGAAGACTTGGCGCCCGCATGGCCTCCCACGCCCACGACTACCTGCTGCCGGCGCGGGTGACGCTCGAGGAGGCGGGTGAGCTGCTGAGCGAGCACCTGGACCTGCGCCAGGGCGCCGTCAGCAGCGCCGAGCGCCGTTTCTACGACACGTTCGACGGCCTGCTCCGGGCGGCCGGCCTCGCCGCGGCGTATGAGCGCGGCCGTCTCTCGGTGACCGACTCGAGCAGCGGCGAGCTGCGCGCCGCGGCGGAGCTGGCGGAGCCGCCCGAGCGGCTGCTGGCCTACGAGCTTCCCCACGGCCCGCTGCGCGGCGTGCTCGAGCCGGTGGTGGAGCTGCGGGCGCTGCTGCCGCTGGTGCACCTCGCCACCGATGTCCGCGAGCTCGGGGTGGTGGACGCCGCGGACAAGATCGTGGTTCGCATCGTGCTCGAGAGGCCGGCGGTCATCATCGCCTCGGGCCGGAGGATCGGGCTGGCAGCGCGCGCGCGCCTCGGTCCTGTCCGGGGCTACGAAGATGAGCTCTTGGACGTGCGAGGGACGCTGGAGGCGGGGCTGGGCCTGGTGGAGGCGGAGCGCACGGTGCTCGACGAGGCGGTGCTGGCCGCCGGCGAGCAGCTTGGGGGCGTCTCGTCCAAGATCGACCTCCGCCTGCGCGCAGACCAGCGCGCCGACGCGGCCGCCGCGGCGGTCCTCGGTCGCCTGCTCGAGGTGATCGAGGCAAACCTCCCAGGGACGATCGCCGATGTCGACAGCGAGTTCCTGCACGACTTCCGGGTGGCGGTCCGCCGCTCGCGCGCGGTCCAGCGCGAGCTCAAGGGCGTCTTCCCGCCGGCGCAGCTGGCCAGCCATCGCGGCGAGCTGCGCTGGCTGCAGCAGGTGACCGGCCCCTCGCGTGACCTCGACGTCTATGTGCTCGACTTCGACGCCTTCCGGCTGACCGTGCCCGAGCGGTTCCAGGCCGACCTCGACCCGCTGCTGTCGGTCCTGCGCGGCCGGCGACTGGCCGCGCGGCGAGCGATGGTGCGCGAGCTGCGCTCCGATCGGGCGCGGGAGGCGATCTCGGGCTGGGGCTCGTTCATCGAGCGCCTGGAGTCGCTGCCCGAGGAGGGGCGCGTCGACGCCGCGCGCCCGATCGGCGAGCTGGCCGGCGAGCGGATCGTCAAGGTGTACCGGCGGATGCTGCGAATGGGCCGCGCGATCGATGCGTCGAGCCCTCCCGAGGCCTACCACGAGCTGCGCAAGAAGGGCAAGGAGCTGCGCTACCTGCTCGAGCTGCTCGCGGCGCCCGTGTTCCCGGGCGAGGTGGTCAAGCCGATGGTGCGCTCCCTGAAATCGCTCCAGGACGTGCTCGGCCGCCATCAGGACCGCGAGGTGCAGGTCGCGACGCTGAGGTCGCTGGCCGGGGAGGTCTCGGCGCTGCCCGCCGGCGCTGTGGCGCTGATGGCGATGGGCGTGCTCGTCGATTGGCTGCTCCAGGACGAGCGGGCCGCCCGGGACGAGTTCGCGGCCGTGTTCACAGAGTTCGCCTCCCCTGAGCAGCGCTCGCTGGTCAAGGACACGTTCCGGTGAGCCGCGTCCTGGCCACCTACAACATCAAGGGCGGCGTTGGCAAGACCTCGGCCGCGGTGAACCTCTCCTACCTGGCCGCCCGCGGGGGCGCCCGGACGCTGCTCTGGGATCTCGATCCTCAGGGCGCGAGCACCTACCTGTTCCGGATCCGGCCCAAGGTGCGCGGCGGCGGCCGGCGGCTGGTGCGACTGAAGACGCGCGCCGACGACCTGATCAAGGGCACCGATTACCTCGGCCTCGACCTGCTGCCGGCCGACTTCTCCTACCGGCACATGGACCTGGCGCTCGACGGCACCAAGCGGCCCACGGCGCGGCTCGCGCGCGTGCTGAAGCCTCTGTACCGGCACTACGACTACATCTTCCTCGACTGCCCGCCCAGCATCTCGCTCGTCTCCGAGAGCGTGTTCGAGGCCGCCGACGCCCTGCTCGTCCCGATCATTCCCGCCACGCTGTCCTCGC
>Ga0209839_10000685_pt1 | contig 17224 bp, 16 predicted proteins | sample OrgsoiDNA2013050_FD_185800 | JGI IMG/M metagenome (GOLD analysis project Ga0209839, IMG submission 185800) | Permafrost soil microbial communities from the Arctic, to analyse light accelerated degradation of dissolved organic matter (DOM) -... | ecosystem: Environmental > Terrestrial > Soil >... | reverse complement strand
GGCAAGCAGGCACTCCAGCAGCGCGAACTCCTTCGGGCTGAGTTCAAGGCGCCGTCCGGCGCGGAATGCGACCCGGCGGCTGGGATCGAGGGTCACGTCACCGCATTCGAGTACGGGCGGCAGCGAGGTCGCGGGGCGACGGCCCAGGGCGCGGATGCGCGCGACGAGCTCGGCGAAGTCGAAAGGCTTGGGCAGGTAGTCGTCGGCGCCGAGCCCGAGCCCGTCCACCCGGTCCCTGACGGTGCTGGCCGCGGTGAGCATCAGCACCCGGCTCTCGGACCGCTCGGCCGCTAGCTGCCGGCAGACCTCATCGCCGTGGGTTCCGGGCAGGTCCCGGTCCAGCACAACCACGTCGTAGCAGGTGCCGGCCAGGTGATCGAGCGCCGTGGTCCCATCCAGGTCAACGTCGACCGCCATGCCCTCACGACGCAGCCCGGCCGCGATCGCCGTGGCCAGGTCTTCCCTCGGCGCCCCGCTGATCTGGGGCCCGTCCGGCGCCCTGGCCGTGGATGCCCTGGCCGTGCCGCGCCAGTTATCCCCTCCGGAGCCTGCCTTCCCCGGGCCCGTCCCGCGCCCGCTACCCCTCTGGGCCGGCCCACGCCGGCCGGGCGTCAGGGCCGGGGGACGGCCGGGCCGCGGGACGGCCGGGCTGCGCGCCAGCGGTCTGCCCACCGCTGGGTCCGCTGGTCGGCGAGGACCTGGCGCACGACGTTGCGGCCCGGAATGCCGGTGACCCCGCCGCCGCCATGGGTGGCCGAGCCGGCCTGGTAAAGGCCCCGGACCGGGGTGCGCAGGTCCGCGTAGCCCGCAGCGGGCCGGGCGTGGAACATCTGGCCGAGCGACAGCTCGCCGTGGAAGATGTTCCCGCCCACCAGGCCGTACTCCTCCTGCATCTGGTGTGGCCCGATCACCTGGCGGTGCAGTACGGAGCTGGTGAAGCCGGGCGCGACCGCTTCCACCCGGGCCAGCACCCGGTCCGCGTGCGCGGCCAGTTCGGCCTCATGCGGCGCGTCCGCGTAGCCGTGCGGCACCCACTGGGTGAACAGCGACATGACGTGCTGACCGGACGGCGCCAGCGAGTCGTCGAACACGCTCGGGATGCAGATGTCGGCGAACGGCAGCGCAGACGGCTGACCGGAGACCGCCTGCTGGAAGGCGGTCTCCACGTCGTCGAGGCTGTCGGCCAGCACGATGGTGCCGCCGTAGACCTGCGGGTCCGGCTCACGATGGCTGGTGAACACCGGCAGCCGGTCGAGAGCGAGGTTGATTTTCACGGTGCCGCTGCGGGTCTGCCAGCCGCGGATGTCCGCCACGAACCCGGGCGGCAGCTCGGCCGCGTCCAGCAGGCGCAGGAAAGAGATCGCCGGATGAGCCGTCGTGATGACGACGTCGGCGTCGATCTCCTCCCCGCTGGCCAGGGTCACCCCGGTGACCTGTCCGGTACCGGTCCGGATGCGGGCAACCTCGGCGCCAGTGCGGATCTCCGCGCCGAACGACCGGGCCGCGGCGTCGATCGCCCCGGTGACCCCGCCCATGCCGCCGCGCGGGAAGCCCCACGCACCCGCCTGCCCGTCGGCCTCCCCGATGTGGTGGTGCAGCATGACGTACGCCGTTCCCGCCGACCGCGGTCCGGCCCAGGTGCCGATGACGCCCGAGACCGACAGCACGCCCCGTACCGCGTCGCTTTCGAAGTAACGGTCGAGCAGGTCGGCGATGCTGCCGGTGAGCAGCCGGGTCAGATCCACCGACTCACGGACGCCAGCTCCCCGCAGTTGGGCCAGCAGACGGGCCTGCCGCCACAGGTCGGCGGGCCGGCGCGAGCCGAGGTGCGGCGGGATCTGGTGCAGCAGCGGGCCGAGTAGCCGGCCCATCTGCGCCAGGTGCGCCTCGTAGTCCCCGTAGGCGTCCGCGTCGGCGCGGGAGAACCGGGCGATCTCGGCGTGCCGCGCCACCGGGTCCGCGGGCAGCCGCAGGGCGCGCCCGTCGGCACGCGGCGCGAAGTAGGGCCCCTGCGGGTAGACGTGGTACCCGTGCTGCTCCAGCCGCAGATCGCGAACGAGATCGGGCGGCAGCAGGGACACCACGTACGACAGCGAGGTGACCGTGTAGTCCGGCCCGAACGGGTGCTCGCTGACCGCGGCACCGCCGGGCACGGCCCGGCGCTCGCACACCAGAGTGTCCAGCCCGCTGCGGGCCAGGTACGCGGCGGCGACCAGGCCGTTGTGCCCGCCGCCGATCACGACCGCATCCCGGCGCCTCATTGACCGGCCTCTCCTCCCGCGCAGGCCCAGGAATGGCAGGGGGCGGACGATGGGCCGCCCGCTCGCCGTCCGTCAGATTACGCTAGCGAGTCTGCGGAGCATCTCCGCGCTCTGCTCCGGGGGGAGCGCCTCGGTGACCACGCTGTTCAGGATGTTCCAGTAGCGCACCGTGTCGGTGGGCTTGTTGAGGTAGATCGCGCTCTCGAGCTGCTCCTGGTAGACCAGGTCGGGCAGCAGCCCCTCAGGAAAGCGCAGCTGGATCATCTGCGCACCCGTGCCCGTGTGCCCGCCCGCGCTGAACGGCATGACCTGGATGGTGACGTGGGGCCGGCGCGACATCCTGATCAGGTGATCGACCTGGGCCAGCATCACGGCCCGGCCGCCGATGGGGCGGCGCAGGGCGGTCTCGTCGATGACCGCCCACAGGTGCGGCGGGTGCTCGCGGTGCAGCAGCTGCTGCCGGCGCATCCGCAGCGCGACCGTCTGCTCGACCGTGGATTCCGGGACGCCGTCCATCAGCCGGGCCACCGCCCGGGCGTAGTCCGGGGTCTGCAGCAGCCCGGGGATGAACTGCACGTCGTAGCTGCGGATGATGCTCGCTGCCTGCTCAAGGCCGAGGTAGGGCTCGAACCATGCAGGCAGCACGTCGCTGTAGGAGTGCCACCAGCCCGCCGCGTTGGCCTGCCGGGCCAGGGCGAGCAGGTCCTCCCGTTCGGCGTTGTCACCGACCCCGTAGAGGCTGAGCAGGTCTGACACGTCGCGCTGCTTGAAGCCGGTCCGGCCCAGTTCGAGGCGGCTGATCTTGGACCCAGACGCCCGGATCGCGTCCCCGGCGCTTTCCCGGGTGACCCCCGCGGCTTGGCGAAGCCGGCGCAGCCGCGCACCGAGCAGCAAGCGGACCACCGTCGGGCCGACCTGGCCGTAGTCAACGACGCCGGATTCCTCCGGTCCTGGCGTGCCCCGCGTCGTGTCCAATGCCCTCGCTCTCGGTGCGAATCCGGTGCGGCTCCCTCTATGTTAGCCCGGTCTGGGGCCCTTAGGCTGGCCGAGTGAGGGCCAGCGTCGGTCATGCCGTTACGCGGGGCACGTTCTCCCTGGACGGACAGACCTTCGACCTAGAAAACAACGTGTGGGTCGTCGGCGACGGGCGATCCTCCGTTCGAGACCGACCATGATCATGTCGACTTCGCCGCTATCGCCGCGGGCGCCGGGTTCTTCACCCGGCGCGTCACCGAACCCGGCGACGTCCGCGACGCGGCCCAGGCCGTCTTCGCTCACGACGGACCTGCCCTGCTCGACGTCGTCACCACCCCCGACGCGACCGAGGTGCCCTCCCATATCCCTCCCGAGGACGCGAAGGGCTTCGCGCTGTCCCTGGGCAAGATGGTCCTCGACGGCGGGGTCGGCGAGGTGGCCAACATCGCGCGGCTCAACGTACGCAATATCCCGCGGCCCTAGTCAGGAGCGGCCTGAGGAGCCCGACGAGCTACACCCGCAGTGGGCTCATGCGGTGCCGCGAAGGCGGCGACCACCTCGCCGAGGCGCACACCGGCGTCCTCCTGCAGGAAGTGGCCGGCCCCCTCGATGACCGGGTGCTGCAGGCCGGCCGCGCCGGGGATGGTGCGCTTGAGGACCGGAGCCATGCCCCCGGTGATCGGGTCCCGGTCACTGAACGCCACCAGGAACGGCCGGTCCCAGGCGGCTAGCTCGCGCCACGCGGCGCGGTTCGCCTCGGTCGCGGGATCGTCCGGCGCGGTGGGCACGAGGGTCGGCATCGCGCGGGGCCCGGCCAGGAACCGCTCGTCCGGGAACGGGGCCGCGTACGCCGCCAGCACCGGCCGGGGCAGCCGCGTCTGGCAGCCCGCCTGCACCAGCCGCGCCACATCCAGGGCGGCGGCCCGCTCCACGACCCGGCGGAACTGCCACCACACCTCGGGCATCGGATCGTCACCGGTGGGCAGGCCGGTGTTGGCCGCCACCACCCGGGCGAACCGGTCCGGGTGCTCCGCGACCAGCCGCAGCCCGATCAGGCCGCCCCAGTCCTGCCCGACCAGCGTTACGTCACGCAGGTTGAGCTGGTCGATCGCGAGCCCGCGGACCCACTCGACGTGCCGCGCGTAACTGTGGTCGTCCGGCCGGGCGGGCTTGTCCGACCGGCCGAACCCGATCAGGTCCGGGGCGATCGCGCGCAGCCCGCGGGCGGCCAGCACGGCCATCACCCGGCGGTAGAGAAACGACCAGCTGGGCTCGCCGTGCAGCAGGAGCACCGCGTCGCCGTCCGGTGGTCCCGCTTCTACGTAGCCCATCCGCAGGCCGTTACCCACCTCGGCGTACCGCGGCGGGTAGCCGAATTCGGGCAGTCCGGTAAAGCGATCCTCCGGCGTTCGCAGCACCTGCATCCGGTCATCGTCGCACAAGGCCCGCGCGCGTCAGCGGGGCCCGTCCGGCCGGGTCAGGCGAGGGAGCGCGTCAGGACACGTGCGCGCCGATCAGGTGGCCGACGCCGAATGTGACCGCCGCGGCGATCACCCCGGCGATGACCTGGCGCAGACCCGAGCGGAGCACCCCCCGGCCGTTCAGGGCGCCGATGCTCGCGCCCACCCCGAACAGCGCGGCCACCGCGAGGACGATCGCGGCCAGCAGCGCCGCCTTGCCGCTGCCGGCCAGGTAGGGGATGATCACCACGAACGCGCCGATGGCGAACGCGAACAGGCTGGAGAATGCTGACCCCCACGGTGACCCGAGCTCGTCCGGGTCAAGACCCAGTTCCTCCCGGGCCAGGGTGTCCAGCGCGACCGAGCGGTCGGCCATGATCCGGTCGGCGAGCTGCTCGGCCTCGGGCTTGCTCAGGCCCTTGGCCCGGTAGATCAGGACCAGCTCGGCGTGCTCCTCCTCCGGCTTCTCCTCCAGTTCGGCCTGCTCGAGCGAGATTTCCCGCTCGTACATCTCTCGCTGGCTCGACATGGAGATGTACTCACCGGCCGCCATCGAGAACGACCCGGCCAGCAGGCCCGCGATCCCGGCCAGCAGCGTAACGGTACGTGAGGTGCCGGATCCGGCGAAGCCCATGACCAGGGCGGTGTTGGACACCAGGCCGTCGCTGACCCCGAACACGCCGGCCCGCAGCGCGCCGGACCGGTCGCTGCGGTGCCACGATTCGCGCCGCCGGATCTGCGCCTGGGGGTCCGGGCGGCCCCCGTCGATCAGGTGCGCCAGGGTCCGGGCGTGGCTGCGCTCGTCCGCGGCCATCCCCGGGGCGGCGTCCGGGTCGTTGTCGTACGTGCCGGCGTCGGTCTTCTCGGCTCGTTCGATCATCGGCAGCACGGTCTCGACCGACAGCCGACGCGCCGCCGTGCCGATCAGCCGGGTGCGCAGGCTCGGGCCACCGGCGGCCGGCACGTCCGCGCCCGCTTCGCGCAGCTTGTCTTCCCAGTGCGCGGCGTGCTTCAGCTCGATCGAGGCCAGCTCACGGAAGATCTCCTGGCGCTCGCCGGTCTCCGCGTCAGCCAGCCGCGAGTACAGCGCGGCCGCGTCCCGCTCGCTGGCGAGCATGTCCCGCCAGCGCTTGACGGACTTCGTGCCGTTGTCAGGGCTCATCGCTTATTGTCATCCCGTAAATTGCGGCCCGCCGGGCGCTGTCGTACAGGCGCCACACGGCGGGGAAGCGGAGTACATGGCAACGCCCGCTGTCAGCAGCCGCGGCGGGCGGCGGTCAGGGCGGCGAGGCCCCGCTGTCACCTGCGATTACCAGTACATTCTATGCAACCTCGCTTCGCCCACCGTTATGCCATAGCAGGTTACGGGCAGGCGCTCGTTACCGGCCCAGCGAACCGGGCCAACGGCCTGGTGAGTGGCCGGTGTGTCGGCGATGTACCACCACGGGCGCGAAGCGCAGCGGGGGGTTCCAGGGGGGTCGCCCCCCAGGCCAGCACTGTCAGTCGGCGATGGCCTGGTAGGTGGCGGTCCAGAAGTCCTGGAACAGCCGGGGCGGGATGGGGGAGGTCCAGGCCTGCTGGGTCATCAGGATCATGGTGAGGTCCTCGGCGGGGTCGTTGTACCAGGAGGTGCCCATCCCGCCGTCCCAGCCGTATGTGCCGACCGACTTTGCGACCTCGGTGCGCTCGGTGACGACCGCCACGCCGAAACCCCAGCCGTGCACCCGGAAGAAGCCGGGCACCAGACCGGAGGCGGCCTTCTGCTCCGGGGTCAGCTGGTCGCTCGTCATGAACTCCACCGACGGCCGGGACAGGATCCGCTCACCGCGGCTGACGCCCTTACCGCGCAGCATGTCGGCGAAGGCCAGGAAGTCATCGACGGTGGAGACCAGGCCGCCGCCGCCGGACGGGAACGACGGCAGCCGGCTCCACTGCCCGTCGGCCGGCTCGTCGTAGATGGCGGCCGCGCCGCTGTCCGGATCGATCACGTACGACGTCGCGAGCCGGCCGATGCGGTCCCAGATGACGTCGAAGCCAGTGTCGTTCATGCCGAGCGGGTCGAAGATCCGCTCCTTCAGGAACGTCTCGAACGGCTGCCCGGAGGCGCGTTCGATGAGCACGCCCAGCGCATCGGAGCCGGTGTTGTACATCCAGCGCTCGCCCGGCTGGTACATCAGCGGCAGCGTACCGAGGCGCCGGATCCATTCGTCCGGCGCGGGCGGCGTCTGCGGGCTCGGCATGCCCTGGCCCAGTTCCAGCTCGGCCAGGGCATCGGCGATCGGCACGGTACCGGGCGCGGCCGCCACGATGCCGAGACCCATGGTGAAGGTGAGCAGGTCCCGGACGGTGATCGGCCGGTACGCGGGCACCGTGTCGTCGAGGTCGGCATCGGGCCGCTTCAGCACCTGCCGGTTGGCCAGCTCGGGCAGCAGCCGGTTCACCGGCTCGTCCAGCCGGAGGGCGCACTCCTCGATGAGGATCATGGCCGCCGCGGCGGTGATGGGCTTGGTCATCGAGGAAATGCGGAAGATCGTGTCGCGGCGCATCGGCTCCTCCGAGCCCGCGGCCATCGCCCCGATCGCGTCGACGTGACCCTCGCCCCGGCGCGCCACGAGCGTCACGAGGCCCGGCACCTCGCCCCGTTCGACGTAGCCGGTCATCACGTCATGCAGCCGCTTGAGCCGCTCCGCTGATAGTCCGCCGTCCCGCATATTGGTCCTCTCCGATGTCTGCCCGGCTGAGAAGTATCTTTGCCGATAACAGACCGTCAGAATGACGAGGATGCACGGCCTGTGGCCGACACGTTAGCTGCCAGTGCCCCAGGCGAGCAGGGCGTCGCGGCGTTCCGCGCGCCCGCTACGGCAGATGAGCGGGCAGGCCGAACGACGGGAACAGCGCGGCGGTGTCGAGGAACATCGTCATCCGCGCGATCCTCATCCCGGAGATCTCCAGCACCTGCAGCGCCCACGGCGCGTGCCCGCCCGCGGGATCCGGCTTGTACTGGCCGAACGCCGGGCAGCCGTTGGCGCGGACCGGGATCAGCTGCGAGCCGCGGCAGGCGCTGGGACCGGGCTGCACCATCCAGGTGGTGATGTTCTGCGCGCCCTGAACCCACATGGCGAACGGCGGCATGCTCTGCACCGCGTCCTCGTGCAGCAGCCCCACCAGCGCCGACATGTCGTACCGCTCGAAGGCGTCGACGTACCGGTTGAGCAGGTCGGCCTGGTCGGCGGGCACGTCGGCCGGCCGCTCGTCGGCGGGGACCGCGGCCAGCGTGGCGCGGGCCCGCTGCAGCGCGCTGTTCACCGCGGGCACGCTCGTGCCGAGCAGCTCCGCCACCTCGGTGGCCTGGAAGCGCAGCACCTCGCACAGCACCAGCGCCGCGCGCTGCCGGGGCGGCAGGTGCTGCAGCGCGGTGACGAACGCCAGCCGGATGGTGTCCCGGGCCTCGACGACCTCCGCCGGGTCGGCGTCGACCGGCAGGATGCGGTCATCCGCGATGGGGGAGACCCACATGTGCTCCGGCAGCGTGTCGCCCAGGAACGACTCGTCCGGCGGGCTCGACGGGCCGACCTCCATTGGCCGGGCCCGGCGCTGGCGCCCGCGCAGCATGTCGAGGCACACGTTGGTCGCGATCCGGTACAGCCAGGACCGGACCGACGAGCGGCCCTCGAACTGGGCCGACGACCGCCAGGCCCGCAGCATTGTCTCCTGCACGGCGTCGTCGGCCTCGAAACCCGAGCCGAGCATCCGGTAGCAGTAGCCGGTGAGTTCCCGGCGGTAGTCTTCCAGCGCTCCTGGCTTGTTGGCCAGGGCGATGCCATCACCGCTTCGTGCCATACCACCGGACTCTACCGGGAGGTACCGACAAGACGGCTAACCGGCAAGACGGCTAATCGTCATCATCCTCGGTGGGCCCTCCGTCGCCACGGGACCGCTGGGACAGCGGCCGCTCCCGCGGCCCGGCCGCGTGCAGTGACTGCGGCGCCATGGCCGACGTGCCGTCCGGGGCCCAGGACGGCGGCGGCGGCCGCCGGCCGCGCAGGGCGGCGGCCGCCTGGCCCATCGCCTGCAGCGAGCTATCCCGCCGGGCGTCGAACGCCGCCTGGTCCAGCTGCCCACACCGGGCCCGGTCGCACGCCAGCGCGAGCTCGGTCGCGGTGAGCTGGTAGCTGGCCATCGTCTCGCCGCCGCGCAGGCCGCAGTGCAGCCGCGCCCACTGCCGCGCGAGCCGCCTCATCCGCAGGTCGGCCAGCATGGTCACGTCGTCCCCGGTAATGACGGCCGGGTTCTCGAACGGCGTGAGGCAGTTCTTGATCAGGCCGACGATGCGGTGCCGGTCCCGCACCATCGCGACGAGCAGCACCGCCAGGGCGAGGATCATGATCAGGTAGACCCAGGCCTCCCAGCCCGCGCCCCGGTGGACGGAGTCGTCCCACAGCGTGTGCAGCAGGACCGCGAGCACCCAGCCGGCCAGGATGGCCCAGCGGCCACGGCGCCACGGCTGCATCGCCGCGTAGGCGACGCCCAGGCCGATCATCGCGGAGAAGAGCGGGTCCCACAGTGGGGTCAGCAGCCCGCGCTGGAAAAAGGCCGATACCAGCGCGTCCAGGCCGCTGCGTTCGGCCTGCACGTAGGCGAACAGGTTCGATACGAGCGCGAAGCCAAGGCCGACCATGGCCGCGTAGACCACGCCGTCGCTCACCCCGTCGAGTTCGGAGCGCTGGTACCGCAGCAAGCCGACCAGGATGCCGCCCTTGAGGGTTTCGGCGATCAGCGCCCCGACGAAGGCTGAGCCCAGCGACGTGGCGGCCAGGTTGCCCGCTCTCGGGCCCAGTTCTGGCGTAGTGATCAGCTCGTTGCCGAAGGCGTGCCCGATGAACCCGATCAGCGCGGCCACCGCGGCGCCCGCGCCGAACGTGGCGGCCAGCAGCATCGGCGGCTCGGGCTCCAGCCGGTCCAGGTACAGCACGCCGGCCAGCACCAGCGGCACCGGCAGGATGGCGAGAGCCAGGCCGGCCGCGGTCGGCGCCGGGCCACCGTGAATGGCGATGGCGAGGGCGATCACGGCCAGCAGGCAGCAGATGGCCACGCCAGCGAGAAGGCCCACCGGGACGCGACGGGGGGTTCGGGCATCGAGAGCCGGCTGGGGGTCCGATGACGCCATGCCAGGCAGCGTAACGGACCGTCCCCGCTCGCGTACAACTCCCCAGTACAGGGATGTGACCGGGCCGTTACCCGGCGGCGGACCGGGCCCGGATCAGGGCGCGCAAAGAGCCGGGCCACGTCGGTCGGACGTGGCCCGGGCCAGTTACCCGATGCGTTACCGCTGTGTTTGGCTCAGTGGCCCGCACGCTCTGCCGTAACCGCGCCGATCCGCTGCGCCAGCGCGGTGAGGGTGGGCCCCAGCGGCGCGTCGACGGTGGCGACGGCGTGCGCGTCGCCCCGGGTCTGCCCCTGGTTAACGATCACCACCGGGATGCTCAGCTTGGCTGCCTGCCGGACGAAGCGGTAGCCCGACATCACGGTCAGCGAGGAACCGAGCACGGCCAGCGCCCCGGCCCGCTCGACCAGCGCGTAGCAGTCGTCGACCCGGGTGCGGGGCACGTTCTCGCCGAAGAACACCACGTCCGGCTTGAGCACGCCGCCGCAATGCCGACAGTCCGCCACGTGGAACCGCTCGGTGGCCGCGTCGGCCAGCACCGCGTCGCCATCCGGGTTGATCGCGGCGACCTCCGCCTCCCAGCCGGGGTTGGCGGCGCGCAGCCGCTCATCCAGTTCCTGGCGTGCCGTGCGCTGCTCGCAGCCCAGGCAGATCACCCGCTCCAGGCTGCCGTGCAGTTCGATCACCTGCTGTGCCCCGGCCGCCTGGTGCAGGCCGTCCACGTTCTGCGTGATGATCCCGGCCACCAGCCCGCGCCGCTCGAGCTCGGCGACCGCGCGGTGCCCGGCGTTGGGCGCGGCCCGCGCGATGTGCCGCCATCCGGCGTGGCTGCGCGCCCAGTACCGCTGCCGCGCCGCCGCGCTGCCCGTGAAGGCCTGGTAGGTCATCGGCTCGGCGCGCCGGGCGAGCCCGGTCGGGCCCCGGTAGTCGGGAATCCCCGACTCCGTGGACAGCCCGGCGCCGCTGAGCAGGACTACGCCGCCGTTGGTGACCAGATCAACCAGAATGCTGAACGAGCCCTGGTGCGTCGTCCGGTCGGCGAGCTGCGTCACCCTCCCATGCTGCCTGACGCGTCGGCGTGCTCGGCACCGGCCCTGCTGGCCCGGCAGTCCTACTTGCTGGGCTGCGGCACCTTGCACTCGATCTTGGGGTTCACACCGACGTAGTTGAGCGGGCCGGCCAGGATCGTCACGACGATGGTGCTTGCCTTGGTGCAGCTGCCGATGGTCCCGTTGTAGTAACCGCGCTGGCCGGCGGCGATGGCGCCGATGACGAGCCAGATGATAAGAATCAGCGATCCGATGCGCATGGGACTCTGTCGGCCCTATCTGTGTCAGGAGCATGGGGAATGGTCCGGCTAATGATGCCACCCAGGCCGTACCTGTAACGCGCGTTGCCGTTTTGGGATCTTTTCGTGGCTGCGTCGCGCCCTGGGACGGCCGGCGATCCGGACGCGCGCGGCGGTACCGTGATCCGGTGCCGCCCGCCCGCAAGCAGACGTATCGCGGCCTCGACCTGGCGGCGGCCCGCAGCCGCACGGTGCCGGACGTGCTGCCCGCGCCGGGCCAGCCGTTCCACGTGCTGTTCTGCGGCATCAACCCCGGCCTGTACTCCGCCGCGACCGGCCATCACTTCGCCCGGCCCGGCAACCGGTTCTGGCCCGCGCTGCACGCTTCAGGCTTCACCCGCCGGCTGCTGGCTCCCGGTGAGCAGGATCTGCTGGCCGGCTACGGGCTGGGCATCACGAACCTGGTCGCCCGGGCCACCGCGCAGGCATCGGAACTGTCCCGCGCCGAGCTCGAGGCCGGCGGGGCCCGGCTCGCGGAGCTGGCCGCCCGGCTGCAGCCCCGGTACATCGCCATCGCTGGGGTCACCGCGTACCGGGATTCGTTCGGGCGCAAAGATGCCCGCGTCGGCCCGCAAGCCGAGACGATCGGCGCCAGCCGGCTGTGGATCGTGCCCAACCCCAGCGGCCTCAATGCTTCATGGACCCTCCCTCGGATCACCGAGGCGTTCCGCGAGCTGAGGGCGGCCGTAGGTACGGACTAGCGGCATGTGCGCAGTTCAGCGCGCTGCGTTGGATTGCGGTGGTTCGGCGAGAGTCGTAGTGTCAGCCCTTGACGCTCGAGGAGTGCCCGTTATTGCCGGCCAATCTGTGCCGTCCGCCGGGATGACCGCTCCGCCGCAGCACGCCGGCAGCGTTCCAGCGGAGGGCTCCCGCCAGGTCACGGGCATGGTCGGCGATCGAGTAGTCCGGCTGCATGTCGACATCATGTAGTGCCCGGTCGAGGTCAAGGCCGTGTTCCTCAAGCACAATCGAGAAGTCCCGCCGCATCGGGCCGAGCCGGTCGTATCCGAAGGAGCGATAGATGCGAGGGAACTGAGACCGATACAACCGGACCCGCTCATGCAGGCCGGACGAATACGACAAGGGGTTTTTCGGGCGCTGGCGGACGTAACTGGGCAAGATGTCGGTGAAGGCGTGGCGCAAGATCCATTTGTCCTGGCCGTCCCGGAGCTTCAGCTCGATGGGCAGCCGCATAGCCAGCCGGACCAGGGCCAGATCGAGGAACGGCACACGCGTTTCCACGCCCTGTCCCATGCTGGTGCGGTCGACACGCTGCAACTCGGTCCGCCCGAGGTTGTGCAGCTTGTGCTGGAACAGGCGCTGTCGCGCAGCAGGGTCGGGCTGCCGGTACATCTCATATCCACCGAACAGTTCATCAGAGCCGTCCCCGCAAAGGACCACCTTGACGCCGCAGCTGTGCACCCGGGCGAAGAGCAGCCGGGAAATGACGGCGTTGATGACATCGCCGTACTCGGTAAGCTCAGACAGCCGGATGGCCTCCCGGATATCCGGCAGGCGGATGTCGCCGGGAGCCAGTTCGATGACCTCGTGGTCGACCCCGAGGTCGCGCGTCACGCGGCGGGCGTACGAGATGTCGTCGCTGCCGGGAGTCCCGATCGTGAACGCTACGCAGTCCGGATGCATCTCGCGTACGTGCAGGAGCGTCAGTGTGCTGTCGAGGCCGCCGGAGAGAATAACGCCGACGGTGAAATCGGTGTCGAGACGAACTCGGATGCTGTCCTCCAGCGCGGCCCGCACGTACCGTGCGGCCTCGCCGACGTCGGCGACGGGCTCGTCCCCGTCGCCCATGCTCAGCAAGTCGACGTATGCGGTGACGGCTGGATCCCGTACGGGGCTGCCCCATCCGTGGTGGCCTGGAGGGATTTCACCGACTCGCCCTCCCGCAGGGACGAGCGCCTTCAGTTCCGATGCCGCGTACAGGTGGCCGTCGTGGCGAGACCAGTAGAGCGGTTTCACCCCGAGCGGGTCACGAGCCAAGTAGACCTGGTCGGCAGTTTTGTCAACGACGGCGAATGCGAACTCGCCTCGCAGCCGGTGCACCGCACGTTCCCCCCACTCGAGGAACGCCTCCAGGATCACTTCCGTATCGCTGTCACTCCGCAGCACGTGGCCCAGGGCGGCAAGCTCTGACCGCAGCGAGCGAAAGTTGTAGACCTCCCCGTTGTAGCAAACCGCCCAGCGGCCGTCAGCCGAGCTCCACGGCTGGATGGCCCGCTCGCGATCGACAATTTTCAGCCGCTGGGTGCCGAGCCGGTGCCGGTCATCAGTGAGCGTCTCCCGCACTTCCCCGCGCGGCGCGATCGCGTCCAGCATCGAGTCGAAAACCATTGAGCTGGGGTTCGGTCCGATGATGAGGGCGATACCGCACATATCGAAAGGCCTTTCCCGGTCGGTATTATCGGACGCGCAGCTGGGCGTCGTAAGCGGCCTGCAATTCGCCGCACGCAAGCGGGTTGACGCACAAATGCCACGCCTGGCCCTCGTCGATGACATTGAGCTGGCCTGCCTCCTGGCGTTCAAACAGCAGCCGGGCTAGCAGGTTGTCCTGGTCAAACCGGCGAAACCAGTGCATTTCCAGATCGCATGCGTAACCAACACAGTGGGAACTCGGCAGCACGGCGGCGTAACCGAGGGAGCGGAGGCGAAGCTGGTGTTGCACGCTACGTACCATGCTGGTTACCCAGAGTCGAGGAGTTTGCGGCAGCGCGGCGGCGAGTTCGCTGGCAATCTGGTTCACGACGGCCACAACCGCGGGCCGCGAACGCGTGAAGCGCATCCCGGCCGTACGAGGACGGGCTGCCGGGAGCGCCTGGCGCTGCGCCCAGTCACGGGCGCGGCCGGGCAGCCCGGCCGGCTGAGCGCGGTACTGGAACTGCAGCATCTTCGCCGACCTGAGCGGCCGGAGGTCTACCAGTTCAGCTGAGCACAGCACATCGGCGTGGGAGACGAACGGAGCCGTTCCCCTCCACCAGGCAGAATCGATCTGGGAAAGCAGGAAAATACGGACGAGGGCCGGCAAGTCGCTCGCGGAGCTGCGCACGCTGGGCCGGTAGTTGCGGATCTCGTGGATCAGGCGGGCTGCGGCGACATCCACGCCTCCATCAAGGCGCGAGAGCACGGAGGTGAACTCGGGCTGTCCCAGGCGCATAGTGACAAGTCCCTCGGCGGCGGGCAAACCGGATGATCCCGGGTGCCTGCCAGCCTCCTTGACCAGATCGTCAACCGCTGCCCGATAGCCGAGAAGCCGGGAATCCAGCAAAGCGGAAGAGATCTCGGCACCGCCCCCGGGAGCATCCACTGGGCGCTCCGGCCTCGTGTGCGCACCCATCACCCTTCTCCCTGTCTGCCGTCAACGGTAAGTAGCGGGACTCTAACATAAAGTCACATCCAAATAGGCCTGAACGCGCATTAGCCGCTGGCCGCCGAGGTCGGCATCCGCCAGTTCCTGGACATCGGGCCCGGCCTGCCGACCGCGAGCAACACGCACGAGGTGGCGCAGAGCGTGGCGCCCGAAGCCCGGGTCGTCTACGCCGACAACGACCCGATCGTGCTCACCCACGCGCGCGCCCTGCTGACCAGCCACGAGCGGGGTACCACCGCCTACGTCGATGCCGACCTGCGTGACACCGGGCGGACCCTGGCCGAAGCGCGCCAGACCCTCGACTTCAGCCGGCCGACCTACACCGCTGTCGCCCGCAAACCGTAGTCCCGGTCAGGAAATCGCGCGCGCCGGCAGTCCACCATCTCCGGAATCTCGAAGGTCAGCAGCTGAGGCTCATGCCCGTCCCCCCGCATCGGCGCCGGGCGGTTCAGTCGCCGGTGCTGGCCACTTCGATGCTGGCGTGCGGCCACGCCAGCATGGTGATCCGCCGGAGCGACCAGGGGGGGTTGTGCAGTATGACGCGCGCAGGGCGGGCGAACTGGGCGAGCGTGACGAGCTCGCGGGCGCAGGACACGTCGATGAACGTCAGTCCGGCCAGTTCGAGGTGGATCTCGCCTGATCCGTCAGGCGTCAGCGCGCGGAGGGCGCGGCGGAGGGCGCTGCGGCTGTTGAGGTCGGCCTCGCCGTCGAGGAGCAGCCCACGACGGCCCGCGAGCCGCCGGATGGTGAGCGTGCCTGCGGTCACGGTTGAACAGGGCGCAGGCCGACTTTCATCGATCATCCCCCTCCAACCTCTCGTCAGTTATCCTTCAGACCTGCTACATTGGCCCACACCGTACCCCTGGCTGGCCAGGTTGTGAAGAGGATATGCGTAAAGGCTTCTCATGGTCTCCCGGACTCCTGCTGCTGCGCCGGCAGGCTCCTCAGGTAGTGGCCGGGTAGGCGATTGGAGCAGGGACGCCCGATCTACAGCATCAGCGCGGTGGCGCGGATGCTGGCTGTTCCCGTGGCGACGCTGCGCACGTGGGAGGACCGGTATGGGCAGGTGGTGCCGGACCGCAGCCCCGGCGGCCAGCGGCTGTACACCCGGCTGCAGGTTGAGCAGCTGAAGTTCGTCAGGGCCCAGATGAGCGACGGCGCCAGCGCGGCCGACGCGCATCGTCTCCTGGCGGAGCGGGCCGAGGCCGGGGCGTCACTGGCGGCCGCCCGGGCCGAGCCGGCGCCCCAGCTCCTCATCCTGCTGGCCGAGTCCGACCCGTACGCGGCGGAATTCCAGGAGTACTTCCTGAGGACGGAGGGATTTGATGTCGAGGTGACGCTCACCGAAAGCGCGGCCAGGGAAGCCTTCGCCGCGGCTTCTCCCGCGGCGGCGATCGTTGAGTTCCTCATCTCGGGCGGCGCCGGGCTGGAGTTGTGCCGTTCTTTCAAGCAGCGCGGCGGCGTGACGGTCGTCGCCGTGTCGGTGGTGCAAGCGCAAGACGCGGCGATGGCCGCCGGCGCTGACGCGTTCCTGCTCAAGCCCCTCGACCCGTTGCAGCTGGTCTCAACGGTCAAGGACCTGCTGCGGCGCAGCGCGTTCCTCGCCGGGTAGACGGCCATCCGATGAGCGACACTCTGCGCAGCGGGAATGAGGAACTGGACGCCGTCCTCGGCGGCGGGCTGCCCGCCAACGCCATCAGCCTGATCATGGGCCTGCCCGGGACCGGCAAAACGATAGTCGGGCAGCAGTACGCATTTCACGCCGGCCATCCGGACCGCCCCGCGGTGTATTTCTCCACGCTGTCCGAGCCGCTGGAAAAGATCGTCCGGTTCGGGCAGACACTGGATTTCTTCGAGGTCTCCGCGATCGGCACCTCAGTGTTCTACGAGGACCTGGGCGAGACGGTCAGCGCGGACGGCCTCGCCGGGGTCGTCGAGCACGTCACGGCGACGCTCAAGCAGCGCCGCCCGGGGCTCGTCGTGATCGACAGCTTCAAGGCCTTGCGCACCTTCGCCGGAGACAACGCCGAATTCAGGCGGTTCCTGCATCAGCTCGCCGGTCTGCTGACCGCATTTCCCGCCGCCTCCCTGTGGATCGGCGAATACGACGCATCGGAGATCGCGCTCCTGCCGGAGTTCGCCGTCGCTGATGCGATCGTGGACCTGGCCACCGTACGCAGCGGCGAGCGCGAGATGCGGTTCCTTCAGGTCAGGAAGCTGCGCGGGGGCGGCTTCCGGTCTGGCCGGCATGCCTATCGGCTGAGCCGCGAGGGCCTGCACCTGTTCCCCAGGCTGGCCGACATTCCCGCTGCAGGCGAGTATCCGCTGGGCGAGCAGCGGATTTCCAGCGGTCTCGACGCCTTGGACACCATGCTGGCCGACGGCTTCTGGCCCGGCGCCTCCACGCTCGTCGCGGGCCCGACCGGATCGGGAAAGACGGTCATGGGGCTGCACTTCATCCTCGCGGGCGCCCGACGGGGTGAACCTGGGGTGATCGCCACCCTCCAGGAGAACCCCACCCAGCTGCAGCGGATGGTCCGCGGCCTCGGCTGGCCAGCTGACGACCCGGCCATCGAGGTGATGTACCGCTCACCGGTCGACATCTACATCGATGAATGGGTATATGACCTGCTG
>Ga0209839_10000684_pt1 | contig 17228 bp, 14 predicted proteins | sample OrgsoiDNA2013050_FD_185800 | JGI IMG/M metagenome (GOLD analysis project Ga0209839, IMG submission 185800) | Permafrost soil microbial communities from the Arctic, to analyse light accelerated degradation of dissolved organic matter (DOM) -... | ecosystem: Environmental > Terrestrial > Soil >... | reverse complement strand
CCCCTTGCGGACGGCTCGCGGCAGCGCGGCTGGTGGCGCGGCCATCGCGGTCAGTTTATCCGCCATGGCACGCTCAATCGAGCGGCACGAGCCCGGCCGGGGCCAGGCGCGCGAGGCGGTTGTCGATCGGTGCCGGTCGGCGCCCGGCGTCCTGCGCGCGCTCTCGACGCGCCACGGCGCCGCGCACCAGACGCCCGCCGAGATGGCACAGCGGCTCGGGCGGTATGCCGGACGGTGCTCGGCGGACAAGTCCGCAGTGTGCTAACTCGTCGTCGAGCCCGAGGGCCATCGACGCCAGGATCCGCCCGCCGAGCACCGAAGGACCGACGCCGTTGCCCGAATAGCCGGCGCCGCAGATCAGGTCCCGGCGTCCCAGCTCGGTGAAGAACGGCAGGCCGTCGAAGCTGCGATCGATCGGTCCGCTCCAGCTCGCAGCGATCGGCGTCGCCGCGAGGGCGGGATAGGTCGCCCGCAGCCGTGCTGTGAGCTGCGACGCGCTGGCCGACGGTCCCTCGAACGAAGCATCGATCCGGGCGCCGTAGGCGAGCCGCCCGCCGCCCTTGCCGAACGCGACCCGACCGTCGCGCGTCGTGCGGTAGTAGTGGACCATCAGCCGCGAGTCGGAGATGCCGACGCCGTCGCGCCAGCCGATCCGCTCCAGCTCGTCGGGGACCGGCTCGGTGATCACGATGTCACTGGAGACGGTCACGAACGCCCGGTGCAGCTCGCGCAGCTGCGCCGCCCACGCGTTGATCGCGAATACGACGCAGCCTGCGTGCAGCCTTCCCCCGGGCGTTCGCACGATCGGAGGCGTGGACCGTTGCAGCGAGACCATCGGGGAGTGCTCGAACACCGACACGCCGCGCTCGCGCGCGACGCGCAGCATCCCGCGCGCCAGCAGCGCCGGTTGCACGGTGGCGCAGGTCGGCTCGAAAACGCCGGCAAGGTGCGCCGGGGAGCCGCTGCGAAGCGCCACCGCGTCGGGCTCGAGCTCGCTGAACGGCGCTTCGCCATGGCGCTCGATCGCCGCGATCGTCCGCTCCCAGGCGCCAAGCTGGGCGGCGTTGGTCGCCGTCCACAGCCACCCGTCGCGGCGGTACTCGGCCTCGATCCCGTGCGCGACGCAGAAGCTCCCGATCTCGCGAACGGCGTCGGCCGACGCGCGCGCGAGCGACAGCGCCTCGGCGGCGCCGCAGACCTGCTCGAGTCCGATGAAGTGATGCCAGAAGGTCATCGCGAAGCCACCGTTGCGGCCGCTGGCCCCACCGCCGCAGACGTCGGCTTCGACGATCGCGATCTTCAACGACGGCTCGCGCTCGGCCAGCGCCAGCGCCGTCCACAGCCCCGTGAATCCCCCTCCCACGATGCACACGTCAACCCGGAGATCCTCGGCGAGTGGGGGCGAGTCCTGATCCAGCGGGGCCTGTCGCAGCCACCAACTCCGCTGTATCGCCGGAGCGGCGACCGCGTTGGGCCGGCTAATGGCCGTCGGCTGGCTCCCAACCCTCCAGCACGGGCGGCGTCCAATCGGTCCCGACGACCGGCGAGTTCTCCACCCACGGCCCCAGCTGGGGCTGGGGGAACTTGCAGTGGCGCTCCTTGAGCGCGATCCCGTAGGAGTTCCCGCACTGCAGGTGCATGATCAGCGCCTTGCGCGCGATCTCGTCCTCGCGACCCGGAGGGATGGGAAAGTAGAGCTTGATGAACGAGTTCGAGTAGCGGTCGAACACCGCCGGGGTGCCCTCCTCCTCCAGCAGCGTCACGTCCTCGAGCCAGTTGATGTCCTTGCCCGGAGTGGCCGCGACCAGATCGACGTGCTCCAGCAGCGACAGGTCCTCCTGATAGGGCAGGCGACGGCCGGAGAGGTACTCGGAGTCGATCCCGTAGATCTTCTCCGGCTCACCGGGTTGGTAGTGCGCTCCGCTCGGCTTGGAGGCCTCGCTCATCGCTCTGTCGCTCCGCTCCGCGTGGCCTCGCTCATCGCTCCGTCGCTCCGCTGGGCTCGGACGCCGGCTCGAGGTAGTCGACGGGGTTCTCGACGTGGCGTTCGAGCAGCCGCTTGATCTCGGCCAGCGCCTGCTCCTCGCTGCGGCCGGGGATGTAGTCGGTCCCGGCCAGCGGCACGCGGGCCATCGCCGAGGCCTCCATCGTCAGCGCGCACAGGTCCTCGGGCTCGAGGTTGTGCACATCGGTCTTGCCACAGGCTCGGGCGAGCATCTGGCACTCGAGCGTCAGCGTGTGCAGGAAGTTGTACACGCGCTGGGACGCGTCCTCGACGACAAGGCGCTTGCGCAGCTCGGGGTCCTGAGTGGTGATGCCGACCGGGCAGCGGCCGGTGTGGCAGTGATAGCAGCGCCCGGCGGGGACGCCGACGGTGCCCTCGTAGTCGGTGACGCCGGGGATCTCCTTGTTGCAGTTGAGCGCCATCAGCGCCGAGTGGCCGATCGCCACCGCGGTGGCGCCGAGCGCCAGGCACTTGGCGACGTCGCCACCGTTGCGGATCCCACCGGCGACCACGAGGTCGACCTCGTCGACCAGGCCGACGTCCTCGAGCGCGCGACGAGCCTCGGGGATTGCCGCCATCAGCGGGATCCCCGTCTCCTCGGCGGCGACGTGTGGTCCGGCGCCGGTGCCACCCTCAGCGCCGTCGAGGTAGATGATGTCGGGGCTGCACTTGGCGGCCATGCGAACGTCGTCGTAGACCCGGGCCGCGCCCAGCTTGAGCTGGATCGGGATCTCGTAGTTGGTCGCCTCGCGAATCTCCTGGATCTTCAGCGACAGATCATCGGGGCCGAGCCAGTCTGGGTGCCTGGCCGGCGAGCGCTGGTCGATCCCGGCCGGCAGCGAGCGCATCTCGGCGACCTGCTCGGTCACCTTCTGGCCCATCAGGTGACCGCCGAGACCGACCTTACAGCCCTGGCCGATGAAGAACTCGCACGCGTCGGCGAGCATCAGGTGGTGGGGGTTGAAGCCGTACCGGCTCTGGATCAGCTGGTAGTACCACTTGGTCGACAGGTCGCGCTCGGGCGGGATCATCCCGCCCTCGCCCGAGCAGGTCGCGGTGCCCGCCATCGACGCGCCCCTGGCCAGCGCCATCTTGGCCTCCAGCGACAGCGCGCCGAAGCTCATCCCGGTGATGTAGACGGGAATATCGAGCTCGATCGGCTTCTTGGCGAAGCGCGCCCCGAGCACGGTCTTGGTCTCGCACTTCTCGCGGTAGCCCTCGATCACGAACCGGGTCAGCGTCCCGGGCAGGAACATCAAATCGTCCCAGTGAGGGATCTCCTTGAACATCGAGAAGCCGCGCATCCGGTAGCGGCCGAGCTCTGACTTGACGTGGATGTCATCGATCACCTCGGGGGTGAAGATCCGGCTGTGCCCGAGCTGGTTGTGGCGCGAAGGCGCGTTCTCGTCGGTCATGGAGCGCCTCCTCCTAGAGCACGAGCTTGCGCTCGGACGGCTCGAGGTTGTCGTAGTTGTAGAGCTTCTTGCCACAGACGAACTTCTGGAACTGGGGTGGCGAGCCGAGCTCGTGAATCGCGAACTTGCGCTCGATCAGCTCGCTGTCGGCATCGGTCCATTCGCCGGGAACGCAGTCGATCCCAAGCGACTTCACGGTTCCCGCGACGTAGATCGTGCCGTCGTACATCGAGTCGCCGAGGCCGGGCCCGACGTCGCCGCAGATGATCTGGCGGCCGCGCTGCATCATGAAGCCGGTCATCGACCCGGCGGTCCCGAGCACGATGATCGTCCCCCCCTTCTGATCGATCCCGGTGCGCGCACCGACCTGGCCCTTGACGACCACGTCGCCGCCGCGCAGCGCGGCGCCCAGAAGCGATCCGGCGTTGCTGTCGATCGTCACGACGCCGGACATCATGTTCTCGCACGCGGACCAGCCGACGCGGCCGGTGATCAGCACCTCCGGGCCGTCGATGATCCCGCAGGCGAAGTAGCCGAGGCTGCCCTGGAAGGTGATCCGGCAGCGGGTCAGGATCCCCGCGCCGAGCGAATGGCGCGCGCCGGGGTTCAGCACCGTGACGTCGCTCACGCCCTGCTCGTAGAGCAGCCAGCGCAGCTCGAGGTTGATCCGGCGCGTGGTCAGCTTGTGGGCGTCGAGCGTGGCGCGGTCGCCGTCGATCTCGCTGATTCGCGGGACCACCTCGTCGAGCTCGACGAGCCCGCGCGAGTCGTAGCGGGCCTCTCCGTCCAGGCTGCCCGTGCTCAGCGCGTCCATACCATCACCGTGCCCTCGTGGGGATCGTAGGTCTCGATCTCGTGGTCGAGAACGGCCCGGATCGCCATCTCCTCGGAGGCCAGCGCGACCATGTCCTCGCCCTCGTACAGCACCAGCGGCTTGGCCGCGAGCTCGTCCTTGGCCATTCCGAGCGCGTCCTCGGAGACGCACATGTAGGTGAACACCCCGTCGAGGTCCTCGAGGCTCTCGCGCATCGCGTCCTCCAGCGTCGACCCATCCTGAAGCTTCTGAGCCAGATACACGGCAATGATCTCCGAGTCGCAGTCGGAGGCGAACCGATGCCCCAAGCGCTCCAACCGCCGGCGCCACTGGTGGTAGTTGGTCAACTGCCCGTTATGGACCACGGCGACGTCGGAGAACGGATACGCCCAGTAGGGATGGGCGTTGGAGATGTCGACATCGGACTCGGTCGCCATCCGCACGTGACCGATACCGTGGCTGCCGAAGTAGTCGTAGAGGCCGTAGCCGGCTGAGACGGTGTTGGCGTCGCCGAGATCCTTGACGATCTCCAGCGAGTGACCGACCGACAGCACCTCGGCTCTGGGCACCGATTCGACATGGTCGGCGAGGCGCTTGAGGTCCCCGTGGTAGCTCAGCGTGACGGTCAATGAGTACTCGTTGGCGGCGTCGATGCTGTGGATCACGGCGCCGGCGGCCCGCAGCCGACCCTCGACCTCGCCGCGGTGGCGGCGCAGGTCATCGGCGAACTCAAGCTCCCGAGGAGTGTTGGCGTCGGCCAGCTTGATCCGCAGCACCAGGTCCTGCCCCGGCGAGCGGTACAGCGCAAAGCCGGTCGAATCGGGCCCGCGGTGCTTCATCGACTGCAGCATCCGGGTGATGTCGCGACCGATCCGGTGGGCGCCGTCGCCGTTGCGGTAGATGATCCCCGCGATTCCGCACATCGTTACGGGAGGACCTCCAGGTACTCGTCGCGCTCCCAGTCGGTCACCGCGGCGAGGTAGCGCTCCCACTCGTCGCGCTTGTAATGCTGGAACACCTTGTACAGGCGTCCGGGCAGCGCGCTCTTGACCACCTCGTCCCGGGCCAGCGCTTCCAGCGCCGCGCCGAGGCTGTCGGGCACCTTCTCGATCTCGGCCCCCTCCCGCAACAGGTCGTAGGTGTTGCCCTGCTGCGGGGGCCCGGGGTCGAGCTCGCGCCGCACGCCGTCGAGGCCCGCCTGCAACAACGAGGCCACGGTCAGATAGGGGTTGCAGGACGAGTCGACGCCGCGGTACTCGAACCGTCCGCCCGAGGCCACGCGCACCGTGGTGGTGCGGTTCTGCCAGCCCCAGTTCTTGTAGATCGGCGCCCAGAAGCCTGTGTCCCACATCCGGCAATAGGAGTTCACGGTCGGGTTGCCGATGCACATCAGCGCCGGGAAGTGATCAAGCATCCCGCCGAGGAAGTGGCGCGCGAGCTGCGAGAGCTGCGCCGGACCGTCCGGATCGTGGAACACGTTATGTCCCTGCTCGTCCACCAGCGTGAAGTGGTGGTGGTGGCCGTTGGCCGACACGCCGGTGAACGGCTTGGGCATGAACGATGGCAACAGGCCGCGCTTGCGCCCAACGGCGGCACAGATCTGGCGGTAGGTGGTGATGTTGTCGGCGGTCCGCAGCGGCCGGTCGAAGCGGAAGTTGAGCTCGAGCTGGCCCGGGGCGTCCTCGTGGTCGCCGTAGCTCATGTCGAGGCCCAGCGCCTGGCCGTACTGGACCACATCGAGCAGCACCGGACGCAGCTCCTCGAACTGGTGGATGTGGTAGCAGTAGGGTTTGGTCACGCCCTCGGGGACCGCGCCTTCCTGGGTGGCGCGCTTGAGCCACATCATCTCGGGCTCGATCCCGATCAGGAACTGGTAGCCGAGCTCGGTCTCGAACTGATTGGCGATCCGCTTGAGGTTCTGGCGAGGATCGGCGTCGAGCAGCTCGCCGGTCTCGGTGTCGTAGCAGTCGCAGTACACGCGCGCGACACGCTCGTCCCACGGCAGCACGGCGAACGTGTCGAGGTCCGCGACCGCGGCGAGCTCGGATTCCTCGGGACCGAAGCCGATGTACTCGCCGTAGCGGTCGGTGAACAGGTTGGCGGTCGCTCCGTAGACGAGCTGGTAGCCGCGCTGCGCGACCTGCGGGAAGAAGGTTGAGACCACGCCCTTGCCCATCACCCGGCCGGTGATCGAGACCTGCTGGAAGTAGACGTACTTGACCCCGCGCTCCTCGATCTGGCGAGTCAGCGCGTCGATCTTCTCAGCGCGCCCCGGCGCCGTCCGGGCCTGCTCCAGCGTCGCGGGCGGCGAATCGATCCGGGCGCTGGCGAGCACGGAGGAGACCGTGCCACCGAACGATGACGGGGGCACGATCGTCGCTTCGCCGGTGCCGTCCGTTGCCATACCGGGTCTCCTTCTCGTTCGTCCGCAGCTCGCGCTCAGCATACCTGGGCGTTTACGCAAATTCGTCCACGTCTGAGATCGTAGACAAATTGGTACACACAGGTGCTCAGCTCTTATACCATTTCGTTCATTCGCGGGCAAGCCCGCAGGGCGAAAGGCCCCGGCGTCGGTACGGTGGCCCCGGGGCCGGTCACGAGGTGAGCCCGAGCGTCAGCAGGCCGACGATCACCAGCGCCACTCCCGACCACTGCGTCGGTGTGGGACGCTCGCGCAGGATCGACACCCCCATCAGGACCGGCACCAGCGCATAGGGGGCCGAGGCGGTCGCGACGACCGAGGTCGGCGCATGGCCGACGCCAAGGTTGAAGCACACGTAGCCGCCGGTGTCGAGCGCCGCCAGCAGGACGATCATCGCGGCCGCCCCGCGCTGCGGCCGCGGCATCGAGCGAAACCCGCCGCGATGACCAAGGTGAGCGACCAGGAACAGCGCCGCAAATGCCCGGGCGAGAAAGATCGGGCCGAGCCAGCCGATTCGATCGTGGTAGTAGGAGACGCCGAACACGAAGCCGCCGAGCAGCACCATCGCGATCAGCGCCAGCGCGAATCCGTACACCGAGCAGCGCTCGACCGTCGCTCTGGCGATCTCGCGCACGTTGGCCGAGGAGATCATCGCCCCCAGGATCGTGGTCATCACCGCCACGGTCTGGTCGAGCGACAACCGCTCGCCGACCACCAGCACCGCAAACAGGACCGTGACGGCGGCGTATCCGGAGACGATCGGGCTCAGCACCGAGATCGGGCCGATCGCCAGCGCGCCGTAGAACGCCAGATAGGACAACCAGCCGACCGCGCCGACGAGCACCAGCACGAGGAGCTGATCGACCTGCACCCGTGCCAGCGCGTCGGTGGCGAGCGCCAGCACCCCGAGCGGTACGACCGCCACCAGGTGAAAACCGGCCACCACGCGCAGCGCCCCCACGCGGCGGGATGCGAGCGCGGCGAAGTAGTCGGCGAACCCCCACGAGAGCGCGGCGCCGAGGCCGAGGGCGATCCCGACGCCCAGAGCTAGCGGGGCTCCACTAGTGCACCCGCTCGGCGCCGGTGTAGATGTTGACCCGGCCCCGGCGGGCGAAGCCGCCGAGCGTCATCCCCCGGTCAGCGGCGAGCTCGATCGCCAGCGAGGTCGGCGCGCCGACGCCGACCAGGATCGGGGCCCCGGCGACCGCCGCCTTCTGCACCAGCTCGAACGCCAGCCGGCCGCTGACACACAGAATCGAGGCCGCCAGCGGCAGGCGGCGGTCGAGCAGCGCGCGCCCGATCACCTTGTCCATCGCGTTGTGGCGCCCGACATCCTCGCGTACGAGCGACAGCTCGCCGATCGCGTTGTAGAGGCCGGTCGCGTGCAGCCCGCCGGTGCGCTCGAACATCGGCTGGCGCAGGTGGTCCGGCAGCGAGGCGAGCAGTCCGCGGTCGACGATCGGGCCCGCAGTCGCCCGCGGCGCGTGCACCGACACCTGTTCAAGCGCGCCCTTGCCGCACACGCCGCACGATGAGGTGGTGTAGAACCGCCGCGCTCCGGGGTCCCGCAGCAGCGGCCCCTGCACCTCGATCACGTTGTGCGCCAGATCGGCGGTCAGCCCGGCCTCGCGCGGACCGTCGATCAATCCCTCGCCGTACAGGAAGCCGAGCGCGAGCTCCTCGTCGTGCCCGGGGGTGCGCATCGTGACCGCCAGCGGCGCGCCGTCGATCCGAATCTCCAGCGGCTCCTCGACCGCTACCTCGTCGCGGCGTCCGTCGCGCTGCACCGCCACGACCATTCCCGGCGCGGCGCCGTCCTGGCCGCCGCCCGACGCGGTCACGGCTTGAACCCAATCGACACGCTGACGGAGTATTACCTCAAGCGGCGGCTTGGACAAGCTCGACCGCAGCCAGATGCGAAGGCGTTAGGGCGCCCGCAATAATTTCGGCGGGAGCCCTTAGATTAGCCCCCCGCGGCCTCGATTCGCCGGGCGGCGTCGCGGACGGCGGCGGTGGCCGCATCGAGCCTTCCCGCCATCCGCTCGGTCGGACCCGCGACCGAGAGCCCGGCGGCGATCCGCCCGCGCTGGTCGCGGATCGGCGCGGCCACGCCGCTGGCGCCGTGGTCGAGCTCGTTCGTCGTGGCGACGAAGCCGTCGGCGCGGATCCGCGCCAGCGCCGACTCGAGCCCCGGGTCCGAGACAGCGACGAGCAGCCGCTCGCGATCGGCGGGATCGAGGTAGGCGGCGAGGATCTTGCCCGAGGCCCCCCGGTGCATCGGGGCGCGGCGGTAGCTGGCATACGACAGCCGCACGGGGTGGCGCTCGGCCTCGACGATGTGCAGCAGGATCGCCTCCAGCCCGCACGGCGCGGTCAGGATCACCGTCTCGTCGAGCTCGCGGCACAGCGATTCCATCACGCCGGTCGCCGGCTCGACCAGGCGCTCGTGCAGCCGCGCCTCGGCCGTGCGGCCGAGCGCGACCACGCGGGTGCCGAGCGAGATCGTTCGGTCGGCGGTCCGCTGCACCAAGCCGTGACGCTCGAGCTCGGCCACCAGCCGGTAGGCGGTGCTGGTCGGCATCCCGGTAACGCTCGCGAGCTGGGGGACGGTCAGCTCGGAGGGCTCCTCCCCGAGCCGTGCGAGCAGCTCAACCGCCCGCTCCAGGGCGCCGTCGGGCACCGGTCTAGATTCCCGGGGCGTCGTGGTCGGACAGCGGCACGCGCCCTCCCACCTCGCTGGCCACGCCCCGCGCCAGCCCGCCGTCTCCGACCAGCGCGGCGAGCCCATCGAGATCCGCGTTCCACTCGGTCTCATCGGTGAGCGTCCCGGCGAAGCCTCGTACGAGCTCGTAGGCCAGCCTCGTGCCACGCCCGAGCCGGTCCGGGCCACCCCGCAGATCCACAGCCTGAGCGGCGATGATCAGCTCCAGCGCGACCAGCCGGTGCGCGAGGCCGACCAGGTCCGAGGTCGCCGAGACCGCCAGCGGCGCCATCGAACCGTGATCCTCGATCCCCTCGGCGAGCTGGCCGCTGTACTCGAGCGAGACCGGGTTGGCACGAAACCGCGCCTCGGAGGCCAGCGCCGCGAACGAGCGCCCAAGCGGCCGCAGGCCGCCGGTCGGTCCGTCGCTCGGGGCGAGCATCGCCGGGAGCCCGCTGAAATGGTTCCAGAGCAGCTTCTGCACGCGTTCGTTGGCGACCTGCAGCGCGTGGGCCAAACCGAGCCGGACGTAGTCGAAGGCCATCGCCAGCGACGTCACGTCGAAGTTGCCGACCGACACGATCGCGTCCTCCTCGACCACCACCAGCGGGTTATCGCCGGCCGAGTTGAGCTCGATCTCCATCAGCCCGCGGGCGACCGACAGCACGTCGTAGGCAGCGCCGTGGGTCTGGGGAACGCAGCGGATCGACAACGGGTCCTGCAGGTTGCGCGCCGCGCCGCGCCCCCACAGCAGACTTCCGGCCAGCAGCTCGCGCAGGCGGGCACTGGCGGTGCTCTGGCCCGAGTCGGGGCGCATCCGCGCCGCCGCCGGGTGGATCACCGACAGGTTCGCGCCGAACGCCTCGAAGCTGAGCGCGGCGGCGATCTGCATGCTCTCGATCAGGTCGGCCGCGTCGATCAGCACCAGCGAGCCGCGCCCGATCGTGACCCCGTTGGCGCTGATCAGCGCGAGCGCCTCCTTGGCCTCGAGCGTGATCGGCTGCACTCCGGCACGCTCCAGCGCCTGCCCCCCGGGCAGCCGCTCGCCGCCATACTCGGCGTAGCCGCGCCCGATCAGCACCTTGCCGATGTCGGCCATCTCCGACAGGTCCCCCTGACCGACCGAGCCGACCATCCGGACGACCGGATGCACCCGAGCGTTGAGCACCGCCACGAGCAGCTCGATCAGCTCGCGCCGCACGCCGACACCGGCTTTGACCATCCCATTGACGCGCGAGACCATCATCGCACGCACGATGTCGGTCGGTACGGGCCGCCCGTAGGAGGACACCTGGTCGGCGACGGTCGCGAACGAGAACCGCCGCATCTCCTCGAGCGAGATCTTGTGTCGCGCCAGCGAGCCCAGACCGGTGTTGAGCCCGTACACCGACTCGCCGCTGGCCAGCACCCGGTCGACCACGTCGCGGGCCGCGCGAACCCGCAGCAGCGCTTCGGGGTCCAGCTCGACGGTCGCACGTCCGCGAGCCACGGCGAGCACATTGTCGACCGTCAGGCCGCTACCGCTGAGGACAATGCTCCCGTTGGTTGCGACAGTTGCCATCCAGGCTGGCATGCTAGCGTACCTTCATCTCATTGATCGAGAACATTGCGGGACGAATGCTGGTGCCTGACCGGCCCCCTCTCCGCAGCGGACTCAGCTTTGTGGATGGGCGCATCGCCGCGGTCGGTGAGCCCGTTTCCGGGGCGCTGGACTTCGGCGACGCGTTGTTGCTGCCCGGCGCGGTGGACGTGCACGTCCACACTCGCAGTGCGGTCGAGGAGGGAATCGACGCCTGCACCCGCGCCGCCGCCGCGGGCGGCGTGACCACGATCGTCGACATGCCTTACGACGCCGGCGGTCCGATCGACACTCCCGAGGCGTTCGCCGCCAAGGTCGCCGACGTACAGCGCCAGGCCCGGGTCGATGTCGCGCTGTGGGCGACGGTGCCGCCACGGGGCCCGATCGAGCACGTGGCCGAGTTGGTCGACGCCGGGGCCGCCGCGTTCAAGCTCTCGACCTTCGAGACCCACCCGCGGCGATTCCCGCGGATCCCCGACGCTCAGCTGCTGAGCGCGATGGCGCTGATCGCGGCCGTCGGGGGTCTCGCGGGCGTCCACGCCGAGAACGACGAGATCGTCCGCGCCGGGATCGAGGCCGAACGGAGCGCCGGTAACGGCGGGGATCCGCTGGCCCACGCCCGCTCGCGTCCGCCCGTGGCCGAGCATGAGGCGATCGCCCGCTGCCTGGAGCTCGCCCGGGCGACCGGCGTGCGCCTGCACGTCTGTCATGTCTCGACCCCGCGCGGCGTCGAGCTGATCCACGCCGCGCGGGCCCAAGGCGTCGACGTGAGCGCCGAGACCTGCCCCCATTACCTGTTGCTCGACGAGTCGGAGCTGCGCCGGCGCGGCGGCGAGGCGAAGATCAACCCACCGCTGCGCGCCGCGCCGCTGGCGGTCGGAGGGATCGATCTGATCGCCTCCGACCACGTCGGGTGGCCCCGTGAGCGCAAGCACGGCGAGGACATCTTCGAGCTCGCGGCGGGCGCGCCCGGCGTCGAGCTGATCGTGCCGCTGGTCCACGCCGCGCTCGGTGCGCCGGCACTCGCCCGGCTGGTCAGCGAGGCGCCGGCGCGGCGGTTCGGCCTGTGGCCGCGCAAGGGCAATCTCGATCCGGGTGCCGACGCCGACGTGCTGGTGCTCGATCCCGAGCTCGAATGGGAGATCGATCCCGCCGTCCTGCAGACGCCGGCCGGCTGGAGCCCTTACGCCGGCCGGCAAGTGCGCGGGCGGGTGATCGCCGCGTTTGTTCGTGGCGTTCAGGTCTGGGACGGCCGGCAGGTGCTCGCGGCCGCCGGGCACGGCCAGTTCGTGGCGGCGGCCCATGGCTGAGGAGATGCGGTGCGCGGGCTGGCGCCAGGAGGCGATCCTGCGGCTGCTGGAGAACAACCTCGCGATCGCCGAGCGCCCCGAGGACCTGGTCGTCTATGCCGCCCACGCCAAGGCCGCCCGCGATCACGGTTCACTGGCGGCGATCGTCGCCGCGCTGAGGGCGCTGCAGGACGGGCAGACGCTGGTGGTCCAGTCCGGCAAGCCGATCGCCGTCCTGCCCACCGGCCCGCGCTCGCCAGCGGTGCTGCTGGCCAACGGGAACCTGGTCGGGCGCTGGGCAACGCCCGAGGTGTTCTACGAGCTCGAGCGGCGCAACCTGCTGATGTGGGGCGGCCTGACCGCCGGCTGCTGGCAGTACATCGGGTCCCAGGGCGTGCTCCAGGGCACCTATGAGACCTTCGCGCAGGTTGCGCGCGAGCATTTTGCGGGCACGCTGCGCGGGCGCCTGGTCGTCAGCGCCGGCCTCGGCGGGATGGGTGCGGCCCAGCCGGTCGCGATCGCCCGGATGCTCGGCGGTGTCTGCCTGATCGCCGAGGTCGACGCCGAGAAGGCCCGGCGCCGCCATCGGGCCGGGATCGTCGACTTCGCCGTCCCAGAGCTGGACCAGGCACTCGACGTGGCGCTCGCCGCCCGCGACGACGGACGCCCGCTGGCGGTGGCGGTCACGGTCAACGGGGCCGAGCTGCTCGAGGCCCTGCTGGCGCGGGGCCTGACCCCCGACGTGGTCACCGATCTCACCTCGGCCCACGACCTCCGTCACGGCTACATGCCCGCCGGCATCGCCGCCGAGGAGGCGCGGGCACTTCGCGACGGCGACCCGGGCAAGCTCGAGGCGCTCGCGCTGGCGACGCTCGTGCGCCATGCCCGGGCGATGCTGGGGCTGCGCGACCGCGGCGCGGTGACGTTCGACTACGGCAACAACATCCGCCCGCACGCGGCGGCCGGTGGCCTGCCCGAGGCGCTGACGATCGACATCTTCACCGCGCGTTACATCCGCCCATTGTTCTGCCGCGGCATCGGACCGTTCCGCTGGATCTGCCTGTCGGGCGAGGACGCCGACCTCGAGCTGATCGACGAGCTGTGCCTGGAGCTGTTCAGCGACGTCGAGCGGATCACGACCTGGATCGGGCTGGCGCGTGAGCATGTGGCCCGCCAGGGGCTTCCCGCCCGGATCGCCTGGCTCGGGCACGGCGAGCGCACCCGCCTGGCGCTCGCGGTCAACCGGGCCGTGGCCGATGGTCGCCTGCGCGCACCGGTCGCGTTCACGCGCGATCACATGGACGGCGCCGCGATGACCCACCCGAACATCATCAGCGAGGGGATGGCCGACGGCTCGGATGCGATCAGCGACTGGCCGCTGCTCAATGCGCTGCTGTGCACCGCCGCCGGGGCCGACCTGGTCGCGCTGCACGCCGGTGGCGGCGGCTACGCCGGGTATTCGCAGAGCGCCGGCATGACCGTGGTCGCGACCGGCACCCACGACGGCGCGCAGCGCCTGCAGGCCGCGCTGAACGTCGACTCCGGACTCGGAGTGCTGCGCCACGCGGACGCGGGATACTCCGCCGCGGTGGCCAGCGCGAACGAGCACGGGCTAGGGTTGCCGGCGTGAGGGAACTCGGTCTGAGCGACGTGCAGGCGGCCGTGGCCGGCGGCTCGGTGCTCGCCGCCGGCGGCGGCGGATGGGTCGACCACGGGCTGCTCGTCGGCAACACCGCGGTCCGGTACGGGACGCCGCGGCTGGCGTCGCTGGACGAGGTCGCGCCCGAGGCGATGCTCGCGACGGTCAGCGCGATCGGCGCCCCCGCCGCGGTCGGGTGGGAGATGCGCCCGCGCGACTACGTGCGGGCACTCGAGCTGCTGATCGCCGCCGTGGACGAGCCGATCCTCGGCACCGTGACCGCCCAGAACGGCTCTTCGACGACCTGCAACGGCTGGGTCGCCTCGGCGGTCCTGGGGACGCTGGTGATCGACGCCGCCGGCGACGGCCGCGCGCACCCGACCGGCAAGATGGGCTCGTTCGGCCTGGCGGCCGACCCCGACTACGAGACCGTCCAGGCGGTCGCCGGCGGCAACCGAGCACAGGACCGCTACCTGGAGGTGCTCACGCGCGGCACCGTCCGCCGGACCGCCAACGTGCTCCGGGTCGCCGCAGCGGAGTCCGGCGGGTTCATCTCCGCGGCGCGCAACCCGCTGCCGGCATCGTTCGTGGCCGAGCACGCGGCCGTCGGCGCGATCAGCTTCGCGCTGGATCTCGGCGAGGCGATCCTGGCCGCCCAGGCGCGCGGCGCCGACGCGGTGATCCACGCGACCGCCGGGCACCTGGGGGGCGCGATCATCGCCCGGGGACGGGTCCGCCGCCGGGAGCTGCGAACCGACAACGCTTTCGACATCGGGACGATCGTGGTCGGTGAGCTGGAGCTGGGGTTCGTCAACGAGTACATGACCGCCGAAGCCGACGGCGAGCGGATCGCGACGTTCCCGGACGTGCTGGCGACGCTGTCGGCCGCAACCGGCCGGATCATCTCGATCGCCGACATCCGGGTGGACGACGAGGTCGCGGTGCTGCACGTGCCCAAGGCGAACGTTCCGCTCGGCGACGGGGTCAAGGAGCCGAGCGTGTACCCCGAGGTCGAGGCGATGCTGGGCAAGCCGCTGGCCGACTACGCGCTTGGTTGACGGCGCCCGGATTGGCGCCCGGCTCCAGGAGCTGTGGCAGATCGCGCGCGGGCCCGGGGGAGGCGCCGACCGCCCCGCCTACTCGTCCGCCGAGGCCGAGGCGATCGCGCTGGTCGCGCGGTGGGCCCGCGAGGCGGACCTGGCGCCGGGGCTCGACGAGCACGGAAACCTGTGGGCGCTGCCCGCCGGCTGGGAGGGCCCGCTGGTCACCTCCGGCTCTCATCTGGACACGGTGCCCGACGGCGGGCGCTACGACGGCGCACTGGGCACGGTCCTGGGGCTCGAGCTGGCCCACGAGCTACGTCGCGGCACCGCCACCGGAGCCCGCCCGGGGCTGCTGGTGTGCGCCGCCGAGGAGGCGCCGCGGTTCGGCGCCGGGACGATCGGCTCGCGCCTGCTGGCGGGCACGCTCGCCCCGGCCGCGCTGTCGGAGCTGCGCGATGCGGATGGGACCACCGCCGCACAGGCACTGTCTCAGTACCGCTCCGCGCTCACCGAGCTGCCCGCAGTGGCGCCCCCGATCGCCCGGCTGCGGGCCCACGCGGAGATCCATATCGCCCAGCGGCGAGCCCTGCGCGAGATCGGCGTGGTCACGCGGGTGGCGTCGCCGCAGCGCATGGAGATCGAGCTCGTCGGCGATGCGGGCCACTCCGGCGAGGTGACGATGGAGGATCGTCGCGACGCGCTCGCGGCCGCCGGCGAGGTCGTGCTCGCGGTCGAGCGCGCGGCGCGCGCCGAGCCGCGCGAGACGGTCGCGACGGTCGGAACGCTCGCCCTCGCGCCAGGCGCGCTGAGCGTGATCCCGGCCCATGTGCGGCTCGGGCTCGACGCGCGCGGGATCGATTCGACCTCGCTGGCGCGGCTCGACGCCGCGATCCGCGCCGCGGTGGCCGAGATCGCGGCGCGCCGCGGGATCGAAGCGCAGATTCGCCGGTTACGGACGGGCGAGCCGGTGACGTTGGATGGCCGGCTGGCCGGGGCCGCGCTGGACGCCGCGCGCCGGCGCGGGATCGCCACGTGCGAGACCTGGTCGGGGGCAGGCCATGACGCCCAGCACCTGGCTGCCCTGACGCCGACGCTGCTGCTGTTCGTGCCGCTGCACGGGGGTGAGAGCCACACGCCGCTCGAGGACGCCGCCGAGCGGGAGATCGCCGACGCCGCTTTGTTAGCGGTAGACGTACTCGATACCGTGTGACCTTGACAGCAGCATGGACGTGTGAAAGAACCGAACAATACGGATGGGGAATGAGGAGATTGGCAGAGGCACGTCGCGACTGCGGCTACGCGGCGCGGGGGCGTTGACCGCTACAGAAAGGTGACGCAGCATGTCAAGCAATTCCCGGAAGCTCGACGAGATTCGCGCCGGCCGAAGCGAGCTCGAGAACCACTACATCGATGAGCTGGTGGGCGGCCGGATCAGCCGCCGCCAGTTCGTTCGCAAGGGCGCGGTGATCGGGATGTCCTCGTCGCTGATCGGCGTGATCCTGTCGGCCTGCGGTGGCGCCAACAGCTCCTCGAGCGCGAGCTCCACCGGGAGCGCGACGTCGGCCGCGTCCGGCACGCCGAAGCAGGGCGGGACGTTGCGTCTGGCCCAGCAGGCGCCCGCGGCGGCGATCAACCCGCTGACGATCGCCGACGCCGGCGGCCTGAACATGCTCGCGCAGACGGGTGAGTTCCTCGTGTTTGACAACAACCTGCTGCTGAAGCTCCAGCCGATGCTCGCGACCAGCTGGACGCCGAGCGCCTCGGGCGCGGTGTGGACGTTCAAGCTGCGCCCGAACGTCAAGTTCCACAACGGCCAGGCGATGACGGCCAAGGACGTCGTCTACACGTTCAAACAGCTCTCCGACCCGAAGCTCGCCTCCAACGCCCTGTCAGCCTTCACCGGCGTGCTCACGCCCGCGGGCGTGACCATGGTCGACTCGATGACGGTGGCGTTCCATCTCGAGGCGCCCAACGGGAACTTCCCCTACCTCGTCTCCTCGGACAACTACAACGCGATCATCGTTCCGGACGGAACGGACTTCGGCAAGTGGCAGAGCACGTTCATCGGCACCGGCCCGTTCACGCTCAAGAGCTACACCCAGAACGTCGGCGCCACGTTCCTGGCCAACCCGAACCACTGGGCCGGGAAGCCGTACCTCGACGGCTCGGCGTTCACGTTCTACACCAGCCAGCCGCCGCAGATCCTCGCCCTGCAGGGCAGCCAGGTCGACGGAATCGTCCAGTTCACCGCGCAGGGCGCCCAGTCGCTGCTGAACAGCTCGACCTACAACGTGATCAAGCTGAAGTCGGCCAACCACCGC
>Ga0209839_10000683_pt1 | contig 17232 bp, 15 predicted proteins | sample OrgsoiDNA2013050_FD_185800 | JGI IMG/M metagenome (GOLD analysis project Ga0209839, IMG submission 185800) | Permafrost soil microbial communities from the Arctic, to analyse light accelerated degradation of dissolved organic matter (DOM) -... | ecosystem: Environmental > Terrestrial > Soil >... | reverse complement strand
GCGGCCGGTTCGCGCCTGCGCCGTGACGGCTCGCGATGTGCTCGCCGAAACCAAACCAACGGCTCGCCGTCCGTGAGGTCTCGCTCGCCCGGTTCGATCCTCCGCGCGCGCCTCACCGCCCAGCTGCTGTCGGGTCCCGCGGCCCGCGATCCGGCGGCCGTCGCGCAGCGCCTGCTGGCGATCCAGGGCCAGGACCCTCGGGGAGCCCGCCTGGCGATCCGGGCCCGGACGAAGGGCGTGACCGTCGCCGAGATCGATCGGGCGTTGACCGAGGAGCGTTCACTGCTGATCACGTGGCTGAATCGGGGCACGCTGCACCTGGTTCGCAGCGAGGACTACCCGTGGCTTCACGCGCTTACCACACCGCCCCTGTTGACGGGCAACGCCCGACGCCTGGCGCAAGAAGGGGTGACACCCGACTCCGCTCAGCGGGGCGTCCGGGTGATCGAATGCTCGTTGGCGCAGGAGGGGCCGCTGACCCGGGTGCAGTTGCGCGACCGGCTCGCGGCCAAGGGGGTGCGCACCGAGGGGCAGGCGCTCGTCCACCTGCTGATGCTGGCGTGCCTGCGTGGGCTCACCGTACGCGGGCCGATGGTCGGCCGCCAGCACGCTTACGCGCTCGTCCGCGACTGGCTGGGGAAACCACAGCCGGTGGCGCGCGGGCCCGCCCTGGCAGAGCTGGCGCGCCGATACCTCGCCGGACACGGGCCGGCCGACGACCGTGACCTCGCCAAGTGGTCGGGGCTGCCGTTGCGCGACGCGCGCCATGCGCTGAGCGCGATCGCCTCCGAGCTGGTGTCTCAACCGGGCGGGCTGGTCGACCTGGCCAACCGCACGCAGGTCGCCAAGCTCCCGCGGCCGCGCCTGCTCGGCGCGTTCGAGCCGGTCCTGCTCGGCTGGAGATCGCGCGAGCTGCTGCTCGGCGCTTACCAACCGCGGATCGTCACGGGGGGAATGTTCCGGGCGTTCGCGCTGGTCGGCGGACGCGCGGGCGCGGTCTGGAGCATTTCCGGCCGGGAGGTGGCGATCCGGCCGCTGAATCAGCTGTCGCAGGCCCACGCCGCCGCGCTGCGCAACGAGGCCGAGAACGTGACTCGCTTCCTGGCCGGCGATTGAGCACGGCCAGCTAAGCGTGAGGGCGGTCCCAGACGAAGGTCACCGTCGCTGCGGCGGGCAGCGTGTAGCGCAACCAGAGTCGATGCCACTGAACGGCGAAGCTCACCGGCGCGGCAGAATTGTTGTACGCGACCAGCACGACGCTCCGATCGGGATTCCTGAGCGCCACATCGTCCAATCCGGGCGTGACGAAGTTCACTCCCGGCCGTCGGTAGACATACGAAACGAAGTGCCCCGAGGCGATCCGCTGGGCACCCGGTTGCACGAATGCGCTGGCCTGCCCGAGCTGGAAGTAATTGAGATTGGCCGACACAGCGCCGGTGCGCTCGTCGATCGTGACCAATCCGGCACACGATCGGCAGCCGGTATTGGGAGCCTGCACTGGGCCGCCTTGTGGGTCGAGCGCCACGTTCCACAGCGCGACCGTGCTCGCCCAGTTGCGCAGCGTTGCGATCACGACTTCCGAGGTTGGGATCGGCGTGATCCCCGGTGAGCACTCGTCGACGATCTGATCCAGTCTGGGAGCGAGGCGCCGAACCGTGTTGATCACGTACGGGCTGCCGAAATAGCAGTGCCACGAGATGCCGGTGAGCGCACTCGCCGCTCGTGAGGACGCGATTGCGCCCGCATACGCCTCGCCGTGCGGCGACCAGCCGAAGTCGTCTCCATAGACCTCGGGGTGCAATCCGGCTTTCAGCAGGGCCGGTCGCAGGTCACCGACGATCCAGCTCGCCTCGCTTCTGGCGGAGAAGTCGAGGCCCGGATACGCGGTTGGGTTGGTCGGCTCGTTCTGTGGGGTGATCGCGGTTATCGGCACCCACTCGCGAGCGTATGCGCGAATGAACTTGACGAAGTAGCTCGCCCAGGCCACGTAGGCCGAGGGCCGCAGCGTTCCGGAGTTGTTGGCGTTATCGAGCGACTGATTGCCCTTCATCCATGCGGGCGGCGTCCAAGGGCTGGCGAGGATCTCCGACTGAGGATTGATCGCCAGCGCCTGGCGAAGTGCGGGCAGGATGTAGGCCTTGTCGTGCTCGATCGAGAAATGGGCCAGCCTCGGATCCGATTGGCCCAGCGGTAGGTCGTCGTAGGTGTACGGCATGCCGTCCTTGGTGAAATCCGACGCTCCCATCGGCACCCGGAGGAAATTCAAGTGGATCCCTCGGGGACCGAACAGATGGTGCATCAGCGCGTCGCGGGTTGCTCCGGGAATCTCACGCTCGATCAGCCATGCCGAGGTATCGGTCATGCCGGCGCCGAATCCGCGCACCCGCTGGAACCCGACGCCGTCCCTGACATCGATCACCGGCACTCCGGCCACCGGCGAGGCTCCGAAATGAAGGTCCGGCCGGCGCGTCAAGTGCTGCGAGAGGTCGGCGCTGGTCTGCGCGATCGCAACGTCGTTGGCCGCGCTGTTGCGCGCCACGGCCGCGCTCGCCCCGGCGGTGGACAAGATCAGACCCGCGGCGGCGACCAGGATCAGCTGCCGATGCCGCGCCCGCGGGTGCGGCGTGCTCACGGGCCCGCGCGAGCCTCGCCCGCCCGCAGCAGCCGCTCCCGGAGCTGTTCCTCGAGCTCTGGCGACGGGTCGAACATCCCGGCGGCGGGCAGTTCGTCGATCGAGTTCAGACCGAATAGCGCCAGGAACAGGTCAGTCGTGCGGTACAGGACCGCGCCGAACCGCGAGCGGCCAGCCTCCTCGAGCATGCCGCGATCAAGCAGCGTCGTGGCGGCGGACTCGGCGCTCACGCCTCGAATCCGCGCGATCTCAGGTCGGGAAACCGGCTGCAGGTAGGCGACGATCGCGAGCGTCTCGGCCTGAGCGGCACTCAGCGGGGGGGTGCGCGGCCGGGCCAGCAGCCGGCGGGCCGCGGGCTCGGCGTCCGGGTGGGTGCTGAGTGTGAAGCCGCCCGCCACCTGCCGCACGAGCAGTCCTCGGTGCTCGAGCTGATAACGCTCGCGCAGCGCCTCCAGCGCACACACCACCTCATCGAGCTCGTTCCCCGTCGCATCGGCCAACGCCTCCGGCGCCACCGGCTCCGGGCTCAGGAACAGCAGCGCCTCGACAATCCGCTCAAGCTCCGAGATCAAGCCACATCACCCGCCACGCGACGGCGATCATCAACCGCACGCCGGGGGTTGGCCAAGGCAATCCTCGTACCCTGCCGATCTTCAGCCCCACCCCGAGGATTGCCTTCGTCAACCCCCAACGATATGGCCGCCTGCGGCCATATCGCAATTTCCGCAAACGGCTCATCCTGGGTCCAGGTGAGCTCTCCCTGCTTGTAGAGCTCCAGCAGTGCGTACAACGTAACCGCGACCGTGACCCGGTCAGCCCGGAAGACCGCCTCCTCGAACGTGAAGCGCCCGCGGCGCAGCAGTGCGCGCAGGTGGGCGAGGCGCTGGGCAACGGTCACCTTCGGCAGCGTGATGTGCCGGATGTCGACCGGCGGCGGCACCCGCAGCAGACCGCCGAGCGCCGCGCCGAGCATCTCCGGGTCGTACACGGCGGTGGCGTCCTGAAGCGAGGCTCGACGCAAGGACGGCGGCAGCGGGGCGTGGCGGAACCGATAGCCCTGCTGGGCCTCCAGGCGCTGGCGCAGGTGGGTGGCGGCGGCGTTGCAGCGGTGCGCGTCGAGCAGACGCGCGAGCAGCTCCTCGGCCGCCTCGCCCGGATCGAGCTCGATCTCCTCGATCTCCTCGCCGGGAAGCAGCAGCCGCGACTTCAGCTCCAGCAACGCCGCGATCAGCACCAGAAACTCCGTCGCCGCCTCCAGGTCAAGCTCCCCTCGCTGCTCCAGGTGGTCGACGTAGGCGATCACGATCTCGGCCAGGTCCACCTCGAGCAGATCGACCTCTTCACGGAGGATCAGCGTCAGCAGCAGGTCAAACGGACCCGCGAAAACGTCGAGGTCGAGCTCGAGATCTAACAATCGCAGAGTTGACTTGGGCGGCGAGGCGACGCGGTTACTCTAGCCGGGCTGTCGGACCGCTCCGACACCCATCGCCCGGCGCACGTCGAGCAGCGTAGCCGCGGCGATCTCGCGCGCCTTCTGCGCACCGTCGCCCAGGATCCGCTCCAGCGCGGCTTCGTCGGATCGCAGCGCCTGATAGCGCTCGCGCACCGGCGCCAGATAGGTGACCGCGGCTTGCGCGACCGCGGTCTTGAACGCGCCGTAGCCGACACCGTCGAACTCGCGCTCGACCTCGTCGGGCGTGGTGCCGCGCACGGCTGCCAGGATCTCGATCAGGTTCGAGACGCCCAGCTTCTCGGGCGAGCGCGCCACCTCGGTGCCGGAGTCGGTCACCGCTGAGCGGAACTTCTTGATCACGACATCCGGCTCGTCGAGCATGTACACGGTGCCCTGCACGCTGCCGCCGGAGGTGGACATCTTGCGCTCCGGGAACTGGAGGTCCATGATCCGCGCGCCGATCTCGGGGATGCGGTGCTCGGGCACGACCAGCGTCTGGCCAAAGCGCGCGTTGAAGCGCTCGGCAATGTCTCGCATCAGCTCGATGTGCTGGCGTTGATCCTCACCGACTGGGACGTCGTTGGCTCGGTATGCGAGCACGTCGGCGGCCTGCAGCACCGGATAGGCGAACAGGCCGGCCGACACCAGTTCCCGCTGCGAGGCCGACTTCTCCTTGAACTGGTGCATCCGGTTGAGGTCGCCGAACGCCGTGACGCTCGACAGGAGCCAGCACAGCTCCGTGTGCTCGCGGACGTCACTCTGGCGGAAGAAGATGCACCGGTCGGGGTGTAGGCCCGCCGCCAGCAGCGTTGCCCCGGTGTCATAAACCGCCTCACGCAAGGCCGCCGGTTGATAGGACACGGTGGTCGCGTGCAGATCCACGACGCAGTAGATCGCCTCGCCGCGGTCCTGGCCGGCGACGTATTGCGTGATCGCTCCGATGTAGTTGCCGAGATGCTTGCGCCCGGTGGGCTGAATGCCGGAGAAGATTCGCATCTGGCCGCTATTTCGCGAGCGCGCCGGCCGGCGGGACCCCGGGGCTCGGAGTGCTGCTGCGCCTCGCGCGTTGGCTCGCCAGCATCCAGGCGGCGATCACGCCCGCGATCGCCCCGCAGACATGACCCTGCCAGGACACCTGCTGGTGGGGCACCAGGCTGGCCAGCAGCGCTCCGCCCCAGACCACCCCGACCACCACCCCGGTCAGCAGCTCGAGCAGGCTGCGGTCGAACACACCCCGCGCGAGCAGGTACGTGGCGTATCCGAACACCACGCCGCTGGCGCCAACCGTCACCGAATGTGACGGTGCCACTAGCCAAGTACCGAGGCCGCCGATCACGATCACGATCAACGTCACCAGCGCCAGCCGGCCGGCGCCGCGCAGCGCGATGATCACCCCCATGAACACGAACGGAAGCGTGTTGTCGACCAGATGGGCGAAGCTCACGTGTAGGAACGGGGCGGTGAAGATGCCCCATAGATGGTCGAGATTGCGCGGATAGATCCCATCGCGATCGAGACGGTTGCCGTCGATCGTGTTGATCACCTCGATCAGCCACATCAGCGCGACGATCCCCACCAGCAGGGCGATGCCCTGGCGGGTTTCCCGCTTGACAGCCGGCGCGTTGTGACTCACCGCCAAAGCATGGCAGGTGGCGAGAGCAGCGCGAGTCAGTTCTCGGCCAGCGTCTGCAACGCCAGCACCAGCGCGACCTCGGCGCGCTGCGCCAGCGACCTCGTGAGTACGAACTCCTCGGGCGTGTGGGCGCCGCCACCCCGTGGACCGAGGCCATCGATCGTCGTGGGGATCGCGCCGGCGAAGTGGCTGGCGTCGCTGGCACCGCCACGGGCCACGCCGACGATCGGGCGGCCAAGGCGCTCGCCCGCCCGCGCCAGCAGCGATGCGGTCGCGGCGTCACTATCCATTCCCGGCCACAGCCGCTCCATCCTCGCGTCGATGTGTACGCCGGCGATCTCCGCCGGCACCGATGCGAGCACTGGCGCAAATGCCTCGAGGGCCGCGGCGCGCAGGTCGCAGATCAGCTCGCCGGCGGCGGGAACCACGTTGAACGCCTCTCCGGAGCGCAGCACCGTCGGCACGACGCTCAGCCGCTCGGGGCCGTGGGGATCGTGGTGCTCGGCAATCGTCCGTACGGCCTGCGCGAGCGCGAGTAGCGCGTTGCGCCCCTGGTCCGGTGCGCTGCCCGAGTGCGCCGCGCGCCCGGTGGCCGAGACTCGAAGCGTCCCCGCGGCTTTCCGGCGCACCACGACCGCCTCTTCCCCCGAGGCGGTTCGCTCGCCCGCCTCGAAGCACAGACAGGCGTCATAGTGGGCCAACCGGGGCACGTGGGCGAACTCCGCCGTGCGCCACTCCTCATCGGTGACGAGCAGCACCGCGAGCTCGGCGAAGGACTCGGGCAGTGCCGCCAGCGTCCGCGCGACGCCGAGCGCCAGCACCACCCCCCCCTTCATGTCCGTCGTTCCGGGGCCGTAGAGCCGCCCATCCTCACGACGCAGCGGCGTGTGCGCCGCGTGGGCGATCACCGTGTCAACGTGTCCGACCAACACCATCCTGCGCGTTCCGCGGCCGGGGATCGTGGCCAATAGGTCAGGCGCGCTACCCGGGGTGGAGCACGGTAGCCGTTGCGCCTGCGCCGCCGGCGGCAGGAGTCCAGCGCAGATCGCGAGCGCCGCCTCGGCGCCGACGAGGTCGCCCGAGGGCGAAGATACGCCGACCAGCGCCTCCAGCTCCGGCTCGGCGCGGCCCGCGATCTCGGCGGTGCCCGCGGCGATCAGCCGATCGACCGCACCGCTCATCCCGACCCCGATCGTACCGTCCCGCAACCGAGCATGCTGCCGGCACGCGCTTGTGCAAGCACGTCCTGCGGGGAGCACTGCCCGGGTTCGCCGCGCACCCGCGCCACTCGATCGGCGAGCTCACACAGCGCTCCGTTGACCGGCGTCGCAACGCCATGCAGACGACCGAGCAGCGCGATCTCGCCGTTCAGGTAGTCGGTCTCGATCGCTCCCGCGCCCCGCGCCAGGCTCTGCCAGGTGGAGGAGCCGGCGCGCTCACGCCCGTCGATCCCCCGTACCTGCATCCGCTCCCAGCGTCCCCGTACGTCGTCCACTTCCTCGGCGACGCAGTCAATCCCTGCGGCGCGCAACGCCGCGCGCCCTTCCTGGCGGGCGAGCGTGATCAGCTCATCGCTGTCCGGTCCGTTGCCGCACAGGGCATGAACCGCGTTGCCCAGATTCACGATCAACTTGGCGTACTTCAAGCGCATCACATCGGCGCGAGCCTCCGAGCTGAAGTTGGCGGCGCTGAGCGCGCCGGCGATCGCTCCACAGCGCTCGTCGACCCCACCCGGATAGCGGCCGACGTCGATGATCCCGGTGAGCACGCTTCCGTAGGCCTGCACGACGCCGGGCTCCAGGTGCGCGGTCGGCGCCATCACCACGGCTCCGTAGACGTTGGCGAACCGCCGAAGCGCGAGGCGCTCGTTCTCGACCCCGTTCTGCAGGCACACCACCGGCAGGCTCCACGGCACGGCGGCGCTCAGCGAAGCCAGCGCGCCCGCCGTGTCCTGGCTCTTGATCGCCAGCAACGCAACGTGGTCCGCGCTCCAGGCGATCGCTCCGGCATCGTCATGCACCGAGAGCTCGAGCACCACTCGCTGCACCGGTGTCTCGAACCTCAGGCCGTTGCGCCGGATCGCGTCGTAGTGCGCTCCCCGAGCGATCAGCGTGACATCAAAACCGGCCTGATGAAGCCGCGCGCCGACGACACCACCCACCGCCCCGGCGCCCAGGATCACGAATCGCATGCCCAGCAGGGTACGACCCTGGTGCGGCCTAGATCGCCTGCCGGAGCACCCGTCGGCGCGCGGCGCCGGCCTCGTCCAGTCGCCTGACCGGGGTCGTGTAGGGCGCATTGCGCGCGATCTCTGGGTCCTCGCGGGCTTCGCGCAGGATCTCGGCGACGGTCTGCGCGAACTGGTCGAGCGTCTCCTTGGTCTCGGTCTCGGTCGGCTCGATCAACAGCGCCTCCTCCACGATCAACGGGAAGTAGACCGTCGGTGGATGCACGCCATGGTCGAGCAGTCGCTTGGCGAGGTCGAGCGTCTTGATCTTCAGCTCGCGCTTCATCGGCGCGCCGGACAGCACGAACTCGTGCATGCAGATCCGGTCGTAGGCCGCCGGCAGGTACTCCAGCACGCCCTCCAGGCGCAACCGTGCGAGCAGGTAGTTGGCGTTCAGCACCGCGATCTCCGACACCTCGCGCAGGCCGGCCGCGCCCAGCGACCGGATGTAGGCATAGGAGCGGACGAACACGCCGTAGTTGCCCTGGAAGCCGCGCAGCCGCCCGATCGACTTGGGCCGGTCGAAGTCGAGGTCGTAGTGCGGCTGCGAGCCGTTGCCCGCCGGCTCTCGCATGACCACCTGGGGCCGAGGCAGAAACGGCTCGATCCGTTCAGCGACGGCGATCGGACCGGCCCCCGGGCCGCCGCCGCCGTGCGGCTGAGTGAATGACTTGTGCAGGTTGAAGTGCACGATGTCGAATCCCATGTCCCCGGGACGGCAGATGCCCATAATCGCGTTGAGGTTCGCCCCGTCGTAGTAGAGCGTCGCGCCGGCGCCGTGGACGATTCGCTCGATCTCCTCGATCCCGGGCTCGAACAGCCCCAGCGTCGAGGGATTGGTGAGCATCAGGCAGGCGACGTCCTCGCTCGCCTTCGCTCTGAGATCCTCCAGGTCGACGTTCCCATGCGCGTCGGTCCCGACCTTGACGACCTGCAAGCCGGCCATCGTGACGGTCGCCGGATTGGTCCCGTGCGCGGTGTCGGGCGTGAGCACCTTGGTCCGCCGCTGTCCGCGATCCTCGTGGTACGCGCGCGACAGCAGCACGCCGGCGAGCTCGCCGTGGGACCCGGCCGAGGGCTGCAGCGATACGTGCGGGAGTCCGGCGATCTCCGCCAGCGCGCGCTGAAGGCGCCACATCAGCTCGAGCGCGCCCTGGGCCTGGCGCGGCTCCTGAAGCGGATGCAGCTTCGCATGCCCGGGTAGGGCGGCGACGCGCTCGTGGAGCTTGGGATTGTGCTTCATCGTGCACGAGCCCAGCGGGTAGAAGCCGGTGTCGAGGTCGAAGTTGCGCTTGGAGAGCCGGTTGTAGTGGCGCACGATCTCGGGCTCTGATACCTCCGGCAGCCGTGGCGGCGTCGCGCGGCGAAGCTCGGGCGCGAGCAACTCGTCGAGCTCACGCTCGGGAACGTCGAGCGCCGGCGCCACGAACGCCCGACGCCCGGCCTGCGAGCGCTCGTAGATCGTCAGCTGATCGCCAGCGGCTGCGCTCACGCGCCGACCTCCTTCGCCGCGCAGCGCTCCGCCGCGACCGCGGCGCCGAGCACTTCGGCCAGGCGATCGATCTCCGCCCTCGTCCGTTGCTCGGTGATCGCGACCAGCAGACCGTCCTGGTGCTCGGGATAGTCGCGGCCGAGCGGATAGCCCGGATTGACGCCCTGCTCCAGGCACCGGGCGCGGACCCGCTCCACCGGCACCTCGAGCGCGAGCGCGAACTCGCGCACCACCGCCCGGTGGTGCAGGGCCTCCACCCCCTCAAGCGCCTGCAGACGCTCGCGCGCGTAGGCGGTTCGCTGCAGCATCAGCTCGGCCAGCTCGACGATCCCGCGCCGTCCGAGCCAGCTCAGATAGATCACTCCGGCCAGCGCGTTCAGCGCCTGAGCGGTGCAGATGTTCGAGGTGGCCTTCTCGCGCCGAATGTGCTGCTCGCGGGTCTGCAGTGTGAGCACGAACCCGCGCTTGCCGTCGACGTCGCGGGTCTCGCCGGCGATCCGCCCGGGGATGCGCCTCATCAGCGCTTCGGTGGTCGCGAAGAAACCGAACGACGGGCCGCCGAAATCGAGCCGGTTGCCGAGCGTCTGACCTTCGCCGACGGCGATGTCCACGCCGCATTCGCCCGGCGCCTTGAGCAGTGCCAGCGGGAGCGGATCGCAGGCGCAGATCGTCAACGCGCCGGCCTCGCGGGCGGCGCGGGCGAGCCGCGGCAGATCCTCGACCGCGCCGAGGAAGTTCGGCTGCTGCACGACGATCGCGCTCACGTCGCCGTCCAGGTGCGGTAGCTCGGTCAGACCGTCGCACAGCGGCGCCTGCTCGACCTCCATTCCGTAACCCCGCGCGAGCGTCTGCAGCGTCTCGCGCGAGTGTGGGTGCACTCCGCGCGAGACGACGAACCGGCGCCGGAGGTTCACATGCTTGGCCACGTAACCGGCCGCGCCGACCGCGCTCGGGCCCTCGTACACCGACGCGTTGGAGATCGGTAGCCCGGTCAGCTCGGAGATCGCGGTCTGGTACTCGAACATCGCCTGGAGCCCACCCTGAGAGATCTCGGGCTGGTAGGGCGTATAGGGCGTCAGGAACTCCGAGCGCAGGATGATCGAGTCGATCAGCGCCGGAACGTAGTGGTCGTACATGCCGGCCCCGAGGAACGACAGCTCGTCCTGCGTTGACACGTTGCGGGCCGCAAGCGAGCGCAACTCCTCGTACACCTCCTGCTCGGACAGGCCGCCGCCGAGCTCCGGCAGCCGATCGAGCCGCAGCCGCGCGGGAATGTCCGCGAACAGCTCCTCGATCGATCCGACGCCGATCGTCTCCAGCATCGCCTGGCGGTCGGCGTCCGTGGCTGAGGTGTAGCGGGTCACTCGAGCATCGTCTCGTACGCACCGGCGTCGAGCAGCGAGCCGATTTCCGAGGGCTCACTCAGGTTGACCTTGACCAGCCAGCCTTCGCCGTAGGGGTCCTCGTTGATCGTCTCGGGCTTGTCGGCCAGCGCCTCATTGACCGCCACGACCTCCCCCGACAACGGGGCGAACACGTCCGAGACCGCCTTCACCGATTCCACTTCGGTGTACGGCGCGTCCTTGGCAACCTGCGTGCCGATCTCCGGCGGGTCGAAGAACACGACTTCGCCCAGCGCGTCCTGTGCGTACCAGGTGATCCCGAACGTCGCCTGCCGGCCCTCGACACGGGCCCAGTCGTGCTCCGGGTGGTAGTGCAGGTCGTCCGGATAGCTTGCGTCGGCCATGTTCAGGATTCCTTTCGGTAGAGAGGCTTACGCTCGATCACCGCGGTGCGCGTGGTGCCTCTGACGTCGATCTCGATTGGCGTGCCCGGTAGAGCGAGCTCGGCGGCGACGTAGGCCATCCCGATCCCGCGCTCCAGGCACGGCGAGAAGCTACCGCTCGTGACCTCGCCGCCGCCACTCACCGGGTTGCCCCGGCGTGCGATACCGGGCCCGACGATCGCGAACGGAACCAGCTTCTGCTCCGGCCCCGCCGCACGCGCTGCCGCAACCGCTTCGGCGCCGATGAACCCTGTCTGCTCCTTGCAGCACCAGCCGAGGCCGGCCTCGATCGGGCCACGATCCTCGCTCAGGTCGTTGCCGTACAGGTGAAAGCCGGCCTCGAGTCGAAGCGTGTCGCGTGCGCCGAGACCCACTGGCGTGGCTCCGGCCGCCAGCAGCGCATCCCACACGGTGGGAGCCTGCCCCGGATCCAACAGCAGCTCGAGCCCCTCCTCACCGGTATAGCCGGTTCCGCAGACGAGCATCGGGCGCTCGGCGACATTCCGCTCGCAGCAATGCATCCGCGCCGGCAACGGCCCGTCGGCGAGCTCGCCCACCAGTGCCCGGGCGCGCGGTCCCTGGACCGCGAGCATCGCAAAATCGGCTTGGCGGTCGAGCACGTCGGCGTCGAAGCTCACCGCGTGGGACCGGAACCAGGCCAGGTCCCGTTCGTGATTTGCGGCATTGGTGACGGTCAGGAAGTGGCACTCGGCCAGGCGGTAGGTGAACAGATCATCGAGCACCCCGCCGTCCTCGCGGCAGATGACGCTGTATTGAGCGCCTCCCTCGGGGTTGCGCCGCAGCTCGTTGGACAGCAGCCGCTGCAGCAGCGCGAGCGCCTGGGGGCCCTTGGTCTCGATCTGACCCATGTGCGACACGTCGAACACGCCCGCCTGGTGGCGGACCGCGAGATGCTCGTGGCGGATCCCGACGTACTGCAGCGGCATCTCCCAACCGGCGAACGGGACCAGCTTCGCACCCGCAGCCACGTGCCTCTCGTAGAGCGGAGTGCGGCGCGGAGTCGCTGACGCGAGGCTCACCAACGGCAGGCTAGTACACGCGCCTACCGATCCTTGAGGAACGACGGAATATCGATCTCGTCGTCGCGGATCTCAAGTGACGAGCGTTGCCGGTCGTCCATCGTGACATCGCGGTCGCGTCGGGCGCGACGCGTGCTCTCCCGTGCCGTGCTCGGGCTCGCGTGCCCGTGGTCAAAGCCGGTCGCGATCACGGTCACCCGCACCTCATCACCGAGTGAGTCGTCGATCACGGCACCGAAGATGATGTTCGAGTTCGCGTCAGCGGCGCTTTGCACGATCTCGGCCGCCTCATTGACCTCGAACAGCCCCAGGTCGTGGCCGCCGGTCATGTTGAGCAGGATCCCCATGGCGCCTTCGACCGACTCCTCCAGCAGCGGTGAGGAGATCGCGATCTTGGCCGCTTCGGTCGCGCGGTTCTCGCCGCTGGCGTTGCCGATCCCCATCAGGGCGCTGCCGGCGTCCTGCATGATCGTGCGGACATCCGCGAAGTCGAGGTTGATCAGGCCCGGGATCGTGATCAGGTCGGTGATCCCCTGGACGCCCTGACGCAGGACGTTGTCGGCCTCGCGGAACGCGTCGAGCATCGTCGTCCGGCGCTCGACGATCGCGAGCAGCTTCTCGTTCGGGATCACGATCAGCGTGTCGACGTTCTCCCGCAGCCGCTGAATTCCCTCTTGGGCCTGACGGGCTCGTTGGCTGCCTTCGAACAGGAATGGCCGCGTGACGACGCCGACCGTCAGCGCGCCGATCTCGTTCTTGGCGATCTCGGCGATCACCGGCGCGGCGCCGGTGCCGGTGCCGCCGCCCTCACCCGCGGTGACGAAAACCATGTCGGCGCCTTTCAGCGCCTCCTTGATGTCGTCGCGGGATTCAGCCGCCGCACCGTGGCCGACGTCCGGGTTTGCGCCGGCCCCGAGGCCCTTGGTCAAATCGTGGCCGATGTTCAGCTTGATGTCGGCGTCGCACATCGCGAGCGCCTGCGCGTCGGTGTTGCAGGCGATGAACTCAACCCCACGGAGCCCCGCGTCAACCATCCGGTTGACCGCATTGGTCCCGCCGCCGCCAACTCCGACGACCTTTATCACTGCCAGATAACTTCCGCTTTCCATGGGTTACCGTCCGGCCCTCGAGGTAGGGTTGAGCGTTTGCCATGCGCTCGCTCTATGCGGCAGTTTGGCACGTTATGCCCTGAAGCTGCGCGAAGTCAACGCATCGCCCAGTTCGCAACAAACGTTGCAGAAGCCCAAAGTCTCGACGGACCTGGGAGGCTTGGCTAATTCTGACACTGCACCTCTAGTTGAGGGTCAACCTCCGGCAGAAGTGCCCGAAGCGGCGCCAGTAGCCCCCGCGGCACTCGGGCTGGCGCCGTCCGAGCCCACTCCCGCGACAGGCCGCTCGGGCACGGTCACGTCGATGTACACGGGCCCGGCAGAACCCGCGCCGGCCAGCATGGTGGACGCGGCGATCCACTTCGCCACCAGCCGGCTGGAGTCGCCGAAGTAGATGCTGGGCCCGTTGCGAAGCTGGGCCACAAGGCCGTGTGAGGCGAGGATCGTGACCTCGCTGAGGTGGCCCAGAAGCTGCCCCGGGGCCGCCGCGGCCAGCCGCACCTCGTCGTCTGCGTAACCGGTCAGATGGGTTCCGCCGGGCGCGATCCGGAGCACGATCGCGGGCAGCGCCGCAGAGGGCAGAACGTCGCGCAACAGGGTCCCGTCGCCGGCGACCGCAATCCTCCGCCCCGCCGCCTGGACGACCGCGACCGGAACCTGCTCGATCACGTGAATGCGCATCCCATGGGGAAACTGGGTGCTGACGCGGAGGTCCTTGACCACCGGATATGGAGCGACCGCCGTCCGCAGCTCGTCGATTCGCACGTCGAGCGTGGTCATGTTGTGCGCCTCGGCCACCAGCGCGGAGCGGATCTGGCTCGCGTCCTGGCCGCTCTCCCCGGTCACGCTGACATGTTGGACGGCGACCAGGGAGGAATCTCGCAGCCACACCCATCCGCCGGCGAGCAGCGCGATCAGCGCACACATCGCCAGGAGCGCCAGCGGGCGCGGACGGCGCCGGCCGAGTGTCCCGTGACGCGACCGCGATCGCCGCCGCTGGCGCCGTGCGGCCCCCGATGGACGACGACCGGCGAGCAGGTCGTCCGGGCGCCCGTCGCCGATCAAGCTCGCCACCAGTCGCTCGGGAAGGCCACCGGGCCGATCAACCTCGCCCCCAATCGCTCGGGAAGTCAACCGGGCCGAGGACCTGGACCTCGGGCTCGAGCTCGATGCCGAAGCGCTCCTGGACCCGGCGTCGACCTTCAGCCATCAGCGCGACCACGTCGGCCGTCGTCGCGCTACCGTGGTTTTCGACGAAGTTGGCGTGCTTGACGGAGAAGCTTGCGCCTCCGATTCGCAGCCCGCGGCATTCCGCCGCCTCCAGGAGCTGGCCCGCCGTCCGCTGCTGCCCACTTGGGTCGTCGGGATTCTTGAAAGTTGACCCGAATGTCTTGATTCCCGACGGTTGGGCGGCTCTGCGGCGCCGGCGCATCTCGGCGAGCGTTGCCTTGACCTGATCGCTGGCCGCCCGCTGCAGCACGAACGATGCCCGCGCCACCACTTCGCCCGGGCGCAAGCCCGAGCGGCGGTAGGCGAACGACAGCTCACCCGGCGCGCGACGCTCAGTTCCGGACGGACCGGCGATGTCCACCCACGCCAGCACCCGCGCCAGTTCCCCGCCATAGGCGTTGGCGTTCATCCTCACCGCGCCGCCGACCGTGCCCGGAATGTTCACTCCGAACTCGATTCCGGTCAGGCCCGCGCGCGCGGCACGCGCCGACACCGCGGGTAAGCGTGCGCCGCCCCCACACTGGATGTGCGTGCCGTCCAGCTCGATTTCGCTCAGCTCCTGATCAAGTTTCAACACGAGGCCGCGGACGCCGGCGTCCGCCACCAGGAGGTTCGACCCCGAGCCGACGACCCCTACCTCAAGGCCGTCCGGGCCAGCCCAGCGAAGCAGCCGCTCGAGCTCCGCCAGCGTGCCAACGCGTGCGAACAGCTCGGCGGGACCTCCGGTTCGAATCGTGGTCAGTCGAGCGAGGGGATAATCGCGCGTGACGCCGGGTGGGAGGTCGGGCATGACTTCAGGCAGGGTAAATGCCGCCCCGGCCGAGATCGCGTGCCGGCCCGGGCAGGGGAAGGATCGGCCGAGCGAGGGATGGGCCGAGCGCACCTCGATCGGAAAGGGGCTCGCCGAGGCGGTGGGCGACGGGCCAGGAAACGGACAGCGACGGGCCAGGCAAGGGACAGCGACGGGCAGGAACGGAACAGCGATAGTGATCGAACCGGGGGTCCTGCCGCAGTGACCTGCACGATCTCCCAAGGTGAGGATGGTTGGTTGGATTTGGGGAATTGCGCATGGTGGGCGTGCGCAATCACCCATTTCCACGATCCCTGCCTCAGTATGGGATTTGATGCAGGCGCCGCGGTCGGGTTCGGGGCTCGGTCGTGCGGGGCGGCTGAACCACCGACGGGCGCGCGGCGAACCCCTAAGCGACGGGCGCGCCGGCGAGCGCGCCGGCAAGCGCGTTGATGTCGCCGGCGCCCATCAGCAGGCAGAGATCACCGGGGCGCAGTGTGGCGCGGAGGAAGCGCTCTGCCTCCTCGAAGCCCGGTAGCCACGCGACCTCCCGTCCGTCGCTGTAATCCGCAGCGGCCGCGGCGATCAGCCGCCCCTCGACGCCGGGGAAATCCACGGCGCGCTCGCGGGCTGGATACACGGCCAGCACGACGGACAGGTCGGCGGCCGCCAACGCGGCACCGAATCGCCGCGCCAGCGCCTGGGTGCGTGAGTACAGATGGGGTTGGAAGACCGCCACCAGCCGGGCGGGGGCGAGCGTCCGAGCGGCCGCGATCGCGGCCGCAACCTCGGTCGGGTGGTGAGCGTAGTCGTCGTACACCGGCACGCCGGCCGAGCTGTTCCCCAGCCGCTCGAAGCGCCGGCGCGCGCCGCGGAAGTCGGCCAGCGCGGCCGCCGCCTGTGCGGGGTCGGCCCCGGCCAGGGCGCAGGCCGTCAGCGCGCCGGTCGCGTTGACCGCGTTGTGGGCCCCCGGCACAGACAGCGTGACCTCGATCCCCCGCCAGTGAAAGCGCGAGCCCTCAGGCCCGAGCACGGGGTCAGGCGCGTCGTAGGCGACCGAGCCAGCCGGACACAGGGCACGTAGCGACGGACGGTCCCAGACGACCGCGCGCTCGCCGGCGCGAGCCATGAACGTCCGGAACGTCTGCTCGAGCTCGAGCCGCGAGGCGTAGGTCGAATGGTGGTCGAGCTCGGCGTTCGTTAGCACCGCGATTTCGGGGTCGAGCTTCAGCAGCGACCGATCGGATTCGTCTGCCTCGACCACGATCCAGTCGCCTTCCCCCCAGCCGGCGTTTGAGTGGGTGCAGCTCAGCTCGCCGCCGACCACGTAGACGGGATCGAGGCCGCAGCCGCGCATGGCGTGGACCACCATTGCGGTGGTGGTCGTCTTGCCATGGGTCCCAGTAACGGCCAGGCAGCGCCGCAGGGCGGCGATCTCGGCGAGCAGATCCGCACGGTGAAGCTCGCGCTGAGCCACCTGGCGCTCCGGATTCTCGGGCGGGACGGCGGTCGAGTAGACCGCCTCGGCCCCGCGCGGGACATTCGTGCTCGAGTGGCCGATGATCGGCTCGATGCCCTGCTCCCGCAGGCGCGCGGTGTAGGTCGACTCGGAGCGATCCGAGCCCGTTACTTGGGCCCCCAGCGCCTGCGCAATCAGCGCCAGGCCACTCATCCCCGCACCGCCGATGCCGACGAAGTGCAGCCGACGCGAGGACCAATCGGGGTCGGTGGTGGCGCGCGGGCTCAGCGTCGTGCGCAGGCCAACGAGACCGCGGCCGCCCCTACGGCGGCGACCCCTACGACCGCGACCCCCACGACGGCAACCGCTACGACGGCGACC
>Ga0209839_10000682_pt1 | contig 17266 bp, 15 predicted proteins | sample OrgsoiDNA2013050_FD_185800 | JGI IMG/M metagenome (GOLD analysis project Ga0209839, IMG submission 185800) | Permafrost soil microbial communities from the Arctic, to analyse light accelerated degradation of dissolved organic matter (DOM) -... | ecosystem: Environmental > Terrestrial > Soil >... | reverse complement strand
TCGCCGAGTTCCAGCCGAGCATGATCTCCGGGCTGCTCCAGACCGCCGACTACGCGCGGGAGTTCCTGCATCTACCCTGCGGACCGCTGAGCTTCGGTGCCGACGAAGACGAGATTGACCAGATGGTCGCGCTGCGGATGCAACGCCAGCAGGTGCTTTACGAGCACGGCAAGCAGATCCGGGTGATCATGCTCGAGGGCGCACTGCGCGCTCGCGTCGTGCCAGCGCCGACTCTCGCGGGACAGCTCGACCGGCTGCTGGCGATATCAGGCCTGTCCTCGCTGGAGCTTGGGATCATCCCGTTCGAGGCCACAGTGCCCGTGTTCCCGCTCAGCGGGTTCCGGCTATATGACGACCTGGTGATCGTCGAGTCGATCGTCGGGGAGCAGCAGCTGGCAGATGCGGACAACATCGGGCGCTACGAGAAGTACCTCGAGCTGCTCCGAGATTCGGCCAGTACGGGCCGTGATGCGGCCGGGGTGATCCAGCGTGCCATGGAAAGCCTAAGGTGACGGCGGGATCGACCCGGGCGGCGTCCCGCGGGCCTTTGCCGCCACTTGGCCGCATGCCGTTCGGTCACTGCGTGCCTATGCGTTCGGCGCGGGGGCGCCCGTAGCGCAGGCGGCGGCGCGGACCAGGGGCAGGACCCGGTAGGGGACCTGGGCGGCCAGCGAGATCAAGGTGGCGGAGCGGACCACGCCCTCGGCCGACACGATCTTGTCGAGCACGCGCTGCAGGTCCGCGTTGGAGCGGGCTACTACCCGGCAGAGCATGTCACCTGCCCCGGTGATCGTGTGCACCTCGAGCACCTCGGGGATCGCGCTTAGCCGTTCCGCCACCGGGTCGTGGCCGCCGGCCTGGCGGATCTCGATCGTGATGAACGCGGTGACCTCGTAGCCGAGCGCCGCCGGATCCACCTCGGGCCCGTAGCCGGTGATCACGCCCCGATCGGTCATCCGGTCCAGACGCGCCTGCACGGTGCCGCGGGCCACACCGAGCCGCCGGGACGCCTCGAGCACGCCGACCCTCGGCTCGGCCGCGAGCAGTTCGATGAGCGCGGCATCCAGCCGGTCGATAAGCCCCGGATCACTGGTAGTCATACTGCGCAGAAATACCACAGTCCGTTCGGAATAAATAGGCAAGTTGACTAGTGAATTTGCGCTTGATTGCGCACTTTGGGGACTAGAACGCATGCTAGCTGAATGACCACGCCCATACAGGACAGCTTTCCCATCATCGGCATGGACGCCGTGGTCTTCGCGGTCGGCAACGCGAAGCAGGCGGCGCACTACTACTCGACCGCGTTCGGCATGCGGCAGATCGCCTACCGCGGCCCGGAGACCGGCTGCCCGGACGAGGCGGCGCACGTCCTGACCTCGGGCGACGCACGGTTCGTGTTCCGCGGGCCGACCCGGCCAGGGACCCCGCTCGGCGAGCGGGTGGCCGCGCACGGCGACGGTGCCGCCGACCTGGCGCTGCAGGTCAGCTCGGCCGAGGAGGCCTACGAGTACGCGGTCGCGCACGGCGCCCGCGGCCTGGCGGCACCGCACATCGCCGAGGACGAATCCGGCAAGGTCGTGCTGGCCACCATCGGCAGCTACGGCGATACCCGGCACACGCTGGTGGAGCGGTCCGGGTACTCGGGCCCGTACCTGCCCGGCTACGTGCCGGCCGGGCCGGTCGTCGCGCCCGGCGAGCGGCCGTTCTTCACCGAAATCGACCACTGTGTCGGCAACGTGGAGCTCGGCAAGATGGACGAGTGGGTGGATTTCTACCACCGGGTCATGGGCTTCACGAACATGAAGGAGTTCGTCGGGGACGACATCGCGACCGAGTACTCCGCGCTGATGAGCAAGGTCGTCGCGGACGGGAGCCGCAAGGTGAAGTTCCCGCTGAACGAGCCGGCCGTCGGCCAGCGCAAGTCGCAGATCGATGAGTACCTCGAGTTCTACGGCGGTCCCGGCGTCCAGCACATCGCGCTGGCCACCGACGACATCGTGGCCAGCGTGCGGGCCATGACGGCGGCGGGGGTGGAATTCCTGGCCACCCCGGGCAGCTACTACGACGAGCTTGGCTCCTGGGTCGGCGACACGCGCGTGCCCACCGATGAGCTGCGCGAGCTGGGCATCCTGGCCGACCGGGACGAGGACGGGTACCTGCTGCAGATCTTCACCCAGCCGGTGCAGGACCGGCCGACCGTGTTCTTCGAGCTGATCGAGCGGCACGGCTCGCAGGGGTTCGGCAAGGGGAACTTCAAGGCGCTGTTCGAGGCGATCGAGCGGGAGCAGGCCAAGCGCGGCAACCTCTAACCGCGGGCCGCGGGCCGCGGGCCGCTCAGCCGAAGGCCAGCGTGTAGCCCGCGGCGCGCAGCGCATCGATCACGTCGCCGCAGTGCCCGGGTCCGCGGGTCTCGACCTGCAGGACCACTTCCACCTCGTCGACGTGCAGCCGCGGGGCCAGCCGCTCGTGCCCGACCTCCAGCACGTTGGCGCCCAGATCGGCCAGGTCGGCCAGGAGCTTGGCCAGCGACCCCGGCCGATCGGGCAGCCGGCAGCGGAACGCCAGGTAGCGGCCGGCCGCGGTAAGACCATGCCGGAGCAGCTTCGACAGCAGCAGCGGGTCGATGTTGCCGCCGGACAGGACCACGACCACCGGCGGGGTGAAGTCCCGCGCATGCTCAAGCACGGCCGCCACTCCGGCCGCTCCGGCCGGCTCCACCACCTGCTTGGCCCGCTCCAGGCACAGCAGCAGGCCGCGGGACAGGCCCTCTTCCGAGACCGTGACGACCCGCTCGGCGAAGCCGGACAAGATGGCGAACGGGATGTCACCCGGCCGGCTGACCGCGATGCCGTCGGCCATGGTGGGGGTGGCCCGGATCGACATCGGGTGACCCGCCGCCAGCGAGCCGGGGTACGGGGCGACGGCTTCGGCCTGGACGCCTACGACGCGGATCTCCGGGTCCAGGCCCTTGACCGCCACCGCGATGCCCGCCGCGAGGCCGCCGCCGCCCACCGGGACCACGACCGTGCGCACCTGCGGGCACTGCTCGAAGATCTCGAAGCCGAGGGTGCCCTGGCCCGCCACGATGTCCGGATGGTCGAACGGGTGGATGAAGACCGCGCCGGTCCGCTCGGAGCAGGCCAGGGCCTCGCGAAGAGCGTCTTCGACGTTGTTGCCGTGCAGGATGACCTGCGCCCCGTAATCGCGGGTCGCCTGCACCTTCGGCAGCGGCGCCCCCTGGGGCATCACCACCGTCGCCGCGCAGCCAAGCAGCCCGGCCGCGAACGCGACCCCCTGAGCGTGGTTGCCCGCGCTGGCCGCGACCACGCCGCGGGCCCGTTCGGCGTCGGTGAGCTTGGCGATCCGCAGGTAAGCGCCGCGGACCTTGAAGGAGCCGGTGCGCTGCAGGTTCTCGCACTTCAGGAACACGGGCCCGGCCACCAGCTCGGACAGCACCCGGGAGTGGAGCACGGGCGTGTCTGAGATCACATCACGGAGCAGCTTGCGGGCGGCGGCCACGTCATCGGAGCTGACCACACCAGGTGTTGTTGCCACGGGATGCAAGTGTGCCACCCCGGTGCAAGACCGGCGGCCCTCGCTCGCAGACCGGCCCGGCTGACCCGGGCGGGCCGGCCCCAGATGCGAAGACGTGCGATCACGACATACTGTCGAATGGTGCAGCAACACAGCCAGCATCATCACGCAAGTACGCCAAACGCCCCCGACAGCGCTCCCCGCAGCGAGCCGCCGGGCCTCGCCACCCTGGCCGGGCTGCGAGCCAGCGGCCATGAATACCGCGGCGTCAAGGACGAGATCAGGCAGAACCTGCTGGCCCGGATGCGGGCCGGGCAGGATCCCTTTCCCGGCATCGTGGGGTTCGGGCAGACCGTCCTGCCGCACCTTGAGCGCGCTCTGATCGCCAGGCACGACATCATCCTGCTGGGCGAGCGCGGCCAGGGTAAGACCCGGCTGATCCGCACCCTCGGCGGGCTGCTGGACGAGTGGACCCCGGTCGTCGCGGGCTGCGAGATCAACGACCACCCGTACCACCCGGCCTGCGCACGGTGCCGGCGGCTCGCCGCCGAGCTGGGCGACGACCTGCCGGTCAGCTGGCGGCACGGCAGCGAAAGATACGGCGAGAAGCTCGCCACCCCGGACACCAGCGTCGGCGACCTGATCGGCGACATCGACCCGGTCAAGGTGGCCGAAGGGCGCACCCTCGGCGATCCGGAGACCATCCACTACGGGCTGGTGCCCAGGACCAACCGGGGCATCTTCTCCCTGAACGAGCTGCCCGACCTGGCCGAGCGGATCCAGGTGTCGCTGCTGAACGTACTGGAGGAGCGCGACATCGGCATCCGCGGCTACGCGCTCAGGCTCCCGCTTGACCTGCTGCTCGTGGCCAGCGCCAACCCGGAGGACTACACCAACCGGGGCCGCATCATCACCCCGCTCAAGGACAGGTTCGGCGCGGAGATCCGCACCCACTACCCGCTGGAGCTGGCCGACGAGCTCACCTTGATCCGGCAGGAAGCCGACATCTTGACCAGCGCGGAACTGCCCGATCACCTAGTCGAGGTGATCGCCAGGTTCACCCGGGGGGTCCGGGAATCGCCTGCCGTCGACGCGCGCTCCGGGGTTTCCGCGCGGTTCGCCATCGCCGCGGCGGAAAGCGCGGCCGCGTCCGCGGTGCGCCGGTCCGCGCTGGCCGGGCTCACCGAGGAGACGCCGGTCACCCGGGTCTGCGACCTGCCCGCCGTGGTCAGCACGCTGCGCGGCAAGGTGGAGTTCGAGGTCAGCGAGGAAGGCCGGGAGGAAGAGATCCTCGGCGCCATGCTGCGCCGGGCGATCGCCGACACGTTCCGCTCCCGGCTCGGCAGCGTCGATCTTTCCGGTCTGCTCGCCAAGTTCGAAGAGGGCGGAACCGTGGAGTCAGGCGAGCTCGTGCCCGCCGCCGACCTGCTGCAGCGGATCGGGGAGGTCCCCGGGCTGGCCAAGATCATGGCCAGGCTCGGCATGGACGGCGGCGAATCCTTCGGGCACGCGGCCGCCGCGCTCGAGTTCGCGCTGGAAGGGCTCTACCTGATGCGCCGGCTGTCCAAGGACAGCTCGAGCGGCACGAACGTGTACCGGACCTGACGCCCATGGCCAACTACCGCTACGGCCGGTACACCGACGGCCCGGACCCGCTGGCGCTGCCGTACGACGTGCGCGGCGCCGTCGACGAGATGGGCGACGCCATTTTGGCCGGCGCTGACCCGGCCGACGCCCTGCGGGAACTGCTCAGAAGGGGCCAGACCGGGCGGCGGGGGCTGGATGACCTGCTCCGGCGGGTGCGGGACAGGCAGCAGGAGGTTCGCGGCAGCGGCCGCCTCGACGGCATCCTCGAGCAGGCCCGCGCCCTGCTCGACACCGCCGTCGGGCAGGAGCGTGCCGAGCTTTTCCCCGACCCGGGCGACGAGGCCAGGCTGCGCGAAGCCGACCTGGACGCGCTGCCCGCCGACACGGCCCAGGCGATCAGGCAGCTGGCCGGCTACGACTGGCGCTCCGCCGCGGCCCGCCAGACCTTCGACCGGCTCAGGGACCTGCTGCGCAGCGAGGTGCTCGACAGCCAGTTCCGCGGCATGCGGCAGGTGATGCAAAATCCTGACCCGGAGGCGATGCGGCGGGTCAAGGACATGCTCGGCGACCTGAACCAGATGCTGGCCGCGGATGCGCGCGGGGAGCACACCCCGGCCGATTTCGATCGCTTCATGGAACGTCACGGTGAGCTGTTCCCCGACCATCCGCAGAACCTCGAGGAGCTGATCGACTCCCTGATCAGCCGGATGGCCGCGGCGGAGCGGCTGCTGCGCTCGCTCAGTCCAGAACAGCGCGAAGAGCTCGCCGGGCTGATGGCGAACGCCATGGACGACGCGGGCCTAGCCGCCGAGATGGCCCGGCTGGCCGACGCGCTCAGGTCCAGGCGTCCCGGGCTCGACCGGCCCGACATGGCCGGCGGCGTCCAGATGTCCGGTTCCGAACCGCTCGGCCTCGGTGATGCCACCACGGCGCTGGCCGAACTCGCGGACCTGGCGGAGCTGGAATCGGCGCTCGGCCAGGATTACCCGGGCGCGAGCCTGGACGACATCGACGAAGAGGCGGTCAGGCGCGCCTTCGGCCGTCAGGCGGTGGACGACGTCGAGGCCTTGCGCCGGATCGAGCGCGAGCTGGAACGGCAAGGCTACCTGGCGCGTAGCGGCGGGCAGCTCGATCTCACCCCCAAGGCCGTGCGCAGGCTCGGCGACACGGCGCTGCGCCGGATCTTCGGCGACCTGAGCTTCGGCAGCCGGTCCGGCGACCACGACCAGCGGGACGCCGGCCAGGCGGGCGAGCTGACCGGTACCACCCGGCCCTGGGAGTTCGGCGACGAGCAGGCCCTAGACGTCCCCGCGACGGTGCGGAACGCAGTGCTGCGCGGGGGTCCCAGGGAAGGCGGCGCGGTTAAGCTCACCGCGCGCGATTTCGAGGTGGCGGAGACCGAACGGCGCACCGCCGCGGTCGTCTCGCTGCTGGTCGACCTGTCCTACTCCATGCAGCTGCGCGGGACCTGGGCGGCGGCCAAGCAGACGGCGCTCGCGCTGCACGCGCTGCTGCGCAGCAAGTATCCCCAGGACGCCGTCCAGGTCATCGGCTTTTCCAACTACGCGCGCGAACTGCACGAGACGGAGCTCGCCGGGCTCGGCTGGGACATGGTGCAGGGCACCAACCTGCACCACGCGCTAATGCTGGCCGGACGGCACATCGACAAGCACCCCGAGCACGAGCCGGTCGTCCTGATCGTGACCGACGGCGAGCCGACCGCGCACCTGCAGCGGGACGGACGATCCTGGTTCGACTGGCCGCCGTCGCCGGAGACGCTTGAACTCACCCTGGCCGAGGTCGATAAGATGACCCGCAGGCACGCCGCGTTGAATATTTTCATGCTGGCTGACGACGCCAGGCTCAGTGCGTTCGTTGACAACGTAGCGAGAAGAAACGGTGGCCGCGTGCTGCAGGCGGCACCCGAACGTCTCGGTGAGTATGTCATCCGTGACTTCCTACGCACCCGCGGCGCCAGTCGAAGGTAGATTTTCCTAGTCGGCTGAGACCCTCGGCTTACCTCAGCCGGCCGGCAACTAAACGAAGCTTTACCGCATGCCCGCACAAGGAGGAATCGTGAGTTCTACGAGCGGATCAGTCGAGAGGTCGTCGGGTAGGACGATACTCGCGGTGATTCTCGGCATCATCGCTTTGATATTCATCGTGGTGGCCGTCATCTACCTGGCCGAACCGGCCAAGTCGCTGCCCAGCTTCATCCCTGGGCACATCGCAAGCTCCAGCGGTCATCACCCGCTGAAGGCAACTGGCTCGCTGGTCGTGGGCATCGTGTTCGCGGTCGGTGCCTGGTTCGCCCTCGCCTACAAGCCCAAGCCCCAGGCCCCGGCCGCCAACGACGTTCAGAGCTCGCCCGCCGGACGGAACTGACACCTGCCGGACGCGCGCCCGCGCCCGCGCCCGCCGACGCGGGACGCGGGACGCGGGCGCTTCGGGTTTACCGGCGTTTTACTGGCGGGGTCCGGCGGCTGGCCGGCTTTCCAGGGCTTGGCGCAGGTCATGGATCAGGTCGTCGCTATCCTCGATGCCGACCGACAGCCTGATCAGGTCAGCCGGGACCTCCAGGGCTGAGCCGGTCACCGACGCGTGCGTCATCCGGGCCGGGTGCTCGATCAGCGACTCCACCCCGCCGAGCGACTCGGCCAGCGTGAACAGCCGGGTGCGGCCGCACGCCCGCACCGCGGCGTCGGCACCGGCCAGCATCCGGAACGACACCATGCCGCCGAACGCCCGCATTTGCTCCTGCGCCGTCTTGTGGCCCGGGTGCGAGGGCAGACCCGGGTAGAGCACCTCGGCGACGGCCGGGTGCTCGGCCAGCATCTGCGCGATCCGCATCGCGTTGCGGCAGTGCCGGTCCATCCGTACCGCCAGCGTCTTGAGGCCACGCAGCGTCAGCCACGAGTCGAATGGCCCGGCGACGCTGCCGGTCGCATTCTGAGTGAATGCGATCCGCTCCCCGAGCTCGGCGTCGGCGAAGACCACCGCACCGCCGACGACATCGGAATGGCCGCCGAGGTACTTGGTGGTCGAGTGCACGACGGCATCGGCTCCCAGCGTGAGCGGCTGCTGCAGGTACGGTGACGCGAACGTGTTGTCCACCACAAGCATCGCCCCGGCCTCGTGCGCGGCCTGCGCCAGGGCGCGGATATCGGCGATGTTCAGCAGCGGGTTCGTCGGCGTCTCTACCCAGATCACCTTGACCGGCCGGGCCACGAGCTGCTCGCGTACCGCGGCGAGGTCGGACAGCGTGGCCACGCTGTAGGTCAGCCCCCAGCCGGCCAGCACCCGGGCGAACAGCCGGTAGGTCCCGCCGTACGCGTCGTCGGGGATGAGCACGTGATCGCCAGGGGAGCACACCGTCCGGAGCAGGCAATCCTCCGCCGCCAGGCCGGAGGCGAAGGCCAGCGCGCCGGAACCGTCCTCCAGCGCGGTCAGGCATTGCTCCAGCGCGGTCCTGGTGGGGTTGGCGGACCGGGAGTACTCGTAGCCGCCACGCAGCCCGCCGACCCCGTCCTGCTTGAACGTGGACACCTGATAAATGGGCGGAACCACAGCCCCGGTCAGCGGGTCAGGCTCCTGGCCCGCGTGAATGGCCAGGGTCTCGAACCCGTCCAGGCTGGTCATGACAGCGTGCCTCCGTAACGTTCGGCGTAGTCGCGGGCTTAGCGGTGCGTGCGGCGTTTCAGGCGTTTGCGGCGAGGAAGGTCAGCAGGTCCTGCCGGGTGAGCAGCCCGGAGGGCTTGCCGTTCACGTGCACCAGGGCGGCTCCGGCCTTCTCCAGGGCGAGCACCGCGCGTGACACCGGCTCACCCGAGCCGACGCTGGGCAGCGGCGGCGACATGTGCCCGCCCACCGGGTCTGAGGGCACCGCCCGGCCGGCCACCAGGGCGTCGAGCAGGTCGCGTTCCACGACCGATCCGACCACCTCGGCGGCCATCACCGGCGGCTCCTCCTTGACCACGGGCAGCTGAGATACGTCGTACTCGCGCAACAGCGCTATGGCCGCGCCGACGCTTTCTTCCGGATGCACGTGCACGAACTCGGGCAGGCTGCGCTCTTTCCTGGCCAGCACGTCGGCGACCAGCGGCTCCGAGGTCTGCGCGGACAGGAAGCCGTAGTCGGCCATCCACTCGTCGTTGAAGATCTTGGAGAGGTAACCGCGGCCGCCGTCGGGCAGCAGCACCACGACCACGGCCCCAGGCCCGGCGGCCTCGGCGACCCGCAGTGCGGCCGCGGCCGCGAGCCCGGACGAGCCGCCGGTCAGCAGCGCTTCCTCGCGGGCCAGCCGCCGGGTCATGCCGAACGACTCCGCGTCGCTGATCGCGATGATCTCGTCGCAGACGGACGGATCGTAGGTGGCCGGCCAGATGTCCTCGCCCACGCCCTCCACCAGGTACGGGCGCCCGGATCCGCCCGAGTAGACCGAACCCTCCGGGTCAGCGCCGATGATCCGCACCGTCCCGCCCGAGATCTCCTTCAGGTACCGGCCGGCGCCCGTGATGGTGCCACCGGTGCCGATACCGGCCACGAAGTGAGTCACCGCGCCGTCCGTTTGCGACCAGATTTCCGGGCCCGTGGTGGCATAGTGCGAGGCCGGGTTCTGCGCGTTCGCGTACTGGTCAGGCTGCCAGCCGCCAGGAGTCTCGGCCGCCAGGCGGCGGGCGACGCTGTAGTAGGAGTCCGGATGATCGGGCGCGACCGTGCCGGGGCAGACCACCACGTCGGCGCCGTACGCGCGCAGCACGCCGATCTTGTCCTGTCCCACCTTGTCGGGGCAGACGAACACGCACCGGTATCCGCGCTCCGCCGCGACGATGGCGAGCCCGACCCCAGTGTTGCCCGAGGTGGGCTCCACGATCGTTCCACCGGGCCGCAGGTCTCCGGCCGCCTCCGCCGCGGCGATCATCCGCATCGCGATGCGATCCTTGACCGACCCGCCGGGGTTGAAGTATTCCACCTTGGCGAGCACCGCGGACCCGGGAATCCCGCGGGTCACCGACCGCAGCCGGACCAGCGGCGTGTTCCCTACCAGCTCGCTCAGCGAGTCATGCACCTGCATGGTTGTTCCTCTTCCTGGCCTGGTGTTCCGGGCCTCGCGGGTCCGGACCGAGGCTACCGGATTCCCGCCCGCTGACCCGCGGGCTTGCCGCTCCCACCAGGGACATAGTCTGGTTGCACCCTACGCGAGGAGGCTCCGTCATGCCCGAAGCAGTGATCGTCGCCACCGCACGGTCGCCGATTGGCCGGGCCGGCAAGGGCTCACTCACCAGCATCCGTCCGGACGACCTGACCGCGCAGATCGTGGCCGCGGCGCTGGCCAAAGTACCGCAGCTCGATCCCGCCGGCATCAGCGACCTGATGCTCGGCTGCGGACTGCCCGGTGGTGAGCAGGGATTCAACCTGGCCCGCGTGGTCGCGGTGCTGCTCGGGCACGATCACCTGCCCGGTACGACGGTCAACCGGTACTGCTCCTCATCGCTGCAGACCACGCGGATGGCCTTCCACGCGATCAAGGCCGGCGAGGGCGACGTGTACATCTCGGCCGGGGTCGAGTGCGTGAGCAGGCTAGCCAAGGGCAGCAGCGACTCCCTCCCCGACACCCAGAATCCGCTCTTCGCCGACGCCCAGGGACGTACCGGGCCAGCGCGGGCCGGCCAGGCCGGCCGGTGGCACGACCCGCGCGAAGACGGGCTCCTACCCGACATCTACGTCGCGATGGGCGAGACCGCTGAAAACGTCGCCGGACTGCGCGGTATCACCCGTGAGGAGCAGGACGAGTTCGGCGTGCGCTCGCAGAACCTGGCGGAGAAGGCCATCGCCGACGGGTTCTGGCCGCGGGAGATCACGCCGGTTACCCTGCCCGACGGTACCGTGGTCGCAGCCGACGACGGGCCCCGCCCGGGCACCACTATGGAGAAGATCGCCGCGCTGAAACCCGTCTTCCGCCCCGACGGGACCGTGACCGCGGGGAACTGCTGCCCGCTCAACGACGGCGCCGCCGCGGTCGTGGTGATGAGCGACGTCAAGGCCGCCGAGCTCGGCCTCACGCCGCTGGCACGAATCGTTTCGTCCGGCGTGACCGCGCTATCGCCAGAGATCATGGGCCTGGGACCGGTGGAGGCTTCGCGCCAGGCCCTGACCCGGGCCGGAATGGCGATCGAGGATATCGACCTGGTGGAGATCAACGAGGCGTTCGCGGCTCAGGTCATCCCGTCTTACCGCGATCTCGGCGTGGATATCGCGAAGCTCAACGTGAACGGCGGAGCCATCGCGGTCGGGCACCCGTTCGGCATGACCGGCGCGCGCATCACCACGACCCTGCTGAACGGCCTGCAGTTCCACGACGCGACGCTGGGGCTCGAGACCATGTGCGTGGGCGGTGGCCAGGGCATGGCGATGATCTTCGAACGGCTAAGTTGAATATTTGGCTCTGTTAACTTTCCGGCACCAGGGGGTTGCCAGGCGGCGCGTGATGAGGCACTCTCAGCACAAGAGGAGCTTCCATGGAGGTGCGCGTTGTCGCTGACCCACTCACCGAATTTGCACAGTAGTCTCATTGCGCGTATCCCGGTCGTTACCGGGCGCGACCTCGCTGAGTGGTTCAACCGACTCGAATCCGGCCCCGCGTTCCTGCGCTGCGACGAGCGCGCCCACTGGCTGGCGGATGACGCCGGCATCTCGCACGGTTACGCCAACGCGATCGTGCACGAGTACGAGATGCGTCGCCGCCTGCGCCTCAACGGAGCCTGACGACCGGTCCCGCATGGCCTGACGGCGTGTCCGTACGGCCAATCCCGGTGGCCAGCTCTGTCCGTCGTGCCCCGCTGACGAGGCATTACCTGACATGACGTGATAGTGCCGCACGTCCACAGAAAGGGCCGGGTCACGGCGTAATAACGGTCCGGCGATAAGGGTGCTGTCCTGCAATAACGGACACTAGGCGGGCGCACTCTAGCTTTCCTCGCGACATGGGCACGTCCCGGGGTCTCGCCCGGGACCGCGGGGCTGGCCGGCGGCCATGTCGCCCGGGGGCGCGCTTTGCCGGCTTCTTACCCCGAGTTGTGCGTGCCCTTTCTTCGGATATCGACCTGCTTTCTCGCATGGTGCGGATAGCGCATTCTCGTTCGCATCGCGGGACCACTCGACGGCCTAGGCGGATCCGCTCAGTCACCCACCGTGGCGCCCGTTCCCTGCCTTCAGCGGCGACCTTGGCTGGCGCGGCCCGCCATCGGCCCTCGGCCGAAGCGGGCGGACCGGACGACAGGCGGGACCGGGTCAGCCAAGCCCATCGGGACGCCTGGGCGGCAGTGCAGGCAGCGGCTTAGTGATGGTGTCACCTGCCGCCGCCGCGAAAAATGTCATAATTTAATGGCATAAGCATTGGCGATGTGGGTACAGTATACCTTTACAGCTGATGGAATATTTGATCTTAGTGATCATTGTTTCCAGTGGGACTACATTGACAATTGGGACACTTGGTCCCATCTCGATGAGTGCCCCCGGTCGGAGTCGAACCGACACTGGGGACCCTTTTAGGGGGTCGGCCTCTTCCCTTGGGCTACGGGGGCGGGACCATAATACTGCGCGCGCAATTGCCCACCGATGAGTAACAAAGACCTCTTCAAATTATTTTTACTGGCCAAGGGCGCCGTTTAAAAGCAGAAATGCGGAGCGTAACTAATTACATGATCGACATTAGCTCTAAGTAACCAGGCTTAGGTTTCCAAGCCAGCGCAGGAACGGGCCCGGGCGAAAATGGCATCCAGCATTGCCGGGGTGACGCGGCCGGTGAATGTGTTCTGCTGGCTCGGGTGATAGCAGCCGATGAGTAGTAGCTCGTCATGCTGCCCGGGGCCCTTCAACCGAACCTCGGCGCCGTGGCCGAACGGCGGCCGCGGCCGCGGCAGCACGAATCCGGTCTGCCCGAGCACCGGCCACATCGCCTGCCAGGCGAATCCGCCGAGGCACACGATCACTCGCAGGTCAGCGGCGACCAGACGCAGTTCGGCCCGTAGCCACGGCGCGCAGGCATCCCGCTCCGCGGGTTCAGGCTTGTTGCCGGGCGGAGCGCAGCGAACCGCGGCCACCATCCGGGCGTGTAGCAGCCGCTGGCCATCCCCCGCCGCCACGCTGGCCGGCTGGGCTGCGAGCCCGCAACGGTACAGCGACGCGAAGAGGAAGTCACCACTGCGATCGCCGGTGAAGATCCGGCCGGTACGGTTCCCGCCATGAGCGGCGGGCGCGAGGCCGACGATCAGCACGCGCGGTCTAGCCGACCCCCAGCCGGGGATGGGGCGACCCCAGTAACGCTCATCGCGGAACGCGCGGCGGCGGACAACGGCCACCTCCTCCCGCCAGCTGACCAGACGCGGGCAGGCCCGGCACACGGACTGGCGCGCGACGAGTTCGTCAAGCGTGGTCGCGCTGCCGGCGAGTTGCCTGACCTCGTCCGCACTACCCGCGACCGGCGTATCTGACCGGGCGGGGTCAGACGGCCAGTCGCCCGGCGACACCAGGGGACCCGCCGCGTCCCCGCCGTCAGGCACCCTCATCCCGGCCCGCACGAGGCCCTGGCCAGCGACCAGGCCATCCCGTCGAGAATGTCGTGCTCGCTGACCAGCACCTCGGCGAAACCGAACCGTTCCATGATCCGGTCGAGGATCAGGGCACCCCCGCCGATCACGTCCACACGTCCCGGGTGCATCACGCCGATCTTGGCCCGGGTCTTCCGGTCCTGGGCCAGCAGGGCGCCGGTCACCGCGTGCACGTCAGCCGCCGGGACACGGGCATGGTGGATCCGGGCCGCGTCGTAAGCAGGCAACCCCATGGCGATGGCGGCCACCGTGGTGACCGAACCCGCGAGGCCGACCAGCGTCCTGGCCCGCGTGACCGGGACGGCATCGGCGACCGCGCTCAGCGCCGCGTCGATGTCGGCGGTGGCCGCCGCCACCTGCGGGCCGGTCGGCGGGTCACCGTGCAGGTGCCGTTCGGTCAGCCGGACGCAGCCGATGTTGACGGAGATCGCGCGGACGCCGGATACCGCTCCCCCGGCGCTACCCGGTACCGAACCCGTCGCGGCCGGGGCAGCGTCACCGAGCACGAATTCGGTCGAGCCGCCGCCGATGTCAGCGACCAGGAACGGGGCCCCGTCATGGTCGGCGGCAAGTTCCGCGGTCGCCCCGGTGAACGACAGCATCGCCTCCTCGGCGCCGGTGAGGACTTCCGGCGTGACCCCGAGCACTTCGGAGACCTGGTGCACGAACTCAGCGGCGTTGGCGGCGTCCCTGGTCGCGCTGGTGGCCACCATGCGTACCGCCTGAACCGCGGAGCCGGTGATGATGCCCGCGTAGTCGCGCAGCACCCCGATCGTGCGCGCGAGCGCCGCTGGCGCCAGCCGTCCGGTCTTGTCCACGCCCTGCCCGAGCCGGACGATCTCCATCCGGCGGGCCAGGTCGTGGACCTCGGCACGGTCGAGATCCACGTCCGCGACCAGCAGTCGCAGCGAATTCGTCCCGCAGTCCACGGCGGCGACCCGGCAGGTCATCAGGTGTCCTGCGGGACACATGGTCCCGGTAGCCACCATTCGCCCACAGCGTCCAGCGCCTCGCGGCCGAACGGGTTCACGTGGCCCGCGGCAAGCTCGTGAGCGACCAGCGCGTGCAGGCACTTCACTCGCTCGGGCATGCCGCCCGCCGACTGCGTGCCCGGCGGCAGCGGCTCGATTCCCGCTGCTCGCGCCGCCATCTCCCGGCGGGTCAGGTAGTCGCGGTGCGCGGAGTCATATCGACGCCGCAGCGTGTCGTCGGCCAGCCTCGCGGTCATGTCCCGCATCAGCCCCGAGGCTTCCAGCTTGCTGACCGCCGCGTTCGCCCGTGGGCAGGTCAGGTAGTAAAGGGTGGGGAACGGGCTGCCGTCGGGCAGCCTAGGCGCCGTTTCCGCGACATCAGGGAGACCGCACGGGCAGCGGTGGGCCACGCCAGCCAGCCCGCGCGGCGAGCGGCCGAGCTGAGCCGCGATGACCTCCTGATCCCGCTTCGCTATCACTTCGCCGGACTCTTCGGGTTCGCGTCTGCCTGCTCGACGGACTGCCAGAGCTTGGCGTACCAGGGCGCCGGTCCTGCGGGCCGCGCGGTCCCGGCGGTGCTGGCGGCCGGCTGGCCGCCTTCCACGATGTAGCACTGCTTGCCGGGAAAGCACATATCAAGCTCCTGCCGGGCCAGCTGTTCGATGTAGGACCGGCTTGAGAGCTTGGCCTGCTGCGCTTCCAGGCTTTTCACCTGCGCTTGCATCGTCTGCTGCTGAGCCACCAGCTGATCAATCACGCGCCGCTGGGCTACGTACTCGCGGACGGGATACGCCAGGCTCAGCACGATCGCGCAGATCACTACCGCAAGCACCGCAGCCCGGCCGGTCAGCCGGGTTGACCGGGGAGCAGCGGCGGCCGGGGACATTAGCCCTTGGGAGTCCGCGCCGCGAAGCGCGGGTAGGCGCCTGAGCCCGCGTAGGTCGCCGCATCGCCGAGGAGTTCCTCGATCCTGAGCAGCTGGTTGTATTTCGCGACCCGCTCGCCGCGGGCAGGCGCTCCGGTCTTGATCTGACCGCAGTTGGTCGCCACGGCAAGATCCGAGATCGTGGTGTCATCGGTCTCGCCGGAGCGGTGGCTGATCACGCAGCTGAACCCGGCGCGGTGGGCCAGGCTTACCGCGTCCAGGGTCTCGGTGACCGAGCCGATCTGGTTCAGCTTGACCAGGAGGGAGTTCGCCGAGCGCTCGGCGATGCCGCGACGAATCCGTTCCGGGTTGGTGACGAAGATATCGTCACCCACCACCTGAACGAGATCGCCCACGCTGGCGGTCAGCTCCTGCCAGCCTGACCAGTCTTCCTCGGCGAGCGGGTCTTCGATCGAGACGATGGGATAGGCGTCCAGCCACTCGGCGTAGATCGCGGTCATCTCCGCCGATGCCTGCGGCTTCCCCTCGAAGTTGTACGCACCGTCGGCGTAGAACTCCGATGCGGCCGCGTCGATGGCCAGCCCGACATCCCGGCCGGGGGTGAATCCCGCCTTGCCGATCGCCTCGACGATGAGGTCGAGCGCGGCCCGGTTGTGCTCAAGGTCGGGAGCGAAGCCGCCCTCATCGCCGACGCCGGTCGAGAGCCCGCGCTGCTTGATCACTGACTTCAGCGCGTGGTAAACCTCGGCTCCCCAGCGCAGCGCGTCGCTGAACGTCGCCGCGCCCAGCGGGGTGATCATGAACTCCTGGATGTCCACGTTGTTATCCGCGTGCGCGCCACCGTTCATGATGTTCATCAACGGAACGGGAAGCACGTGCGCGTTGGGACCGCCGATGTAACGGAACAGCGGCAGACCGCTTGAGTCCGCGGCGGCCCGGGCCACGGCCATGCTGACGCCGACGATGGCGTTCGCGCCCAGTCTCGACTTGTCTGGCGTCCGGTCGAGATCGATCATCGCCTGGTCCACCAGCCGCTGGTCGTCGGCCTCGTGACCGAGCAGCTCCGGCTGGATTTCGTCGATAACCGCCTGAACCGCCCGGCTCACCCCCTTGCCGCCGTATTCAGCGCCGCCGTCTCTGAGCTCGACGGCCTCGAAGGCTCCGGTGGAGGCCCCGCTCGGTACGCCGGCCCGGCCGACAGTCCCGTCGTCCAGGGCTACCTCGACCTCAAGGGTCGGGTTGCCACGGGAATCCAGGATCTGCCTGGCATGGATCGCTTCAATGGAGGCCACCGCTGGCTCCTTGCCTCTGCTCGTATCGGGCGCCTATACCGGGCTGAGCATCGGGGCTCACCCATAGGGGAGCCTAGTCGAGCGGCCACACTCCGTGGTGCGGGCCACGCCGTGTCCGGCACCGAAAGAGCCCATGCTGCCTGGCTTTCCGGCGTGCCCCCGCGGACAGGTGAACTCTAGCCAGCAGAAGGAGCGACGAACCGCTTGCTTTGGCGGTCCGCGCCCGTTCCGGCCCGTTACACGGGACTTGGATCGCTCGTCTGACTGGCGTAAGCCACGCATTCCGGCCGGCCGGTTCTTCGCGGTTCTGCTCGTGCTGGGCGGCGGGCTGGTCATGCTCGGAACCGCCGCGCCGGTCACTGAAAAGAGCGCCCGGATCTGACATTC
>Ga0209839_10000681_pt1 | contig 17277 bp, 16 predicted proteins | sample OrgsoiDNA2013050_FD_185800 | JGI IMG/M metagenome (GOLD analysis project Ga0209839, IMG submission 185800) | Permafrost soil microbial communities from the Arctic, to analyse light accelerated degradation of dissolved organic matter (DOM) -... | ecosystem: Environmental > Terrestrial > Soil >... | reverse complement strand
CTGCTGCCGCGCCGGATCGGCGGCGATTGGCTGCTGTTCCACCGCCCGGACTCTGAGCACGGCGCCGAGGTGTGGCTGTCACGATCCTCGGACCTCAGGAAATGGCGGGCGCCCGAGCTGGTCATGGGCCGCCGGCAGGGCGGCTGGTGGGACTCGGCGCGCGTGGGCATGGGCCCCCCGCCGCTCGAGACCGAGCACGGCTGGCTGGTGGTCTACCACGGGGTGCGGCAGACCGTGGCCGGGGGGCTGTACCGAGCCGGGCTGGCGCTGCTCGACCTCGAGCAGCCTGCGCATGTTCTGCGGCGCTCTGAGGAGTGGGTGCTCGGGCCGACCGCGGATTACGAGACCTCCGGCGACGTGCCCAACGTCGTCTTCCCGTGCGGCCTCGTCCACCACCCGGACACCGATCGTCTCTGCCTCTACTACGGGGCGGCCGACACCCGCGTCGCCATGGCTACCGCCCGCCGCTCGGATGTCCTCGATTACCTTCTGTCCTGCCCGCCGGGCTGAGAGCCTCGGACGCTCCGCTCACGAGCTCCGCGCAGGCCTCCGGCGCAGGTTCAGCCTCGATTGGCGGGGTGTCCGCCGCGGAAGGTTCAATAACCCCGTGCATTCAAGCCACTCGATCCTCAAGGAGTCAGGTTGCCGCTAACCCAGACACAACTCGCGACCGCCGTCGCCGACCGGGCCGAACTGAGCAAGGCCGACGCGAAGCGGGCGCTCACAGCGCTCGAGGAGATCGTGCTCGAGGAGCTCGGCAACGCGCAGAAGGTGCGAGTAGGCGGTCTCGTGCAGCTGACCGTCCGCGTCAAGCCGGCGCAGAAGGCGCGCAAGGGCCGGAACCCGGCGACGGGCGAGGAGATCACGATCGCGGCCAAGCCCGCGGGCGTCGACCTGCGCGCGCGACCGCTAGCCAAGGCCAAGGCCGCTCTGCCAACGGTTCAGAAGGCGCGCCGGCGACTCGCCGCCTGAATCAAGCTCACCGCGTGAGCGCGCCCGGACCCTCCCGGCTTGGGCCCGGAGGCTGGTCGGTGTTCGGGCGGGGGAGCAGGATGAGTCCGAGTCCGAGCAGCGGGATGACCAGCAGGGCGAACGCCGCGCAGTAGAGGAGCGGGTGCCGGAAGCTGTGGGTCGCCGCACGATCGATCACCGCTTCGACTCTCGCCTCGAGCAGGGCGAGCTGGGCTTTGACCGGGGCGCTGGCAGTGGCCTCCACCTGTGCGAACGGCGGTCCGATGTCGGGGAGGCGGCTGGGGGGAGCCTTGGCGTTGGCCGCGAGCAGCCCGGCGGCCAGCTGAGTCTTCAGATCCCCCGGGATCGGGGCCACGATGACCTCGGCCGCGACAGAGGGAACCGCCCGGTCAGACGTGGCCTGGAGCTCGTTCACGAACACCGGCGTGAGGATGAGCAGCCCCAGCACGAGTCCGGCGTCGCGAGCTGCGACCGTCTTCGCGGCGCGGGCCACCAGCGTGCCCGAGCTGCGCAGGGCGTCGCTGGTCAGCGCTGGGAAGGCCATGCCCAGGCCGACTCCGCACACCGCCAGCGCCACCAGCACCCACCCCAGCTGGCGGTGGGAAACGAGAGCGAGCCCGGTCAGCCCGGCGGCGAGGGTGAGGGCGCCGGCGGCTCCCAGCACGACCGGTGAACGGCCCCTGGTGAGACGCTCGGCCAACCACGTGCCCAGCGGGATCGCGCTCAGGACGGCGGCGGCGCCAAGCGGGGTCGCTCCCCACCCGTTGATCAAGAGGATCGTCACCAGGAACAGAGCGCCGATCAGACCAGCGGACATGAACAGCAGCGCGAGGTTGGCCGTGACCGGTTTCAGACCGGTGCTCTCGCGCTCGGCGCCGGGGCCAGGATCGACGGGCTGCTCGGGTGCGGGCGTCGACGGCTGGGCTGTGTGCGCCGCCGGCTGCGGCCGGTGCGCGGCGAGCACCGCGAGCGCCGCGGCGGCGGCGACCGGCGCCTGGGCGAGGAAGATCGCGCGCCAGTCGAACACCTCCGTCAGCAGGCCCCCGACGGCGGGCCCGATGGCGGCGCCGAGAGCGGCCGCCGTCGCCCAGCCGGCCAGCGGCGATTCGCCGGAACGCGTCGCCACGGCGAACACCGGTAGCGAAGCGCACAGCAGCAGCGCACCCCCGAGGCCCTGCACCGCGCGCATGCCCACCAGGACGCCCATCGTGCCGGCCGCGCCCGAGCCCAGCGACGCCAGCCCAAACACCGCCAGCCCGGCGACCAGCGCCCGGCGGGAGCTGAGCCGGCCCGCCATCGGAATGATCGCGAGAGCGCCGACGATCAGCGCCAGGTTGTAGGACGCGATAACCCAGACCACGTGCGAGATCGACGTGTGCAGGCGATCGACGATCTGCGGCAGGGCCAGCACGACAATCGAGGCGTCGGCAAAGGCGAGGGCGACCGCGAGCGAGACCGACACCCTCAGCCATCGGCGGCTCGAGGACGCGCGACTGATCCGGTCCGCGAACGGGGTTTCGCTCGGCTTGGTTTGCTCAGGACTCATGGTGGGGTCCGCTCCGGGGAGAGCGAGGTTAGAGCCCCGACCTCCGCGCGGTTGTCACCTCCGGGCCGGCTGACGTAGGGTTGCCCGAATGCCGACGGCGCCGGCTGCTCGCCCTCCCAACCTGTTGCTGTTGATCACCGATCAGCAACGGGCCCCCATGCACTGGCCCGCAGCGCCGGAGTGGCTGGACGCGCTCACGCCGACCGACGCGGAGCTCCGGCGTACCGGGGTGAGCTTCGAGCAGGCGTTCATCGCCACCTGCATGTGCTCGCCGAGCCGGGCGTCGTTCCTGACCGGCACGTTCCCCTCTCGACACGGGGTCCGGCTCACGCTCACCTCCGGCGACCTGTGGCCGGACCCGGCGACGCCGACGTGCTGCGCACAGCCGGGCGGTTGCTGGCCGACGGCGGTGTGCCCCGGGCACGGCTCCTGCGGCTGTTCGCGCGCAGCACTCTTCGCCTGGGGCCCAAGAGCGGCCGCGAGCCGGAGCTTCCGGCGGCCGTGCCGACGATTGCGCGCATGCTGCGCGCCAGCGGGTATGAGGTCGTCCTGAAGGGCAAGTGGCACCTGACCAAGCCGGTGGCGGGTCACGAGTTCGGGCCGCCCGACAGCAAACGGCTCGAGCGAGACTATGGCTTTGCCGGCTGGGAGCCGCCGGACGCCGGCGGCGATGCCAAGGCGCGGCACTTCGGCGGCGGCAACGCGGGGCACTCGGGTGAGGGATGGGACGAGGACTACACCCGGCAGGCCGAGCGCTGGCTGGCCCAGGATGAGCTGCCGGAGCCGTTCTGCCTGATCGCCTCGCTGGTGAATCCGCACGACGTGCTCGGCTATCCGGGCTCATACGAGGCCGGCGGGTACGACGCGGCCGAGTTCCGTGACCTCGGCGTCGAGCTCCCGTCGACGGTCGCTGAGAATCTGCGTGAGAAGCCCAGTGTCCAGGCGCTCGCGCAGCTCGGGCAGGCTGCGTACCTGGGGGCGCTGCGCGACCGGCGCGCGAGACTCGACTACGTGAACTTCTATGCCCACCTGCATCGGGTCGTGGATCGGCAGCTCGCGCGGATCGTGGCGGCTCTGGGGGAGCGCAGCGATCCGCGTGCGCTGCGGGCGCGGACCGTGGTCGTGCGCTTCTCCGACCACGGGGAGCTGGGCCTCGCGCACGGCGGCCTGCGCCAGAAGATGTTCAACGCCTACGAGGAGACGATGCGGATCCCGCTGATCGTCTCCAACCCGCTGCTGTTCCCCGGTGGCGCCACGAGCCGGGCGCCGGTGTCCCTCGTCGACGTCGTGCCCACGATGCTCGCCCTGGCCGGAGCGGATTCCGGCGGCGCGATCCTCGACGGTGTCGACCTCACGCCGGTGCTGGCACAGCATGCGAACCCGGGCCGCGAGGATCTCGACCGGCTCGGTGTCTCGATCCCCGCGGTCACCGATGCCCGGATGCGCACCCCTGCGGTGCGTGAGGACGTTCTCTTCACCTACGACGACCACCAAGCGGGTACCGCTTTCCAGGAGGCTCCCGGACAGCCGAACCGAATCCGCTGCGTGCGTGACCGGCGCTACAAGTACGCCGTCTACCTCGACCCAGCCGGTCGCGCAGCCCCCGAGTACGAGCTCTACGACCTGGCCGCCGATCCGATCGAGTCGCGCAACCTGGTCGACAAGCGATCGGGGTCCGGCCGCACGCCGGCCGCGGAGCGCGAGCGCCGCCGGCTGCACGAGCGCCTCGCCGCCATGCTCGAAGAGACCGGCACGGTGACGCCCGTTCTGCCCGCTCGATGATCCAGGTCCGCGCGGCCGCGGCGCCCGTCCCGCCGTCGGGAGCCGGCTGTCTCGCGCTAGGCTGTCGCCTAGATCGAGTATGACGGGTGGGAGATGAGTGGAGGAGCCCGCAGGGCGTGCCGATCTCGCTGACCGCCGCGTGGCCGCGGTGGCTGTGGTCAAACGCCGAGGCGATCTTCCAACGCGATCAACTACCACGGCGTCGTAGGGGTGAGCGGCAGGCCGAGCCCGCTGCTGCTCCAATCCGGCTGGACGGACGCGCTGTTCCCGGTCGGGCAAGCGCTGGGCGCCTACGATCACATCCGGAAGCTGAGCAAGGGCGCGCCGGTGGCGCTGCAGATCGGCGACCTCGGACACAGTCCCGCTGGCAACCATCCCCGGGACATCGCCGCCTTCGATGCCGCCGGCCTGCGGTTCTTCAACGCGTGGCTCAAGGGTGGACGAAGTAGCGATCGAGGGCCAGGGTCAGGTTCGTCGCTGATACGAACGGGCAGGCCGCAGATCGACAGCGCTCAGGGCAGGAGCACGATCTTGCCGTGGCTGTGGCGCTCGGCCAGCTCCCGGTAGGCGTCGCGAACCTGATCGAGCTCGAAGGTGCCCGCAATCGGTATCTCGATGCTCCCGTCGGCCACCAGAGCCGCGATCTCCGCCAGCAGCGGCCCGGTCGCGATCGCGTGGGTGCCCTGTGCGTTGACGCCAAGCCGCTGGACGGCGTCGTAGTCGATGATCGTGTTGATCCGCTGCGGAGGGACTCCCAGCCCGATCGCCAGATCGACGTAGCCGCCGCCGAACGTGTCGATGAACGCGTCGATCGTGCCGTGCGCCGCGTCGCGGATCCGGTCGGCCTGCCCATCGCCGTAGGTCACGGGCACGATGTCGTGCCGGCGCAGCCAGTCGTGGTTGCGCTCGCCGGCCAGCCCGATCACGGTCGCTCCGGTGCGGCGGGCAAGCTGAACGGCGACTGAGCCCACGCCGCCCGCCGCGGCTGACACCACGACCGTCTCACCGGCCCGGGGAGCCACGGCCTGGACCGACGCGTAGGCAGCCATGGCGACGACGAACAGCGATCCCGCCACCTCCCAGGGGACCGACGCCGGCTTGGGTGTCAGCTGATCGGCCGCAACCACGACGAGCTCGGCGTGACTGGCGCGCTGCTCGGTCCAGCCCAGGACCTCGTCGCCCGGGGCGAACGCGCTCACGCCGTCACCCACCGCCTGCACCAGCCCGGCGAGATCGGTGCCCTCCCCCGACGGGAATGTCGCCGGCCAGCGCTCGTGAAGACGCCCCTCGCGGATCGAGATCTCACCCGGATTGATCCCGGCGGCCTTGACCGCCACCAGCACCTCCCCCGGGCCCGCGACCGGATCCTCGACGTTGCGGACCTCCAGGACGTCGACTCCGCCGTACTCGTCGAAGCGCACCGCTCTCATGTCGTCTCCTTGCATGCTCGCTTTCTCACGACGATACAAAGCCGGCAGCGGCGGCCCGGGCGACGACCATCGGCCGGCCGCCAAGGTTCGCGTTCGAGCCGCCCAGTAGGATCCCGTCGCCCGGCTGGCGCCGGCGGTTCAACCGGAGGACGGGGGAGGTGCGGAGCACGTTGGCGGCGCAGCCTATCTTCAGAGCGCGAGGACCAGCTTGCCGGTGTTCTCGCCGGCGAACAGGCTCAGCAGGGTCTCGGGGAACGCGCCGACGCCGCCTTCGACGATCTGCTCGCGTGAGATGAGCCGGCCTTGTTGCAGCCATCCGGCTAGCTCGGCGGTGGCCTGAGGGAAGCGGTCGGCATAGTCGAAGATGACCATCCCGGTCATCGAGCCGCGGGCGGCGATCAACGCCAGGTAGTTGGCCGGGCCGCGAACCTGCTCGGCGTTGTACTGAGAAACGCCGCCGCAGATCACGATCCGCGCTCCGCGCGCGAGCCGAGTCAGCACGGCATCGAGGATCTCACCGCCGACGTTGTCGAAGAAGACGTCGACTCGGTTGGACGCTTGCGCGCGGAGCTCTTGGCGCACGTTCTGCGCCTTGTAGTCAATCGCCGCGTCGAAGCCGAGTTCGTCGACGAGCCAGTCGCACTTCGCCTGCCCGCCCGCGATTCCGATCACGCGGCACCCCTTGAGCTTGGCGATCTGACCGGCCACGCTGCCCACGGCGCCCGCTGCGCCGGAGACCACGACCGTCTCGCCCTCCTGGATCCGGGCGACGTCGAGCAGTCCGAAGTACGCGGTCAGTCCGGTCGCGCCGAGGGCGCCCAGGTAGGTGGGCAGCGGCGCCAGCGACGGATCGAGCTTGACAACTCCGGCGCCGTCGGAGCGCGCGAACTCCTGGACTCCGAACGCCCCGTAGACGTGGTCGCCCGACGCGTAACCAGGGTGCTCGGAGGCGGTCACGCGCCCGATCGCGCCGGCTCGCATCACGGCCCCGATCTGGACCGGCTCGATGTAGGAGGCGCCTGCGTTCATCCATCCCCGCATCGCGGGATCGATCGACAGATGCGAGATCGCGACCACGAACTCGCCGGCGGCGGGCACCGGGACCGGTTCGGTGGTCAGCTCCCAGTCGGTCGGCTTCGGAAGGCCGGAGGGCCGCGCGGTAAGGCGCACCTGGTGGTTGATCGAGTTCATGCGCGGACGCTCCAAGCGGTCTGGTGTTGTACCGATGCCGCCGGCCGCGCCGGTGATGATCGCCACCTTCCCCTCGAGCCGACCGGTCGACATGCGCGCACTCTACGGCGCCCGCCGGCTCGCCGCGAGCCCCGCCGAATGAACGACCGGCCGTCGAGGGCGAGGGCCACGGCGACAGACCCTGGCTGACCCAGGTGAACCGCCACTGGTACCTCGATCACAGCGGTCCCCGATAGGCGCCAGGCTCAGCGGTACAGCGCGTCGAAACGGTCGGCGTACTTCTCGTTGATGACGTTGCGCTTCATTTTCAGCGTCGGGGTCAGATCTCCCGTGTCCGGGGACAGGTCGTGGTCGAGGATGAAGAACCGCTTGACCTGCTCCGCCTGGGCGTACTTGGCGTTGGCCCGGTCGAGCTCGCCCTGGATCACCGCGACGACGTCGGGATGCTGGGCCAGGCCGGCGATCGATGTGTCCTCGATGCCTCTGTCTGTCGCCCACGGCACGATCTCCTCCTCATCGAGCGTGATCAGCATGGTCGGGAAGGGCCGGCGGTCGCCGTGCATCATCGCCTGCGAGACGTAGCGCGTCTGCTTGAGGTCGTTCTCCAGGTTGGCCGGCGTGAGGTTCTTGCCGCCCGCGGTGATGATGATGTCCTTCTTGCGGCCGGTGATGAACAGGAAGCCATCCTCGTCGAGCCGGCCGATGTCGCCGGTGTGCAGCCAGCCGTCGATCAGAGCGCTCGACGACGCAGCGGCATTCTGGTAGTACCCCTCGAAGATGTTCGCGCCCTGAAGCAGGATCTCGCCGTCCTCCGCGATGCGGATCTCGACCCCGGGGTGGGCGCGGCCCACGGAGCCAAAGCAGTGCTCTCCGGGCCGCATGCCGGTCGCGGTCGTGGCGGTCTCGGTCATCCCGTAGCCCTCCATCACCGGCACGCCCGCCGCAAAGAAGAACTCGAGGATCTCCTTGGCGATCGGAGCGGCTCCGGTGACAGCCTCCCGCAGCCTGCCGCCGAACGCGCCGCGCACCAGCTTGAACAGGCGCTCGTCGGCCTGGTCGTAGGCGGCCTGGAGCTCGGCGGGAATCTCCTTCCCGGCCGCCTCCAGCTCGCGAACGGCGAGCCCGACCTGCGTCGCCTGGGCCAGGAGCTCCGGCTCGGCGCGTGAGGTCACCAGCGTGTAGAGCTTCTCGAAGATCCGAGGAACCGACGGAAGGTAGGTCGGATGCACCTCGGACAGCTCAGGGATGATCTGCGTCGTGTCGCGTCCCCAGTAGGCGATCGCCACGCCGCGGTCCGCGCCGATCAGCATCAGCAGCAGGCCGAACGCATGCGCCAGCGGCAGGAACAGATAGATCAGGTCCTCCGAGCCGGCGCTGACGATGCCGCGCGCGGCCACCATGTCCAGCACGGCGCGGTAGTTCCCGTGCGAGAGGACGCAGCCCTTCGGGGGACCGGTGGTCCCGGAGGTGTAGATGAACGTATACGGATCAGCCTTGGTGACGGCCCGGGTCCGCGCCTCGAGCTCGGCTCGGTCGCGCGCGCGTCCGCGCCGGCGAAGCTCGTCCAGGGGGACCGTTCGCTCGAGGTCGCCGTCGACGATCACGATGTGACGAAGACTCGGCAGCGCGCCGCGGACGGCCTCGATTGTGGCGACCTGCGATTCGTCCTCGCAGACGATCACGACCGACTCGGAGTTGCCGGCGACCCACTCGCACTCCTCACGCGAGCTGGTCGGGTAGATGGGGACGACGACGGCTCCGGCCGCACTGATCGCGAAGCTGCACCAGGCCCATTCGACCCGGGTCGAGCAGAGCATGCTGACCCGCTCGCCCGGCTGGACGCCGAGGTCGATCAGACCACGACCGATCTCCGACACGATCTCGCCGACCTCGGCGAACGTGATCTCATGCCACTCGCCGTCGACCTTGTGGTTCTGCGCCACGCGGTCGTCGAACACCTCGACAGCTCGCGGCAGCAGATCGGCGATCGTGATCGACCCAGTCGTGTCCGGTGCAACAGCGGTCATCAGCCCTCCTCCTGAAGCTGGGCGGGACTTCCGAGGCGGCGGCGGGAGATGTCTGAACCCCCGACCTTCGGTTTCGTGATACCCCCTGAGGCCAAATCCCGCGGTTAGCCAGGATTCTGCCAGGACGGCGGGAGTGAAGACGAATGGATCACGTCACGAGCGGCTCGCGCTCGGTTCGTGCCCAGTCCCGCTGCTCTGTGAGCTGGCGCGCGGCGGCGCGGGCCAGGGCAGGCCACAGGAGCCAGCAGTAGAAGGCGTAGATCTGGGCGATCAGGATGGCCAGGATCCAGCCCCGTGGTCCTGCGGACGCTTTGCTCGCAAGACAGCCGAGCAACGTCGCGCCGAAACCGAGCACATAGAACACCGCGATCTGCCACCAGGGGCCGCCGTCCCAGAATGGCGCTCTGTCGGTCGCGGCCAGGATGATCGCCGCGATCAGAGCAAGGCCGATCAGTGCCTGCCAGAGCGGCATCAGCAGGTAGGCGATCAGTTCGACGCGTGCGGCGATCGACAGCGGCGCCCGGCGCAACGTGCTGCCGAGGGAGATCGCCTGGAGGTTACCCTGTGACCACCGCGTGCGCTGGCGCAGCAGCGGCCGCAGCGTGGCGGGACCCTGTTGCTCGACGACGGCGCGGAGCTCCTGCCGGCCAAGCCATCCGGCGGCGATCAGTCGCAGTCCGAGATCCTGATCCTCGGTGAGGCGATCACGCCACGGCCCCCGATGGTCGGCGACGTCGTCGAGCGCGCCCAGGCGGTTGAACTGCCCGTTGCCGCCCATCCCGGCGGTCCCCCATCCGGTGCGCCCCGCCTGATAGAGGTTGCCGTACACCGAGAACTCGACGTCCTGCAGCCACGTCAGTGGCCGATGCCGGTTATAGATCCGTACCAGAGCCTGCACCCCTCCGACCGAGGGGTCGGCGAAGTGCGCCGCCACATAACGCGGCGCCACCCCGTCCAGGCGTCCGTCGGCGTCCACGATCGCCACGATCACGCGGTTGCGGTCGACGTCGCCGATCTTGCCGTCGAGTGCCCGATATGCGTGGTTCAGCGCCTCGGCCTTCCCCTCTCTCGCGTGGGGAGGGTCGCGGCGCAGTACGTGCAGGTCGGGGTGGGCCAGGGCACACAGGATCTCGGGCGTGCGGTCCCCGGAGCCGTCGTCGATGACGACGACCAGGCGCCGTCGCAGCTCGATCGCGAGCAGCCGCTCGACGCTGTCGCGGATCGTGATCTCCTCATCGAGAGCCGGGACCAGGAAGACCCAGAGGAAGTCATCGTCTCCCCCGGGCCGTGCCTCGGGGGCGTTGCGGCGTGCGCGCCGTCCGCGGACGAACAGGAGGACGCTCCAACCGAACATGGCCAGGATCAGCACGAGCGCGGCGCTGAGCACGATCGTCCACACCACAGGCAATCCCTGGAATGGCATCACGACCCTCAGTCCAGGTCGCTCCCTGCGCTCACCGCACCCGCGAGGGCCGGGATGGCGCGTCCGGCGGCATCGAGATATGACGAGTAGCCCGCGTTGTGCATGACCGCGACGCGGTCAAAGCCCGGGCCAAACTGGGTCGGCGCCGCGCGCGCGTCGCCGATGTACTCCAGCGCCGCGACGATGCGCTCAGCCGCGTGGCCGTCGCCGTATGGGTTGGACGTTTGCGCCATCGCGGCGTAAGCGGACTCATCGGTGAGCAGGCGATCGCCCTCTGAAGCGATCCGGTCAGGGTCGGTCCCCACGAGCAGCAACGTTCCAACCGCGATGCCCTCGCCGCGCTCGGTCGTCTCACGCGTGACGAGCACCGGCTTGTCCAGCGACGGCGCCTCCTCCTGAATCCCACCCGAGTCGGTGATGACGACATGGGAACGCTTGAGCAGCCGAGCGAACTGTGCATACGGCAGCGGCTCCACCAACAGCACGTTCTCGACGGCGTGCAGTCGCTCGCAGAGCTGATCGCGCACTATCGGGTTGGGGTGCAGGGGCAGCACGAAGCGCACGTCACTGTGGGCGCTCGCCAGACGCGCGATGCCCTCGGCGATCCCCGTCAGGCCGCTGCCCCAGCTCTCACGCCGGTGCGCGGTCACGGTCACGATGCGGGCGTCGCTGTCGTCCAGCGCTCGCAGCGTCGGATCCTCGAACTCCACCTGTTGTTCCGCGGCCCAGTTCAACGCATCGATCCCGGTGTTACCGGTGACGAACACCTGGTCCGCCCGGATGTTCTCGTGAACCAGGTTCTGCTTGTTCTGCTCCGTCGGAGCGAAATGCAATGACGCTACGCAGGAGATGATCTGACGGTTGAGCTCCTCCGGGAAGGGCGTCAAGATCGATCCGCCCGTCCGTAGACCCGCCTCAACATGCATGACGGGGATGTGAAGCTGGCAGGCCGCGAGTGCCGCCGCCATCGCGGAGCTCGTGTCGCCGTGCACGAGCACAGCCGAAGGAAAGCCCGCCGCGATCTCATCGGCGGTGGCAATCTCGCCCGACCGGGTCACGAACTCGTCGCCGATGAAATCATCGAACCGCGACATCACCGCGGTTACCCGCTCGTTGAGCGCGGCGCGCCCGCGACCAACCCACAGCTCGGCATCGATGTCGATCCCGGCCAGGGCGAAGACCTCCCCGACCATCCGATGATGCTGGCCTGTCTCGACCACGATCGGCCGAAACGATGAGCTCTCCCCCAGCGCGAGAATCACCGGGACCAACTTGATCGCCTCTGGACGCGTGCCCACGATCACCAGCACGTTGACCCTGCGTCGCCTCGGAGCGCCCCTCCCTCGCGGCGGCGCGCGGCCCGAGAAGTCGCCGGCCCTGGTGCGCGCTCGCTGGGAACGGATGGGGGCGCTTGTGTTGCTCACTACTCACGAGTCGGCAGATATGCCTGTAACAGGGACCCGGATACTCCGCAGGTTTGATACGGAGAACCCCGGATCGCTCTTGACCACGCCCGCCGCCGTCGGCTCGTGCCGGGACTCAGATCAGAGTGAGCGTTTCAGCTCGCCACGTCGAGGGCGGCGCGCAGGCCGGCGAGGTCGGCCGACCCGAACACCACGCGATCTCGGGTCGCGACATAGACGAGGTCGAGGTCAACGCCGGCCCGGGCGATCTTGCGGGTCAGGTCAGCCAGCACCCCGGGGCGGTCCTCGACATCGACCACGACGACCTCGCGCTCGCGGGTGACGGCGAGATGCGAAATCGCCAGCGAATGCCGCGCGGCCTCGGCGTGCGGGACGAGGATGTGGAGCTCGGCTCGCTCGCCGGACCCGATGCAGGTGGCCGCCGCGATGTTCACGCCGGCATCGCTGATAGCGGCTGCGACCTGGGCCAGCGCCCCCGGGCTGTTCTCGATGTCGATGGCCAGGTCGAAGGCCACGGTCAGCGCGGCTTGCCCGCGACGTAGACCGTCACGCCCGACCCTGCCGCCGACAGGTCGTCAGAGCTCACGGAGTAACTATCGCCGACGCGCAAACGCCCGTCAATCGCCGTCGACATCGTGTCCAGCTGAGGGTTCGCCGTTCGCCCTCGCTACAGAAAGGATCGCGTGGGCGCGCCGGTTCGGCTGTCTGTGACGGCTGCCACCGGTGTGGGAGCATGGGCACGATGCGAGTGGGTCTGCATGCGCTCGGGATCGGAGCCGGCGCGCGCCGCGAGGTGATCGACGCGGTGGCGGTGGCCGCCGAGGCGCGCGGATTCGCGACCCTATGGGCGGGCGAGCACGTCGTGATGGTCGACGAGTGGCCAAGCAGGCGGCGAGTCTCGACACGCTTTGCCGTGGACGGCTGGTCCTCGGCGTCGGTGTTGGGTGGTCGCGCGAGGAGTTCGAGGCGTTGGGTGTCCCGTTCGCGCGTCGCGGGGAGCGCGCCGTGGAGTATCTGCGGGCGATGCGGGAGCTCTGGCGTGAGGATGTCTCGTCGTTTGACGGGGCGCGATATGCGCGAGCTGGATCTGGCCGCCGCGCTGGAGGCAGGTCAACCCGAGGACCTCGGTCCTCTGGAGCGGATCGGCATCGGCGAACACGTGCTCGTGGAAGCGCCGCCCGAGGATCCGCGTGACGTCGAGGACTGGGTCACCACGCTCGCCACCCGCTGGAGCGTCGCGAGCGCTTGAGCGCGCGGCCGTAGGCGCCCCGACGGCGCGCGGCTCCTCACTGCCGATCGCGCCACATGCAGGCACGCGTCGGGCCGCCGCCGGGTGCCGCGAACTCGCAGATCTGAACGAAGGCAAGGCGCTCGTAGCGATGGTCGTGGGCGCGATTGCTCGTCATCCACACCCACCCGTACGGCACCGCGCTGTGCACGAACAGGCCCCACAGAAGTCGGTGCTAATCCATGCGCTCCTCGGCAGCGGGAAACGCCCAGCTCCAGGTCGGGTCGTCGTAGAACGCGAGCGCGAACAGCTCGGTGACCCAATCGGCATCCGCATCGGTCACCCGCCTCAGTCCTGGCAGCGCGTTCTCCGAGGATCTCGCGCCCATCGGCACGATTGTCAGCGCTCCAGGGCGGCGTCCACGAGTTGCTGTGCCTCCTCGAAGATGCGCTCGAGGTGCTGCTCGCCCTGGAAGCTCTCGGCGTACAGCTTGTATACATCCTCGGTGCCCGAGGGGCGAGCGGCGAACCATCCGCTCTGCGTCACGACCTTGATGCCGCCGAGCGGGGCGCCCGAAGGCGCCGCGTTGAGCACGGCAACGATCGGCTCGCCTGCCAGCTCCGTGGCGGTGACATCATCGGGTGAGAGGCCTCCCAGGATCCGCTTCTGCTCGGGGGTCGCGGGGGCGTCGATGCGACGGTAGACCGGCGCGCCGTGGCGCTCGGTGAGCTCCGCGTAGAGCTGCGCCGGGTCCCGGCCGCCCGCGGCGGTCATCTCGGCCGCGAGCAGGCACAAGATCAGCCCATCCTTGTCGGTGCTCCACGCGCGGCCGTCGCGGCGCAGGAAGCTCGCGCCGGCGCTCTCCTCGCCCCCGAACGCCAGCGTGCCCTCGAGCAGCCCGGCGACGAACCACTTGAAACCGACGGGCACCTCCTCGAGCCGGCGCCCCAAGCCGGCCACCACTCGGTCGATGATGCTGCTGGACACCATCGTCTTGCCGACCCCGGCATCGGCCGACCACTCGCGGCGCGCGCCGCCCAGCAGGTACGCGATCGAAGCGGCCAGGTAGTGGTTCGGGTTCAGCAGGCCCTCGCCGCGGGTGACGATGCCGTGGCGATCAGCGTCAGGGTCGTTGGCGAAGGCGACGTCGAAGCGATCCTTGAGCACGATCAGCCCGGCCATCGCGTCCGGCGAGGAGCAATCCATGCGGATCTTGCCGTCGTGGTCGAGCGGCATGAACGAGAACGTCGGATCGACGCGGTCGTTGACGACCTCCAGGTCGAGCCCGTGGCGCTCGGCGATCGCCTGCCAGTAGGCAACGCTCGCGCCGCCCATCGGGTCGACCCCGAGTCGGATCCCGGCGCCGGCGATCGCCTCGAGGTCGACGACCGCCGCGAGGTCCCCGACGTAGGCCGAGCGGTAGTCGTGGCGGCGCGCGCGGGCGATCGCCTCGTCGTAGGCCAGGCGCTTGACGCCCCGCAGTCCTGCCCGGAGCAGCTCATTCGCGCTGTCCTGGATCTGGCGCGTGACGTCGGTGTCGGCCGGGCCACCGTGCGGTGGGTTGTACTTGAAGCCGCCGTCCTCGGGCGGGTTGTGCGACGGCGTGATCACGATCCCGTCCGCCCTCGCGCCGCCGCGCGCGTTGTGCGCCAGGATCGCATGGGAGATCGCGGGCGTCGGCGTGTAGCCGCCGTCGGAATCAACCGCGACGTCGACGCCGTGCTCGACCAGCACCTCGAGCGCGGTGCGGAAGGCCGGCTCCGAGAGCGCGTGCGTGTCGCGCCCGAGGAACAGCGGGCCTCCGATGCCCTCCGCCTCCCGGTAGCGCACGATCGCGTCGCTGATCGCCACGATGTGATCCTCGGTGAACGTCCCGAGAAGGGAGCTGCCCCGGTGACCCGATGTTCCGAAGGACACCGCCTGGGCCGGCTCAGACGGATCCGGATGCTCGTCGTAATAGGCGCCGACAAGTCGATCGACGTCGACCAGCATTTCCGCAGTCGGCCGTCGGCCGGGGGTGTCGATCGCTGCCCGAGGTTTGCTCACTTGCGTTCTCCCTCATGCGTCATCGTCGCGAACAGGTGCAAGGCATTACACCGCTCCCAGCAGAAGCGTGTCAGGACGTCGTGCCGGGTCTTGCTACGCCACCCTGAGGCTGGGGTCGAGGTTCTTGGTCCGGATAGAACCGAGAGCGATCGCCGGCGTCTCGGGCTGCTCGGAGGCCGGGTGTGCCCAGATCCCAGTCGGAGCGGCCTGACGGGCCGGCAGTCAGTCGGCAAAGTCACGCATCGCGAAGACCTGCTCGGCCCGGACGCGCACCACCAGCTCACCCTCAACGGCGTTGCGCCGCCCGAATTGCTCGGTCAGATGCTTGCCCATGGAGCGCGCGCCGATTCGCGTCGCGAACCGCAGCATCTCCTCGGTGCTGATCGTCACCGGTCCGCTCACCGTGACGAACAGTACGGCGGCTGCTGGTCATCGACGCAGATGCTCCCTCACCCGTTTCGCATCAGCGCCCGGCCCTTGATCTCGATCGTGTCGAGCCCTTCGACATGGGAGAGATCGACCAGATGCGGCGGACTGGCGAGCCGCTGCTTCATGACCGGAATCAGCGTGTGGCCGCCGGCGATCAGCTTGGCGTCTTCGTTCTTGGCCAGAAGATTGGCGGCCTGCCGCACGGTCCCTGGGCGGTGATATTTGAATTCGTACATGAGGTCTTCCTGCCCGCGGCGCGGTGATATCGATTATGCGATGTCGGATTTCGCCATCGCCTTGGCGCCGGCGGCGATCGATTCGACGATGTTCTGGTAGCCGGTGCAGCGGCACAGATTGCCCTCGAGCTCCTCGCGAATGGTGTGTTCGCTGAGATCGTTGCCCTTGCGGTGAACCAGGTCGACTGCGGTCATGATCATGCCCGGCGTGCAGAAGCCGCATTGCAGGCCGTGGTGCTCACGGAACGCCTCTTGCATCGGATGCAGCGATGCGCCGTCGGCCGCCAGCCCCTCGATGGTCCGCACCTCATGGCCGTCGGCCATCACGGCCAGCGTCGTGCAGGATTTCACGGCCTTGCCGTCGAGATGCACCACACAGGCGCCGCACTGCGACGTATCGCAGCCGACATGGGTTCCCGTCAGCCGCAGATTCTCCCGCAGGAACTGCACCAGCAGGGTCCGGGGGTCGACATTTCCGGTTACGGGATTACCGTTCACAATCAAAGAAATCTTGGCCATCAGCACTCTCTGTCACCCGCGCCGCTGCGTTGCACAGCGGTACGGCCCGAAAATCAGTCGAAATCCATCATATTGGCCATCCCGGCAATGAGCAACCTCACCAGATCCATGCTGGAACCGGTTTAGCCCTGCACCGCCTTGGCAAAATTGCTGAAGAATTCATCCGCCAGTTTCTTGGCGGCCCCGTTGATCAGGCGCTGTCCGAGCTGGGCGAGCTTGCCGCCGATTTGCGCCTCCACATTATAAGTGAGCAGCGTTCCGCCGTCCTTCTCGGCCAGTCCCACGGTGGCGCCGCCCTTGGCGAACCCCGCCACGCCGCCCTCGCCTTCGCCGGAAATCCTGTAGCCATTGGGCGGGTCGAGATCGCTCAATGTCACCTTGCCCTTGAAGCGGGCCGAGACCGGACCGACCTTCATCTTGGCGACCGCGCGAAAGCCGTCATTGTCTTCGGTTTTTTCCAGTTCCTCGCAGCCGGGGATGCAGGCCTTCAACACCTCGGGATCGTTCAACTTGGCCCAGACGGCCTCGCGCGATGCCGCAAGCTGGACTTCGCCGTTCATCGTCATGGCCATGGGTGCCTCCCGGGATCGCCTACACTGTTGCCCTCAAGTAACGCAGGCAAGGGCCAAAAGGAAGGGTAAGGAGGCTTACCCGCCCCGCATAATCGCTGGCGCGACCACTTGCACGGCTTCCTCCGGAGTGGCAGAGCCACCGGCGGAAGCGACGACTCGGTTGGCGCGGCAAGCTGGGAGACATGACATGCCGATGATCGATGCGGATGGGTGCCTGCTCAACGTCTCCGTCGAGGGCCGCGACGGCGGCCCGACCCTGATGCTGTCGAACTCGCTGGGGACCACCTTGCAGATGTGGGAGCCGCAGATGCGGCCGCTGACGCAGCTGTTCCGCGTCATCCGATATGACCGGCGCGGCCATGGCAAATCCAGCGTCCCGCCGGGCCCCTATTCGATGGAGCGCTTCGGCCGCGACGTCATTGCGATTCTGGACGACCTCAACATCGACAAGG
>Ga0209839_10000679_pt1 | contig 17309 bp, 12 predicted proteins | sample OrgsoiDNA2013050_FD_185800 | JGI IMG/M metagenome (GOLD analysis project Ga0209839, IMG submission 185800) | Permafrost soil microbial communities from the Arctic, to analyse light accelerated degradation of dissolved organic matter (DOM) -... | ecosystem: Environmental > Terrestrial > Soil >... | reverse complement strand
GGCGAAAACACCAGCGAAAACACCAGCCAGCACACAAGCCAGCCCGAGCCCGAACTGACCGAGCCCGACCTGCCCCGCACCGCGAAGGTCAGGAAGCAGGCGCTGCGCACCGGCTGGACCACCGGCACCTGCGCGGCGGCGGCCGCCAAAGCCGCGGTGACCGCGCTGGCCACCGGGAACATCCAGAAAAGAGTCGAGATCGCCCTGCCGGAAGGCCGCCGGGTCGCTTTCCCCGTCGACGCCTGCACCCTGACCGCAAGCCAAGCCGAGGCGGTCGTGGTGAAGGACGCCGGCGACGATCCCGACGTCACCGACGGCGCGCGGCTGACCGCCACCGTGTGCTGGCGCGACCGCCCCGGCCTGGACCTGCAGGGCGGCGTGGGCGTGGGCGTGGTCACCAAGCCGGGCCTCGGTCTCGAGCTGGGCGGTCCCGCCATCAACCCGGTCCCGCGCGCGATGATCACGCAGGCGGTCGGCGAGGCCGTCGACCTAAGCAAACAAGGCGTCCAGACCGTCATCTCGGTCCCGGACGGCGAACGGATGGCCCGGAAGACCACCAACGCCAGGCTGGGCATCATCGGCGGTATCTCGATCCTGGGCACCACCGGCATCGTCCGTCCGTTTTCCACCGCGTCCTGGCGCGCCAGCGTGGAGCAGGCAATCTCGGTGCTGGCCGCCCAGGGCGAGACCACGCTGGTGCTGTGCACCGGCGGCCGCACCGAGCAGGGCGCCATGACCATGCTGCCGCAGCTGCCCGAGATGTGCTTCGTGGAGGTGGGTGACTTCACCGGCGCCGCGCTGCGCCGCGCGGTGGAGCACGGGCTGACCCGCATCACCTTCGTCGGCATGGCGGGCAAGCTCACCAAGCTGGCCGCCGGGGTGCTGATGACCCACTACACCCGCTCGAAGGTGTCGCTGACCCTGCTGCGCGACATCACCCTGGCCGCCGGCGGCGGCCAGGACCTGGCGGACCAGGTCGCGGTGGCCAACACGGCCCGGCACGCCGCCGAACTATGGGCCGCCCACGGCCTCCTGGAGCCGGCCGGCCGGGAGCTGTGCCAGCGCGTCGCCCAGGTGCTCAGCCGGTTCTGCGCGGAAGCGGCCGGCGGCGCGCCCGCCCCGGACATCCAGGTGATCATGGTCGACTTCTCCGGCCACACCAAGATCGCCGCCGCCACCGGGGAAGGGGAGCACCGATGAGCTCCCCGGCAACACCAACGGTCACCGTGATCGGCTGCGACGGCCGCCCTCTCGGCCCGGAAGCGGCAACCGCCCTGGCGGCGGCGGACCGCGTGGCCGGCGCCCCCAGGCACCTGGACGGCGCCGAGCTCCCGCCCGGCGCCGAACGCATCGTGATCAAGCGCCTCGACGACGCGCTCGAGGCCATCTGCGCATCCCCCGGGCGGGTCACCGTGCTGGCCTCCGGCGACCCCGGATTCTTCGGCATCGTCCGCGCCCTGCGTGCCCGCGGCGTCACGGCGCAGGTCATCCCGGCGGTTTCGTCGGTCGCGCTCGCCTTCGCCCGGCTGGGCCTGGACTGGGACGATGCCCTGGTGGTCTCCGCGCACGGCCGGGCCCCGCGGCAGGCGCTGGCCGCCGCGCTGGCTCACCCCAAGGTGGCGATCTTGACTGAGCCCAGGCACGGCACCGCCCGCGCGCTCGGCACCGAGCTGCTGGCCGCGGGCCGCACCGTGTACGTCGCCGAGCGCCTGGGCGCCGCCCAGGAGCGGATCACCGACCTGGCCGCCGAACCCGCCCGCGACTTCGCCGAGCCCAACATCGTCATCGCGCTCAAGGACCCTGAAAACCAGGCGGCAGGCCCGGGCTGGCTGGCCGGCCATCAGGGCGCGCCGCCCGGCTGGGCGCTGCCAGAAGCCGAGTTCGAGCACCGCGGCTCGATGATCACCAAAGCCGAGGTCCGCGCGCTCGTGCTGGCCCGGCTCGGCCCCGCTCCGGGCCGCACCATCTGGGACGTGGGCGCGGGCTCGGGCGCCGTCGCGGTCGAGTGCGCGCGGTTCGGGGCCCGGGTGATCGCGGTCGAGGCCGACCAGGCTCAGTGCGACCGGATCCGGCGCAACGCCGCCCGGCACGGCGTCGACCTGCGGCTGCAGGCAGGCCGCGCGCCGGACGCGCTGATCGGCCTGCCCCCCGCGGACGCCGTTTTCGTCGGCGGCGGCGACCACGCCGTGCTCGGCGCCGCGATCCGCACCGGGAACCCCGAACGCGTCGTGGTCACCCTGGCCGCGGTCCAGCGGGTGGGGGAGACCAGCGACCTGCTCGCCGCGCAGGGCTACCGCCCAGCAGGTGTCCAGCTCCAGGCCTCCCGCCTAACCCCCGTCCCCAACCAGACCCTTCGCCTGGCCGCGGAAAACCCCGTCTTCGTCCTGTGGGGCCAGCGATGATCGGGCTGGTGAGCGTGACCAGGGCGGGCAAAACCGCGGCGGAGCGGCTGGCCCGCGCCTGGCCGGACGACACGCACACCTACGACGAGGCGGCCGCCCCGGCTCTCTCCAGGGCGTTCGCCGAGTGCGATGCGATCGTGTGCTTCCTGGCCGTCGGCGCGACCGTGCGGCTGGTCGCGCCGCTGCTGCGCGGCAAGGGCCAGGACCCCGGCGTGGTGTGCGTCGATGAGGCGCTGCGCTTCGCGGTGCCGGTGCTCGGCGCGCACGGTACTGGCCACGGGGGCGGCGGCAACGAGCTGGCCACCCGGGTCGCGCAGGTGCTGGGCGCGGAGCCGGTCATCACCACGGCCAGCGACGCGGCCGGGAGCGTCGCGCTCGACGGGTTCGGCGCCGACCTGGGCTTCCGCATCGAGCCTGGCAGCGACCTGGCCGCCGTGGGCACCGCCATCTTGTCCGGCGCCCGCGTCACCTTCAGCGCCGACGCGCAGTGGCCGCTGCCCGCGCTGCCCCCCAACGTCCTGCGCACCGGCCGGCCAGAACCAGGCGTTCCCGCCGTCGTGGTGACCGACCGGAACATCAAAATGTCCGAACGGACCGTGGTGTTCCGGCCGCCCTCCCTCATCGTCGGGGCCGGGTCGAGCCGGGGGGTGCCCGCCGCCGAGATGGGCCAGCTCATCGACGCGACGCTGGCTGACCTGGATGTGTCACCGGAGTCCGTTCGGTATGTCGCGACGGCGGAGGTGAAGGCGGACGAGCACGGTTTGCAGGCGGCCGCCGCCCAGCGCGGCTGGCGGGTCGTCACGTTCCCGGCCGAGCGGCTCGCCGCGGTGCCTGTCCCGCACCCGAGCGAGGTGGTGCGGCGGGCCGTGGGCACGCCGAGCGTCGCCGAGGCGGCCGCGCTCATCCACCCGGGCGCGACGCTGCTGGCGGCCAAGCGGGCCAGCGCGCACGCCACGGTCGCGGTGGCCAGGTGCGCGCCGCGGGGCCGGCTGACAGTGATCGGGATCGGGCCAGGCGCCCGGGACCTGATGACCCCCCGCGCCGTGGCCGAACTGCGCCGCGCCGCCGTGGTGGCCGGGCTCGACTCCTACCTGGAGCAGATCACCGACCTGCTGCGACCGGGCACGACGGTGCTGGCCAGCGGCCTGGGCGCCGAGCAGGAACGGGCCGCGGAAGCGGTGGCGCAGGCCCGGGCGGGGCGGGCGGTGGCGCTCATCGGCTCGGGTGACGCCGGCGTGTACGCGATGGGCAGCCCGGCGCTTGAGCTGGCCGGCGACGATATCGACGTGAGCGTGGTGCCCGGCGTGACCGCGGCGCTGGCTGTGTCGGCTGTGCTTGGCGCGCCGCTCGGCCACGACCACGTCATGATCTCCCTGTCCGACCTGCACACCGCCTGGCCGGTGATCGAGCGGAGGATCACCGCCGCCGCCGAGGGGGACCTGGTGACCTGCTTCTACAACCCGGCCAGCGCCAAGCGCAGCTGGCAGCTGCGCCGGGCGGTGGAGCTGCTGGCCGCCCGCCGGCCGCCGTCCACGCCGGTCGGCTGGGTCAGGGACGCCACCCGGCCAGGACAGGTCGCGTCGGTGGCCACGCTGGCCGAGTTCGATCCCGGGCTGGTGGACATGCATACGCTGGTTGTCGTCGGCTCGTCCCGCACCCGGATGGCGGGCGGCCGGATGGTGACCCCGCGCGACTACCGGTGGGCCGAGCAGGGAGCACAGCCGTGAACCTGGTCGTCACGGGGGAATGCCGGGGCTGCGGCGCCTGCCTGCTCACCTGTCCTGAGCACGCGATCCGTCCTGGAGCCAGCGATCCGCTCGTCGTGCTGCGCGAGCTGTGCACCGGCTGCGGTGAGTGCGTGGAGATCTGCCCAGCCGACGCTATAAAGCCCGACGCGATTGAGGTGAGGACTTGAGCGACGTTCATCCCATCGAGGTCGAGTCGTACCGCATCTTGCGGTCCCGGATCGACCTGAGCGGCCTGCCCCCGCTCAGCCGGGCCGTGACCGAGCGGATCATCCATGCGACCGCCGATTTCGACTACGTCACCGACCTGATGTGTGACGAGGCTGCGCTGGCGGCCGGGGTGGCGGCGCTGCGGCGCGGGGCGCCGGTGATCGCGGACGTGGCCATGGTCGCCTCCGGCATTACCGGGTACCCGGTGATCTGCAAGATCGGCGACTCGCTGTCGGCCCGGCTGGCGCGGACCGCGAACCTCACGCTCAGCGCGGCCGCGGTGCGGCTGGCGTTCGGTGAGACCGGCCCGGGTGCGGTCTGGCTGGTGGGCTGCGCCCCGACCGCGCTGAACGAGATCATGACCAGGCAGGTCGAGCCGGCCCTGGTGATCGGCGTGCCGGTCGGGTTCGTCGGTGCCGCCGCGGCCAAGGACGACCTGCGGGCCAGCGGCCTGCCGGCCCTGACCAACGTCTCGGAGAAGGGCGGTTCTGCGGTGGCCGTCGCGGCGTTCAACGCCCTGCTGCGGATCGTCAGGGACGAGGCGGACGCCTCGGCCGGAGAATCGTCCGGGCCTTCGGGGGCCGCCCAGTGAGGCCGCCGCTGCTGCTGGCCGCGCACGGCACCCGCGATCAGGCCGGGGTGGCGGGCTTCAACGCGCTCGCCGAGCGGGTGGCCGCGCTGGCCGCCCGGGACGGGACGCGGGTGGCGGGCGGCTTCATCGAGCTGTCCCTGCCGCCGCTGCGCGAGGCCGTCACCGCCCTGGCTGGCCATATCCCCGCCAACATGGTCGCCGTGCCGCTGATGCTGTCCGCGGCCGGGCACGCCAAGGGAGACATTCCCGCCGCCCTGGCCCGCGAGCGGACCCGGCATCCCGGCCTCAGCTGGACCTACGCCCGCCCGCTCGGCCCGCATCCCGTGCTCCTGGACCTGCTCGCCGCCCGGATCAGCGAGGTGGCTCCCTCCTCCCCGGCCCCTGCGGTCCTGGTGGTGGGCCGCGGCACCTCCGATCCGGACGCCAACGCGGACGTGGTCAAGACCGCGCGGCTGCTGTGGGAGGGCCGGGCCTACCCGCTCGCGGAGACCGCCTTCGTCTCGCTGACCCGGCCCAGCGTGACCGAGGGACTGGATCGGTGCCGCCTGCTCGGCGCGCGGCAGATCGTGGTGGCCAGGTATTTCCTGTTCCCCGGCGTGCTGCCCGACCGGGTGGTCAGCCAAGCAGAAGCGTTCGCCGCCGCGCACCCCGAACTCGACATAAGGTGCACCGACGTGCTCGGTGACTGCGATGAGATCGCCGGCCTGGTCTACGAGCGCTACCACGAGGCGCTGTCAGGAGACATCCGGATGAACTGCGATATGTGCGTCTACCGGATCGCGATGCCGGGGTTCGAGCACCGCGTCGGCGAGCCGCAGCATCCCCACGACCACCCCCACGACCACGCCCACGCCCATGACTGACCGGGATCCGGGTTACCCGGCCGGGCAGCGGGACGCGGTGTACCGGGTGATCGCCGAGCGCCGGGACGTCCGGCAGGGCTTCCGGCCCGACCCGGTGCCCGCCGACGTGCTCGGCCGGGTGCTCACGGCGGCGCATCAGGCGCCGTCCGTGGGTTTCTCCCAGCCGTGGGACTTCATCGTGATCACCGACCTGGCCCGGCGGGAACGGATCGCGGCCCTGGCGCGCCGCAACCGGGACGAGTTCGCGGCCGGGCTGCCGGGCGCGCGGGCCCGCTCGTTCGATTCGCTGAAGATCGAGTCGATCACCGATACGCCGGTCAACATCGTGGTCAGCTGCGACCGGACCCGTGGCGGCCGGCACACGCTGGGGCGGCACACCCAGCCGCGGACCGCGGATTTCTCCAGCGTGCTCGCGGTGGCGAACCTGTGGCTGGCGGCCCGGGCCGAGGGCCTCGGGGTCGGCTGGGTGAGCTTTTTCGACGAGCGCGAACTGGCGGCCGAGCTCGGCCTGCCCGCGCACCTGGAGGTCATCGCCTACCTGTGCGTCGGTTACGTGCGCCAGTTCGCGTCCGAACCAGAACTCGCGACGGCCGGCTGGGCGCGTCGCCGGCCGCTGTCCTGGGCGGTGCACGCCGAGGAGTACGGTCACCGCGGACTGCCCGGGGAGGAAGCCGTGGACCCGCTGACCGAAGTGATCGCCGCGATCGCCCCGCTGGACGCCGACGCGATGACCGCCGCGCGCGAGCGCCAGGACCGGATGACCAAGCCCCGTGGTTCGCTCGGCGTGCTCGAGGAGGTCTCGGTCCAGCTGGCGGGCCTGGCGGGTCGTTGCCCGCCGCCGTTGCCCGAGCCCGCCTGCGTCGCGGTGTTCGCGGCCGATCACGGCGTGCACGCGCAGGGGGTTACCCCCTGGCCGCAGGAGGTGACCGCCCAGATGGTGGCGAACTTCCTGGCCGGCGGGGCCGTGGTCAACACGTTCGCGGCTCAGGTCGGCGCCGAGGTGACGGTGGTCGATATCGGCGTAGCCGCCGAGCTGGAACCGGTCCCTGGGCTGCTGCCCCGCAAGATCGCGATGGGCACCGCGGACTTCACAGAAGGACCCGCGATGACCCGCGACCAGGCGGTGGCGGCGCTGACGGCCGGCATCGAGATCGCCCGTGACCTGGTCGCCGCGGGCAACCGGTGCCTGGTCACCGGCGACATGGGCATCGCCAACACCACCGCGTCCGCCGCGCTGATCTGCGCCTTCACCGGGGCCGACCCGGCCGAGGCGACTGGCCGCGGCACCGGCATCGATGCGGCCATGTACGCGCGGAAGATCGAGGTCGTCTGCCGCGGCCTGGCCCGGCACCGGCCCGACCCCGCCGACCCGGTGGGGGTCCTCGCGGCCTTCGGCGGCTTCGAGCACGCCGCGCTGGCCGGGTTCATCCTCGGCGCCGCCGCCCTGCGCGTGCCGGTGATCCTGGACGGGGTGATCGCGGGGGCCGCCGCCCTGGCCGCCGTCGCGCTGGCCCCGGACGCGATCGCCGCCTGCGTCGCGGGCCACCGCAGCGCCGAGCCCGGACATGCGGTTACGCTTAGCTACCTGGGCTTGCGCCCGCTGGTCGACCTCGGGCTGCGGCTCGGCGAAGGCACCGGCGCGGTGCTGGCCCTTCCCCTGGTGCAGAGCGCGGCCCGCGCCCTGCGCGACGTCGCCACCTTCGACTCCGCCGGCGTAGCCGACAAGACTTAAGTCATACGAAGGAAGCATGGATCCGTACTTGCTGGGGCTCCGCCTGGAGGGCCGTCGCGTCGTCGTCGTGGGCGGGGGAGCGGTGGCCGCCCGCCGGATCCCGGCCCTGCTCAACGCGGGCGCGGAGATCCTCCTGTTGTCTCCGGCCGTGACCCCGTCCCTGGAGGATCTGGCCGCGGCCGGCCGGATCCGCTGGGAGGCCCGGGGGTATCAGCCAGGCGACTGCGCCGGCGCCTGGCTGATCTGCGCGTGCACGGACCGGCCCGAGGTGAACGCGACCGTCGCCGCGGCGGCCGTCGCGCAGCAGACCTGGTGCGTGCGGGCCGACGACGCCGGGGCGTCGGGCGCCTGGACGCCCGCCTCGGGCCAGGCCGGCGACGTCCGGATCGGGGTCCTCAGCGGTGACCCGCGGCACAGCGCCGCGATCAGGGACGCAATCCTCGCCGGGCTTCGGTCGGGCGAGCTTAGTGCCAGGCACGGCCGCGGCCGCCGCGCCGGAGTGGCGATCATCGGCGGCGGCCCCGGTGATCCCGGGCTGATCACGGTGCGCGGGCGGCAGCTGCTCGCCGAGGCCGACGTGGTGCTCACCGACCGGCTGGCGCCCCGCTCGCTGCTGGACGAGCTGCGGGCCGACGTCGAGATCATCGACGCGAGCAAGATCCCCTACGGCCGGGCCATGGCCCAGGAGCACATCAACGCGGCGCTGATCAGCCACGCCCGGGCGGGCCGCTTCGTGGCGAGGCTTAAGGGCGGCGACCCGTTCGTCTTCGGCCGGGGCGCCGAGGAAGTCCTGGCCTGCCTGCGAGCGGGCGTTCCTGTCACCGTGGTGCCCGGCGTCACCAGCGCGGTGGCCGTGCCCGCCAGCGCCTGGGTGCCGGTCACCCACCGGGGCGTCGCGCAGGATTTTCACGTCGTCTCGGTCCATGTTCCGCCGGGTGACGCGCGGTCCACGGTTAACTGGGAGCTGCTCGGCGGCAGTTCGGGGACCTTGGTGCTGCTGATGGCCGTGGAGCGGATCGGCGCGGTGGCCGGCGAACTCCTGCGGCACGGCCGTAGGCCAGATACCCCCGTTTCGGTAATCGCAGACGGTACTCTGCCGACCCAGCGCACAATTAATTCGACGCTGGAACAAGTGGAAGGCCTCGTGGTCAAGGAGGGAATCCGGCCGCCCGCGGTCGTCGTCGTCGGCGACGTCGTCAACGTGGCCGCTGAGATAACGGAACTGATGCGCCATGTAACCTCCCCCGAAGGGGATAAACTCCGCGTGCCAGACGATCAACCCGGCGCGGCCTGATAGGCGCGCTCCGGGGCTGCGGACTATAGGTCAGGGGCTTTTAACCGGCTTGAGGAGGCCGTTCGAACCATGGAAGGTCAGGGCGTAGCTGCGTCGTCGTCGCCCGCGGCCGGGACGCAAGCCGAACCCGGTCCGGGTGCCGTCGCGGCTGCTGACCTTCATCACCCTGGCGAGGATCTTGTGACGAGGGATATTGCCGACGGTGGTGAGGATCAGGAGCCAAACGGGGATGACGGTAACGTGATGGTTACTCCAGGTCACCCAGAGGCATCAGCGCAGGACATCAACGGGTCGCCCCCTCCCGAGCCGCCCCAGTCGCTCGCCGAGCCCGAGACCGCCCCGGAGCCCGAGACCGCCCCGGAGCCCGAGGCCAGTGTCGAGCCCGAGCCGGTCACCGAGCCCGAGGCCAGTGTCGAGCCCGAGCCGGTCACCGAGCCCGAGGCCGCCGGATCCGAGCCCGAGGCCGCCGCGCCCACCGGGACCGCCGTTCCCGTCCGGTCCCCGGCCGCCACCCAGTCCCACGTCCGCGTGGACGCCCGGTTGCTGGAAGCCGCGCTGCTCAACCTCAGGAAACGGATCGCCGCGATTCCCCTCGTCTTCGAGATCTCCGGTGCCGCGGACGTCAAGACCGAACGCACCAAGCTCCTCAGCCAGATCGACGATTACCTGCTGCCCCGGGTGCGCCGGTCGGCGGCTCCGGTCCTGGTGGCCCTGGTCGGCTCCACCGGGGCCGGGAAGTCGACGCTGGTGAACAGCATCGTCGGCGCGCACGTCAGCGCGACAGGCGTGCGCCGCCCGACAACGAACAGCCCGGTTCTGGCCTGTCATCCCGATGAGATCGACTGGTTCGCCGAGAACAATTTCCTGCCGACGCTGCCCCGGGTCCGGCAGGAAGGGCTGGTCCGGCCTGGCCGGGATGGCCTGCTCGTCCTCGCGGCGAGCGAGGGCATGCCGCGCGGCATCGCGCTGCTGGACACCCCGGACATCGACTCGGTGGTGCAGGCCCACCACGAGTTCGCCTACCAGTTCCTCGACGCTTCTGATCTGTGGCTGTTCATGACCAGTGCCAGCCGGTACGCCGACGGGCCAGTCTGGGAGGTCCTGCAGCACGCGCGGGACCGGAAGGCCTCGCTGGGCGTGGTGATGTCCCGGGTCCCCCCGCAGCACCGGACCGAACTGGTGGAGCACTTCACGGCCATGCTCGACGCCAACGGGATCAACGCCGCGGACCGGTTCGTCATCCCGGAAATCCCGCTCATCGACGGGATGCTGCCGCCCGATGCCTACCAGCCGGTTCGCGACTGGCTGGCCGATACCGCCGCCCGGTCCGACCGCAGGGTGGCGGTGCTCTCCCAGACGATGTCCGGTGTGCTCGACACGTTCAAGACCAGGGTGCCGGCCATCGCCGCCCACGTCGAGGCGCAGGTCGTGCTGCGCGCGGACCTGCGGCGGGCGGCGGAGGGCGTGTATCAGCACGCGTTCACCGAGGCCAGTACCGGTATGAAGAACGGCGGGCTGCTGCGCGGTGAGGTGATCGCGCGGTGGGACGACTGCATGGTCGGCGGAGACCTGCAGCCTCGCCGCGGGGCTAAAGGGGCGAAGGGCGCGGCCAGGAAGGGCAAGCGCGCGCGGCGCGGGCCGTCGCGGGCCGCGACGCTCAGCTCCGCGCTTCGCTCGGCCCTGGAGTCATATATCGTGTCGGTCGCTGACCGCGCCGCCGAGCAGGTGCACGGCACCTGGCGGAGTGATCCCGCGGGTACCGTGCTGCTGGCCGCCGCCGCCGCGCAGCGAGCTCGCGACGTGCGCGCTAAGCAGGTGTTCGAATCCGTCTTCGGCCCTGGCGGCCAGAGCGGAATCGGTGATCCGGCGGCTGCGGACATCAAGGCCGCGGACATGATCACGGCCGCCGACGCGGCTCAGGCCTCGGCCTTCAGCCGGTCCTCGGCTGACCTGGCGACGCGGGCCGCCCGTGCGGTCGGGGCCTGGCAGGATCACCTAACCCGGCTGGTGGAAGCGGGAGACCTGCGGTCGGCGGCCCGGCGGATCTCCTTCGATGACGAGTCGCTCAGCCAGGTCGTCCTGGTGGCGATGCTCGGCGAGGACGCGCCGCGGACGGCCGGGCCTGCCACCGAGGCTGACGGGGCCAGCGTCTACACCGAGCCGCGGCGGATGCTAACGACGGTGTTCGGTGAGGTGCCGCTGACCGAGATCCTCGCCAAGGCCCGGGCCGACCTGCTGGCCAGGATCCGGCTGCTGCTTGATGAGGAACTGGTCAGGTTCGCCGAGGTGCTCGACGCAGCCGGGCCGTGCGACGATGTCGCGGCGATACGGCTATACCAGGCAGAATTCTCGCTCGAGGCGGTTAGGTGACAACGAACACGATCGGGGTGACCGGGCTGCCGAACGTACGGCTTCCCGCCAGGCTCGCCTCGCTCACCGAGCTAACCAAGATCGGTTCCGGCCGGGCCGGAACCGACGGGTTCAGCCAGGAACTTCTGACCGAGGCGGAGATGCTGCTGCGGCGGTCAGGTGAGCGGATGCGGATGTCCGCGTCGCACACCGTCGTGGCCCTCGCCGGGGGCACCGGCAGCGGCAAGTCCACCCTGTTCAACGCGCTGTCCGGGGCGAATTTCTCGCCGGCCGGCGTGACCAGGCCGACCACCAAGCACTCGCACGCGTGCGTCTGGGGGATGGAGGGGGCCGGCCCGCTGCTTGACTGGCTCGGCGTGCAGCGCCGTCACCGCTATGCCCGGGCCAGCGCCCTGGACGAGGGTGAGTCGTCGCTGACCGGGCTGCTCCTGCTCGACCTGCCCGACCACGACTCGGTGGTCAGCGGGTCGGCGGCCCTGGTCGATCGCCTGGTCAAGATGGTTGACATGCTGGTCTGGGTGCTTGACCCGCTGAAGTATGCGGACGCGTCGGTGCACCGGCGCTACCTGGTGCCGCTGGCCGGGCATGCGGCGGTGACCTCGGTGGTGCTGAACAAGGTGGACACGCTCAGCTCCGATCAGGGCGCCGATTGCGAGTCTGACCTGCGCCGGCTGCTCGACGCGGAAGGGCTGACCGAGACTCAGGTGCTGGTCACGTCCGCGGTCACCGGCGCTGGCCTGGGTGATCTGCGGCGCGTGCTGGCCGGGTCCGTGGCCGCCCGGCGGGCCGCGACCGACCGGATCGACGCGGACGTCGACGTCTTGCTCGAGCGGTTCGCCGTGTACGCCGGTGATCCCGTGCCCGGGTGGCAGCCGCCGGAACCGGCCGTGGCGGCCCAGGCGATAACCGTCACCGGAGCCGAACCGCCCCCGGTGGCGGCCCGCCCGCCGTGGGAGCGGGCGGAGGATGAGGAACACGCCGGTAACGGGAACGGCCACCTGGCCCACCCTGACGAGTCCCCGGCCCCGGCCCCGGCCCCGGTCGCCGAGTGGCAGCCGTGGCAGACGACCGCGGCGCCGACGCGCCCGTCGTCCACCGCGCGGCCTCCGTGGGAAGACGCCACCCGCCTTGGTGACGGTACGGGGCAGCCTGCCGAAGACCCCGCTGGGTACATCCCCGCGGGTCCTGCGGGTACGCTCACCGCCGCCTTCGCGAAGGCGGCCGGGGTTTCCGCGGTGGCCGAGACGCTGAACGGCGTGCGTGAGCGTAATGCCGCGGGCTACATCGGCTGGCCGCCCGCACGGCTGGTCGCGCGGCTGCGAGGCCAGCCGCCCGCCCGCAAGGTGCTGGCCGGTGATCCCGCTGATGTCGCGCAGGCGCAGCGATCCGACATCGACAACGCCGTCACGGTGTTCGCCAGCGAGGTCGGCGGTCCGCTGCCCGAGCCGTGGACGCGAACCGTGCTGGCGGTCGCGCGGTCGCGGGCGGACGAGGCTCAGGCGGCCCTCGGCGCCGCCGTCGCTCAGGGCCTGCCGCGACGCGACAAGGTGACCGGATGGTGGCGGCTGATCGCGCTCGCGCAGCGGTTGCTGATGACGCTGATGCTGGCCGGCCTGGTCTGGATCGTGCTCATCCTGGCGTTCGGCGGATCCCATGCCGTGCACAAGCCGCCGTCCCTGATCAACGACGTATCCCTGGTGCCCTGGCTCGGGGTCATGGTCGTAGCGCTCCTGCTGCTGGGCTGGCTGATCTCTTCGTGGTGCCAGAACATGGTGGTGCTGGCCGCGGATCGCGAGCGCCAGCTGGCCACCCGCGCCATCTTGGCCCGGGTGTCCGTGGTCGCCAGCGACCTGGTCCTGGTCCCCGTCGGCCGTGAACTCGCCGACTACGAGCGCTTCCGCACCCAGCTCGCCGCCGCCCGCGACAGCGCCACGCTAGCTCGCGGCTAACGCGCCCGGGCCGGTCCCGCGGTCGGCTCACCGAGCCACCGGGTGAACCACGCACGCGTACGCTGCATCAGGTCGAGCTGATGGTTGCGCTCCGCGACCCCATGTCCCTCTCGCGGGTAGACGACGAACTCGTGCTCGACCCCGAACTCGCACAGGGCACGGTGGAAGTACGTCGCCTGGCCGAGTGGCACATTCGTGTCGTCCTGGCCGTGCACGATCAGCACCGGCGTGCGGATCTTCGCAGCGAACGAGATCGGGCTGAGCTGATTGTGGCGATGTGGGCCTGGCCCATCCCAGCCGCAGCTACCGACGAGATCTGCCTCCAGGGTTCCGAAGTGCCCGGTCGCGGTGAGCATGCCCCAGTCGCTGACCCCGGCACCCATCAATGCCGCCTTGAACCGGTTGGTCTGCCCTACTGCCCATGCGGCCATGAATCCGCCGTGACTCCAGCCGCCGATCCCGAGCCGGTCCGGGTCCGCGACCCCGTCCGCGATGAGCAGGTCGATCCCGCTGACGATATCGGTCCACTCGTCCAGGCCAACGCTGCCCGCCACCGCCGCGGCGAACTCATGACCGTGGCCCGTGCTACCGCGCGGGTTGGGCAGGAAGACCGCGAACCCCGCGGTCGCGAGCCACTGTCCCGAGGCGTGATCGCCGGCCAAACACTCGTCGGCGTGCCGGTCGTTGGGGCCGCCGTGCACCAAGGTGATGAGCGGGAACGGGCCGTCCTCGCGGCGCCTGCCGGCCGGCAAGATCAGCAGCCCGTCGAGGCCAAGCCCGTCGTGGGCCTTATACGACAAACGCTCCTGGGTTCCCCATCTGATCCGGCGCAGTTCCGGCCTGGTGTCGCTGAGCCGGACGAATCGGCCGCCGGGAGATCCGGCATAGACGTCCCCCAGCTCGTATGACGTGGCCGCCAGGACGGCAACCACCCCACCCGAGTGGTCCACGGACAGCGCGTTCACATTGCCATCCATGGTGGACACCCGCTGGAACCGGTGCACGCCGGGGTCGAGCCGGTAGATCGCGGTATCGAGTCCGTCGGCGAACAGCGCCAGGGGCACGCCGTCCGCGGCCTGCACCAGGTCCGTCGGGCAAACGGTCATGTCTGCGGTCAGGTTGCGGTGCTCCGCAGCGGCGCCGGCCGCAGGCACGGTGAGGTCGAAAACAGCCAAGCCGCCGACCGAACCAGGAGGAGTCACCGCCAGGTAGGCCACATGCCAGCGGCCATCCACGCTCCACCAGGCCAGTGAGCGCGCCTCCAGCTCAATCCGGCCAAGGTCGTGCACCGCTCCGGTCTCTGGGTCGACCACGTGCAACTCGGCCGTGCGCGCGCCGGGATAGGTGTCCGGGCAGGCCCAGCTGATCACCGCCAGCGCGCCGCCGTCCGGTCGCTCGGCCACCTCGACGACGTGCCTGTCGCCGAGTCCGTCCACCACGCGCAGCGCGCCCGTGCCGAGATCGAGCAGCCGCAGCCGGCCGTAGGGCACCCGTTCTCCCCACACCATCGCGTCGTCACGCTCGGCCTGCCTTCGCTCGTCCTCCTCGGTCGGCTCATCCACGGCGACCACGGCGACCACCTGGCCATCGGCGAGCGGCCACTGGTCCGAGATCCCGGCTCGCCAGGTGGTCAGGGCCCTGGCCGGACCGCCGTCACGTCCTATCCGGTGCAGTTGCTGGCCCGCCCCGAAGAAGAGCGACGCCGAGTCCGGCGCCCACCGCGGGACGCAGTCCCGCGCCGCAGCGGCGGTCAGCTTCCTGGGCGGTGAGCTTCCGTCGGCAGCCGCCACCCACAGCGCGCTGAGCGGAGGCTCCGTCACGCCGAGCGCGGCCACCGCGAAGGCGACCCAGCGGCCGTCCGGGGAGATCGCCGGATAGCGGGGCACAGCACTGTCCACCATCAGCTCCGCCGTCAACGTCGGTGCGCTATCGCTCATCGCACGTGCCCATCAGCCGCGATCCATGCTTCACAAGCAGGCTTTCCGGGCGGCGCAGGCCGCAGGTGGTTGGGTCCGTTGATGCGGGATCGTAGGTACTCACCCGGCGTGACACCCGCGAGGGCCCGGAACTCGTCGGCGAGGTGCGGCTGGTCGGCGTAGCCGTGCCTGGCGGCCGCGGCCGCCCAGTCGACGCAGGTTCGCCCGTCCAGGTCGCGAACGAGCCGTTGCATCCGCTGCACCCGCGCGAATCGCTTGGGAGTGAGGCCCACCTGAGCCGTGAATCGCCGCCGCAAGGTCCGCGGCAGCAGCCCGAGATCCTCAGATACCTGCCCGACCGGGACGCCGCGGGACAATGCGCCGGCCGCGGCGATCACCGCCCGGTCGAGCGCGAGGGCACCGGTCAGCTGCTGGAGCAGCACGTCTTCCATCACCGACAGCGCATCCTCGGGTGTCCCGGCCTCGAGCAGCCGCTCCCGCAGGCACGCCCCTGACCGTCCCCAGAGGAGCTCTAGCGGCACCAGCTCGTCCCGCGCCGCCGCCAGCGCAGGCCCGGTGAAGCGGCTAGCGGCGCCCAGTGCGAACGTCACCGACACGTGGGCGTGCCCCTGCTCGAATTCGATCACCGAGGCGCGGCTCGTCGGCCCGGCGAGCATGGCGCCGGGTACCTGGCTGACCTGGCCAGCGTCATGGAAGGACCGGAACGCGTCCCGGTTCAGGTTGACCCACAGGCTGGTTTCCGGGCCAGGCAGGATCTTCTCCACCGACGTCTGCGGCTGCTGTCCGGCCCGGTAGACGATCGTCTGCACCAGCCCGCGCAGCGGCGGTCCGGGCCGGTGGACGACGACCGCCATGGCCTACCCTTGTCCCTTTTCGCCAAGACCCCGGCCGCGGCCAGCTGGCAGGATCATAGCCAACCGGATAAGCGCTGGTCGCAGCGGCGAGAGCAGGAAGGTCACGACATGATGGTAGAAGACCGGCTGGCCCGCCGTGGCTGAAGACCGTATCCCCGAGGACCGTGCCCCCGAGGACCGTGCCCCCGAGGACCGTATCCCCGAGGACAGCGTGGACCTCGACCGGCTGCTCGACCTGGCGACGCCGTGGTGCCTGCGGGTAGCGGCCACCCTGGGCATCCCCGACCACATCACCGCCGGCCACCACGATATCGGCGACCTGGCCGCCGCAGCGGGGTGCGACCAGGATGCCCTGCACGCCGTCCTGGGCCACCTCGTCTCCCACGGGGTGTTCACGCAGGACGCACCGGGACGGTTCTCGTGCAACCGGCCCGCTCAGCAGCTGGCGGACGCCAGCCGGTTTAACGACCTGGACGGCTTCGGCGGCCGGATGGCCCATACCTGGGGCACGCTGCTGGACTACGTCCGCACCGGCCAGCCGGCCTACGAAAAGGTGTTCGGCAGGCCGTTCTGGGAGGACCTGGCCGCGCATCCGCGGATCGCGGCCGGCTTCGACGCGCTGATGGGACCGGCCGGGCATGGTGTTCCCGACTACGACATCGAGCTCAGCGGCGGCTGGGAGCCGATCCGCACCGTCGTCGATGTCGGCGGCGGGACCGGGGCCCTGCTGGCGTCGCTGCTGCGCCGCCACCCGCAGGTGCGCGGCATCCTGGTTGACCTCCCCGGCACGGTCGCCCGGGCCGGCCAGATCATGCAGGAAGCCGGGGTGACCAGCCGGGTGACGGTGGCGGAGCAGAGCTTCTTCGATCCGCTGCCCGCCGGGGCCGATCTGTACCTGCTGAAAAGCGTGCTCAACGACTGGCCGGACGAGCCGACCGTCGCCATCTTGCGCCGCTGCGCGCAGGCCGCCCGGCCCGACAGCAGTATTGTCGTCCTCGGCGGTGTCTCGGCCGACGAGACGCCGCGCGCCCTGGATATCGACATGCTGGTGGCGGGCGGCAAGACCAGCACGCTGACGCAGTTCACCGAGCTCGCCCGTCAGGCCGGCCTCGACATTCTCGTGGCCGGCCCTCAGTCGTCCGGCCGGTACCTGGTCGAGTGCCGCCCCGCGCCGGAACAAGCAGGAGAGGGAAGGAAACCCCATCGGCCTAGCCGCCCGCTGACCCAGCAGAACGATGATCGTGGATAGTTACCGTCGTTATGTAAGCATAAGAAAATAACGTGAGTTTCCGGCGTGTCGCGACCGGCGGACAGCCTCGCGCCATTTGCGTGGTTTGCCATGATTGATCCCCGGCCGTGCC